>Ga0207695_10000919_pt1 | contig 52709 bp, 62 predicted proteins | sample KBSC54metaG_FD_184354 | JGI IMG/M metagenome (GOLD analysis project Ga0207695, IMG submission 184354) | Corn rhizosphere microbial communities from Kellogg Biological Station, Michigan, USA - KBS C5-4 metaG (SPAdes) (version 2) | ecosystem: Host-associated > Plants > Roots > Rhizosphere > Soil...
CCTTCCCGGTCGGCGCGGCAATGTATGTGCGAGGCAACGCAGTCGAAGTCCCGCATCTCGGTGAGTTCGTAAACGCTCATGCTGGCACCTTTTTCGACTGCGGCCCGACCAGAATGGCCGGCGGGATCGGAAACTCCGCATTGCTCTGCTTCCACAGGTGCAGGCACCCGGGATGGAAATTCACGTAGTCCAGTTCGGGCGGATGGAATTGGATCACGGCCTCGTTGGTGTCCCAGAACAACGCTTTCACCGCGCACATTTCCGGCCAAGACGGGCACTGGTCGCGCCGGCCTTCGATCGATACGCTGACGTGCTCCCAGCCGGTTTCCTGTCCATCTACCGCGATCACGCGCAGTTCGCGGCCGTTCGCCGCGCGCCCCGGGATTCGGAACATTCCGAACGGACTGCCCGGACTGGTGTTGTAGCCCATCGGCGCGTCCACCCAGCGGTAAAGCTCCGGGAATTTCACGCCGTCACCCCCGTCCCATTGGTCCGGCTCTTCCCCGCATCGGCCCGCTGCTTCCTGGGCTTCTTTGGCTTGCCCGCGGCGTCCACGGTCTGGAGCAGGCTGACCAGGAGTTTCAGGGGCTCGGCTACGGGCGGGATCTCCACGCGGGCGATTTCGCGGGAGCCGGTGGGCGAGGTTACTTCGGTGTCAATCTCGACAATTTGTAGGATGGTGGTTTTCATGGTGATTTAGTCTGCGTGGTAATTGCGCGGTTCCGGATCCGCCTCGCGGGCCCTGGTAGTGAACCGTGCAAATTCTTTCAGGAACGTGAGCGGAATGTCGCCAATCGGACCGTTTCTTTGTTTCGCGATGATCAGAGTCGCCTTTCCCTCCACCTCGCGCTTCTGCTCCTCGTTCTCCGCGTAGTACTCCTCCCGCGTGAGCAACCCCACCACGTCGGCATCCTGTTCAATGGATCCGGACTCGCGCAAATCGCTCAAGCGCGGGCGCCCTCGGCTGTCCCCGCTCCGCTTGTCCACCTCGCGATTCAACTGCGCCAGGACGACGACTGGCAGCCCCAGTTCCTTCGACAAATTCTTGAGTCCGCTGCTGATCTCCGAAATCTCGCGCTCGCGATTGTTCTGGGCCTGTTTGGAAAGGCTCCGGACGAGCTGCAGGTAGTCGATGAACACGGCCGCCAGTTTGTGCCGGCGGTGCAGGCGGCGGGCATGGGAGCGGATTCCCGTGATGCTGGCACCGGTGGCGTCGACGACGAGCAATTTGCTTTCGGCAATCTTTGTGGCGGCATGGGTGAGCGACGGGAAATCACGGTCCGCCAGAAACCCGTCCCGCACCCGGGCCATGTTCACCTTCGCCCTTGAGCACAGCATCCGCATGTGAAGCTCCTGGCTGCTCATCTCGAGGCTGAAGAATGCCACCGGCTCCTTCGTCTCCACCGCGATGTGCTCGGCGATGTTCATGGCGATGGCGGTCTTGCCCATGCTCGGCCGGGCGGCGATGACGATCATTTGCGCCGGCCGGAGACCGTCGAGCATTTTGTCGAGCTCCGGGAAGCCGGTGGTGAGTCCGGTGCACGCTCCGCGCCGCTCGTACATCGCTTCGATCGCCGCCATCGCAGCCATGGCGCCGTCCTTCGGCGCGACGGTCGCCATCTCGTCGCTGTTGCCCTTCCGGATGGTCATCACTCGCTTCTCGAATTCGTCCAGAATGTCGGCCGCTTGGTCCTGCTCGTCGTAGCTGCGCGCGGCGAATTCTGTGCCGACTTTGATGATCTCCCGGAGGGTCACCTTCTCCTGGCACATTTCGACGTAATACGCCGCGTTGGCGGCCGTGGGGAGGTAGGTCTGGAGTTCGGTGAGGTAATGAGCCCCGCCCACCTGCTCAAGCTGCCCGCGGTCCCGGAGCAGCCCGGTCAGCGAAATCAGGTCCACGGGCTTATTTTCCCGCCACAATTCCTGCATGGTCGAGAGGATAGTGGCGTGTGCTGGCAGGTGCATCCACTCCGGTGTGATGTCCCTGTCGCTGCAAAATCCACCGATCTCGATTGGGCAGAGGAGGAAGCTACACAGGATCCCGCGCTCAGCATCGCCGGCTTGGGGGAGCAGGCGATGGATGTCCGGGAGGTAGCTGACCTTCGACGAGCTCAGGTCTGTGAGGTCTTCGGTCACGTTTTCGCGGCCTTTCGGTCTTTGTGGAAGTCGCTTTTTAGGAAGTCCGGGGCGAACTGGTATTCGCGGAATCCATGGCCATTGGATTTCAGCCAGGCTTCCCACTCCTCGGTGTAATCGACGGGCGGCGGGGTGGGCGCATGGCCATTAATCCCGTTCTGGCGGTCATTTTCCAGCCAGTCCCACTCGAAGCCCTGCCAACTCCGGCGGATGGCGGTCTCGATGGCGCGCAGCGCATCGGCTGGCCGTTCGCACAGCGTTTTGAAAAGGCCGGCGGCGGCGAGCGGGGTAAGCGGCTTTCGAATCTGCTTCCGATGCAGAATAAACGACGGCCAAATTTCGGCGAACCCCGGAACCTCGGCCAGCGCCGGAGGAAGATCCGGAAGTTCTGAGGGTTTCGATTTTGGTTTCCTCTCTGCACTCTCCTTCCTGTCCTTTACCTGTACTGTACCTATGGGGCTTAGAAGCCCCTTGTAAGGGGCTACGAATTTCTCGAAATCTGGAACAGATAAAAATCTCTCCATCTGAACCTTTATCAGCCCCAAAATTTGCCGGTGCGCCGGATTGGCAATGTTCAATTCTTCGTTCTTCTGGTGGCGCAAAAAGTTCTTCACCCAAACCCATCCGGAAGCCCCTTGTATGCCCCTTTCAAGGGCCTTTAATGCACCTTCAACGTGGCGCTTTTCGAGGCCGGTGAGGTATGCGACGTGATCGATGTCGAGCTCGTAAAATCCCGCGTTGTTGCAGTTCTCGATCAGGAAGATAAAGACCAGCTTGTGGACGCCTGGAAGTTTTCGGAACCAAGGATCCTCCCACTTGTCCGTTTCTGTGAACCTTTTCATGGGCGATTTCCGTACTTTTTCTCCAACTCCGCCACCATGGCCCGCATCAACTCCCGCCCGCGCGCGTGCTCTACGGGATGTGCTGGCACGGCGAAGTCCAGGGGGAGGCGGCGCGTTACCCCGCGGGCTTGAGCGGCTGCACGACGCCGTACTCGACCTCGCGCTTTTTGTCTTTGATTACCAGGATGGAGCAGTTCCAGCCTTGCTGGATCAAGATGATCAGCTTGTCGATGGTCTCGGGGGTCATTTTGGGTGGCTGGCGCTGCGCCACGGCGGCCGGCCGTGGCGGGGGTTTCACTGCGTAGAACGTCGGTGGTGCTCATTTTGGTTCCGAAAGATGGAATCGGGCCGCCTGCTCTGTCAGAAAATTTCGGACTATTTGCCGCTGAGCGAAATTCATTTCGTCGATCATGGCGGGCGTTATGGCCTTCAAAAACTGCGCACATGAGTTCACGCCGATCATCACCATGCGCGGGTTGTCTGGCTCCTCAAAGAGCGCCGCGGTGATGTCTTCCGTGGAGATCGACACGTCGACCTCCATCTCCCCAAGGCTGACCATTTTCCGAACGATCATTTGGCCTCCTTTACTGTCGGAAATTCCCGCACGCGCAGATCCTCGGGCCACTCGTCCATGTCGCCGCCGTGGGAATCCTTCAGCATCAGTGGCATGTTGAGCGATCCTGGGATGCTTCGATACGGCACTTTGCCGAGTTGCTTCACAAACGGCGCTATGCCATTCGCTCGGCACATCGCGACTCCGCGACGGATCCAGTCGATGTCCATAGGCCGCGCGTGCTTTCCACTCTCACCGCCGAAGATGATCCAGTCGAAGCGCGAGGCGCATGTCGCGACGAGTCCGGTCAGCATCGGCTCACAACTAAGAAAGTGGATGCCAGCAGGGATGGACAGGGCGGCTAACTGATCGGCGCCGGCGCTCACCCCGATCCAGACATTGCTTGGCGCATCGCCTTTGATCCACTGGTCAAGCCATCCTTCAAAAATCAGCCCACGGTCATTTGCGGCGCGGCGCGCGGCCATCATGCGCTTGACCCAATTCTTCGGCCGCTTCGTGAGCAGTAGCCAGTCGAGATTCTTCGTCCTGAAAATCAGTTCGAGCAGGTCAACAAACCACTCGATCGGCACGTTCTCATCATCCAGCCAGTCGGCGAGCGAGGCGCAGAAGACGCGCGGGCGGTGGATGGTCGTCCTGGCGTTTAGATTCCTGCCAGCTTCGCTATTCCACTTCAACGGCTGATCCCACGTTTTCGTTCGGTGCCTTGGTCCGCTGCCCCAATGGCTCACAGGATTTTCCTTCGTGCCGGGCACCAGCGTCTTGCTGTAGCGGTTCCTGTCGAGTGTTTCGGCGTAGCAGTTTGCGCACTCCGGCGCCACCTTCCGGCATCCGATCCACGGATTGAAGGTGTAGTCCGTCCACTGAATAGTTGAGAGTCCCATAATCACGCAAAAAACTCAGGACTACCCACCTTGAGCCCGTGCATCGCTACGGAGGCGGATAGTCCTGAGTTGTCTGTTCTGTGGGTTGTCTTCATCTGCGATGCTACTTGCCGGGGCTCAGTCGGCGGTGCTGGTGTCTCTGAAATCCTGCGTGGAGTCAATCAGAATTCAATCGACGGGTCGCATGGCGTAGGCGCTGGTGCTTCAGCGGGTTGAGGTGCTCGTAGCGCATCGATGATCTCCTCTCGGGTCATAGGCCGCGCCGGCTGTTCCGGGAGAAAGCGCGATGGCGCGATGAGCTTGATGTCGATGTCCTCTCCATCCCCTTTCGGAGTGATGAATCGTCCAATGTTTACCATGGTGGCGCGGCACAAAAGGCGATAGGCTTCTGCGCTGTCCTTTTGGTCAAAAAGGATTCCGGTTCCGTAGCTGGTTTCGATCAATACTAGGCGTTGGTTTGTCATAAAGTATTAGTCAATAGTAACTCCGCACCACCGGCACCTGTAAGGCGGCAACAGCCCCCACTCGTGGCGCATGTGCCATTGCGCCGCGGTACGGACGCAGATGCTTAACGTCGCGCGCAACTTGGCCAGCGTTTCCTGCTCGTGCGGCGGCGGCGCGGCGATCTTGCGCGGGGCCGGCGGGGCGAGGAGTTCTAGCTGGACTGGACGTGAGCGAGACATCGATCACCATATTCCGTCCGGGTGATCCTTTTTCAAGGCCTCGATGTTGCGACGGATGTAATCAGCCACGGCCATTCGGTCCGGTCGCTTGTCGTCGTGGATGCCGGTCGTGTGCAGATAGAAAAGATAGCTGGCAGGAACGTCTTGCATCGGTGTTCCCTTTCGATCTCCAAACGGCATAGGACCGAGGTCGTCGAGTTCATTTTTCTCAACCTTCTGCACTGGCTGCACTGGCTGCACTGGCTGCACTGGCTGATTCATCGCGTAGTAGACGCGCTTGCATGCCAGCACATCGACCATTGCCGAGTGTGCTCCGGAAAATCCATCCTTCAGAAAATGCAGATGCGCCTCCTGCAGTGTCGGCCATTTGAATCCGTATGGTCCTGGAAGCTTCAGGATATTCGTCGAATTCTTCATCGTGCAGTAGATCGTCTTACCATTCTCCACGAACGTCTTTCCAAGCCTGAAAAATTCCGCCTTCATCATCTTCAAATCGAAGTCGATGTTATGCGCCACCAAGGTATCCGCACACGCCAGCATGTTATTGAATGCCGACATGGCGCTGAAAAGCGGGATGCCGCACCGCATCGCCATCTCGGTTGAGATTCCATGGATCGCCGCGACATCTGTAGAAACCGTCCACCCATCCGGTTTTATAATGACATCGATTGATGCGCGTTCTGTTCCATCATCTTCTGTCAGCAACGCGCCAAGTTGAACGATGTGTGGCTGATGATTTGCTTCGTGGCTAGCCTTAAAGTCAGCCTTACCAGTTGTTTCGGTGTCGAAAAATAGTTTCATAGTTTAACAGGAACAGCCCTTGCGGCAATGATCTCGCGCACGATTCGGGTCGTCTCTTCGTGCGGATGCGAGTCCAATTCATCGTGGCATGGACCGCAGCAAAGTATCACCTCGGTGCGCAATTCCTCCGTGGTGATGAACCGGCGCCGGACTGAATGCGCAAACCCCAGGTAATTGTCCCGGAAACATTTCGGCCCGCGCCGCTCGCAAGTGGTGATCCCCACACGCGCGAAGGCCAGCTTCAGCTTGGGCAGGAGCTTCTGCCACCAGTTGTTTTTGGAGACGCGGCGGAGAGGGGTGCGTTTCATGCGCGCTTGTAAAGGATTCCGATTTCGTCACACGGCTCGTCCTCAACGTCCATGTTGTTGTCCATCCAGTCCTTGATTTCTGAGCGGTCGCGGATGGCGTGGCGAACCTCTTCACTGAATACCTGATCGAAGCAGCCGGGGCTTTTGGAGTCGTCAACACCCGCGTAGTATTCGGCGCGAACTGCGGCGACGTAGGCGACAAACAGTTTCGGAATCATCTCGGCAGGAAATCCGATTGGATTTCCATTGATGGCGAAGACGAGTTCGCCGCATTTCACAGGGTCAACAGGGTTTGGATCTTGGATCATATCTTGGGTTTCTTCGGGGTTGTGCATTTGAGTCGTGCCCGCCGTCCTTTGCAGGTATCGCACTGGCAGGTTTTCCAGCGGTGGGCTAGAGCGCCGTTCGTCCTTGCCGCTTCAGCTTTCTTCGCGCTCTTGATCTTTCCGAGGGCTACGGCTGCGGGGTTTTTGGTTGGTTTCATGATTTAGAATCCATACGGACCGCACAAATCAGAGTCTCCATTAATTACCTCTTCCGGTATGGATGATTCGTTTTGCGCGATGTATTCGGGCTCTTGTCGCGGAAGGTGCACAATGCCAATTTGGTATTTTTGGTGGCAGCGATCACAATCCGTTTCGAGATGCGCGTGCAAGCATCCCATTCCATCCGCAACAACTCTTGCAATCTTGAAGTACGGCGGTCCTCCACACCAGCCGGTTTCCGGATGGTGGCCGAACAATTGACATAATAGATTCATGGCTTGGCTTTCGTTTTTCGTGGCATTCTCCCCCATATATTCAACAGGGAATAGGTTTCGTCTGGAATTTCGGATACTGACCATTGTTTGCACACCTCGCGATTGAAGGCATCGGCAGCATCCTTTAAATCGCTTTCTGCTTGCTCCAGTATCCTCTTGGCCGCAATGCGCCGACGACCAGCAGAAATAAGCTGATCAAATCCTGCGATATTTTTAGGGGCTGAGTCAGGCAGTAGAGAGACGGCATTGAACAGCACTTGCTCCGTCTCGGTAGGAATCTCCAATCGGTGCTCGAAGTGGATTGTCTCGAATTGGGTTTGCATGACAGGTGGAGAATAAACCCAGCGTTGGGTTGTGTCTAGAACTATTTTCAAACTATTTTGCAACCGGATTGGGGGTGCGTTGACACGCTGATTGGGCATCGGAGTGAAGCCCGATCCAATGCACGCAGCATCTTCCATCCTGCATCCTACGCGCTCTGGTAGGCGACAAACAGTTTCGGAATCATCTCGGCAGGAAAGCCGACGGGATTGCCGTTGATGGCGAAAACAAGTTCGCCGCATTTGACGGGATCTGTTGGGTTTGGATCTTGGATCATAGGTGCATCTCTTGAATAAACCGGCTCGGCTGCTGCGCGCTCAGCTTCCCGTACTGAAAACGATTCTCGCACCACATCAGCTCCAGCCGGTGCCGCGCGCGAGTGGCGCAAACGAAGGCGATCCGGCGCTCTTCCTCTATGCTGGCAGACTTCGAAAGCGACGGCATGATCCCCTCCTCCACCCCGGCCACGATCACAAAATCCCACTCGGCTCCTTTCGCTCTATGGGCGGTGCCAACGAAAACTCCCGGCCGACGCTCGGTCTCCCAGTCGTCCGGAGCGTAGATGTCTGCAAGCAAATCCGCCAGCGACGGACGCCGGCCCGGGAGGGCCTGGATGCGCTGGTGCACGAGTTCCACTGATTCCTGTCCGATGCCGAGCTTGGTCAACTCCTCCGGAACGCCATCTATTTTGGAAAACCCTGTGCGTGGAACCGCGAGCGCCGCCCCATGCGCCATAACCGCCATCGGCATCCCGCTCTTCACCGCATCCATCTTCAGCCGGTTCACCACCGCCGCGGCGATCATCCTCCCCTTCAAGTATTGCTCGCAAAGGATGTTGTTCCGCGGGTCCTGGATGAGCTGCAGGGCCGTAAGACACAGGGACCAATCCACCGGCAGCGCTGGCCGGCCGCTGTCGGCGAGCGGGATGCCGGTGCGTAGCAGGCAGTCCCGGATCCCGTCCACAATGGCGTTGGTGCGTGCCAGCACGGCCATTTCCGCCCATGGCGTGCCGGCGGCGTTCTGGCGGCGGAGGGAGAGCAGGACACGCGATCCCTCGTCCCGGCTGTGCTCGATCGGCACTACTTCAATGGAGCCTTCCGCCTCGCTCACCGGGCGGATGATTTTGGGAAGCTGTCCGCCGTTGTGGGCGATGAGGCGATTCGCCGCCTGGCAGATGGCGCGGTCCGAGCGGTAGTTGCGCTCGAGGGTGAAGAAAACTCCAGTGCGGGCCCGCTCGACAAAGAGTTCCGGCCGGGCGCCACGGAAGCCGTACATGGACTGGAGGTCATCGCCGACGACGGTTTTCGTCTCGGCCGGGATGGCGTCGATGATGTCCCAGTCGATGGCAGAATTATCCTGGCACTCGTCGACGAGAAGTTCCTCGAGCGGGTCCAGTTCGCCGATGCTAGGGGTGTTCAGCTTCCAGATCAATTTTAGCCCTTCGCTGAGAATCCCATCATAATCCACCATCGAATTCCGGCGTAATGTGAAGGCATACTCTCGGTTCACCATTTGCGCCTTCCGGTCCTCGTTGCGCTCAATGGCCGCTTGGCTGAGTTTCCCATACCCCAGTCGTTCCGCCGTTTCGCGCAGCATCTGGGCCCGGGCGTCTTCGTTCAGGATCGTGAGCGGCTGGCCGCTACGGTAGCCGAGGAGTCCGCCGTATTTGTTCAAGGTTTTCAGCATATACCCATGCAACGTGCCAGCATACCCGACTTCGATGCCGACTTTCTCCAAGCGTTCGGTGAACACCTTTGCGGCGGAGTTGCTGAAGCTGATGATGGCCACCTTTTCCGGGTCGGTGCCGGTGGCTACGCGCGCGGCGATGCGGGAGACTAGCGTTGTCGACTTCCCGGAGCCCGGGCCGGCCGCCACGATGATTGCCGGCGCGGTGCTGGTGACAATGGCTTTCTGCTCGTCGTTGATCGTGATCACAGAACATGCCTCCATGTTACGCGATTAACTATACACCAAATGGCATACTTTGTTATCCCGTATTTCTTGCGAAGTTGATTCATGTTTGACTCTTTTGAGAAAATTATTCTGCGTATTTCTAGCACATCGTTTTCTGTAATCTTTGCGTTTGCGCTATCGCTGCCTCTACGAACTTTTTCTGGATGCTTCCTGGCCCAATGTCTGTCGCCCCTTGCTTGTGTCCCGTCTCGAATCATATCATCTACATTGTCCTTGTCGGTTCCTGACTTTAAGTGCGACGGGTTGCAGCATATTGTATTTCTACAAACAACGTGCCTAACTAGTTCATCTTGCCCAATGACTCCTCCGCCAAGTATGAATGCGATACGGTGCGCCCCAAATGAAAGTCCTTTAATTTTAAATTGGCCATATCTTTCGCATTTTGGAATCCACTCCCAGCAGTCGTTTTGTCCAAGTATATTTACTTTTGACCAGAAGCGTTTTTGCGTTTCTGGGCTAATGCTTCGCGTGCGCGCTTCAGCGTCTTTCTCAGGGCTGCTAGCTTCTTTGGAGATCGTGAACGTCCTCCCTTTTTGGACATTTCCTTGTGTGTCATAGTGAATCATCCTCCGATTTTACTGAAAGCGCTTTCTGTGTCAAACGAATGATTTTCCAGCCTTCATGCTGTGGATCTGTATCTATTTGGTCGAGCGGAAGGACTGAAATCACCTGATCCAGCATCCCGGCCGCCACCGCCGCGCGCGCCCGCGCCAGGATCGCGTGCCGCATGCTCGTGGTGAGATTGCCGAGCTCGTCGAGGAGTGCCACGCGCAACCGGCCCGTGGTCGACAGCGCGCACCCCATGGCGCAGTAGGTGAGCAGCTTCTCCAGGCCGGAGAATGTGTCGTGCTGGACGAACCGGCCGTTGGGTAGGAAGTAGCCGAGTTCGGACTCGTGCAGGGCCAGCGGCGCCACCATGATGTCCTTGGTGAAGAAATTGACCGTGCCGAGCAGCCCGCCAATCAGCGCATTGGTGCCTTCCTGCTGTTTCTCTTTCAGGAACGTCCCGGCAATCTTCACCGCCTCGAGCATCTTGCTGGCGGTCTCGTGCTCCTCCTGCGCCTCCACGGCGCTGACCAGTTGCTGCTGGAGCTTCGTCGCGGTCTGGAGACGTTCCTGGGCGGCGTGGAGTTCGCCCGTGAGGCGGCGTACGTCGCCTTCCGCGCCGGCGAGGTCGTCGGGGTCGAAAGCGGAAGCGGTAAGCGTCTTCAACTCTTCAGTGAAGCTCTGCACGAAATGCTTTTCCTCGCGGTCGTCGCGCTCCGTCAGCATGATCTTCGATTCCGTGCGCTCGATTTCACTGGTGAGTGATCGCGAAAGCTCTTCCTGTTGGAATCGGACATTATGGCGACTTTGCAGTTCAGTGTGTTCGGAGGCCAAGGAATCACGCCGACTGATAGCCTCGTTAAGACTTAGGTTCTTCTGTCCAAGTTCAGCGTTTAGCGACTGGATCTTGTCCTCCTTCTTTTTCTTCCATTCCTTCGACTTTGATCCGCACCGCGGGCACTGTAACTCGTGCTCGACATCGGAGATTTCCTCCAAAATCTCCTTTGCCTTCGCATCAAACTGCTGACAGTCCGCGAGTGCCTGGCTGTGCCGCTGCGCCTTCTCCTGCATCAGCTTCATCAGATCCCGCGCAGACTCGCCCGAAAGATCGATCTTCGAAAGTCGATCCTGCTGCTCTTTTAGTATGGCGCGCAGTGTTGTAAGTTGAGCTTCAAAATCACCCTTCGGCTTGGCCATCCACGCCTTCAGTTCCTTCTCCCGTGCGGCGGTTGCTTCACTGCGTTCCTTGGCCTGCTGAAACTTCCCCTTCCGCTCGGTTGCTTCCGCCAGGTCCCTTTGAATGGTGGCAATCTCCTCCCGGATCTCGCCGATCGTCTCCGCGGAGCATTCTGCCTCGCGGTTCTTCAGTTCGGCTAGGGTACGGACGGCGCCGGCGCGGTCCTTCACCACGGCGTTCCAGTGCGAGAATTGGTTCGGGAGAGTAACGGGAGATTTGCTTTTCTTGTCGAGGAGCCGGTTCAGGCATTCCTGTAGTCCACCCTTGGAAAGTTCCGACACAATCATCCGATTCAAATTCTCCACTCCTTCAGCGCTGGTATCGATTCCGGCCTCGCGCCAGCGTGCCAGCAACTCCGCCATGATGCCTTTGCTGTCCTTCTGCGCTCCGCCCTTCACCCGGGCTGCGATGTAGCCAAGCCGCTCGCCGGCCGTCAGCCCGAAGTATTCCGCCGAGTTCAACAGGGGCGTGACATACTCCGCTGCATCGGTGCCGCTGGAGCGCACGCCATCGCCTTCCGTCCAGTACTCCCGGGAGATCACGATGTCATCGGACAGGTGCAAGGAAATCGCCATCCGGGAACCGCTGCTCATGCGGAAGATGTCGGCGTTGCGCGCGGCGTCTGGCAGTTTGCCCATCAGCGCCAGGCGGATGCTGTCGAGCACGGTGGTTTTCCCGGCAAAGTTTGCGCCAACGATGAGAGTCAGCGGATCGAAGGACAGGTTGAAGGACCTGCCCTTGGTGTTCGTGGTGGTGAGGCGGGCAATGTGAGTCATTTGAATTCGCAGGTGGGCCAAATTTCTTTCCAGAATCGGGAGAACGGAAAAGTTCCGAACGCATCACAGTAATTCCGCCATGCTTCGAACACGCGCGTGCGTCTTGGTTTTGGCGGTTTCGGACTCTGGTTGATCATCTCCTGCTTGCCGGCAGCGGTAACGAAATAGCATGGCATTCCGCCGGTCAGTTCATCATCGGGAGCGCCGCGGCGTTTCGATTTCTCCATGAATCCGAGCACGACCAATTCCTCGCAAAGCACTTGGTCTTTCCCGCCGGCAACGAAGTGGTTGCGGTACTGATTTCCGCGCCCGTATTCGTCCGCGCCTAGCGTGTGCTGAAGGATTTGCAGCAAGCGCTGGTTCATGGCTCATCCATCTTCACCGCCGGATGGTCCGCATTCCCGCGGAAATGCTTCATGTAGTGGGCCCCGATCGACTTCGCCACCATCAACTCGTCGAATTGCTCCTGGGAGACGTTCGGGTAGCGGTACTTGGCGCCCTGCTTTTTGTCGCCGGTGCCGTGGAACTGAACGATCAGTTCCTGCGCGCCTGGGTCGTAGGCGACGGCGGTGATCAGGCTGCTGCGGACTTGGATTAGGTTCATGGGAAAATTTGCACTGGCGTTACTCGGCCAGAACGAGGGCTCTGAAGCAGCGGTGCCACCCGCGTGTTTTTGGGAAAGTCTAAAACGGGATGTCGTCCTCCGGTGCGTCGAGATCAGGATCCGCGGGCGGCCTGCGTCCAGCAGGCGGCGGATCTTCATGTCGGCCGTGATCCGTCCGATCCTCCGGGTCCTGATTCTCGTCCTCCGGAAGATGGCCGGGCTCTTGGTTCAACTGCTCGGTCTTGGTGCGCTTCAAGTATCCGTCAAGAAACGGCTGGAGCACATTCTGGTCGAGCGCCACCGCGGCCAGGTTCGTCTCCTCGGCAACGTCGACCAAGGTAAATTCCGGCGGGACGAATTCCACACTGCCGCTGGTGTCTGGCTTTCCGGATTTGATCTTGACCGCTTTCTTGTCGAGATCCGTGCGATTCTTTTTCACTAAATCGAACCACGGCCCGAGAGAGCACCCGCTGAACCGAATGTTCCCGACCTTGAGTTCGCCACCATCCTTGAAAGCGATGTAGCAGGAGCACGCGAAACCGCCCTTTTTGAAAGTGACCTTTTCCTTGATCTGTTTCCACAGGCCCTCAGCGATGAGGTCCCCGCTGAAGAACTTGACTGCCAGCACGTCGGCGCGGGCGTCCCGGACTTCGTTGGCATGGATGCCGCTCTTCACCTTGCTGTTGTAGCCCGTGACGGTCGACAACTGGTCGAGCACGAGAAAAGTGAATCCGTTCGGCACCTCGTTGTTGACCTTTTTTTCCTTGTCGTACCAGACAAGTTTTCCGGTGCTGCCCTTCCACTCGAACCAGCGAGCGGACGGGTTTGGGTTGTTGGCGGTGGGGTTGCTGCGAGACATGGTGTTATTTGAGTTTCGGCCCGCGCTTAAGGAAGGCCCGGTTGTTTTTGAGATACTGCTCAATGGCTTCCCCGGCCCACTGGCGAAGAGACATCTTCGCCCTTACCGCCGCGATCTTGGCATCCTCCAAGGTTTTCTCGCTCACATTTGCGGTGATGATCGGCTGGCTCATTTGTGATGCAAATTACCACATGCTTCATTGAAGCAAAGAAAATTCTTTCGAGTTTTGCATTTTCCTGTGGAACCAAGTTGCCATCAGCGTTCCGCGCTGCTACATCCCTCCGCGCCGTGTCTAAATTCCGCCGTCTCCTCCTCGCCTGCCCGCCCGATTTGCGCATCCTTTTCCTCACCCGCCCGCGGATCGCGATGGCGGCGTGGGAGATGTTCTAGGACGCCAGCAATGCCTGGAAAGCATCCACGGCCTCCCGGCTGACCTGGGCGGCAATCCACCCGCGGTTGATGGGGCCGTCCCAACGTCGATACGGCTCGCGCAGCAGCCGCGCCGTGTAGGCGAGATCGAGCGTCGGGCTGGCCTTGATCTTCTGCTGGAAGTCCTCGGCGTTGTTGATCCCGTTGTCGGCGAGGAACGTCTGAAGATCGCTCCCCAGCCGGCGGGAGTCGTAGCTGACCTGGAATGCCCCGGCTTCCATCTGCTCTGGCGTCTGCGGGCCGGCCGTAGTGTCCCGGCCTTCGTTCCAGTGCCAGTCGCTCTCGTCCCCTGGCAGAACCCGAAGCACCTCGCACATGACCGCCCGGCGATGCAGGGGGGACGAGTAGGGCCCCAGCGCGGAGTCCATGAGGGCGTAGATGTCGAAGGCGTTGTTCGGCGCGAATACGTCGGCGCTCTCGCCTTTGGCCCAATTCACCAGCACCTCGAGGAAAGAATCAGGCGGCGCGTCGTGTCCGTGGCCGATGGGTTTCTTGAGGGCTGATGGGAAGCTCATTTCGGTGATTTGGTAAGGAGTGGGCTCCATGCAAGATGCCCTGGGTCAACCTCGTAGGAATTGGTTTCGTCGCTGAAAATTTGGATTCCTCCACCGTGAGTCAGCGCATCGAACACGAATTGAGAGCAGAATACGGGGTTGGTTCCAGTGCCGGTGTCCGATGCCTCGCCCAATACCGGGCGCGCGAATGGAAGAAACCGGAAAAGGTTCGTGACGCTATAGTGCTCTTGGTGCTGGATCGCCAGTTCGCAAAATGCCAGCACTCCTTTTTCCCTTTCAGGAGTGAGCCCCACGATGTCGAAAAGATCGATGCCGTTGAGTTCGCCCGGGTTGAGCGTGCGGCGGCGAACCACAGGCCAGTAGGCTTCAATGATCTCTGTATCGCTGACCAGTAATGCCGCGTGCGTGTAGCTCGTCCGCATGATCGCCTTGATGGCAAAACTCAGAGGATCGTTGGCGTGGTTGGTAAAGAGGGCGACTTTCATTTGGTGGTGATGTATTCCTGCGCCTCGTAAAGCAGCCGGATACGGTCGCGCCGGCTGATATTGGGTGACAACGCGCCCTCGATCGATTGTCCGATGCCTACGCTACTCAAGGCCTGAGATGGCGGGATGCCCTCCCACTGCGCCGCGGCGGATGCGTTGAGGTATTCCTCGGCCAGTCGGCGTGTCGCTGGATCGCTCTCGCTCGTCCCGGCCTCGTATGCGGTGTCGCGGATGGCCACATTGGCAACTTTTGCCACCTGTGCGCGGTGCGAGGTCGAGGTGCAGCCGACGAGCAGGATGGCGAAGAGTAGCGATTTCATTCCACAAATTGTATTGCGCCGACAACTTCGCCAAACAGAGAAGCCCTCACGATCTCATCGGTATTCAGTGATTCGTGGTGTGGCCGCCACCAATACGAATGTGGTTGCGTTGTCGCTCTTTCGACCAGAGCGGATGGGGCGGATGATGCTGCGTGTCCTGGAGCGCTTTCAGGTGCCGCGTGTGGCGCGCTACTTACGTGAGATGTTGAAGGTGCCGAGTGTCCGCTTGACGCGCTGGAGGAATGGCCGCTGGAATGGCCACCTTTGGCAAAGGCCATAATCGGAACGACGAGCAGGATGGCGAGCAGGACCCTCACGGCGCGGTGTTGGTCTTGGCGACCAGCGTGGCCGCCTGCTGGAGCACCGCGGCGGTCGCGTTAGGTTGAGCGCCCGCCGGGATAAATGCGGCAATGGCGTTGCCAATCGGGGCGGCCGTTGCGCCCTGTGCGACGGGCTGGCCTGCCTGGGCCTGCTGTCCTGCGCCCCAGAGCGATGAAGATGCGGCAATGAGCACCTGGGCGTCGTTGGGCGGCAGGTGGTAGTAGTTCGCGGCGGCGCCGATGGCGATGCTGCTCAGGGCCTGCGCAGTGCTGACCTGGGCTGGCGTGAGGTTGGCGCAGCCGGAGAGGGCGATTGTGAGGAAGCACGCCGTGGCGAATCGCGTGAACATCATGCCGCCGAATCGGCATCCGAAGGACCATCCGTAGAAGTTGCGCTTCAACCCTCCACTCATTGGCGTCCACAGTTTCCAAGTCAAAGACCAGCGTTGCGTGCGGATTTCTTTCCAGGTGAGCTTCATGTTCATGTCAGTAGAATTCTGCGGCTGCGTATTTCGAGGTGATAATTCTGGGTTTGGCGTCTTGCTTTGTTCCTTTCGGAACTGCGCGGATCGATCCGTCGGGCTGAATCTCGATATCCATCTCTTCTGGGTCGTCCAGTATCGCCTCAAGTTCGGCAATCGTTGGGCGCGGACGCTCATCGCTCATGGGTGTAGGAGTCCTTTCGTTGCGATGGTCGCTCCGATCGTGCCGGCGAGCCCGCTCACAGCACCGATGACATGGCTGGCGGCATCTCCCTGGGCGAGCGTGGCCGCTCCATTATCGATCTCGTCGGCGTGGAAATAGAAGCTGCTCTGCGTTTGGTAAATCGTGACGTTCTTTCCGTTGCCTTGGAATTTGCCTTTTGCGCCGTGCTTTGCATCACCAAGCATCCAACCCTCGCCAGCGCATCCAAAGGTGAAGCAGGCGAGGAGAGTGGGGAGGAATCGTTTCATGGGTGGAGGGCTTTGTCTGGGACAGTCTGCGCGGGCTGCTGCGGCGCCTGTGCGGCCCTTGGCTCGAGGAGCGCGTGGCCGACGGCGTTGAAGATTTGCGCTGCGATGATGACCAGTCCCCAGTTGCTCACCAGCCATCCCGGGAGCGGCAGACCTGTGACCTTATCGCCGATCGAGAGAATCGCCCCGGCGCCAGCGATGCCAGCGGTGATGAGGCGAATCGTTCGGCTGTTCATTGCCGGGAGGGTAGCAGACTGCTGCGGGGTGTCACGACAGTTTCTTCAGGGGATGGCCACATTGGGATACCGCTGCGCCATCAGGGCCAGTCCACGCTGGAGAAACTTGTCGTTGAAGGTCGGGGTCCGCATCTTCGCCCGCATCATGCCGAGCACGATCAGCGCTGCCACCTGCTCGGCCTTGAACGCAGCCGACTTGTAGAAGCACCCATCAACTCCCGCTTGGCTCAGTTGGGCGCGCACGTAGGGCGTGATGAAGCCGCTCCCGACGATGATGATTATCCGCTGGTTCCCGGCGCGCAGCTTAGCGATGTTCTGAACGCTCTCCTCAACGCTGGCCTTTGGCATCCGAAGATCGATCCATGCGGCGTCGTCGCCCTCTTTTTCGATGTGGGCGAAGGCCTCATCCCAGTTGTCCACCTGGGAGCAAGAATCCACCAATCCATCCAGCGCCTTGCCGATCATCTCCGAGAGATTTTGGTCGTCCTCGATGATCAGCAACTTGAAGGTGTCGCTCATTGCCGTTTGTGCCTTTGCCGTTCGTGCGAAAGATCCTCCTTTCGCTTCCGCGCGGCGTCCAAGCTCTCCTCGTAGAGTTCTTCCGCATCCTCGTGGAACTGTGGAGCGAACTGCATCGCCAGCACGACCAGCGTCAGGGCCCGCGTCACCCTCCCAAGCTCCGCCGTGATACCGCTGGCCTTGAACCAGATGAAGGCACCAAGCGCCAAGGCTACAAAGACCGGAAAGCCAAAGCGGTCGATGAATTGAAGGATCCATGATGGTGCTTCGGGGTTCATTCATTTATTGCGCGGCAAAAGATGGCCGCCCCCATCATTGATAATTCTTCCAGTCTGGAACGTGCTCGCCTTCGAGCCAGCATTGAAACCTATTCCACAGCCGAGCCATCATGGCCGGTAGGTGATCTCATAGAAGTTCGTGCCGGGGTCCTGGCGAACTTGTCCGTCCGCCGTGGCGTTGTAGAGCGAGATGAGTCGCCGCACGGTGTCGCCCTCCTTGAGCTTCAGCGTCGTCGAGCACTTGGCCGGAACAAGGTCCGCGCCGCCGCCTCGCCCGCTGAAACTTTCGCCGCGCGCCGTGTCCTCAATGGACACGTCGAAGAACCCGCCGCCGGGGAGATCGAGATTGGCCGACGTGTTAAAGCTGTAGAGCCCATCGCACGGAGCGACAAATTCACCAGCGGGACCGAATGCGGGCTCCAGGTTGTTCCACTTCTCCACTGAAGGATATTGTGGGATTGCGCCAGCGCCGTTGGCGATGGGCTCTCCGAACGTGGTCGATTGAACGAATTTTAGGCTGGCGAATGGTGGGATGTATGGGGTCATTGGATTTGAGTTATGGGACTTGCATCACAGCTCCTGCGGTGGTGTAGAAATCTCCACTGACAAGACCGGCGTTGCTTGTCGGAAGCACACACCTGATTCCCGTGGATGTCACGGTAAACTTGAGCACCCCGTTGGAACTGAATCCAATGGTATTGCTGCCGGGGAACCACATCCCATTCGCGCCATTGTTGTAATCTTGAATCGATGGAGATCCGACGCTCCCGGGCCCTGGAATGATGATCCCTGTTCCCGGTTGGGTTAGGAAAATGTTCCCAGCAAAGCGCCATTGGTCTACCCCGCCTGAAACGTAGTAGGTGCTTCCTCCGCTATAGCGGAAGCCCGTGGTTTGGCTGCTGGCGAATGAAAATGCAGGCGCTCCTACTGTTCCATCGACCGCAATAATCGTCTTTGCGGAAAGCGTCTCAGTTCCCGCCAGCGTGGCCAGCGTTCCTGCGGTCGGAAGCGTCACTGTTGTTGCGCCCGTGACTGTGACCGTCGTTCCAAAGTTTCCACTGATGGTCAGCGTCGATGCGGCGTTATTAGCGATCCCGGTGCCGCCTTTGTCGGCCGTGACGGGAACTGCAATCGGAGGATTATAGGAGCTTCCCATAGGTCAGGTATTCCAGCGCACGTATGCCGTGCTTGCCAAATCCGTGGTGATGATGATGTCCGCGCCGACGATGTTCGGATCGCTGTCGGAGAACCCGGCTGGCAACGCGCTGGCGGTCGTGCCGCACGCGATGGAGAGCGTTCCGGTCAGACAGGTGACCGTCCAGCCTTTCGCGCCAGCGGGGATCGTCAGCGATGACGACGCCCCAAGGTTCTGCGGCTTGCTGGTGACCTTCGGCGGCGTGACGGGGATGCCTTGCGCCGGTGTAAATCCAAGAACTCCAGCCAACCGGTTCACCGCCGCTGCAATCTGTGTGAGGATGTTTTTCGTGCCATCCTGCGGCGACATATCCGCGCCGTCGCTGTCGTATTTCGTGAGTCCTTGGGACATTATGCTTCCTCCGCGGGTTGGCCGGTGACCATCCCGGCAAAGGTGTTGTCCGGCGCCGCCTGTTCTTCATCGCCGCCTTGGTCGCTCTTGTAGCCCTCCATGGCGATGCCGTTGATCTTCTTCAGGCACAGGCTTTTTCCGTCCGGTTCGATCTCGAATTCGCACACCGCATCGATCGTTTCCCCGGGCTTCTTGCCTTCGTCGTCCATGCCCTGCGGCATCGGCACGATGATTTTGCCATTCTCGTCGGCGTCGGGTTCGGCCGGGCCGGCGGCGATTACCACGGCGGCCTTCGGTTTCATCGGCATGGAGGTTTTTGGCATGGGAGATTAGGTTGGGGCGTACTCGCCAAAGATTCGTTGCTCTGCGGATTTTCGGGCCGCCACTGCGTCGTCGAAGTTCAGGAAACGGCCGATGTAGGCGCGGCCGACGAACACGCGCCACATGCTCATCGCCTTGTTCCACGAGACACCCGATACGCCAGTTTTGTTGCGGCGATCGATGCTGCGGTTTTGCATGTTTTGCTGGTGGGTGACCTGTCGAAGATTCGAGCGGGTATTATTGAGCCCGTCGCGGTCGCGATGATCAACCAGCCTTGAAGATATGCCCATGATTCTCACGTGCATGAACTCCTTCGATCGCACGCCGTCCTTGAAGATGCACCGACGCGCGTAAGTGCTCCTGTGGATCGTGACTGCGTGCCATTTGAACTGGTTGAGGTCATCGAAATCTTCGTCGTCGACTGTCGCGAAAAGACCTTTGTTGAGAGGAATTGTTTTTGACATGGGTGCGGCTGGTCGTATTTACCAGCCGCACCCAGAAAAACAACCCCAATCTTAGAACGGACCGGACGAGTAGCCGGATCCAGAGCTGCAGGCGACCAGATTGAGAGCAGGGTCGCATCTTAGCGCTAAAAACGCATAACCGAACTGCTTGTAGACCGGCTCTGTGGCGTGCATGCCAAGGGCGCGGAAGAACCCGATGTTCTCGTCCGGGTTGCAGTTGCGGTCATAGCGATTGACCCAGCGCCATTCGAGCGCGTAGTTGTTCGCCCGGTACTTGACGTCGCCGTAAGCGACATCCGGGTTGGGCACGCGGCTGATCATCACGTCCGGGTGGAAGATGTAGCTGACCTCGTACTGGGCATGCTCCCAGTAGGGATTGATCTCCAGCTTGTTGCCGATGGTCGTCGCGCTCGGGGTGTACTCGGGCACGCGCACATACTGAGCGCCATCCCAGTTGTAGTGCTCCGGGAACGATTCCTCCCACATGACGAAGCCGGCGTAGGAGAATTTGTTGTCGTAGGCGCCCAGGAGCTCGCTGACACGCGGCGACCACCGGAAGTCATTCCGGATGTTGTCGTCGCCCTTGATCATGTTTTCGATCGTCTCGCCAGAGCTGATGAAAATGAACTGCGTGGCGCCGCGGTCGTTGGTAGCGATCTTGTTGACGCCGCTGGTGCCGTCGCTCTCGCGCTGCAACTGGCGGTACTTGCGGCGCAGAACGCCCATGGTCATCGGGCTCGTCGGCTGCGTGAGCGGGAAGGCCGTGCTGTCCTCGGGCAAGCCTGGGGCGACGACGATCTTGTGCTTGCACAGGCGGAAGTACTCGCTGCGGACGCGCTCCTTGCGCACGTACGTCGCGTTGCCCATCAAGTTGTCTTGGAAGGCCTGGATGGCCTGGCGCGGGTTGTTGCTGTCGCGGATGTCCTCGAGGCAGAGCGGATCCGATTCCAGCGCAATGTGGTAGCGCTGGTATTCCTGCGTGGTGGCCGAGTTGCTGATGACGGTCAGCGGGGGTAGACAGGCGTTGACGCTGGCGCCGTCGGACTGCGCCACGGCGGTCCACGTCGGAGGCGTGTTCAGGCCGGAGCGCTCGTAGATCGTGTTGCGCACGATTTGACCTAGATTGTTCATCCAGGGTTTCTGGCTGATGAGACCGAGCCAGAGCGGTTCGGACTCGCGGCCGCGGCGATAGGTGTCGGGTCCGATACGGCCGGACTCCGTGAGGAAGCGCTGATTGATCGAAGCGCAGGCGGAAAAGTTTTGAGCGGGCATGACTGTGGAGAGAGTGGTTTGGTGGCAGAGGCAGGCGATCGGCGAAATGCCGTGGCCGTGGTTCGATTCCGGGGGCGTCTCCGGTAAAACCCAAACTGCGAAAGAATCAGCTTCTCGTGCTCAGAAGAGGGACCGGTCTCTTCTTCTCCTTTTCAGTCACCGTGCTGGCAAGAAAAGCAGATGCCAGCATTTGAGGCAAGGATTATTTTTGAGGCTAATGCGAGCGTGGAGACGCCACGCGGTTTCCGTTGTCACGCGCGCAAGCGAGCACAGGCGGGAATTGCACCCGCTGTAGTTAGATTTCCGGCATTGCCTCACGGCACCGGATTCCTCGTCATACTTGACGGGCCGACTATTAGGAGCAAGTCGTCAGACCATTGCGCGTCCCTGTCCGCGCCGCTGTGCTCGATTCGAAATTCTAGTCTCCATCCCCCGCCACCGCCCCCAGGAACGACTCGTCGCCGTTCCTGCCGCCGGAAGGTCCACCATCAGTCGTCCGGCCACCACCGGCCCCAGGCGCCGTGGAGCGATAATCGGCCAGCTTCTTCTCCGCGGCGATCCGGGCCTCCTTCTCCTTCTTGAAAGCACCCTGGTAGTGGAGCATGGCCTTCGTCACCTCGGGCAGCACGCGATCGGCCACAACCGCCTTGGCCACATCGACGATCGGAAGATTGTTCACATCGATCCCGGCGATGTCCGCTTTGATGGAGTCGACGTAGGCATTCCACTCGGGCTTGCCTTCAACGTGTCGGAGGATCGGCAGTTCCTCCTGGACGGACTTGAAGCGCTCCTCGGCCGAGGTCCGGAACTCCGTCAAATTGGCCGTGGCAGCGCGCTCCAGTTGCTGCTGCTCCTCACGGGTCAGTTGCTCGAGCTTCGTGCCTGCTTCCTTCCGCATCGATTCGCCGGCGGCAGTGGCGTTGGCATGGGCCTTGGCCGCGGCGAAAAGTTCGGTGCGATCGGCAAAGGAGAAATCACTGGAAAGCTCCTCCAGATCGGTCTTGCGCTTCTGTGGATCAGTTTCGCGCAGAGCGTCGAGCAGGGCGGCGGAGCTCGTCAATTCGTACTGCTTGGCCAGTCCGCGCACGAATTCCTCGGCGTTCTTGATCGGCTCGGCCACGGAGCTTTTGTACTGCGAGGTGGCTTCGATGCGGGTGAGGGAGATTTCCCCCTCGTATTCCGCCAGGCGGGCGTCCCGGTCCGCGATCTCCTTTTTCAGCCGCTCGACCTCGGGCCCGGTCTTCCCGGCCTCCTCGATGCGGGTGAGGGAGATTTCCCCCTCGTATTCCGCCAGGCGGGCGTCCCGGTCCGCGATCTCCTTTTTCAGCCGCTCGACCTCGGGCCCGGTCTTCCCGGCCTCCTCGATGCGCTTCTGCGCGGCGGCGAGCTCGGCGCGCGCGGCATCGCGCTCGGCGGCGGCGGCGGCGCGCTCCTGCTTCAGCGTCTTCCACGTCTCTTTTGCCTTGGTGGCGGCGGCTGTCGTCATCCCCTTGGTGTAATCGGCGGGGATCTCGTCGTCGGCCGCGGTGGTCGTCGTGGTCGTGGCTGCGGGCTCGTCGTCATCCAGATTCGGATTGCCGTCCTTCTTGGTGGTCGTCGTCGTGCTGGCAGCCGCTGCAGCCGCATCTGCCGCGGCCTTTTCCGCCGCTCCGGCGTCATCGATAGCGGGTTCAACGTGCGTTTCCTGCAATTCTTCACCTTCATCCCCGCCGGCGGCGTCGGCGAAGGATCCGGAAGCAACTTCTGTGACTGGTTCTTTGGTGGCGGGCATAATTATTCAGTTTTGGGGGCGTCTGCGGGCGTGGTATCGCGCAAGTCTGATGGCTCCTGTAGTTTCGGGGCCTGGAATGGTTTTGGAAGTGGCTTCGGCACCTGCACTGGAAGGTGTTCATCGATCGATTCCAGAATGCTGACCCGCCCGCGGATGAAGGCGTGCGCCTGGCTGGCCATCTCCTTCAGGTCCAGTCCGGACTGATGAATCACCTCTTTCGAGGATGGGAGGCTTTGAAGCCGAAGGCGCAACAAGAGCTTCTGTATGTGCTCCTCGCGCAAGGTGCCCTCTAGGGCGCTTCGGTCTTTGTCTGTCCAGTCGGTTCCGATCATGCGGCGGTTTGGGTAGCTGGCGCTGCGGACGACACTCCATCCGTGGATGCGTCCACCGTGCGTAGCGCGATTTTCGCCAAAGCGGTTGCGAGGAGGCGCGCAGACTGGCGGGCGTCACCGAGGGGGCTGTGTTCCGGCATCTCCGAAGGCTGGCGCTCGTACTTCGCCATCGGATCCATCCCGGCTGCCATCAGCACACTTGAAATCTCCACAAACGGATATGGCCCGGCCCATTTCCTGGCCGCGTAATCATCCTGAATGCAGGCGGAAACGAATCCTGCCTCCACCGGCCACAGACATTCGGCCGCCATCAAGGCGCCTTCCGCTTTCGCCTTGAGCCATCTCGTCCAAAATGACTCCCGCAAGGCTCTCGGAGAGCGATGCGTCTCGGTGATCACCGGCACGTTATCCTTCACCCATTGCCGATCGTCGGAAAATCCAGTCGCCTCGTCCACTGGACATGCGAAGCAGAACTCCCACTGCGCCGCACCGTTCTCCAGATAGACTCCGCCGGCCACCGCAAAACCTTCGCCGTGCAGTCCGACTGATTCGACATCAAATACAAAATACGATTTCATACGGCGTTCACGTTAGCCCTCATGGCGGCGAGTTTCGATTGTGCTTCAAGGTCCCGATGCGCGCGCTTCTGTTGGGCATCAAGTTCCTGCTGCTGGATGGTCTGGTAAAACTGCTGCTGGCGCATGGCGAACTCGTCTTTCTTCATCTGCATGTCCTGCTGATGCGCCTCCCATGCGCGCTGCTCTTCGCCGTTGGACTCGCCCTGTTGCTGTTGGCCCTGCTCCTGGGCGCGCTGCTGTTCGGCGACGAGTTTGTTCTCCTGCTGCTCAAGCGTGCCATTGACGTTCTGAAGCCATTTCCTCGTCCACGCGGCCTCTTTCTGGCGAAGCGGGTCGATATTGAGCGCCTGGGCGTGTTGAGTCACGTTGTCCACCACGGCGGTGAGGATGGGGACGAGTTGCGCGCCCTGCATCTGACCCTGCTTGAAGGCGGCGACGATCTGATCCCCCATGGTGGCGTGGTGTTTGACGTGCACCCAATGGTTCTGGCCATCGGTCACCGGCACCTTCACCCCCTGCTGGAAGATGCTGTTCTCCAGCTCGGCAATCTGGTCGTCAACAGTCTTGCGCTCGTGATCGATCGGCCCAACGTAATTTTCTGCCGTGCGCCAGTCCACCCCGGGGATGCTGGCAATGCGATCCCGGGCCGCTTCCTTCTGGCCGATGGCATCGAAACTGCCGGCCATCTGGTAAATCTCGTCCGCGGCGGCCTGGCGGGCCCGAGGGCTGCCGTAGCCGATGGTCCGCACGGCATCAACAGCGTAGACCTTCTCCAGCGCTTCCTCGGGGACATTGCGGAGTAGGCAGCGGGCGATGAAGTCCATGGCTTCCGGACCGCCGGGCGTAGCATCGCTCACCTCGTCGCTCATCATCCGGTCGAACATCACCTTTCCCACCCGGCTCCACGGGTCGAAGAACATCGTGAGTTGAGCGCTATGTACCGCCCCTTCCTGGTTCTGATCGGCCTGGATTTCGTACTTCGTCTTCCGGTCACGATTATTGTCGTCCTGCTGGCCACCACCGCGCGAACGGCCGGCGACATTCTCGCGTAGCGCCGCCATGTCGTTTAGGAGGGGAAGCATCCGGCCGGAGACGTCCGGCATGGCGGTCGCCTGGACCTTGGTATTGCCCGAAAGGATCAGGAACGGCCCCATCTGGATGTAGCTGGTCTTGGCCGCATCATCCGGCGTGTCGGCCTGCAGCACCACAGAGCTCGCCGCGTTGACGCAATCGACGTACTTGCACCGGGAGCGGTTGCTGATGGCGATCGGTCCGAAGTGCATTTCCCCTTCGCCTCGGATGGTGTGAACCGTGGCGTGGGTACCGATGGCGTAGTAAAATGGAATTATACATTCCTTGAATCCCTTCTTGAACCGGCTTCGGTGCTCGTAAAGCCAGCCAGTGCCAAGTTTTGAATCGTCGCGCCCCTTCGCTGCTCCGCTCTGCAACCCGATGTAATGGGAAACGCTGTCGTCGTATTCCCGGGCCCACAGATGATAAGCCTTCACCTTCGGGGAGGTGGCGCCGATGGCTAAATCATTCTCCCGGATCTTCCGCATCACGGCCTCCCACTGCCCATCGTCGAAAATGAAGTCGTCGTTCATTGTCGCGTTAGCGATGGCTTTTTTGACTGCCTGAATGTTCCACCGGCCAACTTCCTCGGCCAGCGCCTCGCGGTCCTTCCCGTCTTCCTTGCGAATAAAGGCGTAGATTTCGTCAACCGTCATTTCCCGCTCGCAGGTGCAATAGGGAATCGCCGTGGGCCGGGACTCGATGTTGCGTGGGATTTTGAAGGCAGCGAGACCGTCCGCCCGCCAGCGCCAGTCCAATTCATCCTCCCAATAGACAAACGCCGCGCCGTGCCGCGTGAACTGTTGCGCCAAGCGTAACCGATAGTAATTGAAGTCAACCCATTCCCGCACCGTCCTGGTGAATTCCTCGCTGATGATCTTCCCCCAGCGGACCCGTTCGTTGTCGTCGCCATGGGCGGTGGAGATGGCCCATAGGGACCTGGCCACCGTCGTCATCTCCACGTACGGTTTTTGCGCGGCGTCATCCTCTGCCTTGGCCTCCATGAAGTTCTCGTTGCAATCCTCCCCGCGGCCGGCGTCGATCAGCGCGTTTTCGTCGTACGGTTTCCCGCCGTCGATCTGGAAGTCAATGTTCGCCCGCTTTTGCGCCGCTTCCCAGTCGTCGAGGCGGAGGCGGCGGAAGATAGCGTACCCCTGCTCGGCATCGCGGATGCGCGGGTCGGCCAGTTTGATCGGCGCACCGGCCGGCGTTTGTTCTGTGGTTGAGGGGACAGCATCGGCGGTTGTCATGGCCACTCCTTAAACTTCCCGTTGTCGAAAGTCCACATCATCGCTTGAAGAACCCCAAGAACACGCTCGATCCGATCGCCGCGAACATTTCCGCCATCGCCCCGCCGCGCAACTCCTGCTCGACAATGGCGCTCCTGACACGAATGGCCTTCGGAACAATTACGCGATTCCCTTCCTCGTCGGTCTCTTCGACATCGATCGTGGCGCTGCACTCGAAAACCGTCTTGCCGCGATTCTCCTCGAGTTCGAGCTCGTAATCCTCCTCGCGCTTCTGTCCAACGATCACGCCATTTTCGTCGTAAATGCTGCTGGAAACGAGAGCAGTCGCATCGCGCTCCATAATGGAAAGCGCGATGTGGCGGACTTCGCCGACGATACCGAGAATGGGTTCCGGCGTCATGCCAGCGCGGCCTTTCTCTCCGCAACACGCTTCCGCACTGCCAGCATCCTCTCCTTCATGTCCGGGCTGATCTCGTCGTCTCCAGCGGCCGTGGACGCGCCGAGTTCCTGCCATCCTGCCGGGTTGGACTGGTCGGCATGCGTGTGCAGGCTGGGATCGTTCGCCGGAACGGCCGGTGGCGGGGTGAGGTCGGCGATGTCCGGATCTGCGGCCTTCGGCACCGGCGGAAACCACGGTCCCGGGAGGTTCTTGGTCCACTCCTCCTTGCCGACCTTCCTTTCTGCCAGCACGCACTGCTCAGCGATCTTTTCCGCCGTGAGGCGCAGCGTGTTGACGTGCAGATTTAGGCGAGCGTAATCGCGCAGCTTTTTGATTCCGTCCTTGTGGAACACGATCATCAGTTGATTCCAGCGCTTCCATTCGGCCTGGCCTGGGAGGAATGGAGGTACGGGAAGGCCATCCTCGCCGCGGTTCCACAGTTCCGGCGCCATCGGGACGTGCTTTTGGCCGCGCTTCAGGACGGGAGGGTAGGTGACGCCATCCTTTGCCGGGACAGCGGATGGAACGGTAGTCCCGGCCTTAGATTTGGCCGCAGGTTGGGCAGCTTTTTGCGCACATGCACGGTTCGATGGGTCATCACCGCCTTTCTCTTTTTGATCAGAAATTCCCTGCTTGCTTTCGGTCGGCACTGCCGCCGCCGGTTCGCGCCGGCTGAAGATCCGCAACAGGGAGTCGTCCTTTGATCCATGCACCAGAACAGCCTCCGGGCTGACCATGTTCTCCGGGCCGGTCACCGAGCCGGCGCGGATCACTCCGCCCATCTCCTGGAAGCTGTGCGCGCGCCACAGGTGCTGGATAAGCCGTGTTTCGCAAGTCCTCGAGGCAGTGTAAGGGCCAAAGTAGGCGTCGAAAGCCATCGGCACTTGGTTGGCCAGCCGGTATTCGCGCGAGGTTTGCGCGACCGAGCGGACGAGGGGAACGAGAGAAGCGAAATTCTTCGGGTAAACGGCCACGCCGACGACGTGCCGTCCGGAAATGTGCCGGGTGTCCATGTGCACGGTGTTGGTGATCACGCCGAGGATGGGCATTCCGCCAGCCTGGTGGGCGCGCTGGATCTGGTCTGCCCAACTCCGCACCCGGGGCGCGCAGTCGCTTTCCAGCCATAGGAAATCGCCAAAGCGCGGGTCGCGATCGATCAGCATGGCAGCTTCGGCGAACATCTCGTTCGGGCCCTGTGGCCAGCCTTCCAGCGTGGCGCGGTAGGTGTGGATGTCGACGGAGGCGAAGGCCTCGCGCAGCGGTTCCTCGATGCTAGCACGGTCCGTCCCGTCCGGACAGACGATCAGACACTTGTGATTTTCGACTCCGCCGAGGTCGCGGATGTGTTCGGCGAGCGCTTTTGCCAAGTCTCGGTCGCCGTTGTAGAAGGGGAAGCAGATCGTCATTCCGGGCATAGGATTATCGGTTTTTGGTTTCGATGCAATAGAAATGGGAGAAGTAACTTTACCGGGGATGTTGGGCATCGCGCTGTAGAGGCAATACTGGGCATTTTCCCGCGGGATCATGCTGTCGCGCGTCACCGGGCTTTGCTCCTGGATCAGAGGATGTCCAAGGCCCAATCCCACCCATCCGGCGGCGGTCTGGTTGGAGATCAGGATGTCGCTCCCGGCAATCACCTCCGCCACTTCCAGCATGTCGGCCGTCGGCAAGTATTCGACGGGCCCGACCAGCGTTTGGAATTCCTTGTGCTCGTCCGGCAACCCGATGAACACGATGCGGTCCCGGTGGGCTTTGACGATCGTTGGCCATGGGAATTGCCAGTTCCAGTAGCGGGAGGTCCTGGCTACGACGATCCGGCCCTTCATATCCTGGCGCGGAGTGATGCCGGAAAGCCACGGCTCGGTGCTGGCAGCCACGCCGAAGTGCCTGGCCTGCCATTCCAGCAGGCTTTCTCCCAGGATGTGGTCGTGGCGGAAGTCGCTGAAGTCGTGCGTGACGCCTTCGAAGTTTTTGCTCCACCGGACGCCGGTGATGTAGGGCTGCGCGGCGAGCAGCGGGCGGATGACTTCGAAGCGCTTCCCCTCCATGCTCTCACGCCCGCGCTTTTCCCCGGGTTTGAAGCCAATCACAAGCTCACCTCCGCCCATGGCGCGGATGGTGGGAAGGGCGGCGATGCAGTCGCCGAGGTCGCCTTGGTGGCCGAAAACTTTGGGCTTTTTCACGGGAGGAGGAAATAATTCATACTCTGCGTCATCGCGCCGACTCGGTTGAAATCCTGATCGAAAATGCGGTATCCGGCCCGCTCGAATTCCGCGAAGTCGAAGCCTCCATTTTCAGTCGGAACAAATGAGGAAATCCTTGGATGATACTCGATCTGCCACACCGGCCGGACGGCGTGGATTAGCTTCTCCATGCCGAGGAGCGCCACGCTCTCCATCCCCTCGATGTCCATCTTCACGAATCGCGGCTCCAGTATTGCCGCGGAGCGGGAGTAGTCGTCGTAATTGATGAACTGAACCTCCTGCGGCAGCAACGCGCCAGCGCAGTCGTCGATCATCGCTATCCTGTTGGCGTTCTCGTTGGCCACGGCGACAGCATGGATCTCGATGGAACGGAGTGGCGCGCAGATGCGCCGCAACCTGGCGACGTGGCGGGGCGATGCCTCAAACGCCTCCACTAGTCCTCCCAGCAGTGCGAAGGCGATGGACATCACCCCAATGTTGGCGCCGATGTCCAGCACGGTGTCGCCGGGTTCGAAAAAGCTGCGCCACAGGTCCACCCATCCGGGCCGCATCACTCCGCCGGTGGGGAAGAGCCGCACGCTGTCGATTTCTCCGGGGAGGAGGATCGACTCGTCGATGGGGAACTGGATGCCTTCGAAGTTGAGGTTCATCCTTCCATCGACATTTGGTAATGCATCGCGCATTGGCCGGAGCAAAAATCCTTTCGCTCAGTCAGCACCTTTACTTGTCCTCGCTCCCTCCTCCGGAACGTGATCGGATGACTGACGGGAGTTTCAATGTCTTTATTGCACTGCGGACATTTTTTGACTGGTTCGCTCATTGGATGATAGCCTCCTGAATTTGTGGTGAAGTGAAGATTTCAATGCGCCTCTCGTTGGAACGTCCCGGAAGATGCAGAAGAAACTGGCCCGGTTCCCACTGCCCTTCCGCTGGCGTCTTCGCCGTCCCGTACTCTTCGTAGAGGTACGAGTTGAAGGACGGGTGCGGAACGATCTTCGTCAAATTCCTGAACCCGTCGATGAGCAATGAATCCCGCATGGCATCCTGCTCGCCAAAAACCCCGGGCTGGCCTACTCGCGCCATGGCATCCTCGAGGAACTTTCTCGTGCCCAGCGTGGACCGGACGAGATACACTCCGGAATTGAGCCCGTTGACGTCGTGCGTGAAAAACAGGTCGTGCTCGTCGTCCAGGAAGCTCTCCAGCCGGATGGTCTGGTTGGTGATCAACAGGTCCAGGTCGATCACGCACAGAATGTCCCCGGCGGCGCTCGCGCGAAGCAACTCCAGCACGCGCTCCGTTTTGCGGAAGCCGAGCGGCCGGTCATCGCCATCGGGCCGGTCCACGTCGCTCCAGAAGAGGAGTCGGTAGCCGTTCCGGTCGCAGTAACGGCGGATGTTCGGGACCGTTACTTCCGAGAGTGCGTGGAAGGATGGTGTGAAATAGGCGCAGAGGGTGATCATTCCTCCTCCTCTTCTTCCTTGGATACTGGCTTTATTTTTGCGGCAAGTTTCCGGAGGCGCTGAATCTCTCTCGTCAGAGCAAGCTCAACACTTCCCGGGAATTCGTATTCCTGCACATTTGGAGGCATGTGGCGTTTTACAGCGCTCTCAAAAGTGGCGATGTCATTGGCGCGACGTTCAAGTATCTCGGCTATCTGCCTTCGCTCAGATTCCGTCAATGTTTCGTAATCCGACATCACTTTTTCTGGATGGCGCCGACAAACATCGGGCGCGCGGTTTCCTTGTGGTGCCAACTCAGATTGTCGGGAGGATGCTCGCCGCCTGGAAGGATGTCCACTGCGGCCTTGATCTCCTCCCACGGGATTTTGATCTTCTCGAATTCGCCGGTCGCGATCAGCCGGTCCTGCGCTTCGTGCGGGGCGATGAACTGCGAATGGTGATCGTGGTGCGCGATGATCCCGCCCGGCACCATCAGCGGAGCCAGCGCGTCCACAATCCCGTCCACGAGCCATTTCTGGTTGTTGTCCGCGTCACAAAACGCAAACGCCACGCCGCGGGCGCCGAGGCGCGGGATGGCCGTCAGGGCGGACTCGCCGAAAAGGCGCGGATGGACAAATAGTCCGCCAGCCAGCGTAATCCGCTCCATCACCTTTTCCTTGAAATCCGGTTCGTAGATCCAGTTCCAGCCGGTCGTCATCGGTCCGTCCTGGGTTTTGTTGTCGGCCCACGCCTCTTTGTTGTCGAGGTCGAACACGGTGTCGATGCACATCATTTCCCGCTCGATGCCGGCGCGCTGGTAGCCAATGGCCTCGGCGATAGCCCCTTTTCCGGCATTGGTGCCGATGTCCATCGCCACGCCGATCGGGGCTTGCTCGGTAAGCCATCCGATGGCCAGCATTTCGTGCACGGAGATGGCGCCGGGGGTTTTTTTGAAAAGGTCGAGCAGTTCGGTGGATGGGATTTTGATCATAGAGCGGCGTGGTGTTTTTCTACCGGTTCCTCCACAAACGGAGCATTCTATCCATTCAGGAGGAAGCCAGGTATCCTTGTAATGCGTCGTTCCTCGAGCGCCAAGGCATGCCATGCACAGCCCTGATTTTTCAAGCTGTTCTATCGAATTTGGAATCATGGGTTTAGAGCGGTGCAGTCATTTGGATAATGCACACCGCCACACATTGTAACGTATGCCAGCACCTCGTCGTAAGTGCGCAGGTTGAGTTTTTCCATCACGCCGGAGATGTAGTGATCCCAGCAGAAAATCAGCAGGTTGTTGTCGTCGCGCGGCGGGTAAATGACGGATTCCTCGTTGACGAGGGCGAGGAAATGCTCCAGCCACATGCAACGGCGCAGCGGTTGCCCGTACTGCTCGTACGCCCATTCCGGCAACCGGAGGGCCCGCTCCAGCGTGTCGAACTTCAGCCAGTCCCGGTGGCAGGCGAAGAAGCGAGTCGAGGCCCAGGTGTGTTTTCCAAAGGATGCGTCGTCCACCGGCCGCGGACTCCACTGCGAGGGATAGCTGACAAAACGAAACCGCTCGGTGAGCTCCAGCAGGCGGTCCACTGTCGCCTTGTCCCGCGCAAAGGCCGCCGTGTCAGCGTCGAAGTGCACCACGAGATCGCCGGTGGCCTGGGACAACGCGGAGAGGTAGCGAATGTCGTTTGCCCATCCGCACTGGTCCACGCCGCGGTAGGTCGTGAAGTGTTTCCGGATCACAACGCAGTCGGCGAGGTCGCGCACCTGGCGCAAAATTCCGTCCGGAATCGTCACGGTCTCGTCGATGTAAACGATCACCTCGATGTCGAATCCTTCGAAGAATTTCCGCTTGTTCTCAATTCCTGCCCCGAAAAATCCCCACGATCGACACCCCATATTGTGATGAGTAAAGCTTGTGGACTGGCCTTCAACTCCCTCGCGTGAATCCAGATTTATCACAACTGAAATTTTCATTTTCTGGATAGCTTTCTACGGGGAGTAAGAAGAGCTCGCTCCATGCTCCATCCGAGTTTTTTAACTCTGTCGCACACGATATTTATGTCGAGTCCAGCCAAACGCGCAGCATCCGTCAATACCATCCTCCGACCTTCGAATGCGACGAATACATTATTTCTCTTATTTCTGGATTGATCGTGCGAATTCTTCCACTCGCAATTTCTTGGTTCGTAGTCTCCATTAACTTCTATCCTCTCAATAGAATATCCTTTTGGAGGTTCTCCCATATCGTCAAAAAAGTTCTGGAACCCATCTCTCCCGGACCATCTTCCGCACACTTTTATTCCTCTTCCGCCATAGCAGTAGTAAAACTCTGCATTTGGATTGTTGCACCGGCTGTGCATGTTTTTCCAGATATTATACACTCGCGTTTGCTTCCCGCTCCTGCCGTGCCCGTGCCTTAAATTTCGCCAGGGCCCTTTTCTATAGCACCCACAAGAAATAACCCTGCCTCTTCGGACATGATGGGCGTTAGATAAAAACACTGTACCGCATTCGCATTTGCAGCTAACGTATGGTGTCGCCGTTCCTCCAGAATCTTTGGTGCCAGCGTACTTAATGACGCTCAGTCTTCCAAATTTAACCCCAATCATCGGAACGACGGAAGGTGGTGCATGTATCGACGCATCCAATGAATCTTGAGTAACTGCTCTTTTCACCGATACCCCAGCTTTCTAAGGATCGGCGCCATGATGCCCGAATCTTTGCTTGGACCATTTGCATGAAACGCGCACGGCCACGCCCCCGTCTTCAAATTCTCGATCGATTCGCCCGAAAAATCGAACTCGCTCTCCTCGACCCCGCAAAGCGTATGGCAAATGATCCCGCTCGTGTCGAGCGCCATGGGAAGCTCCCCGGAGACAAAGGCCCGCATCACGTAGTCCTGATCGTTGGGATGGTTGCCGGAGCCATCGGGGTTGCGGGAATCGTTCGGAATCTCGTCCGCCTTGATCCACTCCAGCATCGCCATGAAATCGCACGTCCGGCCCACGGCGAACCCAGAATTGAGGTAGCGAAACGGGTGCTTGGTCTGCGGGTGCTTCTCGGCCAGGGACGCATCCGGGAAGCAATTCTTCTCCGCATTGTACACCAGCTTGTCGTCGAAGAACTCGATGGCCAATTCCACCATGATTTCCGGCGGGTCGACGAATACGACGTCGAAGGCATCGAACCAGATGATCCGCTCCGCCGTGATCTTGCCGGACTCGATGGCCTGCTTCAACAGGCGGGGCTTGCTTCCCAGCCCTCCCCACGGCTCTCCCCAGCCCAGGATGATCGGCTCGAGGCCGAGGCGCCGAAGCGACTCCTTCATTTCGTCGAACAGGTAATAGCTTTCCTTTGGCGCTTTGTCGGCGCAGGTGACGAGGGCGATATTCATTCTGCGAGCTCGTAGGTTGCTTCGAAAATGTCCGGCTTGCATGGATACACCTCGCCCTTCACCCCAGTAATGATCCAGTCGCCAGGGCAAACAATATGGCCGCCCTCGAGCGTATCTATCCATCCGTGCTCGTCCATGCAAATGCCGCAATGTTTGCACAAAGTTTTGCCATCGGTTTCCGGCGTGCGGTAGTAACGAACAATGTCTCCTTCCCAGTGACAGTCGCGGCGAAACTCAGGTGAGAATTGTCGCAATTCACCGTTTTCAAATCCATCGTGCGTTTTCGAATAATCAAGGGGGTGATCACCATTCTTGTGCCACTGCGTAGCCTCGATGACGACTGGCTTTTTGCGGTATTTCATAGGGTTATTTCAAATTCCTCTGGATAGCCGGGAGCACGTACTCCATCATGTAGCGCTCCGGCCGCAACCGGTCCGCCATGTCCACCGCGCCGCGGTAAATGTCGTAGAGATCGTTGCGTGCCAGCATGTCGCAAAGCTCCGCCACCTCGACATTCTCCTTGTCGTGCGTGATGGAGTTGACCCCGAGGCCGGTCGACGTCCGAAGGCAGTTCTTCCCGTTCTCGTACGGGATGCTCCAGGCGAGGTTGTCCTCCGGGAAGGCGATGATCGAATCCGGCACCTCGCCGCTGCGGAAAGTCTTCTGCCCGCATCCCGCCATGGAAATCACGATCTTCGACTGATTGAACATCTCGACCACTTTCCGGATGTCTTTCCTGGCGTAATGAGGGGTGTGCATCGTGCACCACAGCCCGCGCCGCCCCTCGCGTAGTTCGTTCTCGATGTGGTCCATCTCGCTCACCACCGGGTAGCCGCGGTAGGACGACTGGCGGAAGATGTTGGCGTGCAGCCGCACCCGGGATTCGCTGGAGCGGCCCCACTGGTAGCAGACGTCGATCGGGCGGGTCAGGAACTCCTCTTTGCTCTGCGGGGTGACTTGGGGCCAGTAGTTCAGGTATTCTGCTGGCAGCCGGTCCGGCCGGCGGTCGCTCTGGAGTAGTTCCCGCTGGAAGGTGCAGATTGGGGGGTAGCGGCGCACAAAGTCGTCCATCCGTTTCCAGTCGTCGGTTTGGAACCACGGGTGTTCAGTCCGGTTTTCGCCCCAGTTGTAGCCGCGGGCCTGGTCCCAGTCCCAGCCAAACTCGCTGTGGTCCCACAGTACCCATGGGCCTCCGAACTGCAGGCTGAACTTGAAGTTCTCCAGTCTGGTCACCGGGACGATTGTTACCCGGGTGCCGTCGCCATGGGGTAAGTGTTTGAGGATGCGCAGTACGGGAGGATCTATGCGGCCGGCGGCGTCGGGAGAGACTATGTGGAAATTCATCGGGGTTTTGGGTAGCTGGCGCTGCGGATCACGCTCCAGCCTTGGCCACGCACTCACTACGTAGTGACGCTAGCTCTGCTAAAAACCGATTCCATTCGGTATCGAATTCCTTCACGCTGATTTCACCCCATCCGTCACCGCATGTGAATGTCTGCGCTGTACGGATCTCGAATGTTTCGTCCTCTTTTTTCTGGAAATCAAAAGCGATGCACCACCGCCCATCTACGCCGGTCACCTTGGCATAAAGCCACCACCCGGCGCTTGGAGAACTGAAGCTGTTCCGATATTTGAAACACTTCCCGACCAGCTTCGAATTTCTGGCTTCATCCTTGGCCTTATCGATCTTCCAGAGTTCTTCCTGTAAGCGTTTCTGCTCCTTGCGCATTTCCGATTCGGACAGTTTTCTTTTCATAAAATCAGCACCCCCATTTCGTGAGCACCACCCCGTCGCGCCAAATCTGGACCGCGCCGCCGTCCGGGCGAATCTGGATCTCGATCTTCTTGCTCTTGAACCACCGCTTGATCCGTTCCTGGCGCTCTGGCTTGTCTTGGTCGGCGTAGAGTCCCGGCGGGAGTAGGAAGCGCATCACGGCCTCCAGCCACCGGTCACGCACCTTCAGCCGCTCCTCGGTCGGCGGACCGTCCTGCGGGTCGACGTGGTAGCTGTCGTACTTGGCCTCGACGACGTTGTTCTCGTCCACGATCAGCATGTCCGTATTGGGCATTCCTACGGCGTGCTGGCCCTCTACTTCCAGCTTCAGGAGCTCGATCGGGTCCTCGGCGGTTCCCATGATGGTGTAGCCGGCCTCGCTCTTCATCAGGACGCGGTGGATCGGCTTTTTTAGCGGGTCCCGCTGGAACTGCGGCTCTATTCTCATGGAGAGGGGTTTGGGGTGTTCGTCGCTCATCGGGATGTTAGCTGTCGCTGCGGGCGGGACTGCCTTCTGTTGCCACGTCAACCGTGCGTAGATGCGTTTTATCCGTCATCCAGCTACGCGGATAATTTGGCTCGTTCACCCACTTCCCATCTTTGAAATCAAGATCGGCCTTATTGTAAATCCTGTCCTCTTCCTCCTTGGTGAGTTTTCGGCCACAGCACTCCGTTGTCAGCGTTCCCTCGAATCCGCCGCATACCGTGCATGCGAAAAGTCCGCCATCGCAGAACTGACAGAATTCTTTTGTGCACTTGCACTCGTATTTCGTGTGCTCGGTCATTGCTCCTCCAATTCCCGCACTGGCGCATCCTCGATCTCAACGACCGCGCCAGGATTGTTCAGGAAACTGATGTTGATCGCGCTACCGGTGCCAGCATCCTCCTTCTCCAAGTCCAGATTGGCCCGGTGGACCTTGTTCAGCGTCCCGATGGCCGGCGCCACCACGAGCCGTTCCTCGGGCGCGAGCTGCTTCCAGTGCTCGATGTCCTCCACGGCAATGACACCTGCCACCTCTTTGAAGCGCTCGACGTTCTTGGCCAGCTTGTCCGGTGCCAGGATTTTTGCCAGAGGACTTTTCTCGGGCGGATTCTTCTTCCGGTTCGCTGCGCGCAATTCCTCGCGCCTTTGCACCCAGCCATCCTTTTTGATCCACGCCGCCAGGGTGTTGACGTTGACGCCGAGCAGTTCGGAAATCTCCTGCTTTTCAAAGCCGGCCATGTAGTGCGCCCAGCAGGCGTGTTTCTCGCTCTCGTCGATGGCGGGGATGTAGTCCATGTTAGCTGTCGCTGCGGGCGGGACTGCCTTCTGCTGCCACGTCAACCGTGCGTAGGGACGGTTTTGCAGCTTCGATCAGAATCAGCTTGCGATTACGGACGCGCTCCTCCCAATCCTTTGCTGTCTCTCCCCATGATGCGTGAGTTGATGACGAGCATTTTGGCGCGGTGGAAATCCCGAATACTCCATTGCTGTGTTCTGACTCTACATAGAGCTTTTTCCCATCCTGTAGCCATACTTGGCCTACAGCGATCGGCGTATTTCGGGTGCGCGCATGAGCGATGTAAACAATCAGCTTTGTGTAAGCTACGATGGCGATAATCGCAAAAATATAGAGCGCCAATACTCCAATAATTGTCCAGCCGATGATGTTCCAAGGATTCATTTCGAAAGTTTCTTGATGGCCTTCTCCGCCTTCTGAATCAAGTCCGAAGACCAGAGGCGGCGGCCAAGCTCAAGGTCTGAAATATACGATACCGAAAGGTCCATAGACGCGGCTAATTTTGTCAGAGATACATTGGCTGCCTCTCTCAACGCGCGCATGTGGCTTCCGACCAAAACCCTGTCGGGTTCAGTGCCGGTGCCATTGCATCGTTGGCAGGGAGTGGCTTTCACGAAACGGCTTATCCGTCAATCAGCGGAAGCTGTCAACTTTATTTTTGCACTCGTTTCCAACACGGAACCGCATTCCCATCCGCATCCTTCTGCCCGGTGTCATCCGGGTATTCCAGGTCGCCGGAAGCCTTGAGCAGCACGGGCAGCGGAACGAACACCTGCACGGCATTGAAGCACCCGCACACCGAGCAATTCTTCAAGCTGTCGTCCATCTTCGTCTTGCGCTCGCCGATGACATTGTGAACTAGCGCGAAGATCCCGGTGCACCCCCAGCACGAGGCGTCCAACGTGGTTTGCCATTTACATCCGGCGCAAATTTCCGCCCGGCGCTCTGCCTCGGCCTGCTCTTCAAATCGTCCTTCCTTCACCCATGCGCCGATCGTCTCCAGGAAACGCCACACGTCCGCCACAGTGATCCGCCGGGCGCTGCCAGGCGCGGGAGTTTCCGCCGGACGGCACTTGATGTCTTTCTGCCGGCAAATCCCGTCCTCCACCTCATCGGCCAGATTGACGGTCGGCATTCCTTTCTCGATCCGGTAACGCATGACGACGTTGACGAGATTCCCGAAGTCGCCGCCGCGGTGCACGGTGCCGTCGATGTCGCGGAAGGTCCAGTAACCCGGCGGTGTGGTGCTTTTATCAAGAATATTGAGCATGCTTCATCCTTTCGAGTATTTCCGCGCCGGTGAGTTTGGGGTGATGGTTGGCGGAAAGCTGGTCGTTGATCTTCGCCACGAAATCCGCGAAGTCTTTGCCCTTCACGATGCCGCCGGTCTCCGCGAGCTTCAACACCCATCCTCCGGGCGGCTGTACTTCCGGCGGGTTCATCGGTAGATGCTTCTCACGCTGCGATGCGAGCCTTTCGCCGGCTTGACGGACTGCCTTGGCGACTCGATGCCGAGCGCGGGGATGCCCGGGATTGCCAACTCCAACTCTTCCTTGAGATTTTCCGCCTTCCGCCGCGTCGGTTCGCCGGTCGATGGATCGATGTCCTGCTTCTTCGCCAGCCACGCCATCGGGCCGGTGAGACCAAGTAGCGTGCGCGCCAAATTGCCCTCGGCGCCAAGGCGTGTGGCCGGGTCGATCAGCTTGTGAACATTCACGACACCTTGGCCGATCGGAGAATCCGCGGCCTCGGCGATATTGGCCGACTCGAATCCTTTTCCGAGTCTGGATGCTTTGGAGAGAAAATCATCCTCTGCTCCATTCTTCCTCTCGAGCGCATCAGCGACACGCATCATGGTCGAACCCATCTGCATGTTCGTGAACATCGGGTGGTGAATCAGTTCCTTCGGGATGTCTCCCTCCTTGTTGAAAAATGGAAGGCTGCCATCCGGTCCGACAATCGGGAGTTCGCGGATGATCCCACGGATCGCTTCCGGTGGCCGGATGTCGCCGGGCTTCACGTCACCAGGCTTGGTGTGTTCACCCTCCTGCCGTACACCTCCCATGTTCTGGTAGATGTAGGCTCCAATCAGGAATGCCGCCGCGCCAACAGTCCCGTTCTTCAACTGACGCGCAATCGAATCGGCCTGCTCGGTGGACATATCTTTCATGGCGCGAATCACAAAATCCCCGCCCTTTTTCCCGAAAGAATTATGCGCTAGGTTGCTCATGTATTGGAAGGCGATTCGCGAAGTGCCAGCAGGCAGACCGTAAATCCCCTCCAGCGCCGCCCATGAAATGTTGCTGGCTACGGTCAGCACGGGCATTTCCGTATGCACCAGCGCTTTCGTGATCGCGCCGTGCAGCGGGCTCTTGGCGTCCAGCGTGCGCATGGCAGACTTGAGCGCGGCCACTGCCATGTTTGGGTCCTGGAACTTCGCGCGGATGGCCTCGAATAGCGCCTGGGTGCCAATACTGAACCGCACGTCCGGATCGGTAATGTCGAGTCCGCGATTCTCGTATTTCTCAGCAAGGCGAAGGAAAGTGGCCGTGAACGCTTGGCGGGCTGGGATAGTCTTGAAAATACCGTGGAATCGGCCCACGTAACTGACCATCTCGTTCGAGTACTCTTTCCCGAATTCGAGTTCGAAGTCGCTCTTTCCGTGCCGGAGCGTGGAGCCGACATCGTTGGCGATATTCATAAACGCGCTCGCCGCCGCTTTCATCTCGCTCCTGAACAAAGATCTTAGACTTGGAGCAATCTGCACGTCGGCCTTTTCACCGAGGAACGGGAGGGCTTTTCCAACTCCCCATCCGACCAATTCTCGAATTGGCCGCACGAAACCGGCGGTGGTGAGCGCGGCTCCGGTGAGTTTTGCGCCAACAGCGGGTGCCAGCAGCAGCATTTCGTGTCCAAGATAGGTCGTCCAGCGCAGCGCTTTCTGCCATGGGGCTTGACTCTTTAATTCCTGCCGGCGCTTCATGGTCTCCCACTTGTCCTGCAAAATCTTGTATGGCTTCGCGATCGCCGTCTTCTCGGGCGAGAGCGGATTGCGCGGCGGCTTCGAAACATCTCCGGTGGCAATTTTGCGCTGAAGGTCCGCCTTCTTGGCGTTGATCATCTTCTTGTAGCGGTCCAATTCGCGCTGGATGCCTTCGGCGGACTTTTTGCGCGCCTCGGCCAGCTTCTGGTTGATCTCCTTCAGGTCCGCCTTGGCCTTGGTGACCTTCTCGGTGTCGACCGATGGCTTTCCAGCCTTGGTGGCGAGGTTTCCGGTGCGCAACGCCTCCTCGGCAGCACGCTGGCGCTTTTCCAGGGCGGCCAGAGTCTTCTCCTCCTCGGTTTTTGGCGGGTTGAGCGCATCGCGCTTGGCTTGGCGCGCTTCGATAATCTGCCGGCGGAGTTCCGCCACGCGATTCTTCGCCTCCGCGACGGCTTTGGTGTCTACCGTGGCCTTCCCGGATGGCGGTTCGATATTTCCGGTGCGGATCTGATCGGTAAGTTTCGCCTCTTCCTTCTCCAGCGCGGCGATTTTCCGCTCTTCCTCGGTTTTCGGCGGATTCTGCGATTCGCGCAGCGCCTTCCGGCGGGCGGCGAGTTCTTGGTTGAGTTGCGCCAGCTTCTCGGTCGCCTCCGCCACCGCTTTCGTCGGGACGTTCTGGCTCTTGGCCTTCGGCTCGATGTTGCCAGTGTCGAGCTTTTCCGTAACCGCTTCGATGCGGTTCATCAGCTTGTTGAGCTGGTCGCTGTCAGGCTCGTCGAGCAAGGCGTCCAGCTTCTCGCGAAGACCTCCGAGTTCCTGGCTCAACGCCAGCTCCTCCGGCGTCCACGGCGTCCCGGGCGTCTTCGGTGTGCGCTTGCCGGCGGAAATCTGCGCCTGCACATCCTCGATGGCGTTCTTCAGCCGCGTCACACGCGCGTCGTGCGCGGTCTTGAGCATGCTCTCCAACGGGGCGGTGTTGATGCCGTTCTCCCGCATGGTGCGGATCAGTTCTTTGGTCAGGTCCCGCTGGAACTGGGTGGGCTTGTCGCGCTGTTTGCCGGTGCGCTTGACCGGCTCACCGCGGGCCGCCTCGCCGATTTTGCTGATCAGGTCTCCGGCGCCGCGCAGCTCGCGCATTTTGACATTGATCTGTTCCTTGCTCGGGAAAGTGATCTTGCCATGCCCGGTGAAGGCATCCCGCACCTGGTCCTCGGTGATGTCGGGGAAGTGCGGGGCGAGATCGTCGCGGACTTCCTGCATGATTTCGGAGACCTTGGCCTTGTCGAGTTTGACGTCGGGGTTCGCCTCGATTTTCGACCGGACGAGATCGTAGACCAGCTTCTGGTCCGGCGCTTCCTGGCCTTCCTTAATACCCTTAAGGATTTCCTCCTTGGTTTTCGGGGACTTGGGCTTCGCCTCCGCTTCCGGTGTTTTCGCGGCTTTCGGCGCCTTCGGAGCTTTGGCCGGTGCTTCGTCGAACGTCTTTTTGTCGGCGGCGGCGCGGCGCTTCGACTCATCGAACATCGCCTGGGCTTGCGGTTCGAAGTAGTCGCCCAAATCCTCCTTCATGCTGGCAAACCACTCGGGGAATTTCGCCAGTCCTTTCGCCACCTTGGCGGCGCCAATGATCAGCTCGTCGGCGAGGCCGGCGAGATTGAGCGGGTCGAGCGTGGCGAGGAGCTTCCCTCGCCGCGCTTTGATGCGCTCCATCGCGTTCTGCTCCCGCTTGTCCCACCAATCGGTATAGGTGCCGCCCTTCGCCTTCACTTCCGCAGCCTCGGCGCGGGCTTGGCGCTTCTGCTCCTTGGCTAGCTTGTCGAGCAATTCAGCCGCTGCCGAATTTTTCAACTCAGCCTCGGCCTTGTCCGCGCGCTCACGTTCGGCCTTGAGTTGCTTATGGAGGTCGGCAATCTCCGCGCGCTCCTTGGCCGTCAATTTCTCGCCAAACGGTTTCCGCGCCTGAATTGCCGCCTCCATGCGCGCCAGCGTCCACGTCTCGGTGTCGAGCGCCATCTTGTGCGCCTGGAGGCTCTGGCCAGACGCACGGCCGGAAGCGCGCGCGGCGTTGTAGAATTGCTCGTTGGCATCCCTGGCGGCATCGAGGCGCAGTTGTGCGGAGAGGTATTCCTGCTCGGTGCTCGCCTTATTCACGGCGTCGAGCGAGGCGTGATACTCGGTGTCCCGCACGCCCTCTTCGTGGAGCAGGATCGCCTTCTCGTAGGGATTGAGCGGGCGGGGCTTTTTCAGCATCTCGTCAACCAGTTGCTCGCCGGCCTTCGGATTCTCCGCCAGCACGCGCTGGCCCTCGTCCCACGCCTCCTGGTTGGTCAGTGCGGCCGGTTTGTCCCATGCTGGCAGGCCCATTTTCTCCCGCTGGGCATCAGTGAAGGACTTCCGGAGCGCCACAACGCGCGATTGCGCGGTCTCCGCAGGTGTGGCAGGTTCGGCCGATGAAGGCTTTTCTGCTGACGTTTCTTCAGGCGGTGCTGTGCTTGCTGGCGGTTCTGGCGCAGCTTGCTCTGCTGGCGTTTCTGTCGCTGGAGTAGGCTCCTCGTAAATCTGGTCGAAGAACTGCTTGGCCTTCTCCTCGTCCAGTCCATTCACGTTGGCGCGCAGATAGGCCATTCCTTCCTCGATCGCCTCGATGGCGCTCTTCCCGGCGTCGTATGCCGCGCGGATGATTTGCAGCGCGGCTCGGAGCGCGGGCTTTCCGACGGTTTTGATGAACAGCGGATCAGAGAGAAGTTCACCGGGCTTCGTCTTCAGGTCGTCGATCGCCTTGTCCAGCGCCTGCTGGATCTTGTCGCGGGGTTTTTCGAAGAGGGGGACATCGCTTTCCGGCGCCCCTGGCAGCATGTCCGTCTGCGTGGTGACGTCGGCGGCGGCGAGCGGTTTGTTCGCGCCCTCGCGCACTTTTGCCGCGCGCCACTTCTTGGTGTAGTCCGCGGCGGCGGTGTCGATCAGCGATTTCTGGTCAGCGGTGAGCTTCTTCCCGGCGTCGTTGAGTTCCGGGGTGAATTCTCCCTTTGGATTCTGGCTGAGCTTCGCCACGATCTGTCCGCCGACGCGCACCAGCGTTCCACCGGCCTCGTTGGTGACGTTGGCGGAAGTGCCGGTGTTGACATCGCCTCCGCCGAGTAGGTCGCCCTGGTCCTGGCCTTCGGCGAGTTTCGGAATCCTTTGTTGGCGTTCACGCGCCACCTCAAGGACATTCATAAATTTTCCAGTCTTATTATTTACAAACCCGTGCTCAACCTTTTGCTCTGGATAAAGCGATGAAAGCTCTCCATGCCCTTCAGTTGCGCTGCGGGATTTTACGACTTTTCCATCCTCAATACGAATCGCCGGTGTATATTCCTCAGTGCCATCGACTCGAGCTTTCGTAATGGCGGCATCTTCTGCCTTTTGTCGGGCTGCGTTTTCGTCCATGAGTTGCCAGAATGATTTCTTGGGTTCTGGCGGCTCTTCTGGAGCTTTTGGCGCTTCTGTTATTTTAACCTGCGCGGAAGTTTTCTCCGCTTTCGCGCGTCGACTGATCTCTTTGTCTGCCCACGCAGACCCGGCGTACTCTGCCAGCACCTCGTCTGGCACCGGCTTTTTGCGCGCCACGGCGTCCTTCACCGCTTCCCGGTGCTTGGCGAGCTGGTTGCCAACCTGGTCGCGCGTGCGCTGCCACAACTCCACGGGCTCGGCCACTGGCGCTTCCGCCGCGGGCTTTTCCAGCGCCGCGAGGTCGCGCTCGAGCTTCGGGATGACGCGGGCGAGGCTGGCGGCCAGTTCGTAGTCACCTTCCTCCCGGGCAATGACGATTTCCTGCCGGCGCGAGTCCAGCACCCGGCGCGCTTTTTCTAGCGGGGTTTCCGGGGCGGGAGTCCTTCCCTCTGGCGCAGCAGCGCCACCGCCACCGCCCGGCCCTTCGGCTTCAGGTGGTTGTTCTGCGATGCTGCCAGCAGATGGTTCAACAGGTGGTTGGGCTTCATCGGTGAGTTCATTTTTGTCTGCATACTTTTTCGCCTCCTCGGGAGTTTCGATGTCCGGCCAATCGGCCAGGGGATCGGTTTCGACGGTCTTCAGTTCGCCGTAGACGACTTTGCCCTCTTCTACCTTCTGGATGCCGAACTTGCTGCCGTCCTTCAAGGTGACTTCGCCGGTGTCCGGGTCGACGTTCGTGACGGTGACTTTTTCGCCTTCGACTTCAATCTCGTCGCCTTCCTTCAAATCCGACACGGCGGTTGCTGTCTCGCCTTCCTTTGGCGTGAGTGCCGCGCGCTCGAAGGACCGCGCCTGTTTTTCCGCCAGCTTTTGATTCGCCACCTCGGCGTTGCCCTGGTCGCGCAACCGGCCGCGCTCGCCGATCGCCTTGGAAATGAGGTCGAACATCGTGCGTTGATCGCCGTTCCCGTGCACTACGCCCCCGCGCTCGGTGTTGTATTCGGATGGTCCGATCGATGAAGCCATGTCGTCCGGCTTCAGTCCGCCCTCGTTATTGATTAGCGCGTTCCTCCACGCGCCCTTGTGCGGAAACACATTATCGCGCTCCTCGGGCGAGAGTCCGGATAGGTCAATGCCTCCATTTTCAATGATGGAATCGATGACATCGTGTCCGGTCGCGCTGGGCGGGAGTCCGAAAGTGCTCTTCTTTCCGATCTTGGCCAGCGCGCGGTTGGCATTGGTCTCGTTCTCGTAGAGGCGGCTTCCAACCTGTTCATCAGCCGCGTTGACGATCTTGAATTTCTTCCCGGCCTTCACGATGCGCAGTGGTGGCGGCGGTTCCTGCAGGTGCTCGCTGTGCAGCGGTCCTTTTGTGCCTTCACGACGCTGACCGGCCGCTTCCGCCACCGGCGCCGCATCTCCGCGGCTCAATACCTTGCCACGGTCGTCGACAAAAGCGCGGCGTGCATCGGTGGCATCGATTCCTTCCTTTGCGGCTTTCAGTGTGAGATCCGCGTGCGTGTCGCCGATCTTTCCCTGGATCAGAATCTTGCCTTGGTCATCGACCAGCGCTGGTCCGGCGATGCTCTTGGATTCGGTCGGCCGCTCCGGCGGTGCTTCCGCTGGCGGTGTTTTCGCGGCGGGCGGCGGCTCTTCCTCGAGGTCTGCCAGCAAGGCATCGATCTTCGATGGGGCGAGTTTCGGAGCTACTTTCGCTTCGGCGGCTGGTACTTCCGCTGCTGGCTCAGCGCCACTGCCACCGCCTGCTTGTCCGCGGTCTTCTTGCCGAATTTCTTCGCGGTTGCCTGATACGTCGGACCCTTGTGGAACTCCTGGATGTTCTTCGACACTGCTTTTTTGCTGCTGCTCTTGAGTAGGGGCATTGGTTTCTCCTTTCTTCTCTGCTTGGTGCTTTAAAAAATCAGCCACATCCTCCGGGGCTCGGTTCACGCCAAATGTGTGCGTCTCCTCGGTCCCTGGGATTTTGAACGTGAAGTATTCGCCGTTGTGATGAACTTCGATGTCGGTGACGCCATTCTCTTTGAGAACGGCCGATAGCGCTTCCGGGATGGCGGTTTCAGGTGTTGCTGGCGCATTGGCCTTTCGGGCGACATCGGCAGCCAGCTTCGCGGCCTCGGCGGCGGCAAGCGGAGATACTTCAGAAGCAGAGGCGGCCGTGGTGGCGAGATCGCTGGCGGCCTTCAGTTTTTCCTCTTGGGCTTGCTTGAAACTTCCTGCCGTGGCACCTTCCCCGGATGGACCCCCTGGTGCAACTGATGGCTCTGCTGCTGTTGGGGGCGGTGTCGGTGGCTGTGGTTGTCTGGCTCTCGCCTCCGCGGCAGAGATAGCGGCCGGATCAAACCCGGAAAGCTGTTCGTTGACGCTGGCAATGTCCGCCGGATCCGCGCCAGCCCGAATGAGCGCATCCCGGGACCGCACTAGTCCATCCAGCACCTGGGGCTCGATCGCCTTGGAGGGTTGCGATGGCTCCCGGCCGCTGGTGGCGGTTTTCAGCGCGCGCTCGGCTCCGGGCGGGAGTGTGCCGGTCGAGATGTTCGCGGCCCGATACCCTTCCCGCAACGCCTGCGCGGCGGCGTCCCGGTTCCCGGCCTCGTTCAATGCCTTGGCACGCAACACCGCCTGCTCCATCGATGCCGCACGATCTGCGGCGGAGCCGGGGGACCGGTCCTGGGCGTGTTTGGCGGAAAGCACGATCATCGCCGCGGTGGCGATGGCTTCGGTAATCTTCTCGGCCTTGTCACCGGTGGTTTGCGCGTCTCCGATCGCGGAAATCTGTTCCGGAAGATCCTTGGCCATCGCCACGGCAAATCCCGCGGCAGCAACGCGGTGCACCACGGCCGCCGCGCCGCCCAGCGCCGCCATGAGCTCGACGTTCTGAGGTGTCGTCAGCCCTTCCGCCGTGGTGGCGAGTCCGCGCACGATGCCGGCGGCCACGGTGTCGCCCATCGGTTTTGGAACTTGGATGATGGGAGCATTGCCGGCCTCCCGCATTGCCAGAATTTCCGGATCCTTGTTCGCGTCTTCCTCGGCACCGGTGGCGGTGTTCAGGGTGTCCACCCATTTTGAAATGACGTGGCTCGGGATGGCGCCGAGATTGATTTTCCCGGTCGAGAATCCTGTATTTGTCTCCTGCACTCCCGCGCGCGCCGCCAGGGCGGGATCTCCAATGTAGATATTTTGCGGGTCAAGCAGCGTTCCCTCGAGTCCGGTCGGGACATTGGCCGTGAGGTGGCGCAGTTCCTTTTCCTCGTCAGGAGTGAGCGGGTTTTTCTCTGCTTCCGACTTGAAGAATTTCCGCTTGGACAACTCTGCCAGTCTGGCCTGTGCCGCCGGATCCGTCAGACGGTCGGCGTTCGGGTCGTAGGTGTTGCTCAGTGTCGATGGCGAGGTGGATGCCGGGCCGGTCGTTGTCGCTGCGCTGGTCTCCTCCGGGGCTGCGGCGAGGAGCGCGTCGTAGGGGGATGTTTCGGGCGCGGGCGGCGCGGCGGTAAGGAGCGCGTCGTAGGGAGAACTTTCCTGGGCCGGCGCCGCTGCCAGCAGGGCGTCGTAGGGGCTCGACTCCTTGGGAGGATCGAAGGCGTCAAAGGGGTTGTCGGCCATGGGTCAGGAAAGCTATCTTTCGCTTTTCGCACCGATGGGGTGGAAAGGCAAAGCTATTTGGGGCGGCTGTCGGGAGCCGCCGGTTACGCCGCGCATTTCGTGGTCACGCGCCGCTTCTTTTTCGGCTTCAACAGCGCCTTCTCACACCGCCCCATCCGAAAGCAGAGGCTCACCGCATATCGTCCTTCCCCAATTCCCCGGTTATGGGCGAAAGGGCATTCAGCGCAAGGCGTGAATCGTGGTCGGCTCATCGTGTTCCCACGAGCAACAGTGCAGAAGCCCGCCGAGCATTGCAAGATCAAAGCAGTCGATCGGAATGACGGTCTTGCCTTTCAGGAGGATTTTCGCCACCGAAAGCGCCTCGGCATCCTCCTCAAACCCGAATGCTGGAAGCAACACGACGGGCCCGGCGATCAGCATGTTGATGTAGTAGCCGACGGCCGGGTTCATGTCGTCCGCCTCCGGATATTTCACCCGGAATTTCTTCTCCGACATTTCCGGGCAGCGATGGTAGGCGAAGGGAAAGAGCAGCGGCTCCAGGCCGGCGCGCGCCAGAATCGTTTCGATCTTCGTCTGATACTGGGCATGCACCTTGGTCTCCATCCCGCTGTAGTCATTGATCAGCACCCGGTTACCGCCGATGTGATGCGCGATCCCGTCCGCGTGCCCCAGCCAATCGCCGGGCTCCATCGGCAACAGGACAATGGGCTTTTCGAACATGACCTCGAGCGCGCGCACCAAGTCCGCCGGTTTCTGTTTCGGGTTGTGCTGGAAAATGGCCCTGGTCATCAGCACGCACGAATCGCACTCCACCACGTTCCCGCCGTCCAAGACGATGCGGGAGAGCGCGGGGTTGAAATCCAGCCAGCAATTCCGCGGGACGCGGAGGCAGTCGTATTCGCCGTGGCCGAAGGTTTTGTAGGCGAATTTTGTGAAGTGGTCACCGGTGTGGACAGGCATATAGTCGCGCATCCAGATGTTTCGATGGGTGTCGAGGAGCTTCACCTCCACGCCATTGCTCGTCAGCGCCGCGAATGCTGGCACGAACACCTTGGGGTGATGCGTGGCCAGGCGTTCGGAGAAATAGACGGTCATTTGGGTGTTGCCAGCATGGATCGGAGATGCGAAAAAGAAAGCGGCCCGGAAACCGTTGCTGCGGTCGCCGAGCCCAGAAGAAATCGCACTATGAATACGATCACTCCCGTTGAAGGAAGCGTGGCAGAACTCTCGCCACAGGACAACAAAGAATCGGCACTCGTCCGACTTTGGGAAAATGTAAACAAAAACGGACCAGTCCCTGAGCATATGCCACACTTGGGCCAATGCTGGATATGGACTGGTTCTAAATTAAAAAGCGGATATGGCCAATTCGACCAAAATAAAGATCCAAACAAAATCGACCAGTTGGCGCATCGCGCTTCGTGGAAGCTGAATGTTGGGCCGCTCAAAAAAGGCGAGCAGGTTCTGCATTCGTGCGACAACCCATCATGTGTCCGACCATCGCATTTACGGCCCGGGTCTCAAAAAGAAAATATGATTGAGATGTTTTCAAAAAGGAGATGCTGCCGAAAAGGAGAAGGAGCAAAGCATAAACTCACAAATTCCGCAGTTCTTGACATAAGAAAGCGAATTGAACTTGGAGAGACAATGGAATCATTAGCCTCGGAATACAGAGTTAAAAAGATCAGCATCTTGCGAGTCCACACAAGAGAAACATGGAACCATATTTAGAAATCAAGGTCCATCACGCAGCACGATAGGTCCGCGCCACTTTTGTCGAACTCGTCGCAGTCCAGTAGCACAACCGTCATTCCAAATTTGTCGTATAGAACATTGAGCGCGTCCATCGCCTTCCTATGTTCCGGTGTCTCTGGTTTGAAGCATCCACTCAACACGATCGGCTTGTTTGGTATTTTGACCGAATTGGTGATTCCGGTTTCAGCCAACCCTTTCGGAACGGGAATGACATTGGCCAGTTTCTCCAACTGCTTTAGGCCGGCCGCGTCTGTCCCTTCCGTGTTTACTAGGATATTTTGATCGTTAATAACAAACACCACGCAATCGCAATGGAATAATCCCTTGTCGGTTTCCTTTATGTTAACCACGTTTACTCCGGTCTTGTCCTCGATCCATTTATATGCCTCCGGATCACTCGATTGCCCAATCCCTCCAATATAGGTGGTGTCGTTGAATTTAATCAGGTCGGCGCGGCCTTCAAAATAGTAAGGGCACTCGATACACTTGTAGCCCATTTGCTCAAAAAATCTCCTCGCAGGAGGAACCTCAACTTGCCGTCCTGGTGATTTGTATTTTGAAAGGATGATGTACGGCTTCAGCGCAATCCCGATGTTCGCTGTATAAACTTGGTCTTGAGCTGCTGGAACCGGAGGGATCTGTAGTACCTTCGTCCCCAACGCTTCGATCACGGTAACGATGCGGTTGAACTGCTGCATCGCCCTCGGGATGTTGATCGTCTTCCCTTCCATCCATTTATTATTCTTGATCCGTGTCGAAAGGTACTTCGGCGGGCACATCACAAACCGGATTGGAATCGGCCCGATGTGATCGGACGCGGCTCCTTTCCCGTACTTCCGGTCGAAGTGCGCGTGCAGGTGCGGATTCGCCTTGAGATGGGCGATGGCGGACTGTGGGGGCTTGATCATGTCCCGGCGGAAATGAGCGCGTCACCGGCCGCTTTACCTCCCTGCTGGTTCAGGAACCGCTTGGCGGCGGCTTTGTGCGCCTCGGTGGCGTTCGGATCATCCAGGGCCTTCTGGGCTAGGTCCGAAAGGTTCGGCGCGGCCGGAGCGGCGGCAGCGACTGGCGCTGGCGCGGCTGCGGCGGGCGGTTGCGCAACAGCACCGGTCGAAGCCACCTCGGACAGTGGCTGAATGGCGCTATCATCGGCGCCAAGGTTCGGATTCACCACTTCCGCCGGTGCTGGCACTGGTGTCTCGGCTACCGGCGGTACCTCCGCCGTCAAATTTGTGGGGATCGGCGATAGACCGGCAGTAGGTTGCTGTTGAGTAGTTGCGCTACTATTTGTTGTTCCGCGTGGAACAACCGGTGGAGCTACGGCCGAGTTCGGAATCTCCGCACCGGTCTTCGGGTCGACGAGATTGTATCCGAGCTTCGACTTCAACTGGTTCAGCCTGGCCATCGTGTCCTTGTCCTGTGGCTTTCCGGAATTAGCGTTCACGATCGCCTCGATGCGATCGTGCTCGGCTTTGTTCTTGGCCATCTCCTCCTCGGGCGATCCGAGCGGCCGGGTCGTCTTCACATCGCCCTCTTTGATCGTCTCGGTGCCGTATTTCTGCTGTCTTTCCGCCTGCTTTGCGATCTCGGCCGCGACATACTTTTCCCGGAGTGGCAGGTGATATTTCTGCCAGTTTTGCACCGAAGGATGCTCGCCGGCCAATGGATACCCAGCGTAAAGGTCCTGAAGCTGCTGGTCGAACTTCGGGCTGGAGGGATCCATCCCCCGGGCGTCCTTCTGGAATCCAATGGCGTCGTTTATGATGGCCTCCGCGCGGTCCGCCTTGGTTTTCTGCTCTTCAGCGGCCAATTCCGCCTTTTTCTGGCGGATCCTGTCCTCGGTGGCGCTGGCCTCCTGCAGTCGCTTCAAATTGTCCTCTGCAATCTGCCTCCGGCCTTCGGAGGTATTGGTCTTGCGCTCGTTGGCGGCGCGCTCGAGTTCCAGGCGCTGCTCCATCAATGCCTGCCGCGCGGCGTCCTCTTCCTCCCTTTGGGACAGCTTTGCCGCCAACGCCTGCGCCCGGTCCGATTGAGCATATCCGCGCAACCGCAACGCTCGCTCCTGTGCCGCCCGGTCTTCGAACTGGAATCTTGCAGCCATAATTTTTTCTAATACGGCTGCCAATCAGAATGACCGGGAACCTCATTTTTGAACTGCACGGGCGCCGGGGTGGCGTCCTGCGGTGAAACTGTGGCCCTGGCGTCGATTCGGCCCGTGGTATCGCGATACCGGCGCTGGTTGCCCGGCGCCATTCCGCCTTGCATCGATACTCCGCGCCGCGGGTTCATCGGATCCTCCACGGGATGCAAATTCAGAGGATTCTGCATGTCGGGTCCGGCCATCGACGCTCCCGCTCCTACGAGTGCCGCGCCAGCGCTGCCGCCGGCCGTTCCCGGGTTGGCGAGGTATGGGGACTCGACTGCCGGCGGGGGAGTTCCGAGCATCGGGCTCGTCGGCGCTTCCGTTCCTACCGGGCCGGCGGCTCCGGTTTCCCCCGGTGCTGGCAGGCCGGCTTGAAGTGCTCCCGATTGGCCTGGCAGGAATTGCTCCAGTCGTTTCCCGCCGGCGCCGCTATCATCTTCGGCGAAGCTCGGGGGCATTGGGGGGACTTCCGGAGTCACGGCCACGGCGCGCGGGGCGGCGGAGGCGCTGGAGACGGAGGCCACTCCGCCATTGGGGAGCGTGTACATCCCGGGCCGGATCGGCGTTCGCTGTCCCACCCATCCTGTCGGGTACCTCGGTTTTGGCGTTTGTCCGAAGAGTGCCGCCATCTCGGGGCTTCCGGGGGCGTAGAGGCGTTTGCGGTATTCCAGGCCCGCGGCTGATTGCTGGGGAGTGATGTCGGCCTTGTTCACTCCGTAGAGCGGATCCGCCGCCCAGTTTGTAGGGCCTGCTGACCAGTTCAGGCGTGTGCGGCGGCGGCGGGGAGTGTAGAGGGCCATTCGCGCGTGAGCAAACTCGGTTTTTTATCGGGTGTCAATACAGAGGTTTTAACGGATAGCTGGCGCTGCGCCACGGCCGCCATATGACAGCGACGGTTTTCGTGCGTAGCCCGGCCCTTGCCGTGCTGGCATAAACCGTGCATGCTGGCACCCAATGGCCATCGTCAAGTATCGCCGCCGCTTCGAAACTAACTCCCTCCTGGACGTGGAGCTGTGGGCCTTCAAAAATGGACTGACTGTCGAGCAGGGAGGGCTCGGGAAGGCGAAGCACATGGAGAATTTAATCCGCGAGTTGTGGCCGTGGTTCGTGTGGGAGGATGAATTCGGTCCCATTGGAATTCCACAGGAACAGGTGCAGGCACTGTGCGAAAATGACGTGGTAGGATTCACCTCCGGCGCTTCGTCCACCAAGTCCGACATCATGGCGAAGTGGGCGCTGCTGAACTGGTTTGCCGATCCAGTGAATACCTTGGTGCTTGTCGTGTCGACCAGCGCCAAGGATGCACAGCAACGGATCTGGGGCCACATCGTCCGCGACTGGCGTTACTGCCGGAAGAATAACAAATCGGTGGGTAAGTTGATCGAGTCGATGTCGATCGTGAAGCTGTCGGAAAAGACGGATGGCGAGGCGGCTTCGGATAACAGTTCCGTCTGCCTGATCGCCGCCGGTGGTGAGTTTGCCAACGATGCCTTGAAACGTCTCGAGGGAAAGAAGAACAAGCGCGTTTTCCTGGTTCTGGACGAGTTGCAAGACTGCTCGGAAACGGTCGTTCGCGAAGCTATCTGGAACCTCAACGTCAATGATTACTTCCACATCTGCGCCGCTGGAAATGCGAACGACCGAAACGACCCGCACGGCCAATTCTTGAAGCCGATCGATGGGGATTGGAATTCGATCAATGACCAGACGCACCGCTGGAAGATCAAGGTCGGCACAAAGGAAGGTGTTGCCATCCACTTCGACGGCGAGAATTCGCCGAACATGAAGCGCTTCCTGGCCGGACGGCCGCAACTGCCATTCATGCGCAAGGCGGAAGACTACATGATCGCCAAGCAGACGCTGGGCGAGGATAGCGCGCAGTTTCTCCGACAGTTCCGCGGTTTCTGGTCATCGAAATCCGATCAGACGAACTATATCGTCACCGATGCCGCGCTCGCTGTGCACCGCGCCTACGAAACGCTCGGGAACGGATTCCAATGGCAGTCCACCCCGACGGGAGTGCTCGGCATCGATCCCAGCTATTCCGAAGGCGGAGACCGATTCGAGGTGATGCCGATCTATTGGGGCCTGTGCACGGATGGGTGCTGGTGTCTCTACTTTGACGAATCGATTTTGCTCCAGCCGAAGCCGGCCCCGGGTGAGAGTCGCGACCATGCCAGCATTCGCGCGTGCAAACAGATTGCCGACGAGCGCGGCATCGGGCCCCGGATGGTGGGGATGGACGCGAGTGCTGGCACTGCTCTCTTGTCCATCGCACACCGGGAATG
>Ga0207695_10000920_pt1 | contig 52662 bp, 47 predicted proteins | sample KBSC54metaG_FD_184354 | JGI IMG/M metagenome (GOLD analysis project Ga0207695, IMG submission 184354) | Corn rhizosphere microbial communities from Kellogg Biological Station, Michigan, USA - KBS C5-4 metaG (SPAdes) (version 2) | ecosystem: Host-associated > Plants > Roots > Rhizosphere > Soil...
CCCGGATCGAGGAATACCGCGACGATCCGATTCTCCGGCCAGGCATCGAGCCATTTGCGCTCGAATTCGGCAAAACCTTGGTCAGCCATCAAACGAGGTCGAGCGCGTGCAGCAGCGCGTGCGGCGTCGCCAGCACGAGATCCGCGCCCCACGCGTGCGGGTCTTCGCCGTCGGTATATCCCCAGCCCGCAGCGATCGTGCGCATACCGGCGTTGCGCCCCGCTTCGATATCGCGCAAGTCGTCGCCGACGTACACACTGCGCGCCGGTTCGACATTCGCCAGCGTACACGCGCGCAGGATTGGCGCGGGATCGGGCTTCTTCTGCGGCAGGCAATCGCCCGAGACCAGCGCCACACAGCGCGCGTCGAGCCGCAACGCCGCCAACAGCGCGCGCGCGAGCCAACCTGGCTTGTTGGTGACTATGCCCCAGCGCACGCCGCGGGCCTCTAGCGTGGCGAGCACGTCGTCGATACCCGGAAACGTCGTCGTATGGGTTGCGATCGCTTGCGCGTACAGGTCGAGGAATCGCGGCAGCAATTCGTCGACGAGCGCTTCGTCGGCGGCGGGGAATCCACGGCGCAACATGGCCCGACCACCTTTCGACACCGACGTGCCGACACCGGCCGCATCGAGCAGCGACGTGCCGCGTTCGGCGCACAAGCGTTGCATCGCGGCGATCATGTCCGGCGCCGAATCGACCAGCGTTCCGTCCAGATCGAAAAACACTGCATCGAGCTTCGGGCCTGATAGCTTCATGCCGGCCTGCGGGCGCACGCGAGGTAATTCACGGCCGGGCTCGACGTGACCCAAGCGCGCCGCGTCAACGGATTGTAGGCAAGACCGCTGACATCTTCGAGATCCAATCCGCCCGTTCGCAACGTCGCTGCCAGCTCCGATGGGCGGATGAACTGCGCGTAATGGTGCGTGCCGCGCGGCAGCAGACCGGCGACGAATTCCGCGCCAACGATCGCGGTCGCAAATGCCTGTGGCGTGCGATTGAGCGTGGACAGGAACAAACGTCCGCCCGGCTTGAGCAGCGTCGCACACGCGGCGATCACGCTGGCCGGATCCGGCACGTGCTCGAGCATTTCCATGCAGGTGATAGCATCGAACGCGCCCGGTGACGGACAGGGTTGTGCGAATGCCGCGGGCGCAGGATGCGCAGGAGCGGTCATTTCCTCCGCCAACGCCTCGACGCTGATCTCGCGGTAATCGACGTGCACACCGGTCTCGTGCAGATGCAGGCGCGCCACTTCGAGCACGCGTGGCGCGAGGTCGATGCCCGTTACCTTGGCGCCCGCGACGGCCAGCGCTTCACTCAAGATCCCGCCACCGCAGCCGACGTCGAGCACGCGCGCGCCGTTGATCACCACGCGGTCGGCGATATAGTTCAGCCGCGCGGGATTCAGATCGTGCAGCGGGCGCGACTCCCCGTTCTTGTCCCACCAGCGGCCGGCGAGCTTGTCGAACTTGCTGGTTTCGGCGGGATTGACGTTGGTGCTCATCACGCAATCATACGTCGGCAACTGTGTTCAGCCGAAATTGGCGATGCGCTCGCGCCACGTTTGCGCCTTGCCGCGCAACTCAGCCGAGTCGAATCCGAGCAACGTGCCATTTTCCACTTTGCGTGCTCCGGCGATCCACACGTCGCTGACCTGTTGGCGGCCGGTCGCGTAAACGAGCTGTGAAATCACGTGGTAGATCGGCTGGGTTTCCAGCGCGTCGAGGCGCACGGCAGTCAAATCCGCCTGCTTGCCGGCGATGATCGAGCCGATGCGTTCGCCGAGATTCAGCGCACGCGCGCCGTTGAGCGTGGCCGCTTGCAGCGCAAACGCGGCATCGAATGCGCTGGCATCGCTGGCGACACCTTTGGCCAGCAGCGCGGCCGTGCGCATTTCCGAAAACATGTCCAGATCGTTGTTGCTGGCGCAGCCGTCGGTACCGATTGCCAGATTCACGCCGGCCACGCGCAGCTTTTGCGCTGGACAAAACCCGCTCGCCAGTTTCAGGTTCGATTCCGGGCAATGCACGACCGAGGCACCGGCGCCGGCGCAGCTCTCGATTTCGCTGTCGAGCAACTGGGTCATGTGCACGGCGATCAGGTGATCGTTGACGAGGCCGAGCGCGTGCAGGCGGCCGAGCGGGCGCTGGCCGTGCTGCTTCTTCGAATCCTCGACTTCCTGCGCGGTCTCGTGCACGTGAATGTGCACCGGCAGATCGAGCTGGTCGGACAACATGCGGATACGGCTGAAGCTTTCGTCGGCCACGGTATACGGCGCGTGCGGGGCCAGCGTCATCGAAACCAGACGCTCGCCCTTGAACTCGTCGAATACGGCGAGATTCTTGTCGAAATATTCGTCGCGGCTCTTGGCCCAGCCGCTCGGAAACTCGATGAACGGCAAGCCGACCACGGCGCGAAAGCCGTGGCGCAGATACGTCGCGGCCTGCACGTCCGGAAAAAAGTAGTTTTCGTTGCAACAGGTGGTGCCGCCGCGCAGCATCTCGGCGATCGCCAACTCGATGCCGTCGCGCACGTATTCCGGACCCATCACGCGCGCTTCGGCCGGCCAGATGTGCTGCTGCAGCCAGGTCATCAGCGGCAGATCGTCGGCGAGACCGCGCATCAGCGTCATCGGGTTGTGCGTATGCGCGTTGACGAGGCCCGGAATCAGCGCGTGTTCGGACAAATCGACGCGCAGCGCATTGGTGTACTTTGCTCGCGCCGCTGCGATCGGCAGCACTTCGGCGATGCTGTCGCCGGCCAGCGCCACGGCGTGATGTTCGAGCACCACGCCATGCGGTTCGACCGGGATGACCCAGCGCGCTTCAAGGAGTTGGTCGACGGCGCGATCCATGCGCGTGACCTTATTTGACTCTGCCCACGTATTCGCCGGTGCGCGTGTCGACCTTGATCTTCTCGCCCTGCGGCACGAACAGCGGCACGCGCACCGTGGCGCCCGTTTCGAGCTTCGCCGGCTTGCCACCGCTGCCGGCGGTGTCGCCCTTTACGCCCGGATCGGTTTCGGTGATCAGCAACTCGACGAACGAAGGCGGTGCCACCGTCAACGGCGCACCGTTCCACAGCGTGACGATGCACATCTCATTGCCCTTGAGCCACTTGGAAGCGTCGGCCATCGCGTTCTTGTCGGCCGCGATCTGCTCGTGCGTTTCCGGGTGCATGAAATGCCAGAACTCGCCGTCGCTGTAGAGGAATTCCATGTCGGTATCCATGACGTCCGCGGCTTCGAGCGAGTCGGTCGACTTCATCGTCAATTCAACGACACGACCGGTCTTCAAATTGCGGTATTTGACGCGCGTGAATGCCTGTCCCTTGCCGGGTTTGACGTACTCGGTATCGACGATCGTGCACGGATAGCCGTCCACGATGATCTTCATGCCGTTCTTGACGTCGTTCATTCCGTAAGCCATGACAAAACTCCGTGATGCGTGAAGGCCGCCTTCGCAAAAGCGGCTACAATTGAGGATTCCGGTGCGCTTGCCGCGCGATGAATCCGCAATGATACCTGCAACCCCCCTGCGCGCGCAGCCTCGGCAATGGCAGCGGATTTGGCGCGACGCCATCACCGATCCGCGCGAACTGCTCGAACTGCTCGATCTTGGACATCTGGCCGCCCAATTGCCGCCGGATGCGGGCACCGGCTTCCCCATGCGCGTGCCGCGCGGATTCGCCGCGCGCATGCGTCGCGGCGACGCCAACGATCCGTTGCTGCTGCAAGTGCTGCCGCGGACCGCGGAGCTGGTCGACGTCCCGGGCTTCACGAGCGATGCCGTCGGTGATCTGAACGCGCGCGTCGGCGCCGGCCTCTTGCACAAATACCACGGCCGCGCGCTGCTGATTGCGACCGGTTCGTGCGCGGTCAACTGCCGCTACTGCTTTCGCCGCCATTTCCCGTATGCGCAGGAAACCGCGGCGGCCGCACGCTGGCAAGCAGCCATCGAGCACATTCGCGCGGACGACACGATCGAGGAAGTCATCCTGTCCGGCGGCGATCCCCTCTCACTGGCAACACCGAAACTCGCCGAACTCACCACCGCGCTGCGCGCGATCGCGCACGTGCGCCGCCTGCGCATCCACACGCGCCTGCCCGTCGTATTGCCGGAACGCGTGGACGACGAACTTCTGCATTGGCTGCGTGGCCTGCCTTGGCCGGTCGCAATCGTCTTGCACGTCAATCACGCCAACGAGATCGATGCACCCGTCGCGAGCGCTTGCGCGCGCCTGCGCGAGGCCGGAGCGAATCTGCTCAATCAATCGGTACTGCTGCGCGCGGTCAACGATACGGTGCAAGCGTTGACCGACTTGTCGAAGCGCCTGTTCGATACCGGCGTGTTGCCGTACTACCTGCACCAGCTCGATCACGTCGCCGGTGCGGCGCATTTCGCCGTCGACGACGAGCGCGCGCGCATGCTCGTGGCGGGCTTGCGCGAGAGACTTTCCGGCTATCTCGTGCCGCAGCTGGTACGGGAGATCGCAGGCGAATCCAGCAAAACACCGGTATGATGCGTCGTTACCAACCGCGCTGGAAAACGTTTCCATAATCCGGTAAAAGTCAGGGATGTCGGGCTCAGACCTTAAATGACCAAGCAAGAAAACGTCATCAAGCTGCTCCTGGTCGAGGACACGGTCGAGGAAGCGGAACAGCTGATCAGCACTCTGCGCAACGGCGGGATTGCCGTTCGTCCGTCGCGCGCCGGCAACGCGGCCGAACTGGAAACGGCGCTCAACTCGCAACCCGACCTGATTCTGGTCAATCTCGCCGCGAAAGGCCTGAAGCTGGCGGATGTCGCCGTCGCTGCCAGCCATGGCGGCAAGGACATCGCCGTCATCGCCGTCGCGGCCAAAGTCGATGAGGACGTGATCGCCGACGCGTTCACCAATGGCGCGCGCGCGCTGGCGCTGCGCAACCGCACCGACCATGTGCAGGCCATCGTCCGCCGCGAGTTCGAAGCGCTGCACATGCGCCGCGGCGTGCGTCGCCTGGAAGCGTCGTTGCGCGAAACCGAACGCCGCTGCGATGCGCTGCTCGACAACTCGCGCGACCCGATCGCCTACGTCCACGAAGGTATGCACGTGCGCGCAAACCGCGCGTACCTGGAAGTTTTCGGCTTCGAGGAATTCGACGAAATCGAGGGCATGTCGATCATCGACATGATCGCGCCCGACGATGCCGACGATTTCAAGGCACTGCTGAAGAGACTGTCGAAAGGCGAGAATCCGCCGCAGAAACTCAACATCAAGGCGCAGCGAGCCGACGGCACCGCATTCGATGCGATCATGGAGTTCGCCGAGGCCAGTTACGAAGGCGAGCCCTGCCAGCAGATCATCTTCCGCCAGCAGACGGTCAGCGCCGACGTCGCCGAAAAACTCGAGGAACTGCGTTCGAAAGATCTCGTCACGGATCTATTCAACCGCCAGTACTGCATTGCCCAGCTCGAACGCATGATCGGCGAGGCCGCGAAGGGCCGCAACGATCAGGCGCTGGTGCTGCTGGAACCGGACAACTTCAAGAATCTGCTCGACACCGTGGGCCTTGGCAATGCCGACTTGCTGCTCGGCGACATGGCCAACCTCATGCGCCGCCACATCAAGGAAAGCGATATCGCCGGCCGCTTCGGCGAGCATACGTTCGGCATGCTGCTCGCCGGGCGCAGCGCCGAAGACGTCAAGCACCTCGCCGAGACTCTGCGACATGCTTTTGGCGAGCGCATTTTTGAAGTCGGCAAGCAATCGGTGAATACCAACATCAGCATCGGCGGCACCTTGATCGGTGAGAAGAACGCCAACGCCCAAACCGTACTCACCCAGGCCAGCACAGCGTTGCGCACGGCGCAAACCGAAGGCGGCAATCGCATCAACGTGTTCGATCCGGCAGCCGAGGACAAGGCCGACGAAGAGAAGAACCGGCACTGGCTCATGCTCGTCAAGGAAGCGTTGGCGAAGAACAACTTCGTGCTGTTCTACCAGCCGATCATCAGCCTGCATGGGGCCGAGGGCGAGTTCTACGAAATCCTGTTGCGCCTGAACGGGCCAAAGGGCGAGATCACGCCGAACTTTTTCATGCCGGTGGCCGAGAAAAACGGCTTGATGCCGGCGATCGACCGCTGGGTCGTCGGCAGCGCGATCAAGGCGCTCTCGGAACGCGAGCGCGCGGGCCACAAGACCACGTTCTTCGTGAAACTGAGCGCGCCGTCGCTGGAAGACCAAACCCTGCTGCCGTGGGTCGCGCAGCAGCTGAAGAACTCGCGCTTGCGCGGCGACGCGCTCGTGTTCGAGATGCCGGAAAGCAAGGTGGTGACGAACCTGAAACCGGCGCGCGCATTTGTCGCCGGGCTCAAGCAGATGCATTGCGGTTTCGCGCTGGAACAGTTCGGCTCGGGCCTCAATTCATTCCAGCTGCTCAAGCACATCGACGCGAATTATCTGAAGATCGATCGCAACTACATGGCTGAGCTGCCCAAGCACAAGGAAAACCAGGAGAAGGTCAAGGAAATCTGCGATCAGGCACACCATGCCGGCAAGCTCACGGTCGCCGAGTTCGTCGAGGATGCGGCCAGCATGTCGATCCTGTTTTCCTGCGGCGTGAACTTCGTGCAGGGCAACTTCCTGCAGGAACCGGAAAAGGTGATGGCGCTCGAGGCCAGTTAAGACGCGGCGCGCAACGCGGCAATCCGCTCGCTGATCGGCGGATGACTCATGAACAGGCGCGATACCGCGCCGCCATCGGCAATCCCGAACGCCTGGAACGCTTTCGGCAGCGTCGATTCGTGGGTGCCCGACAACGTCTGCAGCGCCGAGATCATGCTGTCGCGGCTGCCGAGTTTCGCTCCGCCCGCATCGGCACGGAATTCGCGCCAGCGCGAAAACCACATGACGATGATCGTGGCAAGCAGCCCGAACACGAACTGCAGCAACATCACGATCAGGAAGTAGCCGATACCGCCGCCGCGATCGTCGTCGCGACCGCCGGACAAGGCGCTGTCGACGATGCCGCCGACCACTCGAGCAAGGAACATGACAAATGTGTTGAGCACGCCCTGGATCAATGCCAGCGTCACCATGTCGCCATTGGCGACATGCGTGATTTCATGCCCGAGCACGGCCGAGACCTCGTCGCGATTCATGCTGTTGAGCAAGCCGGTGCTGACCGCGACGAGCGCGTGATCCCTGCTCATGCCGGTCGCGAATGCGTTCATGTCCGGGGCGTCGTACAGAGCCACTTCCGGCATGCCGATACCGGCGTTCTGAGCGTGGTGCGCCACCGTGCTCAGCAGCCAGCGCTCGGCCTCGCTGCGTGGCTCGGTGATCACCTGCGCGCCGACCGAATGCTTGGCCAGCGTCTTCGACAGCGCCAGAGAAATGAACGAGCCGCCCATGCCGAACACGGCGCACATGACGAGCAGACCTTGCAGGTTCGTGTGCGTGACGCGGTCCAGACCCAGCAGCGATACCACGACGCTCAACACCAGCATGATGGCCAGGTTCGTGCCGACGAAAAGCAGGATGCGCAGCATGGGTTTCCTCGTCAGTGACTTGTGCACGAAATCTTGGGTAAGCTCAGATTGATTTCAAGAAGGCTCGTCGCGTGGCTTTGTCGATTCCCGATTCACGACATCCGATTTCCGGATCCTATCGCGGCCGCTTCGCCCCCTCCCCCACGGGACCGCTGCATTTCGGCTCGCTGGTCGCGGCGCTCGGCAGCTGGGCGCGCGCGCGCTCGCAAAACGGCGCGTGGATCGTGCGCATGGAAGATCTCGACCCGCCACGCGAATTTCCCGGCGCCGCCGCGGATATTGTCGCCGCGCTCGCCGCGTTCGGGATGTCGTCCGATGAGCCGATGCTTTATCAGAGCGCGCGCGCGGCCGCCTACACCGACGCTTTCGAACGCCTGCGCCACGCCGGTCACGTATTCCCGTGCTGGTGCAGCCGTAGCGATCTCGCCGCAACGCATGGATTGCATCGCGGGACGTGCGTCGCCGGCGAGGACGCCACGCGTGCGCCCGCGTGGCGCCTGCGCGCGCCGGACCTCGTCGTCGGATTCGATGATCTGGCGCTCGGCCGTCAAAGCCAGAATCTACGCGATGCCGTCGGCGATTTCGTCATCCGCCGCGTCGAGGGCTGGTACGCGTATCAACTCGCCGTGGTCGTCGACGATGCAGCACAGGGCATCACCGAAATCGTGCGTGGCGCCGACTTGCTCGACTCCACGCCGCGGCAGATCCATCTGCAGCGTCTGCTGCGGTTGCCGACGCCGGCCTACCTGCACCTGCCGCTCGTGCTCGATGCGGAAGGCCGCAAGCTCTCCAAGCAGGATCGTGCGCGACCGATCGATCGCGACGATCCGTGCGCGCGGCGCTGGAATTTCTCGGCATGGATCCGCGCGGCGTCGCGGCCAATGTGCAAGCATTGCTCGATGCCGCACTCCGCCAGTTCGATCCGTTGCGGTTGCCGAAGAGCGTGGCGGCGCCGGCGGAATTTGGCCGGCAATGAAGCGCGTGTACAATCCAGCGACTCCCGCTGCGCCCCGCTGCGGGACTCGATAATTCAAACGACAGGGCGGAGGAAATCACCATGACTGCACGCATAGCACTCGTCACCGGCGGCACCGGCGGCATCGGCACGGCCATCGTCAAACGCTTGGCCTCGCTCGGCCACAAGGTCGCCACGAACTACCGCGACGAGGCCAAAGCCAAGGCCTGGGCGGAGCAGATGAAGGCGCAAGGCGTGACGGTGGCGTTGGCGAAAGGCGACGTCAGCGATCCGGCTTCGGCCGAAAGCGTGATCAAGTCGATCGAGCAGCAGATCGGCCCGGTCGACATCCTCGTCAACAACGCCGGCATCACGCGCGACACCACGTTCCACAAAATGTCGCCGATGCAGTGGCAGGAAGTGATCAATACCAACCTCAACTCATGCTTCAACATGACGCGCCCGGTGATCGACGGCATGCGCAACCGCAAGTGGGGCCGCATCGTGCAAATCAGCTCGATCAACGGACAGAAAGGCCAGTACGGACAAGCCAACTACGCGGCATCGAAAGCCGGCATGCACGGCTTTACGATTTCTCTCGCGCAGGAAAATGCGAAATTCGGCGTCACCGTGAACACCGTATCGCCGGGTTACGTCGCGACCGACATGGTCATGGCCGTGCCCGAGGAAGTACGCAACAAGATCGCCGCGCAAATACCGGTCGGTCGACTCGGCGAACCGGACGAGATCGCCTACGCCGTGGCGTTCTTCGTCAACGAGGAAGCGCGCTGGATCACCGGTGCAAACCTGTCGATCAATGGCGGGCAGTACATGGGCTGGTGAGCGCTTGCATCGGCGGTATCGAAGTCCGACACTCGGCGCGGGGAGGCGTCAAATGCGGGGACAACACTAACCGGAGCCCTACCATGAACGTGAAATCGATGATTTGCGCAGGTGTATTGACGTTGTCGGCAAGCGTTGCGCTCGCAAAACCGGCCAACAATGTCAGCCACGCGCGGCACCCCAATCTTGCCGCCGCACAGCATCTGGCCACGCAAGCGTTTGAAAAGATCTCCGCCGCCCAACGGGCCAACGAGTTCGACTTGGACGGCCACGCAGCCAAAGCCAAAGACCTGTTGGAGCAGGTCAATCGCGAACTCAAGGCCGCCGCCGAGACCTCGAACGAGCACGGCCACTAATTATCTTCGCGTCGAATCGGCCAAGCCCGGCACCACGCCGGGCTGCTTGGCGCCGCCCTATTTGCTGCGCAGCATTCGCTGGTGCGCCGCCGCAAGTTCTGCTAACTTTGCCGCATGGCACAACTGCGCGTCATCAAGAAATATCCGAATCGTCGGCTGTACGATACCGAGATTTCGAGCTACATCACGCTCGAGGAAGTGCGCCAGCTCGTCATCGACGGCGAAGAGTTCGAAGTCCGCGATGCCAAGTCCGGCGAGGACCTCACGCGCTCGGTGCTGCTGCAGATCATTGCCGAGCACGAGCAAACCGGACAGCCGATGTTCACCACGCAGCTGCTGTCCCAGATCATCCGTTTCTACGGCGACTCCATGCAGGGTTTCATGGGCTCGTACCTGGAAAAGAGCCTGCAGATATTCCTCGATCAGCAAACCAAATTCCGCAGCCAGCTCAACAATATCCTTGGCCAAACGCCGTGGTCGATGCTCAACGACATGACCGAGCGCAATCTCGATCTGTGGAAATCCGTGCAGGAAGGATTCCTCAATGCGGCCGCGAATTCCGGCCGGATCACGCCGGGCAAGGACAACAAGTCCTGAGCCAGGGCGGGAGCGATTGACAGAGCTGCCGCGCCTTCCTAGTATCGCCCGCTTGCTGCGCCGCGCCATCGCGCGCAACGCACGAAACCTGACCTGAATCGGGAAAACGAAATGACTCAGCGCGTCGCGCTCGTGACCGGCGGCATCGGCGGTCTCGGCACTGAAATCTGCCTTCACCTTGCTCGTTCCGGACGCAAAGTCATCGCCGCCGACCTCGGCACGCGCTCCGAGCGCATCGACGAGTTCCGCAAGGAAACCGCGGAGTACGCGCAGCAAATCTTCTTCGAGCCGCTCAACGTCACCGATCTGGACGCCTGCGCCGCGTTGGCCAGGCACGTCGAACAAACTCACGGCGCGGTCGACATTCTCGTCAACGCCGCGGGAATCACGCGCGACACCACGCTGCGCAAGATGAGTGCGCAGCAGTGGAGTGACGTGCTTACGGTCAATCTGGGCGGCGTCTTCAACATGTGCCGCCAGGTCGTGGAAGGCATGAGCGAGCGCGGCTACGGCCGCATCGTCAACATCTCCTCCGTCAACGGCCAAACGGGTCAATTCGGCCAGACCAACTACTCCGCGGCCAAAGCCGGAATGCACGGCTTCACGATGGCGTTGGCCAAGGAAGTCGCGCGCAAAGGCGTGACGGTGAACAGCGTATCGCCGGGTTACTGTCGCACCGCCCTCGTCGCCGCCATTCCGGAAAACGTGCGCAGTCAGATCATCGCCAATATTCCGGTCGGCCGCCTCGGCGAACCTTCGGAAATCGCGCGCGTCGTCGATTTCCTCGCCGCGGACGAATCCGGCTTCATCACCGGCGCCAACATCCCGGTGAATGGCGGGTACTTCATCGATTTCTAGGCCGGCGCAACGGCCAGCGCGTGCACCTCGACAAGTTCGATGGACGCCAGCGGCACCGGTTTATGTATGGCATAGCCCTGCGCATAACCGATACCGAGTTCACGCAAGCGCGGCAGCACGGCCAGATTCTCCACCCACTCCGCCACGCAGCGGATGCCGCGCAGCGATGCCACGCGCGTCAGCGATTCGACGACGACTTCGGCCGTCGGATCGTGATCGAAATCGCGCACGAAGCGGCCGTCGATCTTGACCATGCTCACCGGCAGGTCGCTCAAATAGCCGAAGCTGGCCACGCCGGCGCCGAAGTCGTCGAGCGCGATCTCGTAACCGCGTTCGCGCAGCAGGCGCAGCGTCTCGCCCGCTCGGGTCAGGTTCTTCACGGCCACCGCCTCGGTGATCTCGAGCACGATGCGCGCGGCGGAAAACCCGTAGCGCGACGGCAACGCCAGCGCAAACTGCTGGAAGCCTTCGCTGTCCAGCGTCGTCGCGCCGATGTTCACGCTCAGGCGTACGTTGGCCGCGGCGGCGCTTTCGAGAAAGCGCGCGGCGCCCTCCAGCACCCAGCGATCGACTTGCGCCAACAAACCGTGGCGCTGCGCCATGTCGAGCACGGCTTCGATGGACTCGTCCTCGCGCTGATGCCGGCGACGCAGTAGCACCTCGTAGAACTGCATGCCGTCGTGCGGATCGCGCAGATTGATGATGCGCTGCGCGTACAGCTCGAACATGCCGCTGGCCAGGTCCGAGAGCAGCTGCGAGATCCGCTGGATGTCCGAATGCCGGGCGTGCATGTCGTGGTCGGCATCGCTGTACAGACGCGTGCGGTTGCGCCCGCTTTCTTTCGCCGCGTAGCAGGCCACGTCGGCGCGTGCGAGTGCGTCGTCGGCGCCGTGGTCGGCGCCCGCCTTCAATGACGTGGCGCCGATGCTGACGCCCACCTTGAAACGCAAGGCACCGACCGAGAACTCGAATTCACGGATCGCCACATGCAGGCGCTCGGCGACCGCCAGGGCATCGTCCGGGGTGGTATTCGGCAGCAGGCAGCCGAACTCATCGCCGCCGAGGCGCGCGAGCACCGCTTCCGCCGGCAACGCGCCGCGGATCGTGCGCGCGATCTCGCGCAGCATTTGGTCTCCGGCCAGATGGCCGCAGGTGTCATTGATCAGCTTGAACTGGTCCAGGTCCAGATACAGCAATTCGTGATGCGCAGTCCTGTCGCGCAATGCCGCCACCACGCGGTTTTCGAATTCGTAGCGGTTCATGAGCCCGGTCAGCGAATCGTGGCGGGCGCGATAATCCATTTCGGCGACATTACGCCCGCGTTCGGCGAACACTGCCGCGAGCAGGTAGCCGGTCAGCGCCGCGATCAGCGCGAACAACGAGCGCAAGATGCTGTCCGTGATCGGCACCGGACCACGCGCCATCGCAATCATGATCGCCGCGAGCAGAGCCAGCGCCACGCTGGCGCCGCCGACGCGCGCCGCCAGCGCACAAATCACCACGAACGGCAGCAGCAGGAACAGCAACCGGTCCTGCAGACTCTCGTCGACGAGCAGAATGCACCAACCCGCCATGACAATCGCCGCGATGGCGCACAAGAACCACCACAGGCGCGCGCGGTGGGCGAATGCGTGCGCCGGCCATGACACGAGCAGCGGCGTGAAGATCAGCGAACTCAACAAGGCGGACAGGAAGTAGTCGGCGCCAAACGCGAGCGCGCGCTCCAGCGGATAATTGAATACGACAGCCATGCGCAGGCCGTAGATCGGCACGGCGAGCGCAGTCGCGACGATCAGCGCCAGGATGAAGCGTGCCAGCTGACGCATATCGGTAAGATGCACGGAAACGTGCCAGCGCTGCAGCAACTGCACGGTGACCATCACGATCAGCAGCTGCAGCGCGCCGACGCCGAGCGCAATCAGTAGCGTCGTGCCTACGCTCATGCTCAATGCCGTGCTCGACACGACGATTGCCGGCCAGTAGCGCGCACCGTGGCGCCAGATCAGCGCGAGCCCGACGCCACCCGATGGCCAGATCGGGACGTAACCCTGATACGGCTGCGCCCGCGCGGCCAGATACGAAAGCAGGCTCAGGGAAACGGTCCACGCCAAGAGGCTCAGCGCGTAACGCATGTGCCCGCGCACGCTGTCCGCGATCCTGCCGTTCCCCCGGCTCATGGCGGAAGTATACGACCGTATCGGTAGTTGCGCTGCGCCGGCGTTGCCTAGGGATCGAATGGGTCGATGAACACGAAATCGTCCGGCACGCGATTGCAGACATAAGTGAGCACATGCTGCGGCCCCGTGTCGACCACGTCGAAATCGGTCATCTGCACACCCGCGACCATCTGCTCCATGTAAGTATTGTTCTCGTCGAATCCGAGGTCCGCCCATTTCTTTGTCGTGAACATGTCGCTCTCGGCCGTGAGCGCGATATTGCCGCCATCGGACAGCACGATCCCGTAGCGCTTCATCGTGCGCAGCACGGCTTGCCCTGCCGGGCTGTAGCCGCTGATGTCGTAATTGGCGTGCAAGCGCAACCGGGATCCGTAAGGAATAGCGGTTGAGGGTCCCGTCGGACAGCCCCCATGACTGGCGGGATGGACATACAGTCCCTGTCGTCCGCCACTGCCGCATGTGAACGCTGCGTTGGGAATACTGGCCATTTTGCTGTTCGGCAAAATGAAACGGATTGCATGGCCGAGATCGCCATTGGGTATGGCTGCGAAAACTTCGTCTGCATTGAACAGCAAAGGCGCTATCGGAAATCCGGCCGCGTCGGCGCTCGTGCACTGCTCACCGCGGCCCTGCGGCGGATAAACCTTGTTCAGATCCCAGATGACGACACAGCCGGACTGCAGCTGGCCGGAAACCAGTTTTGTCTGATACGACTCATAGAGTTTCTTGGTACTGTCGAGCACGACGAAAAGATGGCAATCGTCGCTGTCGTTGGCACATGACGTGTAGTCCGACGTCCCTTCGATTGCCCCGCCCGCGGGCAGTGGAAACGTCAGGCCCGCGAGCTGTTCACAATCCTGTGAAGTCGTGTCGTTCGGGTCATAAGTGTAGCCACCAGGGCCAGCGACAACCGTTACCATCGGTGGCGCGGGATCGCCGACCTTGACGTGCACGACATGCATGCTCTGGTCGATCTTGAATACGTTGCCGCTGCCCCAGCCGCCGGTGGCCGTGATCATCGGCGTCGAGTTCGCACGAGCAGGATACAGAAGCTGATCGCTGACATCGCGGTTCCACACCGCACTCGACGGGAACCGCGGCAGCGGATCGGCAGAGACGATGGCAGGCAGCAGCATCGCAACGGCGCAGATCGTGGACAATCGCATGGCGACCCCTTCCCGCTTGGTCAAAGCATCATACGCCGAACATTCGGGCCACGTTTTCACCAGATCAAATCGGCCGGAACATCGTCCTCGGCGGGCGCATCCGGATCGCACAGCAGCACGAGCGCCTCGGCCTGGATCTGCTGCGCCTGCAATGCGACATCGCGTTCTACCAACAGGTAGCGTCCGGCCAGCTGCACGATCGCCAGATCGCCGCGATTGAGTTTTTCCAGCTGTTGCTTCGTGCAATAGGTACGGCGGATCTTGTTGCCGTGGGGGAAATGGCGCGGCACGTCGGCGTCATCGGAATTGAGCGCCTTGCCGGCCAGCAGCGCGGCCAGCTTCTGTTTGCGTTCCTTGCGCTCGCGTGCGGCGCGCTCGGTCTCGCGCTGCACGCGCTCGCGTTCCGCGCGCTCGGCCTGGGCGCGTTGTGCGTATGCGCGCGCGAGATCGACCTCGCTTTCCTTTGCAACGGGCTTGGGCGTCGGCTTCGGTGATTGCGGTCGCGCCGCCGGCTTTGGCGCGGGCGCCCGCGTTTCCGCCTTCGGCTTTTTGCCGAGGCCGGCTTTCAACAGTTGGTCACGTAGGGAATCGGACATGGGATTTTCGTGAACGGTTCGGCCATGCACAGCCGATCTTGATTCTCTGGATCAGGGCGAGCGCACTAATAATGCGGCGGCGGCGGTTCATTGCGCACATCGTCGCGCAGGGACGTCTGCACGCTTCCGAGTTCCTCGCGCATGCGCGCGAACTCGCGGCGAAGATCGCCGAGCAGACGGTCCTGTGCGGCGACGGTCGCGTCGAGCGCTTGCACGGTCTGGTCGAGAAAGGCGATGCGCACTTCCAATTCGGTCAGACGTTGTTCGAGGGTACTGCTCATTGGGCGATCTTTGCCGCGCTCCCGCCGCGCACACTGCGTCCGCGGCCGACGCCGTAATACGCGATGCCGGCCGTTTCAACCGCGCTCGGCTCGTAGATGTTGCGGCCGTCGAATATCACCGGTGTGCGCAAGGCCGCCTTGATGCGCGCGAAATCCGGACTCCAGAACGCCTTCCATTCCGTGACGACCATGAGCGCATCGGCCCCATCCAGCGCGGCGTAGGCGGCGTCGCACAAGGTGAAGTCGACACGTTCGCCGTAAATGCGCTTGGCTTCCGCGCTGGCTTCCGGATCGAACGCCTGCACCTTTGCGCCAGCCGCCCACAATTGTTCGAGCAAGCGCCGGCTCGGCGCTTCGCGCATGTCGTCGGTGTTAGGTTTGAAGGCAAGACCCCACAAGGCGATCGTTTTGCCGCGCAGCGCACCGGCGAAGTGGCGACTCAACAGTTCGAACAGTTTTTCCTTCTGCTTCGAGTTGACCGCTTCGACGGCATCGAGCAGCTTCGCTTCGTAGTCGCAACTGCGCGCGATGCGCTCGAGCGCTTGTACGTCTTTTGGGAAGCATGAACCGCCATAGCCCGCGCCGGGATAGATGAAGGAGTAGCCGATGCGCGGATCCGAACCGATGCCGTGGCGCACCAGTTCGATATCCGCGCCGACGCGCTCGGCGATGTTCGCCATCTCGTTCATGAAACTGATCTTCGTCGCCAGCATCGCGTTCGCGGCGTACTTGGTCAGTTCGGACGAACGCACGTCCATCAGCACAATGCGTTCGTGATTGCGGTTGAACGGCGCGTACAGCGCCTTGAGCACTTCGACGGCGCGCGTGCTGTCGGAACCCACGACGATACGGTCCGGACGCATGCAATCCTTGACCGCGTCGCCTTCCTTGAGGAATTCCGGGTTGGAGACCACATCGAACTCGATCCGGGCGCCGCGCGTGGCCAGTTCCGCGGCAATGGTTTCGCGCACGCGATCGGCAGTGCCGACCGGTACAGTCGATTTGTTGACGACGACAGTGTAGCGATCGATGTGCTGGCCGATCGTGCGCGCGACGGTAAGGACATGGCGCAGGTCGGCGCTGCCGTCTTCATCGGGCGGCGTGCCGACGGCAATGAATACGATCTGGCCGTGGGCGATGCCTTGTGCCGCATCGGTGGTGAAACGCAGGCGTTTGGCGGCGTGATTTTCGGCCACGAGTTCAGCGAGATTCGGTTCGAAAATCGGCATTTCGCCGCGTTCGAGGCCGGCGATCTTCGCGGCGTCGACGTCCACGCAATACACGTCGTTGCCGACTTCAGCCAGGCAAGTTCCCGTGACCAGGCCGACGTAGCCGGTGCCGAACATCGTGACGCGCATGAATATCCTGATTGCTACGCTGCAAGGACGGGCATTGTAGTGATTTCGCCGCCGCAATAACAAAGCTGCACCAACAAAAAGGGCGCGGTTGCCCGCGCCCTTTTTCGTCATGAACGACGTGTTACTTCTTTGCCGGTTCCGCGGGCTTCGGCGCGATCGCCGGCTTGGCTTCGGCCGGCTTCTCGACGCTGAGCAACTTGACGTCGAAGATCAGAGTCGCATTCGGACCGATCGACGGCGGACCGTGTTCGCCGTAAGCGAGCTTGGCCGGGATGTAGAACTTGTAGTTCGAGCCGGGCGTCATCAGCTGCAGGCCTTCGGTCCAGCCCGGAATCACGCTGCCGAGCGGGAACGTCGCCGGCTGGCCACGATCGATCGAGCTGTCGAACTTGGTGCCGTCGATCTTGGTGCCGGTGTAGTCGACTTTCACGGTGTCGGCCTTGGTCGGCTTGGTGCCGCTGCCTTCCTTGATGACCTCGTACTGCAGGCCCGACTCGGTAACCTTCACGCCTTTCCTGCTCTTGTTCTTGGCGAGGAACTCGTCGCCTTCCTTCTGGTTCTTCTCGGCTTCTTCCTTGGATTTAGCGGCCTGCTTGGAACGCAGCTTCTCCATGAATTCCTGGCGCACCTGCATCGATTCCGGCTCGGTGAGCGTGGTCTTCTCGCCCTTGAGCGAGGCCTGCAGCGCGGAGATCACGATGTTGACGTCGATTTCGTCCTTCACCTGCGCCAGTCCGCGCGCGACGTCCATACCGACCATGTAGCTGTATTCGGCCTTCTTGTCGCCCTTGAACTTGGCGTCGATTGCGGCGGTGTCGACCGCCGGCTTGGCCGCGGTGGCGGGAGTGGCGACCTGTGCGGGCTTGGCCGCAGGAGCGGCCGGCTTCGCGGCGGGCTTGTCGGCGCCGATGGCGGAACCCGTGAGCACGGCCGCGATCGCGGCGGCGGTCAGGGTTTTACGCAGAAACTTCGTCATGTGTACTCCTGGTGTTTTATGGGATACGGGCCATGCGGCTTGCGCGACGCCACGATATTGCGCGTGGGCCTGCAATGGGGCCGCGTATTGTGCGGTTCCGCCGCGCCGAAGGCAAACAGGCTGGGCTTCGACAGTCCGGCGCCACAAAGGTTCAACCGTTGCCAGCGGATTCCTCGATGAAACGCTCGAATTCGCGCACGACCTGCGCATCTTCGAACAGCACATGGCTAGCCTCATGGATGCGCGCGCGGACGGATTGGCGGTATTCGGCGTCGTTGGCCAGCTTCACGGCCAAATCGACGTAGTTTTGCGCATCGCCTGCGACGAGATCGCCCAGACCCATGCGCCGATACATCGCCTGCGTGTGCCGGCCGCGCTGAAACGCAGCGGGCAGCGTGACGACCGGCGTGCCGACGGCGAATGCTTCCAGCGACGTGTTCATGCCGTTGAAGTGCACGGTGTCGAGCATCACGTCCGCCGCCTGGATCAGGCTCAGATAATCGTCCTCGTGCATGCGCGGCACGAACACGATACGGTCCTGCACGTCGGCAACCGTATTGCGCCAGCGCGCGCGCAGCAGGCTCGACCAGCCGCGCACCCTGCCCTCGACAAGCGCGACGACGCCCTTTGAATCGCGGCGCAGGATCGCGGCGATCAGGTCGTCCATATCCGGATGAACCTTGAACAGGTTTTGCGGACACAGATACAGCGGTCGATCGGCCGCCAATCCGAACGCCGCGCGCGTCTTAGCCTGTGTCGGCGTCGGCTTGTAATAGTACGCAAGGCTGCCGAGACCGCGCAGCAGGAACAGCTGTTCGCTGTAATGCGCGCGCGCGTCGGCGGGTTCGTAGAGATCGTTCGAGATGAAGTAATCCACGGTCGCCACGCCGGTCGTGTCCGGATGCCCGAACGACACGCACTGCACGGGCGCAAGCCGCGCGAAGGAGAGGAAATACGTGAACGGCTCCATGCCGATGTCTTGATAAAACAGCACGTCGAACTGTAGCTGGGCGATCCGTTCCCGCGCCTGGTGCAAGTTCTTCGGCACGACGACCGTATGCTCGGCATCGCGCCGGATCGCTTGCGAAATCTCGTCGTCGACGACCGGCGCAACGAAAATCGCGGTGACTTCGAAGCGCTCGCGCGACAATTGCGCGAACAGGCCGCGGCTCGTGCGGCCGATGCTGTGCTTGCGCAAGAACTGGGAAATCAAACCGACGCGAATGCGCCCGGACCGCGCCGATCGCTGCTTGCAGTGCTCGGCGACGTAGTCGAGCGATGGACAAATGCGCCGGTACACCTGCGCGGTCTTGATCTGCAGCTCGCGGTCGTTTTCGCCGTGATAGGCGAGATAAAAATTCGTCCACAGCCGCGCGGCGAAAGGATCGGACTCCACGGCAACAGGGTCTTGGGCGAGCAGGGCGTCAAGCACCGTACGCATGCGTGAGCGCTCTGCTGCGATCGCCTCGCGCGAAGGCGGGATCGGCGAGATCGCGGTGGCCAGCTTGACACGCCGGCTTGGCGTCGGCTCGACGTCGATGGCGCGCTGGTACGCGACGACAGCGCCGTCGAGGTTGCCCGCGGCCTGTTCGCAAATGCCGAGCATTTCCCATGCGCTCGCATTGCGGGGCTGCGCGCCGCACACCGCGCGCCACTGCGCGGTCGCGGCGCCCAGATCGCCGCTATCCTGCAGCGCGCCGGCATAATGCATGCGCGCGTCGATATTCTGCGGCGCATGCGCCACCGCTTTGGCCAGCAGCTGCACGGCGTTCGTGTGCGCGCCCGCGCCGCGCGCGAGCAGGCCAAGGCCAAACCATGCGTCCGCGCACGCGGCGTCGGCACGCAGGATTTCGCGGTACGCCTCCTGTGCCTCGCGCAGCTTTCCGTTTGCGTGCAGGCGCCGCGCCGCGGACAGCTTGTCGCCCAGCGTCTGCGCCACAGCGAGACGGCGTTTTTTTTCACCCATGCAGCGATTGTATGACGACGGCAATCACGCCGACTCGCCGCTCACGCTAAAATGGGCGGATGATAAAACTCGATCACCTCGCGCTGCGGCGCGGTCCACTGCTTTTGCTCGATGACGTCAGCGTGGCCCTGCACGCGGGCTGGCGCGTCGGCATCACCGGCCGCAACGGCGCGGGCAAATCCAGCTTGCTCGCACTCGTCGCCGGTGAAATCGCCCCCGATGCCGGTCAGTTCGAACGCCCGCGTGACTGGACGCTCGCCTATGTGCGGCAGGAAGTCGCGGCCCTGGACATCAGCGCGCTCGATTACGCGCTCGACGGCGACACCGAATTCCGTCGCATCGAACGCGAGCTCGCCGAAGCCGAAGACGCTCACGACGGCCTGCGCCTCGGCGCGCTGCACGAACGCCTGCACGCGATCGACGGCTACTCCGCGCGCGCGCGCGCTGCCGAGCTGCTGCACGGCCTGGGCTTTGCGCCGGGCGCCGAGCACCGCAAAGTCGCAGAGTTTTCCGGCGGATGGCGCATGCGCCTGAACCTTGCGCAGGCGCTGATGTGCCGTTCCGATCTGCTGCTGCTCGATGAGCCGACCAATCATCTGGACCTCGACGCGGTGCTTTGGCTGGAAACCTGGCTCAAGCGCTATCCGGGCACGCTGCTGCTGATTTCGCACGATCGCGAATTCCTCGACGCCGTGGTAACCCACGTGCTCGCCATCGCCGAGCAAAGCGCCGAGCTGTTCAGCGGCGACCTCACCGGCTACGAGCGCAAGCGCGCCGAACGCCTGGTCCAGCAGAAGGTCCAGTACGACAAGCAGCAGCGCGAGCGCGCTCACCTGCAACAATTCGTCGATCGGTTTCGCGCGCAGGCAACCAAGGCGCGACAGGCGCAAAGCCGCATCAAGGCGCTGGAGCGCATGGTCGACATCGCACCGGTGCGCGCGGCATCGACGATCGAGTTCACGTTTCGCGAGCCGGCGGCACTGCCGGTGCCGCTGCTCAAGCTCGATCACGCCGCCGCCGGTTACGGCGAGCGCCACGTATTCGACGAATTGAAACTGATCCTCTCGCCGGGCGATCGCATCGCCCTGCTCGGCGCAAACGGCGCGGGCAAATCCACGCTGGTGAAATTGCTCGCCGGCACGCTGGCGCCGCTCGCCGGCGATCGCGTCGTGTCGAAAGATCTCGTCATCGGCTATTTCGCCCAGCATCAGCTTGAACAGCTCGACCCGTCGGCGACGGCGGTGGAACACATGCTGCAGCTCGATCCGAAAATGGGCGAACGCGCCGCACGCGATTTTCTCGGCGGCTTCGGTTTTTCCGGCGAACGCGCGTTGACACCGGTCGCGCCGTTTTCCGGCGGCGAAAAAGCGCGGCTGTGCCTGGCGCTCACGGTCTATCAACGCCCCAATCTGCTGCTGCTCGACGAGCCGACCAACCATCTGGACCTGGACATGCGCGAGGCGCTGACCGAAGCGCTCAACGATTTCACCGGCGCGCTCGTGCTCGTCGCGCACGACCGCGCCCTGATCCGCGCCTGCTGCGACTCTCTGCTGCATGTCGGCGGCGGCCGCGTCGCCGAATACGAAGGCGATCTGGACGATTACGCGCGCCTGGTCATGCGCAACGACGCGGCCTCTGCCGCACAAGCGCCGGCTTCCGGCGGTGGCTCGCGCAAGGAGGAGCGCCGCGCGCGTGCCGAGCAGCGCGCGCGCCTCGCGCCGCTGCGCGAGGAAGTGCAGCGGCTGGAAAAACGCATGGCGCAACTCGATTCCAGCAAACGCAAAGCCGACGCCGAGCTCGCCGACGCCAGCCTAAGCGACGGCCATCACACAGCGCGCGTGGCCGAGCTGATGCGTCTTGCGAACGCGATGGCCATCGAGCTCAACGAGCTGGAAACGCGCTGGCTCGACGCGCAAAGCCAGCTCGAACAGGCCAACGCCATTTGATCACTGAATATCGCTATCGCGACTGGCGATAAGTCAGATCGCCCATTCCCGTATAATGGGCGGCTGATTCCGCACTTCTACAAAGCCATGGGAACCCCGATGTCACAACTCATCGCGCCGCACGGCGGCCGTCTCGTCAATTTGCTTGCGGTCCAGGCCGCTGATCGCGTGGCGCTCAAGCGCGAAGCCGCGCAGCTGCCGGCGTGGGATCTGAGCGCCCGCCAGATTTGCGATCTCGATCTGTTGATGTCCGGCGGCTTCTCGCCGTTGGAAGGCTTCATGACACGCAAGGATTACGACGGCGTGTGCAAGGACATGCGCCTCGCTTCCGGCGTGCTCTGGCCGATGCCGGTGACGCTCGACGTGACACAGGAATTCGCTGACAAGCTCGGCGATGCGAAGCGCATTGCGCTGCGCGATCCGGAAGGTGTCGCGCTCGCCATACTCGACATCGAAGACCGCTGGGAGGCCGACCGCGAGAAGGAAGCGCGTGAAGTGTTCGGCAGCACCGACAAGCTGCACGCCGGCGTCAACTACGTGCGCACGCGTTCCAATCCGATCTATCTCGGCGGCCGCGTGCACGGCATCGAAGCGCCGCGCCATTACGATTTCCGCCATTTGCGCCTGACGCCGCGCGAGCTGCGCGATCAATTCGAGAAGCTCGGTTGGCAGCGCATCGTCGCGTTCCAGACGCGCAATCCGATGCACCGCGCGCATCTGGAACTCACCTACCGCGCCGCGCAGATCGCCGAGGCGAACCTGCTGATCCACCCGAGCGTGGGCATGACCAAGCCGGGCGACATCGACCATTACACGCGCGTGCGCTGCTACGAAAAACTGATCTCGCATTATCCGGAACAGACCTCGATGTTGAGCCTGCTGCCGCTGGCCATGCGCATGGGCGGTCCGCGCGAGGCGTTGTGGCACGCGATCATCCGCAAGAATTACGGCTGCACGCATTTCATCGTCGGCCGCGATCATGCCGGTCCCGGCAACGATTCCAGCGGCAAGCCGTTTTACGGTCCGTATGCAGCGCAGGAACTCGTCAGCAAGCATCAAGGCGAACTCGGCATCACGATGGTGCCGTTTCAGGAAATGGTTTACGTGCAGGAACGCGCGCAATACGTGCCCGCCAATGAGGTGCAGCCGGGCGAAACCGTGCTCAACATTTCCGGCACCGAGCTGCGCCGGCGTTTGCACGAAGGTTTGGAAATCCCCGATTGGTTTACCTATCCGCAGGTGATCGAGGAACTGCGCCGCACGCATCCGCCGCGCCACAAGCAGGGCTTCACGGTGTTTTTCACCGGTTTGTCCGGGTCGGGCAAGTCGACCTTGGCCAATGCCCTGCTCGTGCGCCTGCTGGAACTCGGCTCGCGGCCGGTGACGCTGCTCGACGGCGATGTCGTGCGCAAGCACCTGTCGAGTGAACTCGGCTTCTCGAAGGAACACCGCAACCTCAATATCCAGCGCATCGGTTACGTCGCCAGCGAGATCACGAAGAACGGTGGCGTGGCGATCTGCGCACCGATCGCACCGTACGCGCAGGCGCGCACCGAAGTACGCGCGATGATCGAGGAATACGGCATGTTCGTGGAGATCTACATTTCCACGCCGATCGCCGTGTGCGAAACCCGTGATCGCAAGGGTCTGTACGCGCTTGCGCGCGCCGGCAAACTCAAGGAATTCACCGGCGTCAGCGATCCGTACGAAGTGCCCGAAGATGCCGAACTGCGCATCGATACCAGCGATGTCACCCCGGACGAAGCCGTCCAGCGCATCGTTCTCAAGCTCGAAGCGCTGGGCTTGATCCGTCCGCGTGGTTGATAAGTAGCACGAAGTCAGTGGCTTAGGCCGCTGATTTCAATCAGTATAAATATCCGCCGCGCGCATGCGCGGCGCGACCGATTCCATTCCGAGCCAAGGTCTTTGTCTTTCCCTGTTGACAAGTCGCGTTCTGGTGTTATACTTAGATACAACACTAGTACGACAGTTCACCAAGAGGAAGAACCGTATGAACATGAATGCGATGCTGATCCGCAGCTCGATCCTGATGGTCGTAGCCTTGATCCTGGCGTTCAGCGCTGCCCGCCCGACCGCGCATGCCCAGTCAGCCGGCGTGCACGCGACGCATGCAACCGCGGCCGCGAATGCACCGGTCCTGCTGCCGACGGTCAAGGTGCGCCCGAGCGCCGCCGATCTTGCAGAAGCGCAGCAAGCCGATGCCGAGCTCATCGAGGTCACCGACAGCAATGTCGTCTATGACACGCTGTCCCCGAACATGCCGAGCCTGCGCATGGACATGCCTTACTACTCGTTCGGCAAAGCCCTGCGCCGTGGCGTCAAGGAATAACGCATGAGCATCACCTGGAACGACAACGCCCCGATCTATCGCCAGCTGCGCGACCGCGTGGTGGCGATGATCCTGGACGGCGTGCTCAAGCAGGGCGACGCCCTGCCCTCGGTGCGCCAGGTCGCGGCGGATTTTCAGCTCAACCCGATCACCGTGTCGAAGGCGTATCAGGAGCTGGTGGACGAACAATTGGTCGAGAAACGGAGAGGACTTGGCATGTACGTTACCGATGGCGCACGCGATGCGTTGCTCAAATCCGAACGCGAGCGTTTCCTGCGCGAAGAATGGCCGCTGCTGTTCGCGCGACTGAAGCGCATGGGCCTGGACTTGGCCACTTTGATGAAGAACGTGCCGACGAACGGGGCGCAGTCATGAGTGTCGTGCAGGCAAGAAACCTGAGCAAACGCTACGGCGCGACCGTCGCGCTCGACAACGTCAATCTCGACATTCAGCCCGGTCGGATCGTCGGTCTGGTCGGGCCGAACGGCGCCGGCAAGACCACCGCGCTCAAGGCAATTCTCGGCTTGGCCGAATTCGACGGCCAGCTTTCGGTGATGGGTCTGGACCCGCGCACGCATCGCACGGAACTCATGCAGCAGATCAGCTTCATCGCCGACGTCGCGGTGCTGCCGCGCTGGCTTCGCGTCGGCGAGGCGGTCGACTTCGTCGGCGGCGTGCATCCGCGCTTCTCGCGCGAGAAGTGCCTGGCATTCCTCGCCCGAACCAAAATCCAGCCGACGCAACGCGTGCGCGAATTGTCGAAAGGCATGATCGTACAACTGCATCTGGCGCTGATCATGGCGATCGACGCCCAGCTGCTGATTCTCGACGAACCGACGCTCGGACTGGACATCCTCTATCGCAAGGAGTTCTACAACACGCTGCTCAGCGATTACTTCGATCATGAGAAAACGATCGTCGTCACGACGCATCAGATCGAGGAAATCGAGCACATCCTCACTGACCTGCTGTTCATCAAGGAGGGCCGCATCGTGCTCAACGCGACGATGGACGATGTCGGCGAGCGTTTCGCCGAGGTCATGGTCAATCCGGACAAGGCCGATGCCGCGCGCGCATTGAAACCGTTGTACGAACGCCAGGTTTTCGGCAAGTCGATTTTTCTTTTCGACGGCCTCGATCGCGCGCATCTCGCGGAACTTGGTGAAATCCACAAGCCGAGCGTGGCCGACTTGTTCGTCGCCACGATGAAAGGAACCTACGCATGAGCACCGCAATGAATTCCAACAAGTTCGCATGGCTGCTGCGGCGCGAGTTCTGGGAGTATCGCGGCGGCATGTTCTGGGCGCCCATGATCACGGCCCTGGTGATGCTGGCGATCACGATGCTCGGGCTGATCACCGCCGAATTCACCGTGCACCGGCACGGCATCCAGCTCGGCGGCATGAACCTGGATCACGTCGTCGACAGCATCGGCGCCGGCGACGTGGCGAAGGTGCACACGGCCATCGACATCGGCCTGGTCGGCATGAGCGCGCCGATCGGAATCGTGTTTTTCTTCGTCGTGCTGTCCTATTCCCTCGGCGCGTTGTACAACGATCGCGCCGACCGCAGCGTGCTGTTCTGGAAATCGCTGCCGCTGTCGGATACCGAAACGGTGCTGGCCAAAGTCGTCACCGCGTTGCTGGTGGCTCCGGCGCTGGCCGTGGCCGCGATGATCGTGCTGCACGTGGGCTTCCTCATTCTGCTGAGCGCGTATTTCCTGATGCACGGCATCGGGCACGCCTTGCTGCTGTTGTGGGCACCCTCGCACCTGATCGCACTGTGGCTGAAGCTGTTCGTGTCGATCCCGGTGAACGCGCTGTGGGCTTTGCCGTCGGTCGGCTGGTTCCTGCTGTGCTCGAGCTATGTGCGCTCCAAGCCGTTCCTGTGGGCGTTCATGCTGCCGATCGCGGCCGGGTTCCTGGTCTGGTGGGTGCGCCTAATGCAGGCAGTGTCGCTAACCAGCGCCTGGTTCTGGAGCAACATCGTCGGCCGTGCACTGTTGAGCATCGTGCCGTTCAGCTGGATGTCCAAGGCCAGCCTGACCAGCGAACAGCTGAGCATCCATGTCGGCGACGACGAGGACCTGCAAATGATGCACCACGTGCTGTCCTTCGACAGCATCGCTTCGGCATTGACGATGCCGAATTTGTGGATCGGCGCGGCTGCCGGCGCGGCGATGATCGCCGGCGCCGTGTGGTTCCGTCGCAACCGCATCGAATCCTACGCTTGAGGAGTGCCCATGAAAATTGCGATGACCTTGGGTTTGGCCGCGCTGGTTTTTGCCGTCGCGGGTTGCAGCAATGAAGTGCAGGGCTCGTTCGCCCATCTGAATCAGATCAATAAGACGCAATTTGCCGTGCACCGCGATGGCGGCCCGGACGCGATCGTCTCAATGACCGGCGAGCTGAGTATCGCTGGCGCGACCGTGAATCTGGATCCGGCGCAGCGGGCCTTGGTGGCCCGCTATTTCGACAATGCCATCGCATTGCGCGATGACGGCTTCGCCACGGGCATGGCTGGTGCCAGCACGGCGATAACGGCGCTCAGCAGCGTGGTCACCGGCCTGGCCAGCGGCGAGCCGGACAAGATCGGTAGCGACGTCGAGGCGAAAGCGGCGCAACTCGACGCGAAAGCGCTGAAAGTCTGCGGTGATCTGCACGATCTGGCAGCAACACAGAACGCGCTTTCCGCGTCGTTACCGGCCTTCAAACCGTACGCGCTGATCAGCGAGAAAGACGTCGACGAGTGCCGCAAAGGCTGATTCGATGGGGGCGCGATTCCTCGCGCCCCCATCAGCACACCACTTACTTGATCGTATCGGATAAGACGTTGTAGGCGTTGCCGCCCTGCTTCTGCAGGCCGGTCTGGCCGAGATTCAGATCGCCATCGAGCCAGAAGCGCAACAAGCCGGTTCCGGTACGACGCACGACCATCGCGGTGCCCTGGCCGGTATAGACGACGTCGCCGGCTTTCAGATCCGCCGGATGCAACGATTCGAGCACGTCGTGACTTTCGGCGTACTGCGTCTGCAATGCCTTGCGCTCGGGTGAATTCGCCGCCGGCACGCTCGCGACGATGTGCCCGCTCGTGCGCGTGCGCAATGTCGGATTGGCGGTGTCATGAACATCGGCGACGACGTTGTAGCGACCGGCACCGTTAGGCAGCAGCTCGATGCGGTCCAGGTTCAAATCGCCTTCGAGCCAGTACAGCGCCGGGCGCGGACCGACGCGGCGTACGACGCCACGAATCGGGCCGTCAATGTAGACGACATCGTCTTTCAACAGCTGCGACGCCTGCAGCGTTCCTGCGGCCGGGCGTCCTTCATTGAGATTCTTTTCCATGCTCGCGCGCGCCGCGGCAAGTTTGTCCGCAGCGGCTTTTTCCGCGGTCGCCTTGTCGGCTGCGGCTTTCGCAGCGGCAGCTTTTTCCGCGGCAATCCGGTCGGCTTCGGCTTTTTCCGCGGCTGCTTTCTCGGCTGCCGCCTTCTCCGCCGCCGCTTTGTCGGCTGCTGCTTTTTCTGCTGCCAGCCGCTGCGTCTCGGCCTGGTCCGCGGCCGCTTTGTCGGCTGCCGCTTTTTCCGCGGCTGCTTTCGCCGCAGCGGCTTTCTTTGCCGCAGCCGATTTCTCCGCCGCGGCTTTGTCGTCCGTGGCAGGCTCGGCTGCCGCCGGGGGCTCGGCCGTGACCACGGGTTTCGCCGCCTCGCTCTTGCCGGCAACGATCTTTACGACGACGTTTTCGAGGAAGCCCTCGGTCGTCTGCACGCGGGCGTCGGACGCGCCGGCGCGGACCTTAGCCGCGGCCTTGTCCTGCCAATATTTCGGCGCCGTGATCTGCACGGACTTGCCTTCTGCTGCGGCCTGCTTCGCAATCTCGGCCAATTTGGCGTCACCGGCTCCGGACAGGAAGTCCTTGCCGCTGATCACCGTCTCCTGCGCCCACGCTGCACTCGTCAGCAGCAGGCTCGTAAAAAGTACACGTTTATACATCTTCCTCTCCAAGCCTCTCGACGGCTCGTCTCAGCCAAAAATCACAGTTTGTCATTTTCCCTTGCGCGCACATGTGCATGAAGACATGACGTGTAATCGTTTACAAAGAATTACCCGCCGGCGCTCCCGCCGTGCACCCCGCCCTTGGTCAACGCCATCGGGTCGAGCAGCTCCTTGAGCTTTTCCCTCGCCAGGCCGGTGGTTTCCAGCGCCACGTCCAGGATCGGCCGGCCTTCTTTGTACGCCTGTTTCGCCGTCGCCGCACCTTTGTCGTAACCGATGACGGCGTTGAGCGCCGTCACCAGGATCGGATTCTTGTCCAGCGCCTGCTTGATGTGATCCTCGCGCACCTTGAAGCCGGCAATCGAGCGATCGGCGAGCGCGCGCGCGGCATTCGCCATGATTTCGATGCTCTGCAGCAGATTCAATGCGATGACCGGCAGCATGACGTTGAGCTGGAAATTGCCGGACTGTCCGGCGATCGTGATCGTGGCGTCGTTGCCGATCACCTGCGCGCAGACCATCGCCATCGCTTCCGGAATCACCGGATTGACCTTGCCCGGCATGATCGACGAGCCCGGCTGCAGCGCCGGCAACTCGATTTCACCGAGGCCCGCGAGCGGTCCGGAATTCATCCAGCGCAGGTCGTTGGCGATCTTCATCAGCGAACACGCGAGCGTCTTGAGCTGACCCGACAGCTCAACCGCTGCGTCCTGCGAGGACATGCCTTCGAAGAAATTGTCCGCCGACTCGAATTGCACACCCGTGATCTTCGTCAGTTCCGCGCAAATCGCCGGACCGAGCTTGGCGTCGGCATTGATGCCAGTACCGACCGCGGTGCCGCCCTGCGGCAGTTTGCGCATGCGTCGAAGCGCATCTTGAACTCGCTCGATACCGGAACGGATCTGCGCCGACCAACCGCCGAGTTCCTGCCCGAACGTCACCGGCATCGCGTCCATCAGGTGCGTGCGGCCGGTTTTGGCGACATTCGCCAGTTCCTGCGCGCGGCTGTCGAGCGTCGATTTCAGGTGCGTCAACGCCGGCAGCAATTGCTCGGACGCGCTCAGCGTCGCACTGACGTGTATCGCCGTCGGAATCACGTCGTTCGACGACTGTCCGTTGTTGACGTCGTCGTTCGGGTGCGCTTTCGTGCCGTCGTTCGCACACACGTGCGCGATCACCTCGTTCGCATTCATGTTCGACGAAGTGCCGGAACCGGTCTGGAACACATCGATCGGGAAATGCTTGTCGAATTCACCGGCGGCGACTCGATCCGCGGCCTTGCGGATCACCGCTGCCTTGTCTTTCGGCAGATGACCGAGGTCGGCGTTCGCCTGTGCCGCCGCCGACTTGATCAGGCCGAGCGCGCGAATGAACTGGCGCGGCATGGTCAGACCGGAGATCGGGAAATTGTTCACGGCGCGCTGCGTCTGCGCACCGTAGAGCGCGTTGGCCGGCACCTGCAATTCGCCCATGCTGTCGCGCTCGGTTCGGAAGTTCGTCATCGGGTTTTCGGGGCGGGAGAAAGGGAACAGAATTATAGCGGCTGCGCGGCCTTGCTATCATTCGCGCATCGCAAAAGGAATTCCCATGTCGCAGACGTCGCCTCTGACCGCTCTCTCGCCGCTCGACGGCCGTTACGCCACGAAAGTGGAGGCGCTGCGCCCGATCTTCAGCGAATTCGGCCTGATGCAGCGCCGCGTGCTCGTCGAGGTGTGCTGGCTACTGGCGCTGGCGGAGGAGGCTGCCATCGTCGAGGTAGGCCCGTTTGCAACGAGCACGCGGCAATTTCTCACGACGCTGGCCGGGGATTTTTCGTTGCACGACGCCGAACGCATCAAGGCGATCGAGGCGACGACGAACCACGACGTCAAGGCGGTGGAATATTTCATCAAGGAAAAAATCGGCAACGATGGCGAACTCGCCAAGGCCAGGGAATTCGTCCATTTCGCCTGCACGAGCGAAGACATCAACAATCTCGCCTACGCGCTGATGCTGCGCGACGCGCGCGATGGCGTGCTGCTGCATACGCTCGACAAGGTGATTGCCACATTGCGGCAGATGGCGCATGCGCTGGCCGCTACGCCGATGCTGTCGCGCACGCACGGGCAGACGGCCTCGCCGACGACGCTCGGCAAGGAAATCGCGAATGTCGTCGCGCGCCTCACGCGCCAGCGCGAGCAGATTGCCGCCGTGCAACTCAGCGGCAAGATCAACGGCGCGGTCGGCAATTACAACGCGCATGTCATCGCGTATCCGGAAGTCGATTGGCCGAAACTGAGCCGGCGTTTCGTCGAATCGCTCGGTCTGGTGTGGAATCCGTACACGACACAGATCGAGCCGCACGATTGCGTCGCCGAATTGTCCGATGCGATCCGCCGCGCCAACACGATCCTCGTCGATTTCTGCCGCGACGTCTGGGGTTACGTTTCGCTCGGCTATTTCCGCCAGGCGCTGCGTCCGGGCGAAGTCGGCTCTTCGACGATGCCGCACAAGGTCAACCCGATTGATTTCGAGAACGCCGAAGGCAATCTCGGCATCGCCAACGCATTGTTCGCCCATTTCGCCGAAAAGCTGCCGATCAGCCGCTGGCAACGCGACCTCACCGACTCCACCGTGCTGCGCGCGCTCGGCACCGCATTCGGGCACACGCAAATCGCGCTCGAATCGTTGCTGCGCGGATTGACCAAGCTCAACGCCGAGCCGGAACGTATCGCCGCCGATCTCAATGCAAGCTGGGAAGTCGTCGCCGAAGCTGTGCAGACCGTCATGCGCCGCCATGGCCTGCCCGAGCCGTACGAGCAACTCAAGACGCTCACGCGTGGCCAAGGCATCACGCGCGAAAGCATGCGCACATTCATCGAATCACTGACGCTGCCCGCAGATGCGAAGCAGCGTCTATTGGAATTGACGCCGGGAAGTTACGTCGGACTGGCGGAAAAACTCGCGAGCAACATCTGAAGTGCCGGGCGGAAACGCGTCCGCCCGGCGTGGTTCGTTACGCCGCAGCTTTCTGCTTGATCAGACCTTCGGACAGCATGGCCGCCTGCACACCGGGGCGCTTGGCGATGCGTTCCTGGAATGCCAGCAGCGCCGGGTATCCGGATAAATCCAGTTTCACCGCCGCCGCCCAGCGCGTTACCGTGAACAAATAGGCGTCGGCCACCGTGAAATGGTCGCCGAGCAGCCACTGCTGCTTCTCGAGGACTCTCTCGAGCAACTCGTAACGGCGCAGCAGATACGCCTTGCGTTCCTGGCGCGTGACGTCCGGCGTATCGTCCTTGAACAGCGGGCTGTACGACTTGTGGATTTCGGATGTGATGTAATTGAGCATCTCCTGCAGGCGCGCGCGGGCAAGCGTGCCGTTGGCCGGCGCGAGTTGCGTATTGCCCTTCTGGTCGGCCAGATACTGCACGATCGCCGGGCCTTCGGTCAGCACTTCGCCGTTGTCCAGTTCGAGTGCCGGCACGTAGCCTTTCGGATTGATCTGCCAGAAATCGCGGCCGGTCTCGGTGCGCTTGGTCTTGGTGTCGACTTTTTCGATGCTCAACGCGGTGCCGAGTTCGTGCGCGACGATATGCGGCGAAAGCGAGCAGGCACCGGGCGAATAATAAAGTTTCATGGGTACTTCCTGTGGTTGGGGTGATTGCGCGTCGTGTGCAACCGACGACGAGGGGTATCCTAATACTATCTAGTTACTATTTGATACCACATAACCGTGAATTACTGCTAAAATGTGGTAACTCCAGAGTTACCAGCCAAGAGGGAACCGAATGGGTCTGCCGTTACGTAAAAGCAAAGTCGCCCCGCCGCCGGGCTGCCCACTGACCGAGTGCATGGCACTGCTGCGCGGCGCCTGGGCACCGAACGTGCTGTGGTATCTGCGCGGCGGTCCGCGCCGTTTCGGCGAATTGCGCCATGACATTCCGCGTATCTCCGCGCGCGTGCTCAGCGCGCGCCTGCGCGAACTGGAAACGCGCGGCATGATCACGCGCCGCCTGCTCGACACCTCGCCGCCGTCGGCCGAATACGAGTTGACCGAGCTCGGCCACGAACTGCTGCCGGCACTCGACGCGATCGTCAAAGTCGGGACCAAACTCAAACACGACGCGGCGCCGCGGCGGCGACTCGCGGCATGACCGGCCATCGGCGCATTCCGAAGATCGAAGTCAGCGCCACACGCCGGCTTCCGCTCGGCATGCCGCCCGCGCGCTTTCTGCGCGACCATTGGCAGAAGCAGCCACTGCTCGTTCGCGGCGCGTTCCCGGATTTCCACAAGGCGATCACACCGGAAGACCTCGGCGGCCTGGCGTGCGAGGAGGCCGCGCTCGCGCGCATCGTTCTGCATGATTCCAGGCGCGATCGCTGGACCTTGCGCAACGGCCCATTCACGGAAAAGGATTTTGCCGGGCTGCCCAAGACGCATTGGACGCTGCTCGTGCAGGATGTCGACAAATGGGACATGGACGTTGCCGGCCTTCTCGATGCGTTCGCGTTCATTCCGCGCTGGCGCATCGACGACGTGATGGTCAGCTACGCGACCGACGGCGGCGGCGTCGGCGCGCACGTGGATGATCAGCTACGCGACCGACGGCGGCGGTGTCGGCGCGCACGTGGATCAGTACGACGTGTTCCTCGTGCAGGGCACGGGCCGGCGACGCTGGCGCATCAGCGTCGATGCGGACGCGCCGCAGGAATTTCGCGACGACGCGGAACTGAAACTGCTGCGGAAATTCACACCGACACATGAGTGGCTGCTCGAGCCGGGCGACGCGCTGTATCTGCCGCCAGGCGTGCCGCATGAAGGCACAGCGGTCGGCACGTGCATGACTTTTTCGATCGGCATGCGCGCGCCTTCGCAGGCAGAATTGTTGCTGGATTTCGCCGAGTCGCTGGCCGAGGGAATCGGCGAAGAATCGCGCTATGCCGATCCGGATCTGAAACCGGCGCGCGCGGCGGGCGAGATCGACGCGGCAGCGATCGCGCGTGCGGCGCGCGCGCTCGAGCGCTTGCGCGGAATCGATGACGCCAGGATCGGCGAATGGTTCGGGCGCTTCATCACGCGTTATCGCAGCGCCCAGGGTGCCGCTCCGCTGCGCCGTGCCGCAACGGCGGCGGAAGTGGCCGGACGCTTGCCAGGATCGACTGTCTTTCGCCATCCCTGGAGCCGGTATGCCTGGCGTCGGGACGGCCGCGCTGCCGTATTGTTCGTCGCCGGCGAGCGCTACGCATGCCCGCTTGCTCTCGCGCAGACGCTATGCGCGCAGCGCGAACACGCAGGTTCGGCGCTCGCGCGGCTGTGCACGAGTGCGCGCGCTGGCGAGGTACTCGCCGCACTGATCAACGCGGGACACCTGCATCTCGCGCCCGGGCGCTGACATACAATGCGGCCATGATCCCGACCGATTTCACTGTCGCCCCGGCAAACTGGAACGACGAAGCCGAACAGGCTGCCTGCGTCGCGGTACGCGAACAGGTGTTCACGCTCGAACAAAACGTGGCGCGCGAGGATGAACTGGATTCTTTCGACGCCACCGCGCGCCATGTGCTCGCGCGCGACCTCGCCGGCAATCCGGTCGGCACCGGCCGGCTGACGACGGATCGCAAGATCGGGCGCATGGCAGTGCTCCGGGAGTGGCGCGGCAAGCACGTCGGCGAAGCGATGTTGAATCTGCTCGTCGAACAGGCGCGCGCGCTGAATTATCCCGACGTCGAAATGCACGCGCAGACGTCCGCCGTGCCGTTCTATGAGAAATTCGGTTTTGCCAAATACGGCGACGAGTTCGTCGAATGCGACATCAAACATTTCAATATGCGGCGTGAGCTGTCCCGCGCGGAAGCGCCTTTTCGCGCCGGCCCGCCGCCGCGTCCGGAGAAACGCAGTGTCAATGTCGATTCGCGCGAACAGGCGGCGGCGGAGAGCCTCAATCTCATCGCCGCCGCGCGTCGCGAACTGTGCATTTACAGCCGCGATCTCGACCCTGCCCTGTTCGAGTCCGAGGCGGCGCTCGAGGCGCTCAAGCGCATCGCGATTTCCGGCCGCGGCGCCAGCATCCGCATCGTCGTGCAGGATCCGCGTGCCGTGGTGGCGCGCGGACACAAGCTGATTGCGTTGACCCAGCGCCTGACCAGCGTCTTCGCGGTACGCACGCCCGTCCAAGACGATGATCTGCAATATCCGAGCGCGTTCCTCATCAATGATGTGTCCGGCTATTACTTCCGCGTGCTGGGCACACGCTTCGAGGGCGAGGCGGTAAATTACGCACCGGGGCGCCATGCACAGCTGCTCGAGTACTTCAATCAGGTTTGGGAACGTTCCGAGGCGAGCGAAGATTTGCGGCAATTGAGCCTGTAGAAATCCGGTTCCGCAATGCAACAAAACCGCATGTATCGCGTATAATTCTCCGTTCGTGCGCCTCGCTTCCGAGACGCCTTCGAAAACCGGCAGGACAGCGTGAGCGTCAACCTACTTCAGCAGTTTGCGGCTTCGTCCCAGCTTTCCGGCGGCAACGCCGCGTTCGTGGAAGACCTCTACGAAAACTATCTGCGTGATCCGAATGCGATCGCGCCGGAATGGCGAAAGTATTTCGACACCTTTCGCGGCGGCAACGACGTGCCGCACTCCGAAGTCATCGCGCGCATCGAACAAGCGCAGAAACTCAATGGCCACGCCCGCGTCGCGTTCGCACCGGCGACAGCGCCGGTCAGCGATGCGCTTGCACAGAAACAGGCCGGCGTACTCAAGCTCGTCACCGCCTATCGCTCGCGCGGTCACCTCGCGGCGAATCTCGACCCGCTCGGCATGGCGGAAAAGCTGCCGGCACCGGATCTGGATCCCGCTTTCCACGGCCTCACCGCCGCGGACATGGAAACCGAATTCTCGACCGGTTCGCTGGCCGGTCCGCAACGCATGAAGCTCAAGGATCTCGTCGCGCAGCTCAAGGCCACGTACGCGAACACGATCGGCGCCGAGTTCATGCATATCAGCGATGTCACGCAGCGGCGCTGGGTACATGAGCAGCTAGAAAAAGCCGGCGGCAAATTCGGCTTGAGCGTGGACGAACGCAAGCACACGTTGGAGCTGCTCACGCAAGCCGAGGGCCTGGAACGCTATCTGCACACCAAGTACGTCGGCCAGAAGCGCTTCTCGCTCGAAGGCGGCGACAGCCTCATTCCTCTGCTCGACGAGCTCGTGCGCCGCGGTGGCGAGGACGGCATGCGCGACCTCGTCATCGGCATGGCGCATCGCGGGCGCTTGAACGTACTCGTCAACACGCTCGGCAAGTCGCCGCAGAAACTGTTCGCCGAATTCGAGGGCAAGTTCGACCACATCGACGATCCGGCGCATTCGGGCGACGTCAAATATCACATGGGTTTCAGCGCCGACGTAAAGACCGCCGGGCACACCGTGCATCTGGCGCTTGCGTTCAATCCCTCGCATCTGGAAATCGTCAATCCGGTCGTCGCCGGTTCCGTGCGCGCGCGCCAGACACGCCGCCACGACGCCAACCACGAACAAGTGCTGCCGGTGATGATTCATGGCGACGCGGCGCTGGCCGGGCAAGGCGTCAACATGGAGCTGCTCAACATGTCGCAGGCGCGCGGTTTCGGCGTCGGCGGCTCGATCCATGTCGTCATCAATAACCAGATCGGCTTCACGATATCCAATCCGCACGATGCGCGCTCCACGCTGTACTGCACCGATGTCGCCAAAATGGTCAACGCGCCCGTCCTGCACGTGAACGGCGATGATCCGGAAGCGGTGGTCTTCTGCGCGCGTCTGGCGTTCGATTTCCGCGCCAAGTTTCAACGCGATGTCGTCATCGACCTCGTCTGCTATCGCCGCCACGGCCACAACGAAGCCGACGAACCGGCGGCGACGCAGCCGTTGATGTACCAGGTCATCCGGGCGCGGCCGACGGCACGCGACCTGTATGCCAAACGCCTCGCCAGCGAAGGCGTGATCGCCGATGCGCAAGCGCAGGCGATGATCGATGCGTATCGCGCCAAGCTCGAAGCCGGACAGCCGATCGCCAACATCGACACCGGTTTCAAGGACGCGTTCGCGGTCGACTGGAGCAAGCATGTCGGCGCCAGGCTCGACCAGCCGGTCGCCACCGGCGTGCCGAAGCTCAAGCTGGCGATGCTCAACCAGCGCATTCTTTCCGTGCCGCAGACGGTAACGCTACAAGCGCGCGTGGCGAAGATTTACGAAGATCGCGCGAAAATGGCCAGTGGCCAGCAGCCGATGGACTGGGGTTTCGCCGAGAACCTCGCCTACGCCACGCTGATCGATCAAGGCTTCGATCTGCGCCTGGTCGGCCAGGACTCCGGCCGCGGCACGTTCTTCCATCGCCACGCCGTGCTGCACGATCAGAAGAGCGAGGATACGTATCTGCCGCTGTCGACGGTGCGCGAAGGCGCGAATGTCGCGGTGATCGATTCGCTGCTGTCGGAAGAAGCCGTCATGGCGTTCGAGTACGGCTACTCGACTGCCGACCCGAACACGCTCGTGCTGTGGGAAGCGCAGTTCGGCGATTTCGCCAATGGCGCGCAAGTCGTCATCGACCAGTTCATTTCGTCCGGCGAGGCCAAGTGGGATCGCCTGTGCGCGCTCACGCTGCTGCTGCCGCACGGCTATGAAGGCCAAGGTCCCGAGCATTCCTCGGCGCGCCTGGAACGCTATCTGCAGCTGTGCGCGCTGCACAACATGCAGGTGTGCGTGCCGACGACGCCGGCGCAGATGTTCCATCTGTTGCGCCGGCAGATGGTGCGCGACGTGCGCAAACCGCTGATCGTGCTGACGCCGAAATCGCTGCTGCGCCACAAGCTTGCCGTATCCACGCTCGACGAACTGGCCAATGGCGGCTTCCAGCTCGTGATTCCGGACAGCACCGCCAAACCGGGACAGAAAACGCGCCGTGTCGTTCTATGCTCGGGCAAGGTGTACTACGATCTCGTCGAAGACGCGGCCAAGCGCGGCGTGAACGACGTCGCGATCATTCGCGTCGAGCAGCTGTATCCGTTCCCGCGCAAGGAAGTCGCCGAACAATTGGCGAAATATCCGGCGACCAAAGAAATCATCTGGTGCCAGGAAGAACCGATGAATCAAGGCGCGTGGTACCAGATCCAGCATCATCTGCTGAATGTCATTGGCGCCGAACACTCGCTGCACTACGCCGGCCGCGTGCGCTCTCCGGCTCCGGCGGCGGGTCATTTGAATTCGCACGTCGCCGAGCAGGCGGCGCTGGTCGAGCAGGCTCTCGTGTCATCGGCAGGCGTGAACCACGCCGCGGATTGAATAATACAAAGTAAAAAAGGATATTTATGGCGCTCGAACTCAAGGTCCCGGTACTGCCCGAATCCGTTTCCGATGCGACGATCGCGACCTGGCACAAGAAGCCGGGCGATGCCGTCAAGCGCGATGAGAACCTCGTCGATCTCGAAACCGACAAGGTGGTGCTCGAAGTGCCCGCGCCGGCCGACGGTGTGCTCAAGGAAATCAAGCAGCAGCAAGGCGCGACGGTGACGAGTCAGCAGCTGCTCGCGATCATCGAGGAAGGCGCCGTACAGGGAAGTACAAGCGTCGCGGGCGCAGGTAGCGCAGCAGCGACCGCAAGCGCCACTGCTGCTCCGTCCGCACCCGCTGCTCCAGCGGCGCCCGCGGCACCGGCTCCCGCCGCCGCTCCGGCGAAGTCCGCAGAGCTGTCTCCCGCGGGTCAGCGCGTCGCCAGCGAGAACAAGATCGACCCATCGCAAGTTCCCGGCACCGGACGCGGCGGCCAGGTGACGAAAGAAGACCTGATGAACTTCATGCGTGGCGGCCAGACCTGCGCGCCCGCTCCGGCCGCGAAAGCGCCGGCCGCGCCGACGCCTGGATCTCGCCCCGAAGAGCGCGTGCCGATGACGCGCATGCGCGCCAAAATCGCCGAGCGCCTGATGCAGTCGAAGAACTCGATTGCGATGCTGACCTCGTTCAACGAGATCAATCTGGCGAAAGTCAGCACGATGCGCAAGGAACTCGGCGAAGCGTTCGAAAAAGCCAACGGCATCAAGCTCGGTTTCATGAGTTTCTTCGTCAAAGCCGCGTGCGAGGCGCTCAAACGCCATCCGATCGTCAATGCTTCGGTTGACGGCAACGACGTGATCTACCACGGCTACCAGGACATTTCCGTAGCCGTGTCCACCGACAAGGGCCTCGTCACGCCGGTGCTGCGCGACGCGCAAAACATGGGCTTCGCCGATATCGAAAAAGCGATTTCCGGTTATGCAAAAGCCGCGCGCGAAGGCGGCCTGAAACTCGAAGACCTGCAAGGCGGCACGTTCACGATCACCAACGGCGGTACGTTCGGCTCGCTGTTCTCGACGCCGATCGTCAACCCGCCGCAAAGCGCGATCCTCGGCATGCACACGATCAAGGAACGCGCGATCGTCGAAAACGGACAAGTCGTCGCCGCACCGATGATGTACGTCGCGATCAGCTACGACCACCGCATCATCGACGGCAAGGACGCGGTGCTGTTCCTCGTCGATATCAAGAACCAGCTTGAGAATCCACAGCGCATGCTGCTGGGAATGTAATCCGCTCGCAGCCTCGGACACAGGAAAGAGTCATGGCAGACCACTTCGACGTCATCGTCATCGGCGGCGGCCCCGCCGGATATCACGCGGCGATCCGCGCAGCGCAGCTCGGCCTTAAAACCGCGTGCATCGACGCGTGGGTCGGCGCCGACGGCAAGGCCGCGCTCGGCGGAACCTGTCTCAACGTCGGCTGTATCCCGTCAAAAGCGCTGCTCGATTCCTCCAAGCAGTTTCATAACCTCACGCATTCGTTCAAGGACCACGGCATCAGCGCGGCCAATCCGAGCATCGACGTCAAGGCGATGGTGGGACGCAAAGCCAAGATCGTGAAGCAGTTTACCGGCGGCGTCGCGCTGCTGTTTCGCGGCAACAAGATCACTTCATACCTCGGCACCGGCAAGCTGCTCAAAGACCGCCAGGTCGAGGTGACTGCGCCGGACGGAGCCAAACAGACGTTGTCGGCGACGAACGTGATCATCGCCACCGGCTCGGTGCCGATCGAACTGCCGTTTGCGAAATTCGACGGCAAGCTCATCGTCGACAACGCCGGCGCGCTCGATTTCGACGCGGTGCCCAAGCGCCTCGGCGTGATCGGCGCCGGCGTGATCGGACTCGAACTCGGCAGCGTCTGGCGCCGCCTCGGCGCGGAAGTCACCGTGCTCGAAGCATTGCCGGATTTCCTCGGCGTCGCCGACCGCGATGTGGCCAAAGTCGCCGCGCGCGAGTTCGCCAAGCAAGGCCTCGACATCAAGCTCGGTGCCAAGGTCAGCAAGGCCGAGAGCAAGGGCGACACGGTGGAAGTCACGTACGCCGATGCCAAGGGCGAGCAAAAAATCACGGTCGACAAACTGCTCGTCGCGGTCGGACGCCGCGCGTATACACAAGGCGTCATCGGCGAGGGCACTGGGGTGAAGGTGGATCAGCGCGGCCGCATCGAAGTCGACGACCACTGCTGGACCGGTGTGGACGGCGTGTGGGCGGTCGGCGACTGCGTGCGCGGCGCGATGCTCGCGCACAAAGGTTTCGAGGAAGGCATGGCCGTTGCCGAGCTCATCGCCGGCAAGGCCGGGCATGTCAATTACGACACGATTCCGTGGGTGATCTACACCGAGCCGGAAATCGCCTGGGCCGGCAAGACCGAAGAGGAACTCAAGGCCGCGAAGGTGCAGTACAAGACCGGCAGCTTTCCGTTTGCCGCTGTCGGCCGAGCGGTCGCAATGAATGAAACCGCCGGCCAGGTGAAAGTGATTGCGCACGCGGAAACCGATCGCATCCTCGGCGTGCACATGGTCGGGCCGGGCGTGTCTGAACTGATCGCCGAAGCCGTCGTCGCGATGGAATTCCACGGCTCGGCCGAGGATCTTGCGCGCATCGTCCATGCGCACCCGACGCTGAGCGAAGCCGTGCACGAGGCGGCGTTGGCTGTCGACAAGCGGGCGATACACAAGGCGAACTGAGGCTGGAAACGCCGCAGCCACCGATGCTCAAGCGGCCGTTTTCCGCGTGTCCGTTATGCGATGCCGCGCTCGATGGCTGCACACTGCACAAGGTCGCCGATATCAGCAAACATCCGCTGTATTCGGCGGATCTGCCGGCGCAACTGACTTGGCTGCGTTGCGGTACGTGCGCGCACGTCTTCACCCAGGATTACTGGACGCCAGCGGGCGAAGCAATTCTCTTCGCGAAAACGCTGCCGCACCAGACACCGGGTAGCCAGCCGTGCGAACCGTTGCGCGGAACGTGGGCGCCGACGGTCACGCGCGTTGCGGGAATCTTGTGTGCCACTCGGCCACGCGCGGCGGTGTTCGGGGCAGCCGGCGACGCGCGGCCGCGCTGGATCGACGTCGGTTTCGGCAACGGCGCCTTGGTCACGACCGCCGACGAATTCGGCTTCGACGCACTCGGCATCGACGTCCGCCCGACGGCGGTGGAGCGTTTGGCAGCGGCCGGCTATGCCGCAGTTTGTTCCGACTTCAACGACTTCGATGCCGAAACTCCCGTGGCGGTGCTCTCGTTTTGCGACGCTTTGGAGCACATGCACGACCCGCGGCAGACGCTGCGCAAGGCGCACAAACTGCTCGCCGCGGACGGGCTGCTGTACATCTCGTTACCGAACTCGGAGACCGCAACCTGGCGACAGTGGGAAGCGGCCGGTACGAATCCGTATTGGGCCGAGTTGGAGCACTATCACAACTTCTCGCGCACACGCCTAATCCGATTGCTGGCGCAGCACGGATTCGAGGTCGTCGATTACTCGGTCAGCAGCCGGTACTATTCGTGTCTGGAAATTTGCGCGCGCAAGAGCGGATTCGCATGAGCATAGCCGACAGTTTTTCCGCCTTTCGCATCCATTCGGAACGCGATGCGCACCGCGCCGGCATCGAACAAATGCGCATCGACGATCTTTCGCCCGGCGAAGTCGTCGTCAAGGTCGCCTATTCGAGCGTCAACTACAAGGACGCACTCGCCGGCAGCGGCAAGGGCAAAATCCTGCGCGAGTCGCCGCTCAACGGCGGCATCGATGTTGCGGGTTATGTCGCTGCGTCGACCGATCCGAAAATCAAGGAAGGCGATCAGGTGCTGTGCACCGGTTGCGGCTTGTCGGAAACGCGCGACGGCGGCTACGCGCAATACGCGCGGCTGGAATCGAAATGGACGGTCGCGCTGCCTTCCGGATTGACGCTGCGCGAATCGATGATCATCGGCACCGCGGGGTTCACCGCGGCATTGTCGTTGTACCGCATGCGGCAGAACGGCCAGGTACCGGAAATGGGACCGATCGTCGTCACCGGCGCGACCGGCGGCGTCGGTTCGCTCGCGATCGACGTACTCACGCGTGCCGGATACGAAGCGCATGCGATCAGCGGCAAGGTCGAGCATTTCGACGATCTGATCGCGCTTGGCGCGAAGCAGTGCATCTCACGCAAGGATCTGTACTGGGGCCAGCGCCCGCTGGAGACGAGCCACTGGGCCGGCGCGATCGACAGCGTCGGCGGCGACATGCTCTCGGGTCTAACGCGAGTGGTTCATCCGTACGGCAACGTCGCCAGTTGCGGGCTGGCGGCAGGCCCCGAACTGCAAACGACAGTGATGCCGTTCATCATCCGCGGCGTGAGCCTGCTCGGCATCGCCTCGGCCGGCACGGCGCGCGCGATCCGCGACGACGTCTGGCAGCATTTGTCGTCCGACTGGAAACCCGCACACCTGGAGCGCATCGCCACGAGCGAAGTCGGTTTGGTTGATTTGCCCGGCGTGTTCAACACGATGCTCGCCGGAAATAGTTTCGGACGAACGGTCGTCAAGATTTAGAAATCATTCTCGATTCTGCATTAGCTTGGCGCCGCAATAGCCGGTAATTGATCGTGAATTATCCGCTGCATGTTCGCGGACAAAAGCTTGGATGGACAATCGGATTGCACTCGTCGGCCGGCAGTTGGCGCGCGACCCGATAGGGCCGTAGAATGCAGCGTCCGCAACCGCGGGCGTGTGGGGTCTCGGGATATCTATGGCGCGTATTTTGATCGTGGACGATTCGCCGTCGCAGCTTGTCGGACTCAAGCGTATTGTCGAGAAACTGGGGCATCAGGTGATCACCGCCGAAGACGGCTCAGCGGGCGTTGAAGCCGCCAAGCGCGAGGTGCCTGATCTCATTCTCATGGACGTGGTAATGCCGAACCTCAACGGCTTCCAGGCCACGCGCACGATTTCCAAGGACGCCAAGACGAGTCACATCCCGATCGTCCTCGTGACGACCAAGGATCAGGAAACCGACCGCGTCTGGGGTATGCGCCAGGGCGCCAAAGCCTATGTCACGAAACCGGTCGACGAAAGCGAACTCGTCAATACGATCAGCAAGCTCCTGCCGGCCTGAACTACGCAGTCACGCGTCGCGGATTCCACTCGAAGGTTTCCGCCATCTGCTCATAGAGTTGTCGTTGCGCCTCGGTTTCCGCCGGCGGCGCATGAATCATCAATGTAATGAACTGGTCGCCCGGCACCGCGCCAGGCATGCCGCGCCCGCGCAGGCGCATGCGCTTGCCGCTGTCGGAACCGGCCGGAATTTTCAGTTCGACATCACCGCCCAGCGTGGGCACCGTTACCGTCGCGCCCAGTGCTGCTTCCCACGGCGCGAGGGGCAAATCGACATGCACATCGCGGCCTTGCAGGCGAAAACGCGAGTCGTCGCGGATCGCGATTTCAAGCAGCAGATCTCCGGCCGGGGTGCCGGCTGAGCCCTGCCCGGCAAGGCGGATCTGCTGACCCGGCAGAATTCCCGCCGGAATCTTCACGTCGAGCGTGCGTTCGGCACCGCCGTCGCGCAGTGAGATGCGCTCGCGACCCCCGCTGAACGCGGTGCTCAGGGGAATTTCGATGCGCGCCTGCATGTCGCGGCCGCGCCGCGGCCCACGCGCGCCACGGGGGCCGCCGCGCGCGCCAAAAAGCGATTCGAAGAAGTCGGAAAAGCCGCCTTCTCCGTGCAGATCGGAGAAATCGAATTCGGCGCCTTCGCCGAAATGCGGCGGCGGATGGAATTCATCGCCGGGACGATAGCCGCTCGCGCGCAGTTGATCGTAGGCCCGGCGTTTGGCCGGATCCTTGAGCGCTTCGTAGGCTTCGTTGACGGCCTTGAATTTGTCTTCGGCGCCGGTTTCCTTGCTCACATCCGGGTGAAACTTGCGCGCGAGTTTGCGATACGCGGATTTGATCTCCGCGTCGCTGGCATCGGCTTTCACGCCGAGCGCGTCGTAGTAATCCTTGAACTGCATGGTTCATGACTCCCAGCACGAAGAACTGCGGCCAGCATAGCCGACCGCAGTCCCGCATCAACACGCGTTGTATCCGCGATCAGTGCTTGATTTCGATGCGACGCGGCGCGGCTTCCGGCTTCTTCGGAATCGAAATCTCGAGCACGCCGTGCTTGCCGTTGGCGCTGATGCCTTCGGCGTCGGCGGTATCCGGCAGCGCGAAGCGGCGGTAGAACGCTCCGTACGAGCGCTCGACGCGCGTGAGCTTGCCGTTCTGCTCCTTGTTCTCGGTCTTGCGCTCGCCCTTGATCGACAGGATGCCGTTGTCCATGTGTATTTCGATGTTTGATGGATCGACGCCGGGAATGTCGGCGAGGATCACGAACCGCTTGTCCTCCTCCTTGATGTCGACGCGCGGCGTCCATTGGCTGGTGACGACATTGGACTGGTCGCCCTCATCCTCGCCGAAAAAGCGGTCGAACACCTGCTTCATCTCGTCCTGGAAACGGTTGCCCTGGTGCCACGGGTTGTAACGGGTAATTGCCATGCTGGCCTCCATGAATTTTTCCGGGCACGCCGGCCCGTATTGCGCCAATCTAGGGCCGGCCCCTCGGCTTTCAAGGGTGCCGCTCAAGGCTTATGATCGTCGCCTCTGGGGCCACCGGTACTTAAGGAAGAAGCAATGACAATCAAAGAAGGCGACCGCATCCCGAACGTTACCGTCAATTATCTGAAGGACGGCGTGCAGGCGATCAACACCGACGAGATTTTCAAAGGGCACAAAGTCGTGATGTTCTCCGTGCCCGGCGCGTTCACGCCGACGTGTTCGGCCAAGCACCTGCCCGGCTACGTCGAGAAACTCGGCGAATTCCAGAAGAAAGGCATCGATGTCGCCTGCGTAGCCGTGAACGACGCTTTTGTCATGAACGCCTGGGCCAAGGACCAGCACGTGCCGGAGAACCTGCGCATGCTCGCCGACGGCAACGGCGCGTTCTCGAAAGCGCTGGGCCTGGAAATGGACGGCAGCGCGTTCGGCTTGGGACTGCGCGGGAAGCGTTTCGCGCTCTATGCCGAGGATGGCGTCGTGAAGAAGTTGCACGTCGAAGCGCCGGGCGAGTTCAAGGTATCCGACGCCGATTCGATGCTGGCGGCGGTCTCCTAGGAGCCGACCGTACTGTGCCCGGCTGGGCCTGTCAGCCCAGCCGGGAGTGATCAGGCGCTCGGCGGCAGCGGCTCTTCGGGCGCTGCACCGTCGCCGGCTTCATCCTCGCCGCCGAGCGACTCCACGCGCACGACGCCGACGAGTTTTTCCTCGGCCGGCAAGCGGATCAGCGTGACGCCTTGCGTGTTGCGGCCAACGCGCGCGATCTCGGCCGCGCGCGTGCGTACCAGCGTGCCCTGGTTCGAAATCAGCATGACCTCGTGCGCTTCATCAAGCTGCACGGCGCCGACGAGATCGCCGTTGCGCTCGGAGCACTGGATGCCGATCACGCCCTGGATGCCGCGGCCCTTGCGCGGATACTTCGATAGCGGCGTGCGCTTGCCGTAGCCGCGCTCGGTCGCGGTGAGCACATAGGTTTCCGACGTCGATGCGGATTCGTCGACCGGCCCCTCGCCGGCTTCGTGCGCTTCGTCATCGTCGCCGCTCTGCTCGGCGGCATGCTCGACGACGAGCAGCGAAACCACCTGCGCGCCCTCCGCGAGACGGATGCCACGCACACCGCCCGCGTTGCGGCCCATCGCGCGCACTTCGTCCTCGGCAAACCGCACCGCCCTGCCGTTCGAAGCGAATAGCATGACGTCATGCCGGCCGTCGGTCAGCTGCACATCGACGAGTGCGTCGCCGTCGTCCAGGCCGATCGCAATTTTTCCCTTCTGCAACTGGAACGCGAATTCGGTCAGCGGCGTCTTCTTCACGGTGCCGTTGCGCGTCGCGAAGAACACGAACTGGTCGTCGCGGCCGCTCTTGAGAGAATCGGCGCGCACCGGCAGGATTGCCTGTACCTTCTCGCCCTCTTCGAGCTGCAAGAGGTTGACGATCGGCCGGCCACGCGAGTTCGGGCCGGCGTCGGGAATCTTGTATACCTTCAACCAGTACACGCGGCCGAGGCTCGTGAACGCGAGCAGCGTATCGTGCGTATTGACCACCCAGAGTTTCTCGACGAAATCCTCTTCCTTGATCGCGGTGGCCATGCGGCCCCTGCCGCCGCGACGCTGTGCGCGGTAGATCGTCACCGGCTGGCGCTTGGCATAACCGGCGTGCGACAGTGTGACGACGACGTCTTCGGCCGCGATCAGATCGAGCACATCGAGATCTTCCTGACTCGACTGGATCACCGTGCGGCGCACATCGCCGTACTGTTCCTTGATGTGCGCGAGTTCGTCGCGAATCACGCCCAGCAGTTTTTCCGGATCGAGCAGGATCGCGATCAGGCCATGGATCGTCGTCAGCAGATCCTTGTACTCGTCGGTGAGCTTTTCCTGCTCGAGACCGGTAAGACGCGCCAGGCGCATTTCGAGAATCTGCTGCGCCTGGATTTCCGACAGCTGATAACCCGCATCCGACAGGCCCACGCCAGGCGCCAAGTCTTCGGGTTTCGATGCATCCGCGCCCGCCGCAGCGAGCAGTGCTCGCACCAGCCCTGCTTCCCAGCGCTTGGCGAGCATGCGCTGCTTGGCCACTTCGCCGGATTCGGACGTCTTGATCAGATCGATCATCTCGTCGATGTTGGCGAGCGCGACCGTAAGGCCTTCGAGCACGTGTGCGCGCTTGCGCGCTTCGCGCAGTTCGAAAATCGTGCGCCGCGTGACCACTTCGCGGCGGTGGCGCACGAACGCGTCGAGGATCTCCTTCAAACTCAAAAGGCGCGGCTGGCCATCGACCAGCGCGACCATGTTGATGCCGAACGTCACCTGCATCTGCGTCTGCTGGTACAGGTTGTTGAGCAACACGTCGGCCATCGTGTCCTTGCGCACCTCGAACACGATGCGCATGCCGTCCTTGTCCGATTCGTCACGCAGCTCGGAAATGCCCTCGATCTTCTTTTCCTTGTGCAACTCGGCGATCGATTCGATCAGGCGCTTCTTGTTCACCTGATACGGCAGCTCCGTGACGATGATCGTCTCGCGGCCGTTCTCTTCGGTTTCGATTTCGGCCTTGGCGCGCACGTAGATGCGGCCACGGCCGGTTCGGTAGGCCTCGACGATTCCGGCGGAACCGTTGATGATGCCGTAGGTCGGGAAATCCGGACCCGGCACCAGACGCAACAGTTCTTCGAACGTCAGGTTCGGGTTGTCGATCAGCGCCATCGTCGCGTCGACGATTTCGCGCAGATTGTGCGGCGGCACGTTCGTGGCCATGCCGACGGCGATGCCGGCCGAGCCATTGATCAGCAGGTTCGGCACACGCGTCGGCAGCACCGTCGGTTCGAATTCCTTTTCGTCGTAGTTCGGCTGGAAATCGACGGTTTCCTTGTCGATGTCGGCGAGCAGGTCGGACGCCAGCCGCTCGAGCCGGCATTCGGTGTAGCGCATGGCCGCGGCATTGTCCCCATCGACCGAACCGAAATTGCCTTGGCCGTCGACGAGTGGATAGCGCAGCGAGAAATCCTGCGCCATGCGCACGAGCGCGTCGTAGATGGAAGAGTCGCCGTGCGGATGGAATTTGCCCATCACGTCGCCGACGATACGCGCGCATTTGACGTAGGCGCGGTTCCAGACGTTATTCGCTTCGTACATGCCGAACAGTACGCGTCGATGCACCGGCTTGAGGCCGTCACGTACATCCGGCAACGCGCGGCCGACGATCACGCTCATGGCGTAATCGAGGTAGCTCTGACGCATTTCGTCTTCGATATTGACGCGAATAACTTCTTTGGCCAGCTCCGCCATTCGAGGGAATTCCTGATGATTGCGATGGGCGGATTCCGTTCTTGGCGACGGTTCTCCGCAGAGGATTTTCAGCCTTGGAATTCTACCATATTTCGGCAATCAACAACCGGCCGGAAAGCCTTGATTTTTGCGGGGTTGCGGCCGGTTTCGCCGTTCAATTTCCGGGGCCGTCGGCGCTGCCGGAATGGGCTTGCTTGTGATGGCGGAAAACCCAGTGTCGGGAAGCCATGTAATTGACGCCCATGCCTGCCCCGGAACCGGCCGCGACGGCCCAGATGAGCCGCGGGCCGTCGAAGTTGAAAAAGTATACGAGCACCCAGTACGCCGCATAATTGCAGGCGAAGCCCCAGCTCATCGCGAATACGTAGCGGACCCATTCACCCAGCAGGGTGTGCCGGCGCGGGCCTCGGAACGTGAAGTGGCGGTTGAACACCCAAGTCCCCGTCGCCGCGAACAGGAACGAGATCAGGCGACCGCTGTAACGGTCCCAGGACAGGCCGACGACGAGCAGCTGCAGGATGCCGGCGTCGAGGATGAAGCCGATCACACCACCGATGCCGAACCACATGAGCTGGCGCAGCGCGCGCCTCATGCGAACATTGCGCGCATGCGCTCCGCATCCGGTCGCTCGATCACGCCGCGTTCGGTCACGAGCGCGTCGATCAGGTCCGCCGGCGTCACGTCGAACACGGGATTCCATGCCTGCGCCCCAGCGGCGACGGTACGCTGTCCGCCAACGCCGAACAATTCGCCCGGATCGCGCAATTCGATATCGATGTGCGTACCGTCCGGTGTCGACATATCCACCGTGGACGATGGCGCGACGACCATGAATTTGACGCCGTGGTGACGCGCGGTGATCGCCAGCTGATAGGTGCCGATCTTGTTCGCGGTGTCGCCATTGGCGGCGATGCGATCGGCGCCGACGATCACCCACTGCACCTCGCCGGACTTCATCAGGTGCGATGCGGCCGAATCGGCGATCAGCCGCGCCGGAATCCCGTCGCGCAGCAATTCCCAGATCGTCAGCCGTGCGCCTTGCAGCCAGGGCCGCGTCTCGCCGGCGTATACTTGTGCAATTTTCCCATCGGCCGCACCGGCGCGGATCACGCCGAGCGCCGTGCCGAAGCCCGCGGTCGCGAGCGAGCCCGTATTGCAATGCGTGAGCACGCCGCTGCCGGGCGCAATCAGCGCCGCGCCAAGTTCACCCATGCGCCGGTTCGCGGCAAGGTCTTCGTCCTGTATCGCCTGCGCCTCGCGGGCGAGCGCAGCGAGCGCATCGGATTTCTCGCGCGCGAGCACCGCGCGCATACGCGCGAGCGCCCAAGCCAGGTTCACCGCGGTCGGCCGCGCCGCATTCAGATGTGCAAGCGCCGGCTCGAGCGCTTGCGGCGTAATCGCCTGCCCTGCCGCGGCGAGCCGCTGCGCCTCGAGCACTACGCCCCAAGCCGCGGCGATGCCGATCGCCGGCGCGCCGCGCACGGCCAGATCGCGGATTGCACTGGCGACTTCTTCCGCGCTGGCGCACTCGATCGTGTCTTCCGCGAATGGCAGTCGGCGTTGATCGAGCAGGTGCAGCACGCCGTCCCGATAAGACACGGCGCGGATCGTATCGTGGCGTTCGAGCTCGTTCATCCGAAATTCCGGCAAAGAGATAAAGGATAACGCAACCGCGTCGTGCGTGAGACAAACGTCTGACCGCGACTCAGGCGAACTGTTAGCATCGGGACGATGAAACCGCCAGCCGCCAAAAGCCGCGAAGTCAAAGCCGTGCGCAAGGCGAAAACCACGCCGGATCGCGATCCGCGGGATGCGCAATTCGTCGCGCTGCTGCGGCGCAAGTGCATGCGCGCCGCAAGCATCGGAGCGCTCACGGCCGCCGCCGAATCCTTGCCTGGTTTCGGCAAGGCGTTGAGCCTCGTGTTCGGTGAATTGCTCGACGTCGAAATGCTTGCCGGCGTACAGCGCGAATTGGTCGAAGAGACGTTCCAGCTCTATGGACTGGAACTTCCGGCCGCGATGCAAAACGCGCTGGTGCGCAAAGTACAGTTGGCCGGATCGGCCGCGAGCGTCGCCGGCGACGCGCTGGCGCGCGGCATCCTGCATCGTGCATTGCGCCGCGTCGGCAGCCTGGTCGCAGCGCGCGTCGTACCGGTCGCCGCCGTCTTTTCATCGGCGCTCGCCAACGCGACGGTCACCTACGCCATCGGCAAACGCGCGCAAGCCGTCGCGCGTCTGCGCGAATCGCCGATTGCGGGCATGCCCGATGCTCTGCGTGCATTCACCGGCCTGGACGAGCGCCGCGTGTTCACGTGGTCGCTCGCGGCGGCGAAGGACGCATTGTCGGCGATCACGAAAGCGGTCGGGCGCGCCGCCGCGCCATTGCGGGCAAAGAAGAAAAAGCGCCGTGCCCGCTAACCGGTCTTTCCGGGCAGCAGGAAAAATTCGCCCGCTTCGTGACCGGCGAACTGGATCGGCGCGTATTCGGGTGCCTGCTTCAGACCGGCGTTCGCGCCGCGCAAAGCCATGCCGGCGGCGATTTCGCGGAACAATTGCTGGCCGGTCAGCAACTGGTTGTTGTCGCGCAGTACGGTCAGCAGGGCCGCGGCGAACAAGGAATGCGAGCCTTTACTCGAGGCGTCGGCGACCGGCTGCACGCCACCGGAAGTCAGCGCGGTGCGCGAGCGGCCGGCGGTCATGGTCTTGACCCAGTCGCCCCACACGCTGTCCTGCATGCCGCCGCCGAACGTGGCCAGCGAGGAAGTCGTCATCGTGCCCGAGTAGCACGAGTCGGCAATCACCAGCACGTGCTTGGCCTGCATCGTGGTCAGAATGTCGCTGATCGCGCGATTGGAAATCCAGCTGCTTGGCTGACCGATCTGCGCATCGACCGGCAGCCAGTAGCCCTGGCGCGACGTGTCGAGTTCACCGTGGCCGGCAAAGTATACAAGTAGATTATCCTGCTCCGTCAGTTTCTCGCGCAAATCGTTGAGCGCGGACAGCATCTCGAAGCGGTTCGCATTGGCGAGCTCGTGAACATCGTAGCCGTAACGCGACTGCAGCACGGCAGCGACGGCCTTGGCGTCGTCGCCGGCGCTGGTCAGTTGCGGAAATGCCGCGTAATTGTCGTTGCCGATGACGAGCGCGTAGTACTTGCCGAGCTTCACGCCGGAAGGCAGCGTCGCGCCGCGCGGCCCGGCGGTCGCGACGGCACTCTTGCCGCCCGGCCCCGGCACGAGCACGAAATCCAGCATCGCTTCGCCGCCGGCCTTGTCCGCGGCGGCCACGTGTACGCTCGTGTTGTCGCCGGCCAGCGCTACGTGCGTCCTGAACATGCCACTCGCGTCGGCGACGAGCGTCTGGCCGTTCAGACTGATCGTCGTCAACCCGGCCGGTGCCTGCACGCGACCGACCACATCGATGCCATTCTGTGCCGGCGGCACGGAGGCCGCGGGTTTGTTCAAGCCGCGCGTCAACGCGAGCGCCGGCTGCAGGATTTCCAGACGCAGCGCGTTGTTTGTGCTCGCCGTCGTATAGGCCGTGGCCGGCTCGACACCTCTACCTTGCTCGATGCGCGCCTGCAGCGCTGCCATCTGATTGCGCTGACTGGCGAGCTGCTGGCGTTTTTCGGAAAGCTGCGCCTCCATGAGCTTGAGCAGTTTTTTTGCGTCCTCGTTCTGCGCGTGTTCGCGCGCCAGTTCCGCGCGGGCCTGGTCGAAATTGGCTTGTGCCTCGGCGCGCTGCTGTTCGTTCTGCGCGAGTTGCTGCTCGATCTGTTGCAGCCGCTGACGATCGCCCTCTGCGGACGCGCGATCGTTTTCCAGTTTGCGCTGCTGCTCGCCGAGTTCGCGCTCGCGCGCCTGCGCGTCCGCTTGCAACTTTGCGAACTGCGGATCGCGCTCGATGCCGGACTTGGCCTGTTCGCTGTCGAGCTTGCGCCGCACGTCGTTCAGTTCACTTTGTGAATTCTTGTAGTTTTGCTGCTTCTGCTGCAGTTCGGCATTGAGCTTGTCGACCTGGGCGCGCAATTGCGCGGATTTCTGCTGCTCGCCGCCCAGTTGCTCGCGCAACGCCGCACTTTCGGCTTTCGCCTGCTGAACTTCGGCGGTGACCGAGGAGGCGAACACGAGTTTGTCGTTATCGATGCCGGAAGCTTCGCGATACAGATTCAGAGCGTGCGCCAAATCGCGCGGCACGCCGAGGCCCTGCTCATATTGATAACCGAGATTGATCCGCGCGCGCCGCGAACCCTGTGCAGCGGCTTTGTCGAACCACTGCGCGGATTTCGCATAATCCGGATCGGTTCCCAGCCCCTTCAGATAAATCTCGCCGACGTAATTCTGCGCTTCGGCGTCGCCGAGTTCGGCCTGGCCCTGCCACACTTTCAGCGCGGTCTGATAGTTGGCGCGGTCACTGGCCACGAATTCGCCGCCGCGAATCTCGCAATCCGCCTGGGTGGTACGCACGGGACGCCGTGCGCCCATGAACGTGGTCGACTTGCCCATCTTGCGCATCTGTCCGGGCAACAGGCAATCGACGATCAGCAGATCTTCCGGATTGCGCGTCTGCAGGGTCGCGCGCGTCATCACCGGCGCCGTGAAGCCGCCGACTGCAACCAGCGCCACGGCAATTCCGAGAACACTGAAGTTACGGGGACTCTTGAAAATCCGCTGCAGAAAACGAGTCATGGCATACCTCCCCTTTACGGGAATGGAGCTGTTATATACTGGATTATAGTTCGCATCCGGGGAGGTGGGGGCATGCACTCGATCTTGCGGCAATTGTCGATCCGTCGTGTCGCCTGCGTGCTGGCACTGTGCCTGTCCGCCACGCCGGCATTGGCGCAGAACGCGATCGAACTGCTCAAAGTCTCCGGCGACGACCAGAACACCGTACCGAACACCGCGTTGTCCGCACCTCTCGTCACCCAGTTGCAGCCCGACAGCCAGTTCGATCCCAACACTCCGGTCGCGGTTGTGTGGCAGGTGGTCAGCGGCGCCGCGACCATCGTCGAGAGCGGCAGCAGTTCATTCGTGCAGCAGGTGACGTTGGCAGTCGGCGCCGCAGGCGCCATTCCGCCGCCGCCAACTCAAATCCATATCCTCGCGGGCGCAACGCCCGGCAACGTGCTGGTGCGTGCCACATGCACCGTCTGCGAAAGTTTCGTGGCCAAAAACCCGGGGGTGCAATTCCAGCAGGATTTCACCGCCACCGTTTCGCAAGCGGTGACGCCCGTGCTGCAGATCGTGTCCGGCGACGGCCAGAACGGTGGCGCCTACCTTCCGGCAACCGCACCGCTGGTCGTGCAGCTGACCGTCAATGGTGCGCCCGTAGCCAATCAGACGGTGACCTGGAACGTGGCGGGCGGACAGGCGACACTGGCGTCCACGACCACGCAAACCGACATCAACGGCCAAACCTCGAACACCTTCACTTATGGCGCCGCTGGCGACGTGGTGATCGGCGCCAGTGCCGGAGGCGTCCAGGTACGCTTTCA
>Ga0207695_10000922_pt1 | contig 52650 bp, 49 predicted proteins | sample KBSC54metaG_FD_184354 | JGI IMG/M metagenome (GOLD analysis project Ga0207695, IMG submission 184354) | Corn rhizosphere microbial communities from Kellogg Biological Station, Michigan, USA - KBS C5-4 metaG (SPAdes) (version 2) | ecosystem: Host-associated > Plants > Roots > Rhizosphere > Soil...
CCGGATCACCATGCCCTCGACCCCGCCGTCGCGGACAAGGGTGTTGGAGCCGACCCCCAGGACGGTGACCGGAACGCTTGCGTCGAGGCCCGCCAGGAAGCTCGCCAGGTCGTCCTCGTCCTGCGGCAGGAACAGCAGGTCGGCCGGTCCGCCCACCCGGAACCAGGTGAAGGGGCCTAAGGGCTCGTCGCGCAGCAGCTTGCCGCGCACGACAGGCAGCCGGTCACGCCAGCTCATCGCCGCGGCCTCATTCCGCCGCGAGCGCGGTGAGCTGGTCGGGCAGCGCATAGGCCCAGCTGGTGATGTCGCCGGCGCCCAGCAGCACCACCAGGTCACCGGGCCGGGCTTCCTCGCGCACGATCCCGGCGAGGTCGGCGGGGCTGTCCAGGGCGATCACCCGCCGGTGGCCGTAGCGGCGCAGGCCCTCCACCAGGGCGTCGCGGTCGACACCATCGAGGGGCGCCTCGCCAGCCGCGTAGACGTCGGCCACGATCACCACGTCGGCGTCGTTGAAGCCATGGCAGAAGTCGTCGAACAGGTCTGCCAGCCGGCTGTAGCGGTGGGGTTGCACCACGGCGATCACCCGGCCCTCGGTGACGGCGCGGGCCGCCTTCAGCACCGCGGCGATCTCCACCGGGTGGTGGCCGTAGTCGTCGATGATGCGGACGCCGTTCGCCACCCCGGTGGTGGTGAAACGCCGCTTCACCCCGCCGAATCCGGAGAGCCCCTTGCGCAAGGCGCCGATCGGCACCCCAAGCTCGCGGGCCACGGCGATGGCGGCCAGCGCGTTCAGCACATTGTGCTCGCCGGCCATCGGCAGGTGCAGGTCGTCGAGGGTGATGTAATCGCCCTCCCGGGGCTGGATCACCACGCCGAAGCGGGCCCCGTCAGCCCCCATGCTGATGTTGTGGGCCCGCACCTCAGCCTGCGGATTGACGCCATAGGTGACGAGCCGGCGGTTCTCCACGCGGCTGGCCATGGCCTGCACCTCGGGATGGTCGATGCACACCGCCGCGAAGCCGTAGAAGGGGATGTTCTCCACGAAGTCGCGGAAGGCCTTCTTCACCGCGTCGAAGTCGCCGTAGTGGTCGAGGTGCTCGGGGTCGATGTTGGTGACCACGGCGACGGTGGATTTCAGCTTCAGGAAAGTGCCGTCGCTCTCGTCGGCCTCCACCACGATCCAGTCGCCGGCGCCGACCTTGGCGTTGGTGCCATAGGCGTTGATGATCCCGCCGTTGACCACCGTGGGGTCGAGGCCGCCGGCGTCCAGTAGGCAGGCCACCATGGAGGTGGTGGTGGTCTTGCCGTGGGTGCCGCCCACCGCCACCGAGAACTGCAGCCGCATCAGCTCGGCCAGCATCTCGGCGCGGCGGACCAGCGGCAGGCGCCGCTCGCGCCCGGCGGCCATCTCCGGATTGTCGGCCTTCACGGCGGTGGAATAGACGATCGCGTAGGCCCCATCGACGTTGGCGGCGTCGTGGCCGATGAAGATCTTCGCCCCCAGCTCCTGCAGCCGCTCCGTGTTGGCGCTCGCCTTGGCGTCGGAGCCCTGCACCGTGTAGCCGATGCGCAGCATGATCTCGGCGATGCCGCTCATGCCGATGCCGCCGATGCCGATGAAATGCACGGGGCCGATGTCGAAGGGCACGGGGCGGCGGGTCATAGGTCCGTGCTAACGCATTCGCCGACGGCGCGAAACGCTGCAAAGCAAACGGCCCGGGCGCCGCACGCCCGGGCCGTCGGCCCCCAAGCACCCCCCGGCGCTCTTGACGATATCAGGCGGTGGCGACGCTCCGGCGCCGGCGCATGGCCAGGCCGATGGAGCCGAAGCCCATGATCAGCATCGCCCAGGTCCCCGGCTCCGGCGCCGCCATGGCGTGGGCGATGAGGTCCTGGTGGATGGCGGTGGGCACGAAGCCGTTGAACTCGCCGAAGCTGTCGTTGAGCTTGCCGTCGACGTCCCCGAAACCGGTGCCGAAGCTCAGGCCGAAGGAGGTCACCGAGGCGATCTGGCCGTTGATGAACTCCGGGCCGCCGCTATCGCCAGGCGCCGTGCTGACTTCCAGGGCGCCGAGGCCGGTGTCGCAGTACTTGGCCCCGCCCAGACCGAGGGCGGCGGCGATCCGGCACGAGGTGTCGTTGGCGGCCAGGCCGTTGTCGAAGTCCGAGACCCAGACGTTGCTCACGTCGGCGGTGCCGAAGAAGCCGTCCCAGAAGCCGCCGAAGTCGGGATCGCCGAAGGCGAACTGGTAGGTGTTGTCGCCCTGGCGCAGGCGGCCGGTCCCGGTCACGGCCGGTGTCGCGCCGACCGAGCCGCCGGTGTCGGAGCGCAGGCCATAGCCGGCGATGTTGTATTCCTGGCCCTGCAGGTCGCCGGTGTAGACGTCATAGGCCGTGGCGAAGGCCGGGGCCGCGTCGGCGAGCCGCAGGACGGCGATGTCGTTCTGGTCGATCACCTGGCCGGTGTAGAGGCCGTCGACATAGTAGTTGCTGACGCTGACCGCGGTGGCGATCGGGTTCTGCGGCACTACGATGTCCGAGGACTGGTCCCAGAAATAGGCGGTGGTGGAGATCGGGTTCGCCGTGCCCGCGCCGCCGCTGACGCAGTGGCCGGCCGTGAGGATCGAGCGGCGGTCGGAGAGCAGCGCGCCCGAACAGATGAACTTGCCGGCCGCGCCCTCGTCCATGATCAGGGCGACGACGCCGCTGTATTTCGGCTGGGTGGCCAGGTAGATCGGATTGCCGCCGCCGGCCACCGTCGCGGTGGAGGTCTGGCCGACCACGTCCGGCGTCGCCACGAAGTTCCCCACGCCCCCGTCACTGACCGCCTTGTAGCTGGCGAGATCGGCCAGCGTCTGCGCGCGGGCCGCCAGGGGAAGCAAGGCGGCAGCCGCCGCGGCCGCAATCAGCATGGTCTTCATGGAAAAACTCCCCACACCTTGACCGTAGGGAACACACTGTTCGCCTACCCCGGATTAGCGAGCTTAGTCGGCTCAATCACAGTCGCAAACGGTTTTCGCCTTAGAGTAGAGTTCGGGGGAAAAAATTCGCTAGATTCAGACTTGCGCGGTTTGTTCCACCAGGTCGGCCAGGCGCTCGGCGGCGTCGGGGATGGCGACGGAGCGCGCCGCGGCGGCCATGCGGGCCAGCCGCTCGGGGTTGGTCAGCAGCTTTTCCAGCGCGCTCGCCAGAGTGGCGACGGTGAGCTGGCTTTCCCGGGCCACCTCCGCCGCCCCCGCGTCGGCCAGCAGCTTGGCGTTCTGGCCCTGGTCGTCGTCCAGCGCGATGGCCAGCGGCACCAGGATGGCGGGCTTGCCGGCTACGGCGAATTCGCACACCGAGCCGGCTCCCGACCGGCCGATCACCAGGTGCGCCGCGCCGAGGCGCCCGGCCAGGTTGCGGAAGAACGGAGCGATCTCCGCGTCCACCACCGCATTGCGATAGGTGCGCCGGGCGCTCTCCATGGACTCGGCCCGCGTCTGCTGCTGCACCACCAGCCGCTGCCGCAGCGCGTCCGGCAGGGCCGCCACCGCTTCGGGCACCAGCTCCGAGAGCAGGCGCGCGCCCTGGCTGCCGCCGGTGACCAGCAGGCGCACCGGACCCTCCGCGCCCGGCGGTGAATAGGGCAGATCGGCCAGTTCGCGGATCGCCGGGCGCACCGGGTTGCCCACCACCACCGCCTGGCCGGCCACCTTGGGCGGCGCCTTCAGCAGGGTCGGGAAGGCGCAGGCGATGCGGGTGACGTGGGGCGCCAGGAAGCGGTTGGCCCGGCCCATCACCGCGTTCTGCTCGTGGATCACCGTGGGGCGCTTGTCGAAGATCGCCCCCACCAGGGCAGGAGCGGACGGATAGCCGCCGAAGCCCACCACCACCCGCGGGCCGATCTCGCGGTAGAGGGCGCGCGCCTGGCCGGCCCCGCGCAGCACGGCGATGCCGGCGCGGGCCATGCCGATGGGATCGCCGGGCCTGAAGGTCGCCGCCGAGAGCCCGATCCGCCGCTCCGCCGGGAAGTCCTGCGACAGGCCCGCCACCCGTTCGTCGGAGGCCAGCACCACCGACCAGCCGCGCCCGATCAGGGTTTCGGCCAGCGCCTGGGCGGGGAACAGGTGGCCGCCGGTGCCGCCGGCGGCGAGGACGGCGATCTTACGCATGGAAGCCTTTGGACATGGCCGGGGGCCTCAAGCGAACGCGCCGGCCTTGGCAAGGCCCTCGCTGACCATATAGGCCCCTGGCCGCCGGCGGGTGAGGGCCAAGGCCATGCCCAGCGTCAGCCCCATGGCCAGCATGGACGAGCCGCCATAGCTGATGAACGGCAGGGTCATCCCCTTGGTGGGGATCAGGTTGAGGTTCACCGCGATGTTGATGATCGCCTGCTGGCCCACCAGCACGAAGAGGCCGGCGGCCGCCACCTGTTCGAAGGGGTCGCTGAGCTTCATGGCGCGGTAGAGGCCGCGCACCACCACGAAGGTGAAGAGCGCGATCACCACCAGGAGGAAGACCAGGCCGAACTCCTCGGCGCCGACGGAGGCGGCGAAGTCGGTGTGGGCGTCGGGGATGGCCCGCTTCAGCACGCCTTCGCCCGGCCCGCGTCCGAACAGTCCGCCCGCCGCCTGGGCCACGGCGGCGGCGTCCACCTGGTGGGTGTCGGCCTTGTCGGGAGACAGGAACCGGTCGACCCGGCTGGCCACGTGGGGGAACAGGAAATAGGTCGACGACAGGCCCGCGATGGCGGTCGCGCCCAGGCCCATCACCCAGGAGATCGGCACGCCGGCCATCCAGAAGGCCGCCCCGAAGGCGACCGTGATCAGCACCGTCTGGCCGATGTCCGGCTGGATCAGCAGCAAGGCCACGGAGACCAGGTAGAGGAAGAAGGCGATGGAGACGCCGGGCACGCCGTCGCCCTTCTGGCCTTCGGAGAACATCCAGGCCACCAGGATGACCAGCGCCGGCTTCATGAACTCCGACGGCTGCAGGGAGAAGCCGCCCAGCTCCACCCACCGGGTGGCGCCTTTCGCGTTGTGGCCCAGCACCGGCAGGGCGATCATGATGGCGATGGCCACGAGCCAGATCAGGAAGGCGCTTCGTCGCACGGTCTTCACGTCCAGCATCGAGACGACGATCAGGATCAGCAGGGCGCCCGCGGCGAAGACGCACTGGCGAACGGCGAAGTGGAAGGGGTCGCCGATGTTCATCCGCGCCGCGGCCGCCGGGCTGGCGGCGAAGGCGATGACCATGCCGATTGCGATCAGCATGGCGACGGCGCCCAGGATCCAGTGATCCACGGTCCACCACCAGACCCCCACCGGCGAGCGGTCGGAGCGGGCGAAGGCGTGGGTGGCGTTGGGCGTCGCGGCGGTCATGTCAAGATCCTCCACCGCTTGCGGGGGAGGTGGCAGCGTAGCTGACGGAGGGGGCGCTGCCGCCGCACTGCGCCGGGACCAACGCCCCCTCCACCACTTCGTGGTCCCCCTCCCCCGAGTTTCGGGGGAGGTTCTTGAAGCGAACGGTCATGCGGCCCCTTTCGCGGCGTGTGCGAGGCGTTGGACGGCGGCGCGGAAGGCTTCGCCGCGGTCCTCGAAGTCGGTGTACTGGTCGAAGGAGGCGCAGGCCGGCGACAGGAGCACCACGGCGTCCTGGCCGCTGGCCGAGGCGTCGGCGTAGGCCTGGGCGACGGCGGCGTCGAGCGTCCCCGTCTCGACGGCCGGCGCCTTGCCGGCCAGCGTCCTGGCGAAGGCCGGCGCCGCCTCGCCGATCAGATAGGCCTTGGCGACGCGGGGAAAGAGGTCCTCCAGCGGGGCGATGCCGTCGGTCTTGGCCTGGCCGCCGGCGATCCAGAAGCTCTTGGGATAGCTGGAGAGCGCCTGGCGCGCGGCGTCGCTGTTGGTGGCTTTCGAGTCATTGACGAAACGCACGCGGCCGAGCGTCGCCACCGTCTCCATGCGGTGCGCCAGGCCCGGGAAGGTCAGGAGGTGCTGGGCCGCCTCGTCGGCGGCGATGCCCAGCCCCTTGGCGGCGGCGTAGGCGGCCGCGGCGTTCTGCCAGTTGTGCCGGCCGGGCAGCGAGCGGGCGCGGTTCAGGTCGGCGACTTCCTGTGCGCGCTCGCCGGTGGCGTCGTAGAGTAGGCCATTCAGGACGTAGATCCCGCGCCCCATGGCCTTGGACGCCGAGATCGGCACGATGGTGCGGCGGTTGGCGGCGGTGATCTCCGTGCAGATCTGCTGGCCCCAGGGATCGTCGACGCCGATCACCGCGGTGTCGCCCTTGCCCTGGTTCATCAGGATGCGGCGCTTGGCGGCGACATAGCCTTCCATGGAGCCGTGGCGCTCCAGGTGGTCGGGCGACAGGTTCAGGATCACCGTGACGTCGGCGTGCAGGCTCGAGGTCAGGTCGAGCTGGTAGGAGCTCATCTCCAGCACGTAGACCGCCCCGCCGTGCATGTCCTCGAGGCCCAGGACGCCGACGCCGATGTTGCCGCCGATGCGCACGTCGCGGCCGGCCTCGCGGCAGACGTGGCCGATCAGCGCCGTGGTGGTGGACTTGCCGTTGGTGCCGGTGATGGCCACGACCTTGGGGCGGCGGTGCTCGGGGGCGGCGTTCACCGCCCGGGCGAAGAGCTCGATGTCGCCCACGATCTCGACGCCGGCGGCGCGGGCTTTCTCCACCGTCCAGTGCGGGGCGGGATGGGTCAGGGGCACGCCCGGCGACAGCATCAGGGCCGCGAACTGCGACCAGTCGGCGGTGGAAAGGTCGACGAGCGGCAGGCCCTCCGCCTCGGCCGCCGCGCGGCTCTTCGGGTTCTCGTCCCAGAGCGCGACCTGGGCGCCGCCGGCCACCAGCGCGCGCGCGGCGGCCAGCCCCGTGCGGGCCAGGCCGAACACGGCGACCGTCCTTCCCTCGAAGCCGCGGACCGGGATCATGGCGTGCTCTTGCCCTCCCCTACCGCAGCTTCAGGGTGGCGAGGCCCAGGAGGGCCAGCATGATCGAGACGATCCAGAAGCGGATCACCACGGTGGATTCCGACCAGCCCAGCTTCTCGAAGTGGTGGTGGATCGGGGCCATCAGGAAAATCCGCCGGCCGGTGCGCTTGAACCAGGCCACCTGGATGACCACCGACAACAGCTCGGCCACGAACAGGCCGCCGACGATGGCCAGCACGATCTCCTGGCGGGTGGCGACCGCCACCGCGCCGATGCCGCCGCCCAGCGCGAGCGAGCCGGTGTCGCCCATGAAGATCTTGGCCGGCGGGGCGTTGTACCAGAGGAAGCCCAGGCCGGCGCCGATCATGGCGCCGGCGTAGATGGCGATCTCGCCGACGCCCGGCACGAAGTGCAGCTGCAGATAGTTGGCGAACACGAAGTTGCCGACGAGGTAGGCGATCAGGCCGTAGGCCGAGGCCGCGATCATCACCGGCACAGTGGCCAGGCCGTCGAGGCCGTCGGTGAAGTTCACCGCATTGGCCGCCCCCACGATCACGAAGGCGCCGAACAGCAGGTAGAACCAGTGCAGGTTCAGGAGCGCCAGCTTGAACAGCGGGAAGCTGACCGAGGTCAGGAGCTCCGGGGTCTGCGGCGGCTTGGCGGCGAAGAGGATGATCAGGGCCACCGCCGCCATGGCGATCGCCGCCTCCATCACCAGGCGCCAGCGCCCGGAGATGCCGTCGCTCGAGTGCTTGGTGACCTTGGCGTAGTCGTCGAGGAAGCCCAGGAAGCCGTAGCCGGTGGTCACCAAGAGGACCGCCCAGATATAGACGTTGGAGAGGTCCGACCACAAAAGCGTGCCGATGATCAGTCCGGCCAGGATCATCACCCCGCCCATGGTCGGCGTGCCGGCCTTCTCCAGCACGTGGCGCTGGATGCCCTCGGCGCGGATCGGCTGGCCCTTGCCCTGCTTGGCCTGCATCCAGCGGATGAAGCGCGAGCCCATGGCGACCACGATCACCTGGGCGGTGAAGATCGACATGGCGGTGCGGAAGGTCAGGTAGCGGATCAGGTTGAGCACGGTGATGTGGCCGTGGCCGCCGGCGGAGAAGTGCTCGTAGAGCCAGTAGAACATCAGCCGGCCTCCCCTGGCCGGACGTCGAGGCGGGCCAAGGCCTGGGCGATCAGCCCGGCCTTCGATCCGTTCGAGCCCTTCACCATCACCAGGTCGCCGGGCTCTGCGGCCCGGGCGACCTGCGGCGCCAAGTCCGCCGCGCTTTCGGCGTAACCCCCGCGCCGAGTCGGCGGAAGAGCGTCCCAGAGCGAAGCCATCAAAGGACCGGCGCAGAACACCTGGTCGACCTTGGCCGCGGCCAGCGGCTCGGCGAGGGCGGCGTGATAGGCGGCGGCTTGCGGACCCAGTTCCAGCATGTCGGTGAGCGCGACGATGCGCCGCCCCTGGGTCGCCCGCGCCCCCAGGGTGGCGATGGCCGAAGCCATGGAGATCGGATTGGCGTTGTAGCTCTCGTCGATCAGGGTGAAGGCGCCGCCGGCCAGGTGAACCGCCTTTTCCGCGCCGCGCCCCTCAAGGGGCTGGAAGCTGCCCAGCGCCGCCAGGCTATCGCCCAGGTCGACCTCCAGGGCCTCCAGCATCAGCAGCACGGCCATGGAGTTGAGCCCCCAGTGGAAGCCGGTCTGCAGGATCGGGAAGTCGAGGCCCTTCCCATGGAAGCGGGCCTGCACCACCGCGTGGCCGCCCTCGCCTTCATTGGCCGCGCCCTGGAAGTCGATCAGGCGCGCGTCGCAGTGCTCGGCGCGACCGAAGGTGCGGATCTGGGCCCCGACCTTTTCGGCCTCGGCCTTCAGCTGCGGGAACCAGCGGTCGTCGGCGTTCAGCACCGCCACGCCGCCCGACCACAGGCCGTCGAACACCTCGGCCTTGGCGCGGGCGACGCCGGCCTCACCGTCGGGGAAGTTCTCGGTGTGCACGGGGCCGACCGTGGTCACCACCGCGGCGTGCGGACGGACCATGCGGGTCAGCGGCCGGATCTCCTCGGCGTGGTTCATGCCGATCTCGAAGACGGCGCGCTCCGTGTCGCGGGGCATCCGCGCCAGGGTCAAGGGCACGCCGATGTGGTTGTTGTAGGACTTCACCGACGAGTGCGCGTGGCCCGCGAGCGTGAGGCCGGCCATGATCGCCTGGGTGACGCTGGTCTTGCCCACGGAGCCGGTGACCGCGCCGCGCCGCGCCTTGGGCGCCCGGTCGCGGGCCGCGACGCCCAGCTGCTCCAGCGCCGCCAACGGATCGGCCACCATCACCGCCGATCCGAAGACCTGGCGCGAGGCCAGCACGCCCGCCGCGCCCTTCTCCATGGCCTGCGGCGCGAACTCGTGGCCGTCGCGCACCCCGCCCAGGGCCACGAACAGGTCGCCGGGCTGCAGGGTGCGCGTGTCGATGGAGACCCCGGTGGCGGCGAAGGGCTTGCCGGCCAGCTTGCCGCCGGTCGCCTGGACGATCTCGTCTGAGGTCCAGAGCGGGTCAGGCATGGAGGGCGTCCGCCACTTCGGTGACGTCGTCGAACGGATGGGTGACGCCGCCCACGATCTGGCCCTGCTCGTGGCCCTTGCCGGCCACCACCAGGATGTCCCCGTCGGAAAGCTCGGCCACCGCGGCCCGGATCGCCGCCTGGCGGTCGCCAAGCTCCTTGAGCCCGGAGGCCCCGGCCATGATCTCGGCTCGGATGGCGGCCGGGGTTTCGCTGCGCGGGTTGTCATCCGTGACGATGGCGAGGTCCGCGAGGTCGGCGGCGATCCTGCCCATCAGCGGGCGCTTGCCGCGGTCGCGGTCGCCGCCGGCGCCGAACACCACGATCAGCCGGCCGCGCACGTGCGGGCGAAGCGCCTGCAGTACCGTCTCCAGCCCGTCCGGCGTGTGGGCGTAGTCCACATAGGCCTCGCCGCCACGGGGCCCTTGGCCGACGCGTTGCAACCGGCCCGGCGCGCCCTCCAGGTTTTCCAGGCCCGTGAACGCCTGCTCCGGCGACAGGCCGGCGGCAATGCAGAGGCCCGCGGCCACGAGGGCGTTGGAGGCCTGGAAGGCGCCGGCCAGCGGGAGGCGTATGTCCCAGGTCCTGCCGTCGTGGCGCACCTTCAACGCCTGGCCGTGCGGCAGCAGGGCGCGTTCGAGGAGCGTCAGGCCCTGGCCGGCCTCGCCGACGCTCATGACGCTTTGGCCGGCGCTGACCGCCGTCCCGGCGAAGGCGGCGTAGGCGTCGCTGTCGGCGTTCAGCACGGCGGTCTTGCCGCGGCTCAGGAGGGTCTCGAAGAGCCGCAGCTTGGCGGCGCGGTAAACCCCCATGGTGCCGTGGTAGTCCAGGTGGTCCTGGGTCAGGTTGAGGAAGCCGGCGGCGGCCAGCGTTACGCCATCTAGCCGGCGCTGGTCGATGCCGTGGGAGGAGGCCTCCAGCGCCAGGTGGGTGATCCCGGCCTGGGCGGCGCGGGCCATCAGCTCGGCGACGTCGGCCGCGTCCGGCGTGGTGAGGCCGGGCGGTGTCACCTGCTCGTCGTCCTGACCCGGCGCGCTGATCCGCACCCCCAGCGTGCCCATGCTGGCGGCCTTCAAACCCGCCCGGGCGAACATCTGGCGGCAGAACCCCGCCACCGAGGTCTTGCCGTTGGTGCCGGTGACCGCGACGCAGGTGGCCGGCTGCGCGCCCCAGAAGGCGGCGGCGGCCAGGGCGTAGGCCCGGCGGGGATCAGAGGCGATCACCAGGGGCGCGGTCACCCCCTCGATCTCGCGGCCCGCCAGCACCGCCACGGCCCCCTGCTCCAGCGCCTTCGGCGCGAAGCTGCGACCGTCGACCTTGGCGCCTGGCAGGGCGGCGAACAGCCAGCCCGGGCGCACCTTGCGGCTGTCAGCGGTGACGCCCTCGATCTGCGGATCGAAGGAAAGGTCGCGCTTGACGAGCTCGGACAGCCGCATGGCGATCAATGCTCCTCCGCGTCGGACTTGGTGGTGGCGTCGGCCGGCGTGAACGGATCGGTTTCCGGCCGCGGCTTCACGCCCAGGAACGGCGCGATCCGCTCGATGATCTTGCCGACGGCGGGCGCGGCGACGATGCCGCCGGTGGGGTCGGCGCCGGTCTTGTCCTTCTGCGGCTCGTCCATCAGGACGAGCACGAAGTAGCGCGGCGCGTTCAGCGGGCCGTCGGTCGGGAAGGCCGCGGCGAAGGACGAGACCTGTTTGGTGGTGGAATAATGCTTGATCGCCGGGTCCCACTTGTCGCCGGTGCCGGTCTTGCCGCCCACGTTCAGGCCCGGGACGTTGGCCGACTTGCCGGAGCCGCAGGTGCAGCTGACGTTGGAGCGCATGATCTGGAGCAGGGTCGCTGCGGTCTTTTCCGACACCATCCTCGGACCGTGCACGATAGTTCCCGCCGGCAGCTTCCGGATGGTCAGCGGCAGCAGCTCGCCGCCGTTCATCAAGCCGGAATAGGCCCGCGCCACCGCCAGCGGGCTGACGTTGATGCCGTGGCCGAAGGAGGTCGACGCGATGGCGTCCTCGTTCCAGACCCTGGGCGTCAGCGGCCGGGCGGTCTCGATCAGCTCCGTCTTGGCCGGCTTGGTCAGGCCGAAGCGGTCGAAATAGGCGTGCAGCCGCTCCGGCCCGATCGCCTCGCCCAGGCGCGCGGTGCCGATGTTGGAGGAATGCTGGAAGACCTCCACCAGGGTCAGGATAGCGTGGGTCGCGTGATAGTCGGTGATCGGGCGCTTGCCGACGAAGAACGGGTGCGTGGCGTCGAATGTGGATGTCGGCGTCGCGATGCCGAGGTCGAGGCCCGTGGCGATGGTGAACCCCTTGAAGGTGGAGCCCATCTCGTAGATCGCGTTCGCCGCCCGATTCTGGCGGGCGTTCAGGCTGGCCGCGCCCGGCCTGTTGGGATCGAAGGTGGGATAGTTGGCCAGCGCCAGGATCTCGCCGGTGTGGACGTTGGTGACGATGGCCACCGCGCCCTTGGGGCGGAACTGGGCGACGGCCTTGTAGAGCTCATCCTCGGCGGCGGCCTGGATGCGCAGGTCGATGGAGAGCGGCACCGCGCCGTGGCTGGCGGCGGCGGCGCGGATGTCCTCGTTCAGCGCGGCCTCGGCGCCGGCCAAACCCTGGCCGCCGGTGTCGGCAAATCCCACCAGGTGGGCGGCGGTGTAGCCCAGGGGATAGACCCGCTTCTCCTCCGGCTCGAAGGACACCCCGGGCAGGCCCAGGTCGTGGATCTTGGCGCGGACCTCGGGCGTGAGCGCGCCGATGACGAAGGTCCGCCGCCCGGCGCGCAGCGCGCGGTCCAGCCGTTCCGGCGTCAGCTCCGGCAGGTTGGCGGCCAGCGCCCGGCGGGTCTCGGCGGTGTCCCAGATCTCGCGCGGGTCGATGTAGAGGCCGTAGTGCAAGAGGTCGGCGGCCAGCATCTCGCCGTTGCGGTCGACGAGGTCGGCCCGCGCCGCCCCGATCGGCGGGGCATAGGCGTCGCCCTCGCCGGCCTTGGAGAACAGCGCCGCCCGCGTGGCGCCGACGGCGAGGATCACGAAGCACACGGAGAAGATCGCCAGCACCACGAAGATGCGGATGCGGGTGTCGTCCTCGGCCCGGCCGGAGGCCCGCGCCCGCTCGAAGGCGTGCTCCAGCCGCCACATCCAGCCGGAGAGCAACCGCGAGATCCACGACGAGCCGAAGGTGGGCTGGGCGAGGCTCATCGCGCCGCCACCTGGGTGGGCGCGGCCAGCGGCGCGGGCGGCTCGGCCGGCGCCAGGACGGTGGGATCGGGCGTCGCCTCCACCGGCTTGGCCGGCGGCGTCAGCGGCTTCCTGGCGAGCTCCGGCAGGGCCTCGACGCCGGCCTCGCGCCTGAAGGCCACCGGGCCCATGCCGAGGTAGGTCTCCGACAGGCGTTCGATGCGGGCGGGCTGTTCCAGGTGGCTGACCTCGGCCTGCAGCAGGCGGATGCGGGCCTTCTCGGCGCCGATCTGGCGCTCGACGCTGGCGATCCGCGCGCGCTCGCCGCCGGCGATGGTCTTGGCCAGGTAGACGCCCAGGATCAGCATGGCGAGGACCGAGAACGCGACGAGGTCCACCAGCCGGAACCCGCGAACCCGCCGATCCAACCAATTCATGCGGCAGCCCTCCACACGGCGGCGTCGGTGCGCACCGCCGCCCGCAGTTTCGCCGACCGGGCCCGGGGGTTAGCCGCCAACTCCGCGTCCGACGGGCCCTGCGCGCCGTTGAACAGCAGCCGGAAGCTCGGCGCCGCGGCTTTCTCCACCGGCGGCGCATGGCGCGATCCCGCCGGAGTTCTTCCCGCCCGCACCGCGAAGAAGGCCTTCACGATTCTGTCTTCCAGCGAATGGAACGTGACGACGCACAGGCGCCCGCCGGTCTTCAGCGCCCGCTCGGCGGCGGCGAGGCCGGCCTCCAGCTCGGAAAGCTCCTCGTTCACCGCGATGCGGATCGCCTGGAACGAGCGGGTGGCGGGATGCACCTTGGCGCCGCGGCGGCCGCCGAGCGTCTTTTCGATGAACTCGGCCAGTTCCAGGGTCCGGGTGAAGGGCTGGGTCGCCCGGCGCCTGGCGATGGCGCGGGCGATGCGGCGACTCTCGCGCTCCTCGCCGTAGACGTAGAGCACCCGGGCGATCTCCGCCGGCTCGGCCTCGTTGACCAGGTCGGCGGCGGTGGGACCCTCGGCGGCCATGCGCATGTCCAGCGGACCGTCGCGCAGGAAGGAGAAGCCGCGCTCGGCCTCATCGAGCTGCATGGACGAGACGCCGATATCCAGCACCACGCCGTCGACGGCGGCCTCGCCCACCTCTTCGTCCAGTTCGGAAAAGCGTCGCTCCACCAGGCGGAAACGGCCGGCGGGCAGGCCCCTGGCGAACCGGGCCGCGCTGGGATCGCGGTCGAAGGCGATGACGCTGGCGCCGCCCTGCAGCAGGGCGCGGCTGTAGCCGCCGGCCCCGAAGGTTCCGTCCACCAGGGTCTTGCCGGCGGCAGGCTGCATCGCATCCACGACCTCACCCAGCAGGACGGGGATGTGCGGGCTCGTCATCCCGCCCCTCCGGCGGCGAGCCTGGCGGCGCGCTGCTGGGCGCGGAGCGAGGCCAGGCCTTCGCGGGCGATGGTGCGTTGTTGGCCGCGGTGCGCCTGGAAGGCGTCGCGGTTCCAGATCTGGAAGCGGTCGCCCAGCCCGACCACGACGACCCAGTCGGTGAGCCCGAACTGCTCGCAGAGGATCTCCGGAAGCGTGATGCGGCCGGCGGTGTCGTAGGAGAGCTGCGCCATGCCGCCCAGGACGGATACCTCCAGCGCGCTGCGGATCGGGTCGCCGAACTCCAGCTCCTCGATCACCCCGGCATAGCGGTCGAACAGCGGCTTGCCGCCGCCCTCGATGCAGTCGGCCTCGATGGAGGGGAAGCAGAAGACCCCGTCGAACGGACCGGCGGTCTGGGCGCGGAAGTCCTGCGGCACGACGATGCGCCGCTTTCCATCCAGCTGTTTCTCGAACGTCGAGAGAAACACCGCCAAGCCCCTGAATTGAGCCGCCCCACCAGCAGCTCCTTGCCTCGCCTCCAACCCTGCCGCCCCACGCAAGAGGTTTGGTTAGCGAAGTACGAACGGGGTAACATGGGATGAAATGGGAGTAAATGACTCCAAATGACCTTTGGCCAAAGAATCCAACGTGTCGCAGGCAAGTATGGTTAACCGGAAGTTCTTATCCACAGAACATACAGCGAACCAAGGCCGCGCTTGTTAACGAATTGGGGTCTGTCGGGCCTGCCGGTGTCATCCCATCCCAACGGACACGCCGCTCCTCCCCTGTCGCGGAGACGACGGGGGAGGAGTTGGAGATTGATGGACCAGACGGCCTGTAAGCCGGGTTCTGTGCCGCCCGGGGCCGAAACCTCGGACATAGGCGATCATTCCTCTGGACCGCCCCTCGCGGGACGGTTCGCGCGACCTACCCGGACCGCTCGGGCCTACGACAGCCCTGCCCGCCTTGCGGCAGGCGCACGGTCCCTATTCGGTCTTGCTCCTGGCGGGGCTTGCCATGCGACGCCTGTCACCAGCCGCCCGGTGGGCTCTTACCCCACCCTTTCACCCTTCCCTCTCGAAACGAGAGGAGGTTTGCTTTCTGTGGCGCTATCCCTGGGGTCGCCCCCGGCGGGCGTTACCCGCCGCCATGTCGTCGTGGAGCCCGGACTTTCCTCGACCCCCTTGCGGAGGCCGCGATCGCCCGGCCGTCTGGTCCGCGCGCAAGCTGGGGGCTCGCGCGCGGAACGTCAAGTTCCGCTCATCCGCGCATCCGCCGCGCGATGGGGTGGTCGCCCAGGGCCGCGATGACTCCGGCGCGATCCGCCTCGCTCTTGTTCTGGGAGAGCTTGTTGGTCCCCTCCAGCCGCTCCACCGTCAGCCGCGCGCCGACGATCGCCCGGCACAGGGTCTCGAACTTGCCGGCCGGCATCTTGGCCCGCGTCCAGATGGGCTTGGGCAGGAGCCGGGTCTCCTCCTGGTCGGAAAGGTCGTCGAGCAGGGCCACCAGACCCTCGTCGCCCAGCGCCTGGACGGGCCCCTCCGCCTCGACGGTGATATAGTTCCAGGCGGGCACCGCGCCCTGGTCGGCATACCAGCCCGGGCTGATGTAGGCGTCGGCCGCCAGGCTCACCGCGACGGCCCGGAAGCCCTGCGCCAGGAAGGGCGAGAGCGCGTTGCCCCGCGACAGGTGGAAGTCGAGCACCAGCCCTTGCGGCGCGCGCCGCGCCAGCACCGGCGCGTGGGCGACCAGGAGCCGGCCCTCGGGCGTCGCGGCGAGCGTCGCGAACGGATGCGCCGCCAGGTGCGCCAACAGCGCGGCGTCGTCCTCGACCCTGAAGCCCGCTGCGGGATGCATCAGCCGGCGGCCTTCAGGAGCGCGATGAGCTGCGCCCGCGTCTGGCCGTCGGCGACGCCGTCGACCTTCTCCTGCCGCCAGTGCCGCTGGAAGGCCACCACCACGTCGCGGGTGGCGGCGTCGAACTTGCCCGACGGCGGCAGGTCGTAGCCCAGCCGCGTGAACCCGGCCTGCAGGGCGAAGACCTCCACGCCCTCCGCGCCCTCGGCCAGGGGCAGGCCGGGCGCTGGCGCAGCCTCCGCCCACAGGCCATGGCCCGCCTCGGCCAGCCGCTTCCAGGGGAACAGCTCACCGGGATCGTCCTTGCGGCCGGGCGCCACGTCGGAGTGCCCGACGATGCGGTCGTTGCCGATCATCCACCGGCTGCGGATGTCCGCCGTCAGCGCGATCACCGCAGCGACCTGCGCCTCCGGGAACGGCCGGTAGCCGAACTCGTGGCCGGGGTTGACGATCTCCACGCCGATGGAGACGCCGTTGATGTTGCGCTCGCCTTTCCAGAACGAGACCCCGGCGTGCCAGGCGCGCCGCTCCTCCGGCACCAGGCGGAAGATGCGCCCGTCCTCCTCCACCATGTAGTGCGAGGAGACCTTGGCCACGGGGTCGCGCAGCCGGTCCAGCGCCTCGGGCCCCGTCTTCATGCCGGTGTAGTGCAGCACCAGGATGTCCGGCGGCGCCGTGCGGGCGTCGAAGTTGGGGCTGGGCGCCTCGATGAAGTCCAGGGTCATTGCGCGCGGTTCCGGATGGCGAGCAGCAGCGGCATGACCTGGTTTCTCCTGAGCGCGATGATCAGCACGCCGGTGAGCGCCAGCGCCGAGCCGGCCGCCATGCGCAGGCCGAACGGGTCGGCGAAGATCGCCACGCCCAGCGCAATCGTGGCCAGGGGCGTCATCAGCGTCAACGGCGAGATCAGGTTCGCCTCATAGCGGCCGATCAGGAAGTAGTAGCCGGTGTGCGCGCCCACCGAGACCAACAGGCCGGAATAGAGCACGCAGAGCAGGAAGGGCCAGCCGGCGGCGATCCCCGCCTGCAGCTGTCCAGGCTCCAGCCAGGCCGAGAGCAGCGCCAGCGGCCAGACCGATGAGAAGCCCACCCAGGCCTGGAACTGCAGAGGCTTCACGCCCTGGATCTGCTTCATCATCACCGCCCCCAGCGACGAGGCGAAGGCGCCGGCCACCACGAACAGGAGGCCGCCGGAGGCCTGTACCCCCGCCGAGCTCCACATCACCGTGATCACGCCGGCGAAGGTAAGCGCCATGCCCAGGCCGCGCCGCCAGCGCACGCGCTCGCCCAGCATGGCCATGGAGAGGATGGTGGTGATCGGCACGCCCAGCTGGCTCACCACCGCCACCGAGGACGGGGTGGCGTACTTCAGGCCGATGAAGATCAACGCGAAATTGCCACCGCCCATCAAGAGCGCCACCGCCACCAGCCGCAGCCGCGGCGCCGGCATGGGCAGGAGCCAGGGGACTGTCGCCAGCATCACCACCGCGAACCGGCAGGTCGCATAGAACAGCGGCGGCAGGCCCAGGTGGCTCACCACATATTTCGAGACGATGTTGTTCGACGCCCAGACCAGGCAGACCAGGGTGAGCAGGCCGAAGTCGCGCAGGGACATGGGTTTCGCTTACTGCGCGTCGCGCCGGCGGTCACGCTTGACCAGCCCACAGGGTGTCATCCCGGAACGGGCGCAGCCCGTGTCCGGGATCCCTGATCTCGGCGTCGGCCGGTCTTGCCGCGCCGCGGAGCCCAATCCGGGACCTGCGGCGCGTAGGGTCCCGGCCCTCGCCGGGATGAGCGGAGTGAAATCTAGCTCTGAGCCTCGATCTGCGGCTCAACCTCAATAGGCGCCTCGACCTTACGCCGCACGAACCGCAGGGCGGTCAGGGTGGGCGAGAAGGCAACGACCTTGTTGTCCACCAGGCCGTGGGCCTTGGCGGCGGCCATCACCTCGACGTCCTTGACGGTGGCCGCCTTGCCCTTGTGCGAGACGATCCACAGCGCGCCCTTCTCGGCCAGCATGGAGACCAGGGCGTCGACGCGGGCCAGGTCGGCGGCGCTATCGGCGGCGTAGAACAGCAGGTCGAGGTTCGAAAGCTCGGTCACCGGCACTGCGCCCTTGGCGGCCAGGTCCGCCCCGAGGTCCGGATCCTTCACGCCCATGACGGCGGCCCGCATGCCGGGCTTCACCCCGATCTTGTCCATCCGGCCCTTGGGATTGAGGATCGCCTCGACCCAGGCGGCGGCCTGCTTCTCCCCCAGGGTGAAGCGCGCGCCGTCGGCCAGGACCAGCTCGGCGCCCTCGGCCCTTACCCCCTTCAGCGCCTTGGCGTCCCACGCGTGGCGTTCGCGCCCCTTGAAGACCAGCTTCGGCGGCTCGTACCGCAGCCGACCCTCGTCCGGGCCGTTGGCGAGCTCAGCCGTCACCGTGGCTTCTTTTCCCAAGATCAGATCTCCGCTCGGCCCCGCCGGCCGGAGGGCCGCGCCGAGGCGAGTTGCGGCCTATAGCACTAAGCCGCCTGTCCCAGGCTCAGGAACTCGTAGCGGGCCAGGAAGTGGTCGGTGGAGCCGAAGGCCGCCTCGATCATCGTCGCGCGCTTGTAGTAGTGGCCGATGGCCATCTCGTCGGTCATGCCCATGCCGCCGTGCAGCTGGATGGCGTTCTGGCCGACGAACTTGCAGGCCTTGCCGATCTGCACCTTGGCCGCGGCGACCGCTTTCGACCGCTGGCGGTCGTCCGCCAGTTTGATGGTGGCCATGTAGGTCATGGAGATCGACTGCTCGACCTGGATGAACATGTCGACCATTCGGTGCTGCAGCACCTGGAAGGCCGAGATCGGCTGGCCGAACTGCTTGCGTTGGCGGGTGTAGTCCAGGGTCCCCTCGTGCAGCTTCGACAGCACCCCGCAGGCCTCCGCGCAGGTGGCCGCCACCGCCTCGTCCACCACCTTCTCGATCAGCGGCAGGGCCTGGCCCTCGGGCCCGACCAGGGCCCCGGCGCCGAGCTTCACGTTCTCGAAGGCGATCTCTGAGGCGCGGAAGCCGTCCACCGTCGGATAATCCCGCCGCGTCACCCCGGGCGCGTCGGCCGGCACGATGAAGACGCTGACCCCTTGCGCATCGCGCTGGCCGCCGTCGGTGCGCGCGGTGACGATCAGGTGCGTCGCATAGGGCCCGCCGATCACCACGGCCTTGGCGCCGTTCAGCACATAGGCCCCGCCATCCTTCTTCGCCGTGGTCTTCAGGTCGGCCAGGTTGTAGCGCGCTTGCGGCTCGGCGTAGGCAAACGCGAAGATCGCCTCGCCGGCGATGATCTGGCCGATCAGGGCCTCGGCGTCCGGATGGCCGGAGTGCTTCAGGAAGCCGCCGCCGATCACCACCGTACCGAGATAGGGCTCCACCACCAGGGACCGCCCCATCTCCTGCATGACGATCATGTTCTCCACCGGGCCGCCGCCCAGGCCGCCCAGGTCCTCGGAGAACGGCGCACCCAGGATGCCCAGCTCTTCGGCGAAGGCCTTCCAGACCGCGGGGCTCCAGCCGGGCTCCTGGCCCAGCATCGCGCGCCGCTGGTCGAACGAATAGTGGTCCGCCAGATAGCTCGCGACCGTGTCGCGCAGCATCGACTGTTCTTCGGTGAAGGAGAAATCCATCGCCTCGTGGGCTCCGCTCAGGAAGCCCCTCCCCCTTGCGGGGAGGGGTTTGGGGTGGGGGTGTCGGCTCCCGCCGCAGAGAGGATCGTCTGGACCACGCCGGAAGGATCCGACACCGCTTGTTCGTTTAGGAACCGCATAACCCGGTACCCTCGGCCTGTCAGCCAAAGGTCCCGCTCGACATCGCGGGCGGCGACCTCAGCCAAGTCATGTATCCCGCCATCCAGCTCGACGATCAGCCGATGCTGGTGGCAGACGAAGTCGACGATGTAGGGACCGAAGGGCGCCTGTCGCCGGAAGTGAAGGTCGATCGTCCGTAGCGCCTTCCAGAGCCGCTTCTCGGCATAGGTCGGCTCACGGCGCATCCGCTTCGCGCTGGCGTCGGCGCGGTCGGACTTGAGCAACGCTCCCGGCGTTCGTTCTGGCACCCCCACCCCCGACCCCTCCCCGCAAGGGGGAGGGGAGTCCCTCAGCTGATGATCAGAGCCCCAGCACCATCTTGGCGATGATGTTGCGCTGGATCTCGTTGGAGCCGCCGAAGATCGAGGTCTTGCGGCCGTTGAACATGTCGCCGGCCAGGTCCACCGCATAGTCGGGCCCGATCTGGGCGTTGTGGCCGAGGTCGCGCAGGAAGGGCGCGCCGTAGTGGCCCACCGCCTCCAGCGTCAGCTCCTGGATGCGCTGCTGGATCTCGGTGCCCTTGATCTTCAGGATCGAGCTTTCCGGGCCCGGCCCCTTGCCGCTCGACTCGCCGGCGAGGGTGCGCAGCTCGGTGAACTCCAGCGCCGTCAGGTCGATCTCCAGCTCGGCCACCTTGCGGCGGAAGAAGGCGTCGGACAGCAGGGACCCGCCGGCGTCCGAGCGCTCGGTGGCCGCGATCTCGCGCAGCTTCTCCATGTTGCGCTTGGAGCGCGCCACGCCGGCGATGCCCGACCGCTCGTGGGCCAAGAGCGCCTTGGCGCAGGTCCAGCCCTGGTTCTCGTGGAAGATGCGGTTCTCGACCGGCACCTTCACATTGTCGAGGAAGACGTCGTTCACCTCGTGGCCGCCCTCCAGCGTGATGATCGGCCGGACGCTGACGCCCGGGCTCTTCATGTCGATCAAGAGGAAGGAGATGCCGGCCTGGGGCTTGGCGTCAGGGTCGGTGCGGACCAGGAAGAAGCCCCAGTCGGCGAACTGGCCGAGCGTCGTCCACGTCTTCTGGCCGTTGACGATGTAGTACTCTTTGCCGTCGTCGGCGGTGATCCGCTCGGCCTTGGTCTTCAGGCTGGCGAGGTCGGATCCCGCGCCCGGCTCGGAGTAGCCCTGGCACCACCAGACCTCGCCGTTGTAGATGCCCGGCAGGAACCGCTGCTTCTGCTCGTCCGTGCCGAAGGTGTAGAGCACCGGCGCCAGCATCGAGACGCCGAACGGCAGCGGCGGCAGGGTCTCGGCCGCCGCGGATTCCTCCGACCAGATGTACTTCTGGGTGGGCGTCCAGCCCGTGCCGCCGAACTCCACCGGCCAGGACGGCGCGACCCAGCCCTTCTTGGCCAGCACCTTGTGCCACATCAGGTACTCGTCCCGGGTCAGCGGCCGCCCGGCGTCCTGCGCGGCGCGCAGCTCGGCGGGATAATTCTCCTTGATGAAGGCCCGGACTTCCTGGCGGAAGGCGTTCTCTTCGGGCGAGAAATCGAGGTTCATGACGCGCTCCCCGGACCGCCTGCTTTACGGCGTATCCGCTGCCCCGGACCATACGCGGGGGCCGAAAGCTTGGGAAGATGACGTTGACGTAAGAGGAAATCTCAATGAGGCAGGCGGAACCGGATCGGGATGGTCACCCCGCCGCCTTCGACAGGCTTACCATCCTTGGTTTGGGGTCGCATGACGAAGAACGGCGCGAGACGGAGCGCTGCGGCGCCAAAGCCTTCGCCTGGCGGTCCCTCGGCAAACACTATGCAGTTCGCCAGTTTTCCTTCCGCCGTCACCGTACAGTGTATTGTTCCGAACCCCTCGATGCCTCGCCTGGCGGCAGACGCCGGATAGACGCGCGCGAGATCCTCTCCGGTCGCCTTGCGCCGCCAGTCCGGAACGGTGACGGCGCCAGGGACTGCCGCTGGTTCAGGCGGCGGCGGAAGCTTGAAGCGGATCGGGATACGCACTCGACCCCCGGCCACCGGATGGCCGTCCTTGCTCATTGGCCGCATCTTGAACATCTGTGACATGGCCAGCGCGGCCGCTCCAAACCCCATGTCCGGCGGATCCTCCTCAGGGATCGAGCAATTCGCCAGCAGGCCCTCCGCGCTCACGAAGCAGGCCAGCACCGCCCGCCCCTCGGCATTCTTGGCGAGCGCCGCCTTGGGATAGAGGGCCGCGAAGTCCGCGCCCGTCGGCAAGGCGGTCCAGTCTGGGACCGTGATCACGCTCGGCTGTGCAGGCGCGGCGACGGGCGCGGCCTGAATCAGGACAACCGCCAGGATCGAAAGCATCCTCAAACGCTCCATAGATATACGAGCAAGTTGCCTGCGGAACGCATCGACAAACCTGCAATCCGAGCTTCAACGCGGATGGGTGTTGGGCAGCAGCCAGACAACCGGCATGTCGATCACCTTGCCTTCAGCAAGACGTCCAAGTCCGGATGTCATGTCCACTCGAAATAGAGGCGCCAATTTGAGGGTCGCCGCATCGAAGTTCTGGCCCTGCGGCGCCTGACTTGTGATGGCGCAATCCGCAAAACGACCGTCGGTCAGGACGCGGCAATGCATGTCCGCCGCGCCTTCAATGCCGAGGCTTCCGGCTTTTTCGGGGTAGTATCTCGCCATGTCTTCGGCCTTCGGCAGGCGCTTGAAGTCGAGCCTCGCCCGGACCGTGAAGACGGGCCTCTCGCCGCCAGCATCGTCGCCTGACCAGGGCAGGTGAAAACGAACTGGCGCCCTCACCACCTGTCCCGCCGTTGGGTTGCCGGAGACGGTCATCGCCTTGACGTGCAACGCGCCTACGATTCGCACGGCGGCCTCCCCGAAGCCTTGCCCTGCCGGCGTTTCCTGCACGGCCTTGCAATCCCCCAAGCCGCCGTTCGCCACCACGGTGCATTCAACGATTGCATTTCCGTCGGCGCCGTGGGCCAGCGCGGCGGCGGGATATGACTTTTGGAACTCTCGTATGGTCCAGGGCGGCACGCTTTCCCACTGCGGGTCTTTGATCGTCGCCGCGGCGGCTTCTACGAGCATGGCCGAAGCTGCCAGCGCCGCGACAAACGTCATAGCAATTCCCCCCAGAACCTCGGCTGGCACACTAGCCGCGAACCACCGCCCCCTTCCAGCCGTTCCGCAAGCCTTGCCAGACGCGGAGAAGCCGTGCACGCCGCAGCCCAGATGCCCCGGATCGTGACCTACAACGTGCACCGCTGCGTCGGGAACGACCGGCGGCTGGACGTGGCGCGCGTGGCCGACGTGCTGGCCAAGCTGGAGCCGGACATCGTCGCCCTGCAGGAACTGGACGTGGGCCGGGCGCGCACCGGCGGGGTCGACCAGGCGCACGAGATCGCCCGCCGCCTGGACATGGCCTGCCACTTCAACGCCGCGCTGACGGTGGAGGAGGAGAAGTACGGCGACGCCATCCTGACCACCTTCCCCGAGCGGCTGGTGAAGGTCGGCCCCCTGCCCGGCCACCCCGGCATCCGCGCGCTGGAGCCGCGCGGCGCGCTCTGGATCGAGGTCGAGATCGGCGAGGCCAGGGTGCAGGTGATCAACACCCACCTGGGGCTGGTGCCCAAGGAGCAGCAGATCCAGGCGGCCTTCCTGGCCGGCCCGGCCTGGCTCGGTCAGTGCCAGGGGCCGACCATCCTGCTGGGCGACTTCAACGCCACCGCCACCTCGGTGGTCTACCGCACCTTCGTCAAGGGCCTGTCACCGGCCCGCGCGCTCGCCAAGGTCAAGACGCCGACGGCCACCTTCCCCTCGCCGCTCCCGGTACTGCGCATCGACCACCTGTTCGTCAGCCCCGAGATCAGGGTCAGCGACGTCTTCGCCCCCTTCGCGCCGATCACCCGGGTGGCGTCGGACCATCTGCCCCTGGTGATGGACTTCGAGGTCGCGGGCTGAGGGAGGCTTGTCCACGAACCACACGAACCCCACGAACGGGTTGGCCTGACAGGCCCGCGCAGCGGGCGCCTCAGCTAAGGAATGGCCACGGAAAACACGGACGGACCACGGAAAGGACGGCCTGCGATTCGGTGCGCTTTCCGTATTTTCCGTGGTTCCAAATTCCTGAGCCTCCGCTGACGCGGAGTCTCCAGAGTACCGCCCGTTCGTGTGGTTCGTGTGGTTCGTGGACAGCCCTTCGCGAGCCTAGCCCTCGGCAGCCTTCGGCGGGGCCAGGACCTGCATTTCTCGGACGGCCTCGTAGAGGCGTTCGCGGCGGCGGACGGGGTTCCAGGAGTCCAGCGGATCCTGCGGATCGCCCAGGTGGTACTTGGCGACGAATTCGCCGAAGCCCGTCACCTTGGGGGGCTCGATGGGCTGCAGGCGCCCGTCGCGGTTCAGCGCCTCGATGGCCGGGACGAGGCCGCCGAAGTCGGCCCGGGCCTTGGCCACCGCGTCGCCGGTGCAGCCCATGAAGTGGCCCACCAGCCGGTCCCGGAAGGCCTCGATGGCCAGCCGCGTCTCCTCGTCGTCACCTTCCACGGCCAGTTCGCACTCGGTGTCGAAACCGCCGGAGCGGTTGTTGAGGTTGGCCGAACCCACGCGGGCCAGCCGGTCGTCGAAGATGCTGGTCTTGGAGTGGACGATCACCGTCTTGCCCTTGGCGGTCGCCGGCCAGTAGGCGCGGAAGCGGCCGAAGACGTCGGCGGCCCGCAGCCGCCAGATCATCGCGCCCCGCGCGCGGTCCATGGTCAGGTGGTCGAACCAGCTGGGCGCATGGCCGGTGGAGATCAGCACCACCTCCGGCCCCTCCGGCTCCCCCAGCCGCGCGGCCAGGGCCTCGGTGATCAGGGGGGAGGTGAAGTACTGGTTCTCCAGATAGATGACGCCCTTCGCCTGCGCGATCGAAGCCAGGGTCAGCTGGCGGATCTCGTTCACCTCGGCCTGGCGCTTCCACCTGGGCAGGGTGCGCGCGACGCCCACGTTCACGTGGGTCAGGGCCGGTGGCACGAAGTCGGGCCAGGGATCGCCGCCGGCATCCTCGGGCGGGGCCAGCACCTCGCCCGTGGCCAGGCGCCAGCGCTCGCGGGCGAGGTCGGCCAGCGCCTTCGCCGCCGGCCCGTCCACCATCATCATCACCTCGTGGCGAGGCGCGTGGTAGTCCTGGTCGGGCATGATCCGCCGGGGGTCGTCGTCGCGGTGCCCGGGCGTATCCCAGCGGTCGACGGCGATGTCGCCCCCGCCGCAGAAGGCCAGGCGGTCGTCGATCACCAGCACCTTCTGGTGATGGCAGGCGCCGAACGGCACCTGGCTGTCCAGGCGGAAGCGCACCGGCGTGTCCTTGAACCAGGCCCGCGCCTTGTGCGGGAAGAACTCCTGCTGGGCGGCGATGGGCAAGGCCGAGCGCCAGATCAGGAGGCGCATGTCGACCTCCGGCCGGGCGCGGGCCAGCTCCACCAGGATGCGTCCCACCTCGTCCGGATCGTCGGGACCGTCGTAGCCGTCGGGGAACAGCCGGGTGCGCGGATCGAAACCCCAGCCCAGCAGCAGCACCGAGCGGCGCGCCTTCTGCAGGGCGTCGAACACCGCGGTGAAATAGGCTTCGGTGTCGACGAGGAAGGCCGCGCGGTCCGCCCGCGCCGTGCGCCAGCAGGTCTCGCCGGGTCTGAGAACCGAAGTCAAGCTGTCACGGACCCTTCAAGCTCCACCCTGACGCAAAGGCGCGCGGCCAAGGTAGGGTTCCGTCACGCCGCTCCGCAAGTCACGCGGGCCGCGGGCTGGCGCCCAGACAAGAAGGAGCGCGCCAGTGGCGGCTGGCGCCCTTCTGATCGGACAAGAAGAGCGCGCCAGTGGGGGCTGGCGCCCTTCTGTTCGGACAAGAAGAGCGCGCCAGTGGGGGCTGGCGCCCTTCTGTTCGGACAAGAAGAGCGCGCCAGTGGGGGCTGGCGCGCGGGCTGGAGATCAGCCGAGGCTGGGGCAATTCTCTAGGGCCGCCGGATGTTCAAGGCGGTTGGGTCTTGTCGCCCTCTCCTCTCCCCCTTGCGGGGAGAGGTCGGGTGTGGGGGTGCCGGCGTTGCGTTCACGGGGCCGGGGCCCGGTTCTCACGGCTCGCATCTCCACCCCAAACCCCTCCCCGCAAGGGGGAGGGGACGCGGTGAGCGCGACCTCCGCGAATTTCGTCTTGCCCTTAGTGTGTGGAGGCTGCCGACTTGGCCGCGCCCATGGCGGTGTTCTGCGCGCCGCCGAGATAGGCGGTGCAGGGGCCGTTGAGCTCGGCGCTGAGCCGCTCGCGGGCGTCGGCGCTGGCGGCCTGCTTGCGGCCGCGGGCCATCTCCTCCTGGCCGCGCTGGAAGATGGTCTCCACACGGCTGCGCCCCTCGGTCTTGATCAGGGCGTCGAGGCCGGCGGTGTCGCCGGAACCCAGGCCTTCGGCCAGGCCGCGGCAGCGGTTGGCCTTCAGGTAGTCGACATCGGTGAGCCGCTCGGAAGCCACGGCGGCGCCGGCGACGGCGAGACCGAGGGTCGCGAGAAGAATGGCGGCGGTCTTCATGTTTGTTTCTCCCTCAGAACAGTCCCGGAGTGGAAACTGCCGACGGAACCGCCAAATCTCAAATGAATTAAGTGCAATGAACAGTATTTAATGTTCGGATGTTCAGAATATCAAAGATGCGATTACTTATGACTACAATTTACTTGCGCAGCAACCAGCGGCGCTGGCATGAGGCGCCATGGCCGATTTGACTCGCCAGGCTGTGCATGAACCGACGCCGCGCGGGCGGGTGGCGGCGCGGGCTCTCGCCGCCTAGGGCGCCGGCCATCCATGACCGAACCCGCCGCGCCCCCATCCGGACCGCCCAAGGCCATCGCGACGCCTTGCGTGAAGGTCTGCGTGGTGGACGGCGAAAGCGGCCTTTGCCTGGGGTGCTACCGCCAGCTCTCCGAGGTGGCGGGCTGGGCCAGGCTGACCGAGGCCGAGCGGGCGGCGATCATGGCCGAGCTTCCCGGCCGCCGGTCCCGCATCCGGCCCGAAAAGCTGGCCATGTTTGGTTAAGCCTGCCTGTTCACCGCTTCTAAAACCCCGGGCTCTTAACCTTACGACACCTGACGGACCCCAAGAGGTCGTCGCTGGACCCGTTTGCTTTGTCGAAGTTCTGGAAGTTCACCTTTGTCCTCACCCTGGCCGGCGCCTCGGCGCTGGTCAGCGCCCAGACCGTCGTCATGCTGGCCAAGCGCGCGCCGGTGTTCCGCGCCGCCAACGCCTACGCCGCCATCTCGGCGGCCAATGCCGAGGCCGCTCAGGCCGGAGCGCGCGCCACGATCCGCAAGTCCGCCGACGGCCACTATTGGGCGGACGGAAAGGCCAACGGGGCGAGCATCCGCTTCCTGGTGGACACAGGAGCCACGGCCGTGGCGCTGACGCCCTCCGACGCGCGGCGCCTGGGCCTCGAGCCGTCCGCCCTGCACTATTCGAGCCGGGTGATCACCGCCACGGGCCGCGCCCGGGCCGCCTCGGTGCGGCTGGCCAGCCTGACGGTCGCCGGCGCGCGGGTGGAGAACGTCGAGGCCGTGGTGATCCAGGACGGCCTCGACACCTCGCTGCTGGGCATGACCTACCTAGGCCGCCTCGCCAGCTTCCAGGCGACCCGCCAGACACTGGTCCTGCAGCCCTAAGACCGCCGCCAGCGCGGCGTCCACCACCTCGAGCCCCGCGCCGGGCTTGACGCCGTCCACCGTGAGGATCCTGCGCCAGGTCCTGGCGCCCGGCGCGCCGTGGAAGAGGCCCAGCATGTGGCGGGTCATCGCGGCCAGGTGCGTGCCCGCCGCCAGCTCGCGCGCGATGTAGGGCCGGTAACGCGCCACCGCCTCGGCCGCGCCGACCGTCTCGCCCCCTCCGAACAGCCGCGCGTCCGCCCCACCCAGGATGCCCGGCGTGTGATAGGCCGCGCGGCCCAGCATCACCCCGTCGACGTGCGCGAGGTGCGCGCAGGCCGCCTCCAGCGAGCCGATCCCGCCATTGATCACAATGGTCAGCTCAGGCCGCTCGGCCTTAAGGCGCCACACAAGAGGATAGTCCAGGGGGGGCACGTCGCGGTTCTCCTTCGGCGACAGGCCCTGCAGCAGCGCCTTCCTGGCATGCACAACGAAATGGCGCACGCCCGCCGCCGCGCAGAGGTCCACCAGCCTAAACAGGCTCTCCTCCGGGTCCTGGTCGTCGACGCCGATGCGGCACTTCACCGTCACCGGGACCCGCACCGCCGCGGCCATGGCCGCCATGCCCTCGGCCACCAGCGCCGGCTCGCGCATCAGGCAGGCGCCGAACCGCCCGGACTGCACCCGGTCGGACGGGCAGCCGACGTTGAGGTTGATCTCGTCATAGCCCCGCGCCTCGCCGAGCCGGGCCGCCGCCGCCAGCTCCGCCGGCTCCGAGCCGCCGAGCTGCAGGGCCACCGGGTGCTCCGCCGGATCGAACGCCAGCAGCCGCCCCCGGTCGCCGTGCAGCACCGCCCCGGTGGTCAGCATCTCGGTATAGAGCACCGCCCGCGCCGTCAGTGTCCGGTGCAGGACCCGGCAATGCCGGTCCGTCCAGTCCATCATGGGCGCGACGGAGAGCCTATGCGCGGGCGCGGCGGTCATGGCCGGCTAGATAGGCGAAAAGCTCCGAAAGGTCATTCCGCGGCGAGGTGATCGTAATAGCCGCGACTCCCCGGCGGGTTCCTGCGAATCAGGACGCGTGGAGGTGCGCGTGCGCCAGGCGGCGGCGGCGGACGTTCCACAGGTGCGCGGTCACCAGGCAGAGGCTGCCGGCGACGGTGATCGTCGTCTCGGCGGCCGGTGGGCCGAAGGCGCCGGCGGCCAGGCACGCCACCCCCAGGACGCCCAGCGCCACCATGCCGGAGGGCGGCGCCCGTCCTCGGGCGGGCCTCAGCAGGGCGACGGCGGCCATCGGCGCGGCTATGGCCACGAACACCAGGTGCACCCATTCGGCCCGGGCCCAGGCCCCCAGCACCGGCAGCAGGGCCGCAGCGACCGGCAAGACCAGGCAATGCGCCAGGCACAGGCCCGACAGCCCCATCGCCCACCCGTCGACCAGGCGCGCCGCGGTCGCCCGCGTCTCGCGATTTCCGGGAAAGTCCATAGCTCGATGTTACACTATAACAATGACCGCGCAACGGCTTGCCTTGAGTGTTATAGTTCGCTATAACACCAGTGCGCTATAGCACCCTTGGGCGCTGGCGCGGGCTTGAGAGGGCGTGAAGGTCATGCGTGAGCTCACCGTCGGGGCCGGTTATGCGCGGGGGCTGATGGAGCTCGCGGTCGCCAAGGGCGCCTGCCGCCGCGCGCTGGCCGAACGCTCCGGGATCGATCCGGAGGACCTGCAGGACCAGGACGGCCGCATTCCGTTCGAGAACTATGTCGCCCTGATGCGCGCCGGCAAGGCGCTCTCCGGCTGCTCGGCGCTTGGCCTGCACTATGGCGAGCAGGTGGACATCGGCCAGGTGTCCATCGTCGGCCTCATCGGCCAGACCTCCGAGACCATGGCCGAGGCGCTGGTCCAGCTGAACCGCTACGTCCCGCTGATCGTCGAGACCGAGCACCCGGCGGCGGGCGAGCGCTTCCAGGTGACCTGGGACAGGCAGGGCCTCTGGATGATGGATGCCCGGCGCAACGCCGACGCCTTTCCCGAACTCACCGAGTCCGCCTTCGCCCAGCTGGTCTGCGGGCCGCGCCGGATGGGCGCCCCGCCCTTCCTGAAGGCGGTGCACGTGACCCACGCCGAGCCGCCGCACCGGCCGGAGTACGAGCGGATCTTCCAGGTCCCCATCGTTTTCGGCAGCGACCGCAACGCCCTGCAGATCGACGGCGTGGCCATGGCTAGCCAGCCTCTTGCCCCGCGCCTCCCGCGCTATGTGTTCGGGGTGCTCAGCGAGCACGCCGAGGCGATGCTGAAGAACCTCGAGAGCTCCAAGTCCGCGCGCGGGCGGGTGGAGACCCTGCTGATGCCGATCCTGCACACGGGCGAGGCCAGCATGGACGTCATCGCCACCAAGATGGGCCTCTCGCGCCAGACCCTGTTCCGCAAGCTGCGGGCCGAAGGCGTCACCTTCGCGGGCGTGCTCGACGAACTGCGCCACCGGCTGGCGGTGGACTATCTGCGCGGCGCCAAGGTCTCGGTGAACGAGACCGCCTACCTGGTGGGCTTCTCCGACCCCGCCCCCTTCTCGCGGGCCTTCAAGCGCTGGACCGGGAGCAGCCCGCGCGACCTTCGCGCCGCCCTGCAGGCCGGCCACGCCAACGCTGCCTAAGCGGGCCGTTCCCAACTGACGCAAGGTGAACTATCTGGTTTGCGCCGCGGCCGAAGCCGCGTGCGAAAGCGCCGGAGTTCCCCTTGGCCGACCTCGCCGTCTTCTACGAGCATCCCCAGTGGTTCGAAGCCCTGTTCGCGACCCTCGATCGGCGCGGGCTGGACTGGGTCCCGATCGGGATCCAGGACCACACCTTCGACCCGGCCGACACCCGCGCGCCCGCCCCGGTGATCCTCAACCGGCTGGCCATGTCCTCCTTCCTGCGCCAGGAGGAACACGCGCTGTTCTACTCCATGGCCGTGCTCGACCACTGGCAGTCCCTGGGCGCTAGGATTGTGAACGGCCCGGGCGTCTTGGCCTATGACACCAACAAGGCCCGCCAGCTCAGCCTCTTCCGCAAGGCCGGCCTCGACATCCCGAAGACCCGCGTCGCCCACCGCCGCGCCGACGTCCCGCGCCTGGCCGCCGAGATCGGCTATCCGGTGATGGTCAAGGTCAATGTCGGCGGCTCGGGCACGGGCATGATCCGCTACGACAGCTCTGAGGAGCTGGAGGCGGCCGTCGCCGACAAGCTGACGCCCATGGGCGTCGACGGCGTGGCGCTGGTCCAGGAGTACGTCCCGGCACGCGACGCCCGGGTGATCCGCTGCGAGGTGCTGGACGGCAGGCTGCTCTATGCGCTGGCGCTCGACGGCGCCGGCTCCACGTTCGACCTCTGCCCGGCGGACGTCTGCATGGTGGACAAGCCCACCATCACCATCAGCGAGTTCAAGCCGCCGGCCGACATCACCCGCGCGGTGGAGCGCGTCGCCGCGATGAGCGGCCTCGACGTCGGCGGCATCGAATACATGGTGGACGACCGCGACGGCCGGCCGAAGTTCTACGACCTCAACGCCATGTCGAATTTCGTCGCCAAGCCCCTGGAGGTCCTGGGCTGGGACCCGCACGACAAGCTCGTCGATTACCTGCTCACCGCCATCAACGCCCAGCAGAAGGCGGCTGCCTGATGCGCTACGGATTCTGGACCCCGGTCTTCGGCGGCTGGCTGCGCAACGTCCCCGACGAGCACATGGCGCCCACCTGGGATTACGTGAAGCGCCTCTGCCAGCGGGCCGAAAAGATCGGCTACGACCTCACCCTGGTGGCGGAGCTGAACCTCAACGACATCAAGGGGACCGACCAGCCGGCGCTGGACGCCTGGTCCACCGCCGCGGCGCTCGCGGCCGTCACCGAGACGCTGGAGCTGATGGTGGCGGTGCGGCCCAACTTCCACCAGCCGGCGCTGTTCGCCAAGCAGGCCGCCAATATCGACAACATCGCAAACGGGCGCCTGGCGCTGAACGTGGTCTCCTCCTGGTGGGCGGAGGAAGCCACCAGCTACGGCCTGCAGTTCGACCAGCACGACGACCGCTATGGCCGCACCTCCGAGTGGCTCGACGTGGTCGACGGCCTCTGGAGCCAGCCGAAGTTCAACCACGACGGTCCTCGCTACCAGTTGAAGGACGCCATCTGCGAGCCCAAGCCGGTGAGGAAGCCCGTGGTCTACGCCGGCGGCGAGTCGGAGGCCGCCAAGACCCTCATCGCCACCCAGTGCGACGCCTATGTCATGCATGGCGACACCGTGGACGTGATCGCCGAGAAGATCGCCGACATGAAGGCCCGCCGCGAAAAGACCGGCAAGCCGCCCATGGCCTTCGGCATGGCCGCCTACGCCATCGTGCGCGACAGCGAGGAAGAGGCCCGCGCCGAGGTGGCGCGGATCACCACGCTCGACCCCAACGCGCCGGGCTTTGGCAACTTCGACCAGTGGCTCTCCGGCACGCAGCTGGAGCGGGAGATGAAGCTGCAGGAGTACTCGGTCTCCAACCGCGGCCTGCGGCCCAACCTGGTGGGCACGGCGCAGCAGATCCGCGAACGGATCGCGGCCTACGAGGCGGCCGGGCTCGACCTCCTGCTGCTGCAGATGAGCCCGCAGTACGAGGAGATGGAGCGCTTCGCCGAGGCGGTGATCAACTAGACCCTGTCCCGTTTTGATTGAATCAATCAAGAACGGGAAGAACAGGGTCGTCGCATAAACTTGCGAGCACGATTCAGGGTTTTGATGGTTCCATCAAAACCCATCGTGCTCTAGCGGCGACCCGCGCGGCCGCCGGGTCGGCGGGCGGCAGGATGGGCAGCCTCGGCCGGGCGGTTCGCGCCGGGGGCGTCGCATAGTACCCCGCCTCGCGGCGGTAGCCGTCGACGAGGTCGCGGGTCAGGCGCAGGCGCGCCTCGGCCACCGGCCGCTCGTCCGGTCCGGCGGCGGCGAGCGCGGCCTCCGCCTCGGCGACGTCAGCCTCGGCCTTGCGCAGATGGCGCTCGTTGCGCCGCCCGAGCGCGCGCAGGCGGGCCGCGGCGTCTTCCCGGGCGGTGTCGATCTGGTCGTACATCGCCGCCTGCGCCGCCTTCAGCTCGCGGCGCGCGGCGTCGAGGTCGGCGGCGGGGCGCCGGCCGGCCTCCACCGCGGCGCGCACCTCGGCGTAGACCACCGCCTGTCGCTTGGCGCGGTCCTGCAGGTCGATCACGGCGGCCAGGTTGGTGGCCGGCATCGCCCAGGCCCTCGGGGTCAGGACGCCGATCGCCACAGTCAGCAAGGCGGCCGAAAGGGTCTTCATGGGTCGCAGGGCCTCCGCCCTGGAAAGTTGGGCGCGGCCACCGCACTCGGCAAGGGCCTGGACCTTGCCTGCTCCTCTCCCAGACGCGGCAGCGTCGTGGGAGAGGCGGGGGAGAGGGCGTCGCCGCCGACAGAGCGTAAATACGCCGATTGGATCAAGGACCCACAGCGCCAATTCAGCGAAAGCGTTCGATTCGCTTACCACGCTGTGCGGGGTCCGACTCGCGACAGGCGCTGAGAACCGTCCAGGACACCCTGTCGAGGTCGCCGCAGACCTTGGAACAAATTGGGAACTGGCGCAACCTCACCAGGCCCTAGGCCCCCAGCGCCGCCTTCACCCTGTCCGGCGTGAGCGGCAGGTCGCGCAGGCGTGCGCCTGTGGCGTCGGCCAGCGCGTTGGCCAACGCCGCACCCGCCGGGCCCTGCGCCGCCTCGCCGGCGCCCAGGAACGGCTGGCCGGGGCGGTCGAGCACGTGGACCTCGACGCTGCCGGGCACGTCGCGGAAGCGGGCGATGGGATAGGCGCTCCAGTCGAAGCCGGTGCGGTGGGCCGCGTCGAAGCCCATCTCCTCCATCGCCGTCCAGCTCAGCGCCTGGACGACGCCGCCCTCGATCTGGTTCCGGATCCCGTCCGGGTTAACCGCCTCGCCGGCGTCGACGGCGCAGACCGCGCGGCGCACCGCGATGGCGCCGGTCTCGTGCTCCACCTCCACCTCCAGGGCCACGGCGCAGTAGGAGGCGAGGTTCTTGTAGCGCGCGAAGGCGAAGCCGCAGCCGCGCCGCCCGTCGCCGCGCGGCCGCCCGGCCCAGCCGAACCTGTTGGCGCAGAGCCTGACCACATCGCTGGCCCGCGGGTCCGCCAGATGCGCCAGCCGGAAGGCCACCGGATCGAGGCCGCCGGCCCGGGCCAGCTCGTCCATCAGGCTCTCGACGCAGAAGACGTTGAAATAGCCGCCCAGCGAGCGCAGGGCCGAGACCCGCACCGGCGAATCCTTGATGAAGTGCGAGGTCACCCGGCCGGACGGGACCTGGTAGATCGGCACGGCGTTGCGGTCGCCGCCGCCCTCCGGCATGGGGATGGGCCTCGGGACCTGCGGTTTGAACGGCGGCTCGACCTCCAGGCCCGCCAGCAGGCCGCCGGCGGTGGTCGGCCGGCCGTTGTGCGAGGGACTCCAGACGTCGTAGCGCCAGCTGGCGATGCGGTTCTGCCCGTCCAGGCTCGCCTCGGCCTCCACCACCATGCCCGTGCCCAAGGGCTCCCAGCCGTGTTCCTGCTCGCGCATCCACTGCAGGCGCACCGGCCGCCCGGGGACCGCCATGGCCGCCAGCGCCGCGTCGGCGGCCACGTCGTCGGCGCCATTGTGGCCGTAGCAGCCGGCGCCCTCGGTGTGGATGCAGCGCACCTTGTCCGCAGGCAGGCGGGTGAGCTCGGCCAGCGCCTTCTTCAGCGGATAGACCCCTTGCGTATGGGTCCAGACCGTCAGCGCCCCGTCCTGGAAGAGCGCCACGGCGCAGGAGGGTCCGATGGAGCCATGCAGCAGCCAGGGCTTGGCGTAGCGGGCGCGCAGGGTCTTCACCGCCGGCGCGGGCGCGGCCTTGCCCTCGAAGATCACCGCGTCCTGCGAGGGCTGCGCCCGCAGGGCGGCGTAGAGGTCGGCGGCGGGGATCGGCGGCGCCGTGCGGGACCAGGGCGCCTGCTGCAGGCGCCGCAGGGCCTGGATGGCCGTCCACTCCCGCTCGGCCACCACCGCGGCGAAGCGGCCGTTGCGGACCAGCTGGACGACGCCCGGCATAGCGCGGACCGCCGCCTCGTCGAGGCCGGAAATCGCCGTGCCGTCGCTGGGCCCGCGCACCACGCGGGCGTGCAGCATGCCGGGCAGGCGCAGGTCCTGCACATAGGCCTGCCCGCCGGTGAGCTTGCCGGGGATGTCGATGCGCGGCAGGTCCGTCCCCAGCGTCCGGTGCGGCCCCGCGCGGCGCGGGACGTCGGCCTTGGCCGCGACGTGCAGCGACAGGCCATGGGCCAGTTCGCCATAGCCGAGCGCGCGGCCGTCCGGCCCCCTGATCCTGCCGTCGCCGGAGGTGGTCAGGTTGTCGGGCGACAGCCGCCAACGCTCCGCCGCCGCCTGGGTCAGCAGCATCCGCACATTGGCCGCGGCGTTCAGCACCGCCGTGCCGCTGTCCTGCATGGAGTGGCTGCCGGCGGTGACGCCTTCGTTGGGGGTGCGCGCGGTGTCGGCGCTGATCACGGTGAGGGTGGCGGGAGCCACGTCCAGCTCTTCCGCGGCGATCTGGAGGATCGCGGTCTTGATCCCTTGCCCGAGCTCCGCCTTGCCGGTGAAGACGGTGATCGCGCCGGCGGCGTCGACGCGGATCCAGGCGTCGAGGAAGGGCGTGGTCTTCAGGCTGCCCGGCAGGCCCGGCGCGGCCGGCTTCTGCGCCGCCCCGCCCTCCTGCGCCCTGGCCCGCGGCGCGAGCGAAAAGGCCACCACCAGGGCGCCGCCCGACACAAGCAGATGGCGGCGGGAGAGATCGGGCGCGCCGGCGAAGCTCACGCCGGGGTCCTGACGACGGCCGGGGCCGGTTCGACGGGCAAGCCCGCGGCGCGCCGCACGGCCCGCAGGATCCGCATGTGCGTCCCGCAGCGGCAGAGGTTGGGCTGCATGCCGGCGCGGATCTGCGCCTCGGTGGGCCTGGGCGTGGCGTCCAGCAGGGCCTTGGCGCGCATGATCATGCCGGCGATGCAGTAGCCGCACTGCGCGGCCTGTTCTGTCTCGAAGGCCTTCTGGATCACGCCGGGCGCGGCCGCCGTCCCGAGGCCCTCGACGGTGACCACCCTGCGCCCCTGGGCGGCGGCGACCGGCAGCAGGCAGGAATAGGCCGCCTTGCCGTCGACGGTCACCGTGCAGGCGCCGCATTGGCCCAGTCCGCAGCCGAACTTCGCCCCGTTCAAGCCGAGGTCGTCCCGCAGGACGTAGAGCAAGGGCGTCGCCGGGTCGGCGTCCACCGCATGCTCGGCGCCGTTGACGTTGAGGATCAGGCTCAAGCGGCGGTCTCCTTGCGGGCCTTGGCGACGGCGGCCGGCAGTCTGGACCAGGCGGGCTTGGTACTGAAGCGGGCGCGCAGATAGGCGGCGATCTCGGCCACCTGGCCGTCGGTGAAGCTCGACCCGAACTCCGGCATGTAGGGCCCCGCCGCGCCCACCGGCGGCTTGAGGCCCGTGAGCACGATGGCGAGGGTGTCGCGTGGGTCGTCCTCGTGCAGCGGCGTGCCCAGGGCCAGCGCCGGGCGGCCCTCGCGCATCATCGGCGCGCCGGGCTCATGGCAGGCCGCGCAGGCGCCGGCGTAGAGCGTCGCGCCCTCCGGATGCTGCGCCGCGGCCTCGGCCTCCCGGTCCACAGGCGGCGAACCCGGCGCGGTCTTCATCAGGTCGGCCAGGTAGACGGCCATGGCGCGGACGTCGGCCTGCGGCGCGCGGGCCAGGTCATGGGTGATCTCCCCCATGGGCCCGGCCGAGGCCGCGTGGTCCGCGTCGAGGCCGGTGCGCAGGTAGCTGTAGAGCCTGTCTTCGGTCCAGGTGGTCGCGGCGGGCGTCCTGCCGTTCAGCGGCGGGGCGTACCAGCCCTCGGCGTAGTAGCCGTCGAAGGCCCTGGCTTTCTGCTCGGCGCCCAGTAGGCCGTGCGGCGTGTGGCAGGCGCCGCAATGGCCGAAGGTTTCCACCAGGTAGGCGCCGCGGTTCCACGCCTCGCTCTTGCCGGGCGTCGGCCGGAACGGCGTGGGGCGGAAGTAGAGCGCCTTCCAGATCGCCATCAGCGGCCGGAAGCCCAGCGGCGGGATCAACTGCGGCGGCGGGGTCGTGGCGCGCACCGGCCGCCGGGTCATCAGGAAGGCGTAGAGGGCGTCGATGTCGGCGTCGCTGGCGCCGGTGAAATGGTCGAACGGGAAGGCCGGATAGAGCTCGGCGCCGTCGCGGCGCACGCCCCGGTGCATGGCGCGCGCGAACTCCGCCTGGCTGTATTTGCCGATACCGGTCTCCGGATCCGGCGTGACGTTGGTGGCGAAGACCTTGCCGAACGGTGTCGGGATCGCCCGGCCACCGGCGTAAGCCTGCCCGCCGTCGGCGGTGTGGCAGACCGCGCAGTTGCCGAGCTTGGAGAGCGCCGCGCCTCTGGCCACCGCATCGGGCCCCGCCGCCGGCTGACCCGCGGCGCGCCCGGTGGCGAGCCCCATCGCGGCGGCGGCAAGCACGGCCGGGATCCAGACGAGCCGATGCACCGGCGACCACCTTTGCCACGAACGCCTGACGTAACGTCAAAGGGGAGGCTTGGTTCAGGCGTACACCGATCGCTCACGAACGTGGCCGAAGCTCGCGCCATGACCGAATCGGCGCCTGCCCCGCGATCGCACCCGGCCCTCGCCGGCCTGCTGCCGGCGCTGGCGGCCCTGCTGGCCGGGCTGATGGCGCTGTCGCCCAGGGTCCTGAACGACGGCGACACCTTCTGGCACGTCCGCGCCGGCCGGATGATGCTCGCCCAGCGCGCGGTGCTGCGGACCGATCCCTTCTCTTCGACCTTCCACGGCGCGCCCTGGTTCACCCACGAGTGGCTGTCCGAGGTGCTGCTGGGCGGGGCGTTCAGCCTTGCCGGCTGGAGCGGCGTCGTGCTGCTCACCGCCGCCGCTGTGGGGCTCACCGCCTGGCTGCTCGCCCGCGACCTCGGCCGCTGGCTCGCCGGCCTGCCTTGGGTGACCCTGCTGGTGTTCGGCCTCCTTCTGTGGACCGGCAGCCTGCTGGCGCGGCCGCACATCCTGGCGATGCCGATCCTTGAGCTCTGGACCGCCGAACTGATCCGCGCCCGTGCGGAAGACCGCGCGCCCAGCTGGCGGTTCCTGCCGCTGATGGCGCTCTGGGCCAACCTGCACGGCAGCTTCTTCTTCGGCCTGGCGCTGATCGGTCCCTTCGCCCTGGAGGCCCTGCTGGGCGCCTGGCCCGCCCGGCGCTGGCCCGTCGTGCTGCGCTGGGGCGGCTTCGGCCTGGCCGCCGCGGCCATGCCACTGATCAGCCCGCACGGTCTCAACACCCTGCTCTTCCCGCTGAACCTGGTGCACATGGCGGGTCTCGCCAACATCGGCGAGTGGGCGCCCTCCGACTTCGCCAAGGTCGGCCCCCTTGAGGTGGCCATCCTGGCCGGCCTGTTCGTCGCCTTCACCCGGCCGGTGCGAATGACCCTGGTGCGCGTGGGCCTGCTGCTGCTGCTCCTGCACCTCGCCCTGCAGCACGTGCGCTACGACCAGATGCTGGGGATCGTCGGCGCCCTGGTGCTGGCCCAGCCCCTGGCGGGCGCCTTCGGTCAGGCCACCGCCCTGCCCGAGGGCCGCAAGCCCGCCACCGCCTGGCCGGTCGGTCTCGCCGCGACCGTCCTGGCCATGGCCCTGGCCGCGGGCCGCCTCGCCTGGCCGGTGACCCTGCACGACGGCCCCACGGCGCCAGTCTCAGCCGTGGCGGCGGTCCCGCCGGCCATCGCCGCCACCCCGGTGCTCAACGACTACCGCTTCGGCGGCTACCTGATCGGCCAGGGGATCGCCCCCTTCATCGACGGCCGCGCCGACCTCTACGGCGACGCCTTCCTGGCCGCCTACGCTCGGCTGCTGGAGCCCGACCGCGCCGCGCTCAACCGCACGCTGCGGGACCGCCACATCGGCTGGACCCTGCTGGTGCCCGGCACGCCCATAGCCCGCGCCATGGACGAGACCCCCGGCTGGCGCCGCTATCGCGCCGACCGCTGGAGCGTCATCCACGTTCGGACAACGCCCGCGCCCTAGATCCGCTCTTCCCGGCGAAGGCCGGGACCCAGATCCGATAGCTTGGAGGCGGATTGGATAGACACAGGGCGCGTGGAGCCCAGGTCTGAGTCATTCCATCTGGGTCCCGGCCTTCGCCGGGATGAGCGGTGTGAATTTCGAACCTAGATCCTCTTCGCCGCCCCCGCGCGGAAGAGGAGCGCCATCAGGCCCAGGAACGGCAAGAGCGACAAGAGGTCAGCGTAAGGCCCGCCCAGGAACGGGTTCACGGCGCTCATCAGCTTGGTGATGTCGCGGTCGAAGTTCCCCAAGACGCCGGCCGAAAAGGCGATGCCGATGCCGGCGATGGCGCCGCCTGCGATGTAGCCGGAGGCCATCAGCACGCCGGGGCTGCGGTCGGACTGCGCGGCGAGCTCGGCCTCCGACAGGGTCTCGGCATGCGCCAGGTTGCGGCTGCGGCGGTCCACGAACCAGCGCACCGCCCCGCCGATGAAGATCGGCAGCGAGGACGAGATCGGCAGGTAGACGCCGACCGCGAAGGCGAGCGCGGGGATGGCGCACATCTCCAGCACCACCGCGATCATCACCCCCAGCAGAACCAGCGCCCAGGGCAGCTGCCGGTTGAGGATGCCCTTGATGATGTAGCTCATCAGGGTGGCCTTGGGGGCGTCGAACTTGGTCACCGTGGTGCCGTCCGGGCGGACCTTCACGTGGCCGTTGATGCCGGGGTCGACAAGGTAGGCCACCGTGCCGTCGTTGCGCACCAGGTAGCGGTTGGCCGCGCCGCCGGACGGATCGGCCTTCTGCCAGACGTGGTAGACGCCGGCGTCCTGCACGTGCTGCGGGCCGGCCAGGGCCTCGGTGGGCAGGGCGGCGACGGCGGCGGGGCTGAGCGCCGCGGCGGCCGCCGGCTGCGGCACATAGACCGTCGCCGCCTGGTTCAGCGACAGCAGGATCGGCCCCAGCGCCAGGGCGGAGGCCAGCGCGCCCACCATGATGGCGATCTGCTGCGAGCGCGGCGTCGCCCCCACCAGGAAGCCGGTCTTCAGGTCCTGCGAGGTGGTGCCCCCGTTCGAGGCGGCGATGCAGACGATGCCGCCCACGGAGAGCGCGGTGACGTAGTAGGTCGGGCCCGTCCAGCCGAGGATCAGGAAGATCAGGCAGGTGAGCAGCAAGGTCGCCACCGTCATCCCCGAGATCGGATTGGACGAGGAGCCGAGTTCGCCGGTCAGCCGCGAGGAGACCGTCACGAACAGGAAGCCGAACAGCACGATCAGCAGAGCGCCGGCGATGTTCATCCTGAGCGAATGGGCCATCAGGATCGCGGCCACCAGCACCACCACCCCCAGCGCCACCCACTTCATGGAGAGGTCTCGGTCGGTGCGCGGCCGGTCGGCGTTGGAAACCCCGGCCTCGCCCGGCGCCTTGACCCCGAAGTCGCCGAGGCCGGCCTTGAGGCTGCGCCAGATGGTCGGCAGGGCGCGGGCCAGGCTGATCAGCCCGCCGGCGGTCACCGCGCCCGCGCCGATGTAGAGGATGTAGGCCGAGCGGATGTCGCCGGGCGACATGGCGGCGATCGGCGTCGTGCCAGGCGCGATCACCCCCGTGGCGGCGGAGCCGAAGAACTGGATCGCCGGGATCAGCACCAGATAGGCCAGCACCCCGCCCGCGGCCATGGTGGCGGCGATCCTGGGGCCGATGATGTAGCCGACGCCCAGCAGCTCCGGCGAGATCTCCGCGGCCACCGAGGCCTTGGCCAGCGGCGCGCCGAAGATGGTCTCCGGGGTGTCCTTCCAGAGCTTGAACGCGCCTTCCGCCAGCTTGTAGATCAGCCCCAGGCCGAAGCCCGTGACGATGGTCCGGGCGCCGCGGGCCACCTCGGCTTCCGTCTGCGCCTGGCTGGCCTCGAGGCCCAGCTCGTGCTCCTCGCGGGTGGCGCCGGCCTTCAGCACCTCGGCGCAGGCGGTGCCCTCAGGATATTTCAGGATCCCGTGCTGCTCGACGATCAGGGCGCGGCGCAGCGGGATCATCATCAGGATGCCCAGCAAACCGCCCAGGATCGCCACCAGCATCACCCGGGCGATCTCCATGTCGAAGCCCAGGATCATGATCGCCGGCATGGTGACGCCCAGGCCGAAGGCGATGCTCTCCCCGGCCGAGCCCGCCGTCTGGACGATGTTGTTCTGCAGGATGGAGGCCTTGGCGATCCCCAGCCGCTGCAACAGGCGGAAGAGGGTGATCGAGATCACCGCCACCGGGATCGAGGCCGAGACCGTCAGGCCCACCTTCAGCACCAGGTAGAGCGAGGAGGCGCCGAACACGATCCCCAGCAGCGCCCCCATGATCAGGTGCAGGACCGTCAGCTCCGGCAGGATCACGCTGGCCGGGATGAACGGCCGGAAGCCGGGCTTGGCCGCAGGCTTGCGGGCGGAGGTCTTGGCGGGCTTGAGGACGGCGTCGGTCACGGGGTTCTCCGGCTGGGCGCGCGGACTAGAGCACCCCTCGGCGAGCGCCGCTAGGCGCCGCGGGCTCGGGCCGGCGGGGGGCCGAGGGCCGCCACCGGAACATTTGCCGCCGCCGGCCGGTTGGGCGCTCCGGGACGACCGTCGGCCGCGGCCGGCGGACAACGCGCGCTGGGGAAGACACATGGCGGACACCACGCCGACGATCACCGCGGGCGGCCCGGTCTCCGTCGACGAGGCGGCCCTGCCGAACGGCACGCACCCGGGTGCGAGCCCGCTCACCGCCTCCGGCTCCTTCTTCGTCCAGGCCTCCGACGGCATCGCCTCGGCGACCATCGACGGCCACAGCTTCATTTCCGGCGGCGCGTTCACGCCGATCACCGACGTCACCCCGCTCGGCGAGCAGATCGCCCTGCAGAGCTACGACCCGGCGACCGGCAAGGTCACCTTCGCCTACACCCTCGAACAGGCCGTGCATCACAGCCAGCCCAGCTCCCAGTTCTCCTCGGTGCGGGGCGATCAGGCCGATGCGCCGGTTGTCGTCGCGACGGGGAACGATGGCGTGCAGGCGACCGGGACCGTCCCGGGGCTCCATATCCTGGACGACTCCCCGCTGCCGGGCTCCAGCATCAACTTCGCCGTGGTCGACAGCACGCGCGGGGTCACCGGCAATGTGTTCACCGGCGCCGCCTCCAACGGCAGCGGAACGGCCACCCTCTTCGGCGCCGACGGCGGCGCCCACATCGTCGGGACCAACGCCGACACCACCGGCGCCAGCCAGGTCATCGGCGCCTTCGCCTTCTTCGGCCAGGCCGGCGACTACAGCTTCGCCCTGAACCAGGGCCTGGCGGTGGGCCAGCAGGAACTGATGCACGTCACCGTCGCCGACGCCGACGGCTCGCAAGCGCGGGTCGACGTCCGCATCGTGGTGGCCGCCGACGACAATGGCGACCTGATCCATCTCGCCTCCAACCCCAGCAAGATCGGCGGTGGCGGCGACGACACCCTGGTGGCCACCAGCGGCGGGGTGAACACCCTGACCGGCGGCGCCGGTCACGACCTCTTCCAACCCGACCAGTTCGCGAAGATCACCGACTTCCTGGTGGGCACGGACCACCTCGACCTCTCCAAGGTGTTCGGCGACCTGTCGCCACCTTACCAGGGGACCGATCCGGTGGCCGACGGCGTCGTGAGCCTGGTGAGCGACGGCTCCGGCGGGACCAATGTCATGGTCGACCCGGACGGGCGCAACGGCGCACAGGGCGCGCACGCCGTCGCCGACCTGGTGGGCGTCGATCCGGGCGGGGTGACCTACGCCCGACTGGTCAACGGCCCGCTGCCGCCGCCACCGCCCGCCGGCCAGGTCCTGAGCGCCGACGGCACGCCGAACCAGACGCTGAACGGAACCGCCGGCAGCGACACCATCACCGCCAGCCACAACTCCGTCGTCATCACCACCGGCGCGGGCGCCGACATCGTGGTGTTCAATGAACAGCCGTGGAATCCGGGCCACATCAAGGATTTCGTGGTCGGCGACGATCACCTGAACGTCACGGCCCTGCTGCGGTCGATCGCCTATGCCGGTTCGGACCCCGTCGGCGACGGCGTCATCCGCTTCGACGGCGACGGACATGGCGGCGCCCTGGTCAAGTTCGTCCCCAACGTCGCCTTCGATCCGAGCAACATGATCACGCTCACCGACCTGGATGGCGTCCTCCCGGCGGGCCTGAGCGAGGGGGAAATCCTCACCAGCAACGGGACGGGTTCGACAGCTTCGCCTCCGCCGCCACCTCCACCGCCGCCCGTATCGCCGCCCCCGGTGTCGCCGCCACCTCCACCACCGCCGCCGCCCACCGGCGGCCAGGTGCTCACCGGAAACGACACGCCCGGGCAGCCGCTCACCGGCGGCGACGGGAACGACACGCTGAACGCCGGCCACAACTCCGTCGTCGAGACCGGCGGCGGCGGGGCCGACGTCTTCGCCTTCGGCGACACCCCCTGGAACGCCGGCCACATCACCGATTTCACCCTGGGGACCGACCGGCTGGACTTCTCGGCCCTGTTCCACGCCAGCGGCTATTCGGGCTCGGACCCCATCGCCGACGGCTTCGTCAGCCTGCAGGCCGACGGCTCGGGCGGGACCAACGTCTTCTACGACACCGACGGCCCGGCCTCGGGCAACACCATCCAATTCAAGATCACCGACCTCGACCACATTTCGCCGACCGGCCTGACCTGGGCGCAGCTCTCCGGCGCAGGCGGGATCAGCCCGCCGCCGCCGCCACCACCGCCGCCGCCGCCCCCGGCCGACGGCCAGGCGATCCGCGGCGACGACACGCCGGGGCAGGCGCTCACCGGCGGGGCCGGCAACGACACCCTCACCGCCGGCCACAACTCGGTGGTGGAGACGGGCGCAGGCGGAGCAGACCGGTTCGTCTTCGACGTCCTGCCGTGGAACGCCGGCCACATCACCGACTTCGCCTCAGGAACCGACCACATCGACCTGTCGCAGCTCCTGGCCGCCAGCCACTACTCAGGGACCGATCCCTTCGCGGACGGCTTCGTGCATCTGGCGGCGGACGGCCATGGCGGAACCCAGGTGCTCTACGATACCGACGGACCCGCCAGCGGCAACACCATCCAGTTCCTGATCACGACCGTGGACCACACCGCGCCCAGCCAGCTCGGCGCGGGAGACTTCATCTTCCACTAGACCGGGTCAGGGCGCCGGCGTCGCGGCGCCCGCCAACCTCACATCGCGTGCTGCGCCTTGCCGCCGGGGGCTGCGACCATCAGCTTGACGATGGCCTCGGTGACGTGCGGCTCCAGGCCCTCGGTGTGGCCCTTGTCGAGCCGTTCCACGTCGGCCACGACCCGGCCGCCCTTGCACCTGGGATAGACCCAGATGTGCGCCGTGCCCGGCCGCGCCTTCATCCCCCAGACCTGGTAGCCCTGGCGGGCGTAGTCCCAGACGTAGCCGGGCTCGGTGTCCACCACGTCCTTCTCCTCGACCCGGGGGCCGCAGCCGAACTTCTCGGCCAGCGGCGAGGTCGTGGGCAGGCTGACGATCTCGTGCTCGCCGGTCTCGAAGATGTGGCTGAACTCGCAGGTGGGCAGCGGCGGGGTGGTGGCGGTCGCCGGCAGGGGCCGCGGGTCCGGCGGCGAGCCGTCGGCCTTCGGAGGCCCGAAGCGCGGGTTGATCTGCGCACGCCCGATCCGGCCGCCGGACAGGCTCAGGAGGCCGTCGACCTTGTCCTTGAAGAAGTCGGTGCAGACGATCCGGTGCGAGGTCGCCCCGCCCTGGCTGTGGCCGGCCAGCCAGAACGACTTGATGTTCTGCTTGCCGAAGGCGTCGAACACCAGGTTGGTGATGTTCTGCAGGTGGGCGTCGTCGGCCTCGGGAACCCAGACCCTGACGCCGGGCGCGCCCGGCGCGGCGCCGGGGAAGGCCCGCTCGGTGGCCGCCGTGGGCGTCGCCACCACCAGCTTGTACTTGTCCTTGTAGTCGAAGGCCGGGAAGTAGTGGCGCTGCCACTGGCCGATCGAGCCCGCGCCGTGGATGTTGAGGATGAAGACCACCTTGTCGCCGGGCTTCAGGTTGCACGGGTAGTCGAGCCAGAACTTGCGGCCGGTCTTCGGATCGGTGGCGTTGCCGCGGTCGGCCAGCATGGGCACGCAGGCCTCGCCCGAGCAGTGGGCCGGCGGTGGGCTCTTGCAGGCCACCCCCAGCACGTCCTTGGCGCTGGCGGCGCCGGCCGCCATCGAAAGCCCGGCCGCCGCCAGCGCGGCCAGGCCGATCGTCCGCGTCCTCATCGTCTTCCTCCCATGCACCCGCGCCCTGACGGCGTCTGGCGGGGGAGATTAGCAGCGGGCGAGGCGCATACCTATTGTTCGGATTTCGACGGTTTTCTCACCCCTTCAACGCCGCGCGCTCCGCTCGGTCGGGGTCGTCGCGCACCGTGCAGGCCGCGTCGAACAGCATGTTGGGGGTTGCGCCCAGGCTCACCGCCGGCCAGTGCGGCAGGCCCGCGTGATTGGGGTTTCCGGTGCGCGCGAAGGCGATCCAGGCGTCGGCCATCTTCCCCGACAGCGCCCGGGCCTCAGTCGTGCCGCCGGTGGCGTTCAGGCAGCGGTCGACGTTGTCGAAGGCGTAGGCCATCTCCGCGCAGTGGAAGGCCCGCACCCGCCCGTCCAGCACGCTCTTCGGATTGTAGTCGAAGCGGTAGAGGAAGGCCGGGGCGCCGCCCTGCCGGGCCTTGGCCTGCGCCTGCACGACGGCGGGCGCGCGGAACTGGGCCGAGACGATCCGCGAGAGGATCTCCACGGGCCTGGCCTTCGGGTCCGCCGCGCGCCAGGCCGCCCAGGCCGCGGGCGAGGCGCCGCCGAGCGTCCTGGCCGTCGCCTGGGCGCGGGCCTCGTCGATTTCCTCCATCGCCGGATTGCCGAGGCTCGGGGAATATTCGTTGAGGTTGGTCCCGATGATCATCGGCACGCCGGCCGAGAGCGCCGGCGCGCCCCTGGCCCAGGTGGGTCCCGGGATCGCCTGGCCGTCGGCCACCGGCGCCCAGCCCAGGTTGATGGTCCCCGGCGGGGCCTTCGGCATCGCCGCCTTGGCCTTCTCGCCCGCCGCCACCAGGGCCGTGGGCGGCACGGACGCCAGCCTGTCGAGATCGGACGTGGGAATGTCCAATGCCCTTAGGACCGCCTCGGCCAGGCGCCGCGTATAGGCCGTGTCGCCGACGTTGAGCAGCGAGCCGCTCTCGACGATCGCCTTGTGGAAGAGGCCCTTGGCCTGCGGCATGGCCATCAGCGTCGAGACCTTCGCCCCGCCGCCCGACTGGCCGAAGATGGTGACGTTGCCGGGATCGCCGCCGAAGGCCGAGATGTTGTCCCGCACCCATTCCAGTGCGGTCACCAGGTCGAGCTGGCCGACGTTGCCCGACAGGCCGTACCTCGCTCCGCCGAGCTGCGACAGGTCGAGGAAGCCGAACGGCCCCAGCCGGTGGTTCACGGATACGAACACCAGGTCGCCGCGCCGCGCGAGCCGCGCCCCGTCATAGGCCGGCAGCTCCTGCGAGGACCCGGCCTCGTAGCCGCCGCCGTGGATCCAGAACATCACCGGCCGCGGCTTGCCGCCCACTCCGGCAGACCAGACGTTGAGCCGCAGGCAATCCTCGCCGGGATAGCCGTCGTCCCAGTCGTAGATGAAGGCCGTCTCGTCGCTCTTCCAGCCGCCGCGAACCGCCTGCGGGCAACAGGGGCCGTAGGAAAGCGCCGAGCGGATCCCGCTCCAGGCCGCCACCGGCTGGGCCGGCAGAAACCGCGCCGCGCCGCCGGTGTCGCGGGCGTATGGGATGCCCTTGAAGGTGAACACCCCATCACGGACGCATCCGCGCACCTTGCCGGACCGGGTCTCGACGATCGCCTCGGGCGGGGTGGAGAGCCGCTGGGCCCCGCCGCTGCCGCCCGGCTTGGCCGGCGCGGCGCCCGGCGCCGCCGCCATCAGCCCGCCGAGCGCCCCTGCCGTCAGCAGCCCGCGCCGCGCGACGCCGTCCCCAGGTTGCGCCATGGCCGCTCCCTCCCCTTCCGCCTTTGCGGCATCGGAGCACCCCGGCGGACCCGGCGCAACGGCGGCCTGCAACTCCGCGCCGCGCGGCTGGTTGTCTCGTCAGACCGAAACAGGAGACCTTTCCCATGCCCGCCAAGTCCGCCGCCCAGCAGAAGGCCGCCGGCGCGGCGCTCTCCGCCAAGCGCGGGGACACGCCCAAGTCCAAGCTCCAGGGCGCCTCGAAATCGATGATGTCGATGAGCGAGAAGGAGCTGGAGAAGATGGCCCACACCAAGCGCAAGGGGAAACCCGAGCACAAGTCGAAGTCGCACTAGTGTCCCGATTCCGAAGTTCGGATGCGCTTGTGGCAGGCTCGGACGAACTTCGGAATCGATGAGGACACTAGCAAGTATTTGTTTCTAGTGTGTTTCTTGGGTTCGCTCTGAGCGGGATCCCACGAGCAGGCGAACTTCAGATCCAGCACACTAGGTTCCGCCACACGGGCGCTCCCCCCCTTGCGGGGAGGGATCGGGGCAAGCCAATCGATCCGCCTCCCGGCCGCCTCTCCCTTGCCTTGCCGGCCCGACGCCGGCCAAGCTCGGGCAAATGGGAGAGGCCTCATGACCCGGATCACCCGCCGCGCGCTGGCCGCGGCCCCCGCTGTGCTGGCCGCCGCCCAGGCCGCCGCCGCGCCCAGGCCCGCCCTGCCCCCGGCGCCCGTCTCGCCCTGGCCGGACGCCACGGAGCTGGCGGCGCGCATCCGAACGCGCGAGCTCTCCGCCGCCGAGGCGGTGACCGCCGCCATCCAGCGGGCCGAGGCATTGCAGGGGACGCTCAACTTCATCGTCAACTCGGACTTCGACCGGGCGCTGGCCAAGGCGCGGGCTGGAACGCCGGCCGGCCCGTTCGGCGGCCTGCCGTTCCTGATCAAGGACATCGACGACTACGTGGGCCTGCCCACCCGCTTCGGCTCGCAGGCCGGCCGCTTCGAGGCTCCGGCCACGAGCCAGACGCCCTACATCACCGCCTTCGACCGCGCCGGCGTCATCGTCATCGGCAAGTCGGCGACGCCAGAGGCGGCCTTCCTGCCCACCACCGAACCGCTGGCCACCGGCGTCACCCGCAACCCCTGGGACCTCGCCCGCTCCTGCGGCGGCTCCTCCGGCGGGACGGCGGTGGCGGTGGCGGCGGGGGTCGTCGCGGCCGGCGAGGCCACCGATGGCGGCGGCTCGATCCGCATCCCGGCCTCGCACTGCGGCCTCTTCGGCCTGAAGCCGTCCCGCGGCCGGATGATCGGCACGGCCAGCGAGACCCACATCTTCGACATCGGCGCGCGCCACGTGCTCACCCGCAGCGTGCGCGACAGCGCCGCCTTCTTCGCCGCGACGGAGGACGCGGGCCCGCACGCCCAGCGCCCGCCGGTGGGCTTCGTCGCAGGGCCGGCCAAGCGGCGGCTGCGGATCGGCGTCCTCCTGGAGAACGGCCTGGGCCAGAGGCCGGCGCCGGAGGTCGTGGCCGCGCTCGACGCCACGGTGAAGCTGCTCGCCGGTCTCGGCCACCATCTGGACGAGACCCATCTTCCCTATGACGGCGGCCTGTTCATCGACGATTTCCTGGCGCTCTGGGCGCAGGGCGCGCAGAGCCTCGCCGACAACATCGGCCGCCATCTGGGCCGCCCGGCCGACGGCCGCGAACTGGAGCCCTTCAGCCTGGGTCTGGCGGACATGGCGCGGCGGATGACGGGGCCGCAGCTCGCCGCCGCCGGCGCCCGCCTCAACGCCGACGCGCTCGCCTACGACACCTGGTTCCCAGCCCACCAGTTCGACCTGGTGGTCTCGCCGGTGCTCTCCTCCGGCCCGCCGCTGCTGGGCGAGGTGGGGCCCAGCGTCCCCTTCGACACCCTGGTGGCGCGGCTCAAGGCCTATGTGGGCTACACGCCCATCCACAACATCGCCGGCGCCCCCTCCATGAGCGTCCCGCTCTACTGGACGCCCGACGGCCTGCCGGTGGGGACCATGCTTTCCGCCCGCGCCGGTAACGAGCGCACCCTGTTCGAACTGGCCTACGAGCTGGAAGCCGCCCGCCCCTGGGCCCACCGCATCCCGCCTGTCCACGCCTAGCCCGGATCGGGATTCACGGAAGCCGTTCTGGTTTGGCCCCTCCCCCTCGCGGGGAGGGGTTGGGGTGGGGGCGCCAGCTGTGAATCCTTGCGCTCTGGCCGCTCAAACGCGGCGCTGACACCCCCAAACCTGGCCTTCTCGCAAGGGGGAGAGGAGCGCTCTGGGGCGGGCCGGACTGGATTCCGATCCAGCACCGCCCGGTTGCGTCAGACGGATCGGGCCGGTACGACCGTCCTCTCAAAGGTTTGGGACCTGAGCCGCTGTCCGCCGACGAGCTGACGAGATTCATCCGCGACCACGTCGGGTCCGTCTGGACGCTGGAGCTGCTGCTCCTCCTGCGCCGCGACCCGGCGCGCTGCTGGCCGGCGCCGGACCTGGTGCGCGAACTGCGGGCCAGCACCTCGCTGGTCGCCACCACCCTGCAGAAACTCGAGCGCAGCGAGCTCGTCATCCGCGACGATAGCGGCTGCTACCGCTACGCCCCGGCCAACGCCGTGCTGGACGAGATGTGCGGCCAGCTCGAGGCCGCCTACCGCGAACGGCCGGTGGCCGTCGTCAACCTGATCGCCAAGCCTGCGGATTCTCTGCGGTCGCTCGCCGACGCCTTCAAGTTCCGAGGGGATGGAAAATGAGCGGGTGGATGCCCACGGCCGTCTACGTCCTTTGCCTGGCCACCAGCGTGCTCTGCGCCGCCTTGCTCCTGCGCGCCTATCTGGCCAGCCGCACCAAGCTCCTGCTTTACACCGCCCTCGGCTTCGTCTTCCTGGCGGTCAACAACCTCTTCCTGGTGGCCGACCTGGTGCTGCTGCCGGACGTCGACCTCTGGGCCTGGCGCCAGGCCGCCTCCCTCGCGGCGGTGGCGGTGCTGCTCTACGGCTTCACCTTCGAGGTGGAGTCATGAGCCAGGATCCCGCGACCGTCGGGTTTGTGGCGGGCCTGCTCGGCGCCGGCTTCATCGCCGTCGGCCTCTATTTCCTGAAGTTCTGGCGGCGCACCCACGACCGCCTCTTCCTGGCCTTCGCCGCCGCCTTCGCGCTCCTGGCCCTCAACCAGGCGGTCCCGGTCCTGGCGCACATCGCTTCCGAGAACGCCAGCGGCGCCTACCTGCTGCGGCTGGCGGCCTTCCTGCTGATCATCTGGGCGATCCTTCGGAAGAACATGCGCCCAAGCTGACGTTCCCGAAAACGCGCAACTGGGCTGTTCCAAGGGCGTTTACCTTGCCCACGTGGACGAAGGACATGCCCACCTATCGAGCCTATCGCGTCGACAGGAATGGCAAGATCAGGGCCGCCGAGTGGCTGGACGCCCAGCATGATGAAGCGGCCAAGGCCCAGGCCCAGCGGCTCTGCGACGCCGCGAGTCCGGTCATCGAGGTCTGGGACAACGGCCGCCTGGTGGGCCGCGTCGAAGGCCGGTTTCCAGCGCGCGGGAGCAGCGCGTCCGGCGGGCCGGGGGCCGCCGACAAGCGCGTTTAGCCGCCGACCTCCATGGCCGGCAGCCCCTGCAGCCGCGCGGCGATCTCGCGCACCCGCTCCGGGCCGCCCAGCAGCTGGCGGTTCAGCCCCAGGCGCTTGAACCAGAAGTGCAGGCCCAAGAGGTCGGTGATGCCGATGCCGCCGTGCACCTCCGTCGCCGTGCGGGCCACGAAGCGGCCGACCTCCGAAGTCAGCGCCTTGGCGTGGGCCGCCATCAGCGAGGCTTCTGCTGGAGCCGCCTCGAAGGCGTAGGCCGCGTACCAGACCAGGGAGCGGCAGGGCTCCAGCTCGGCGGCCATCTCGGCGCACAGGTGCTTCACCGCCTGGAACGAGCCGATGACACGGCCGAACTGGCGCCGCTCCTTGGCGTAGACCACCGCCTTGTCGAGCATGGCCTGCGCCGCGCCCAGGCTGTCGGCGGCCAGCAGCACCCAGCCCGCGTCGCGCAGGGCCGCCAGCAGTTCGGGGCCCCCGGAAAGCGGCTCGGCAGGCGTCGCCTGAAAGCTGAGCTCCGCCAGTCGCCGCGTCTCGTCGAGCCCCGGCATCGGGGTGCGCGTCAGGCCGGGCGCATCGCCGCGCACCAGGTGCAGGCCGCCGGCCGTATCCGCCACGATGAGCAGCCCCGCCGCCAGGCCGCCGGGGACGAACAGCGCCTTGCCGCTGAGCTTGCCGCCCGCCGCCGCGACCCCGGCCCCGTCGCGCGCCCCGGCCACGGCCTCCGAGATCGCCGCCGCCGCCGTCACCTCGCCCGAGGCCAGCTTCGGCAGCCACTCCGCCTGCTGCGCCGCCGACCCGCCCCGCAGCAAGGCGAGCGGCGCCAGCACCGCGCCCAGGAAGGTCACCGGGGCTGCCGCGGCGCCCAGCGCCTCCGACGCCAGGGCCGCCTCCAGCAGTGAGAGCCCCAGGCCGCCGTGTTCTTCCGGGACCACCACGCCCGCCAGGCCGAAGTCGGCCACCGCCTGCCAGACGTCGCCGGCGGTGTCCGAAAGGTCGCCCGCGAACCGGCGCACCCGGTCCAGCGGGCACGCCTGCGCCAGCGTCCGCGCCAGGCTCTCCTGCATCAGCCGCTGGTCCTGGGTGAGCGCGAAATCCATGGCCCAAATCTCCCCGACTTCAGGCCGCCGCCGGCTTCGGCTCGCGCGGCAGGCCAAGGCCCCGCTCGGCGATGATGTTCTTCTGGATCTGCGCCGTGCCGCCGCCGATGATCAGGCCCAGGTCGAACATGTAGTTCCACTGCCAGCGGCCCTTCGCCCGCAGGTGCGGCCCGTCGTGGTAGAGGATGCCGAGCTCGCCGAGGGCGTCGATGGCCAGCGCCGCCAGCTGGTGGTTCAGCTCACAGCCCTGCAGCTTGACGATCAGGCCCGCCAGCCCCGCAGGCTCTTGCGTCAGCTGTGAAGTGAGGAGCCGCAAGCCGTTGAATTTCATGGCCAGCACCCGGCCCTGCAGCTGCATAAGCCGGTCCCGGAACACCGGATTGTCGATCACCCTTTGGCCATCCACCGTCTCGGATTGCATCAGCGCGATCAGCGCCGACAGCCGCGCCTCCGTCGCGTTGGGGTCCCCCAGCATGCCGCGCTCGTGCTTCAGCGTCGTGTTGGCCACGAACCAACCCCGCCCGCGGCCGCCCACCACCTGGTCCTGCGCCACCCGCACGTCGGTGAAGAACACCTCGTTGAACTCCGCCCCGCCGGTCATGGTCTTCAGCGGCCGCACCTCGATCCCGGGCGTGTCCATCGGGATCAGCACATAGGAGATGCCCTCGTGCTTGGCGGCCTTGGGCTCCGTGCGGATGAGCGCGAACATCATCTGGGCGGCGTGCGCCGTGCTGGTCCAGATCTTCGAACCCGAGATTATGAAGTCATTTCCGTCCTCTACGGCCTTTGTCTGAAGGTTCGCGAGATCCGAGCCGGCGCCTGGCTCGGAATAGCCCTGGCACCAGATGATCTCGCCGCGCAGGGTCGGGCCGATCCAGCGGCGCTTCTGTTCCTCCGAGCCCACGTCCAGCAGCGTCGGGACCAGCATGGAGACGCCCTGCCCCGCCATGCCGCGCGGCGCGCCCGCGGCGATGAACTCCTCGGCGATGATGCGGCTCTTCAGGATGTCGGGCTCGGCGCCGTAGCCGCCGTACTCCCGCGGGATGGTGCGGCCCGCGTAGCCCGCCGCCAGCAGCTTGCGCTGCCAGGCCAGCACGTCCTTGGCCGCGCCCGCGGCGTAGTCCCCCGCATGCGCGGCGAGGAAGGCCCGCACCTCCGCGCGGAACGCCGCCATTTCCGGCGTCTCGTTCAGGTCCATGCGGTCACTCCTTAGGGCACAGGTGAGCCGGTTTCCGGGCCACGTGCAACGGCGCCGCCGTGTCATCGCGCAACGCACGCGGCCAAGCTTGGGTTATAGAGGCGACAGGGAGACCCAAAGCTCATGACCCGCCCGATGACCCGCCACGCCCTCTTCGCCGCCGCCGCCCTCGCCGCGCTTTCGCTCGCCGCCTGCATGCCCGCCGGATCGTCCAACCCCTGGGCGGGCTATGGCCCCAACCCGCCGCTGCCCAAGCCGCAGAAGGCGCTGATCCCCACGGTGGGCACGCCGAAGGTGGTGGGCTGGGCCGAGGGCGCCGCGCCCAAGGCGCCCCCCGGCTTCACGGTCGTCCGCTACGCCGAAGGCCTCGACCACCCGC
>Ga0207695_10000925_pt1 | contig 52408 bp, 54 predicted proteins | sample KBSC54metaG_FD_184354 | JGI IMG/M metagenome (GOLD analysis project Ga0207695, IMG submission 184354) | Corn rhizosphere microbial communities from Kellogg Biological Station, Michigan, USA - KBS C5-4 metaG (SPAdes) (version 2) | ecosystem: Host-associated > Plants > Roots > Rhizosphere > Soil...
AGCTTGTGCTCGCCTGAGCGTCGGGATGGGTGTGGAATTTACCCCCTCTCAATGTGAATCCAGGTCATGCGGGCATGATCGTGCCCGTGCCATTGTCCGATCGTGGCGCACAGCGGAGCCATCCGCAGGCGCAGGAGAGGACCGACACCGATGAACATGCACGTGCCCCAGCTCACCCCCGCCATGGGCGAGTTCAACGTTTCCAACCACCTGCTGGGCGACCATGAGGTGCTGAAGGCCGCGTGGGAGCGGGACGGCTACTGGTTCTTCCGCGACGTGCTGGACAAGGACGTGATCGCCAACATCCGCCAGGTCTATGTCGATTACCTGGTCGAGATGGGGCTGACCGATCCGAACGATCCGGACACGCGCTACAATGGCGCGGACTATTCGCACCTGCCGATCAACTCCAACCAGAGCAAGCTCAACCAGCAGAAGGTGCACAAGCTGCTGCACGAGGCGCCGACGATCAACGCCTTCTTCGCGAAGCTGTTCGGCTCCGATCCCTTCTGGGTGCCGTTCACCGTCCATCGCACCAATCCGCCGGTGCAGGACAAATCCCGCGCGCGGTTCGATTTCATCCACGCGGACGGCTTCTACAACGAGGGCCTGCCCTTCCTGATCTGCTGGGTGCCGCTCGACGTGATCGATGAGGAGACCGGCGGCCTCGCCGTGGTGGAGGGGGTGCATCACCAGCCGAGCCTCCACAAGCGCATCGACATGAACATCCTGCCGATCCAGGCGGAGGACGTGCCGGAGGGCCATTGGCGCCATACCGTCTACCGCCCGGGCGACGTGCTGCTGATGGACCTCGATACGCCGCACAGCGGACTGTCCAACATCTCGAAGGATCGCTTCCGCTTCTCGATGGACACGCGGATCATGCCGTCGGCGGGCAATACGCCCTATGTCGGCGCGATCGCGGCGGTCAGCGACAGCGAGGTGACGATCACCGACGCGAAGGGCGAGGATCACACTCTGCATTTCGACGAGGCCAGCTTCGTGCGCGGCACGATGGGCGACCAGATGACGCTGTCCGAAATTCCCGGCCGCTACGCCCCGGGGGACAATGTGATCGTGATGACCGAGGGCAAGCGCGTCATCAACATGCGGCCCCAGACCTGATCTTCACGGGGAGTGTCGCCGATGAAGTTTAAGGGCGATTTCTATCAGGTCGGCGTCGTGGTCCGCGATCTGGAACGGGGCATGGAGCAGTATCGCACTCTGCTCGGCCTCGGTCCGTTTATGCAGATCCGGACGCACTACCACGCCCGCTATCGGGACTGGGAGGGCACGATCGCCAACCGCAACGCCTTCACCCGCTGGGGCCATCTCTATCTGGAGATGGTCGAGCCCGGCCTCGGCGAGGGCAATGCCCGCGAATGGCTGGAAACGCATGGCGAGGGCATCTTCCATCTCGGCTACGCCACGGACGATCTGGGGCAACGGCCGGACGGGGTGGAGGTCTGCTTCGAAAGCTTCGGCGCGACGCTGGCGAACGGCGATCCGGCGGTGATCCACCTCGATACGGTGGAGCAGCTGGGCTATTTCGTCGAACTGTCCGATCGCGCGCTGGTGGACAAGCTCAACGGTGCGATCGACCGGTTCGTCGCGGACATCACGCAACCCGCCTGAGTTAGAAGCTCTCCGCCCCGCGCTGGAAGGCCTCCTGCCCGCCATCGCAATAGATCACCTGGCCGGTGACGAAGCTGTTCTCCGGCGATCCGAGATAGGCGGCCAGCGTCGCGATCTCCCCCGGCTGGGCGTGGCGGCCGAGCGGGCAGGGCATCATCTCGGCCACGCGTCGGCGCCGTTCCGGATCGGTGAAGGTTTCGCGGTTGAGCCCGGTTTCCACCAGCCCCGGCCCGATCACGTTGAGCAGTATGCCCGCGCCCGCCCAATCCGGCGCGATCGCGGCGGCGCGGCACCAGCGCGAGAGCGCCATCTTGGTGGCGGAGTAGAGGGTGAGGGCGTCCTTCCCCTCGGCCGCGGCGCGTGCGCCGGCCTCGTCGCCGGTCAGCAGCAGCGCCACCAGTTCCTCGTCGGGTGGATTGTAGGCGGCGACCGATCCGATCGCCACCGCGCGAGGGGCCGCGCTTCGCCGGAGCATAGGGTGAAGCAGGATCAGCGTGGCGACCGCGCCGAAATAATTGACCGACAGCGTATCCGCCCCGCGATCGATCACGCCCGCGCAGACATGCAGTTCGTCGATCTGCCCGCCGGACAGCCGCGCGGACTCCTCTCGCAGCAGCTCGCGTCCCGCTTCGGAGCGAAGATCGGCGGATATCTCAACGCCCGTGAGATCCGCCCCGATCACCCGCCGCCCGGCGCGCAGCCGCGCGGCGATGGCGGCGCCGATTCCCGACGCCGCGCCGGTGACGAGAGCGGTGCGGATCAGACCAGCTCCTTGAGCTTGAACTTGAGCACCTTGCCCGACGCGTTCATCGGCAGCTCGTTCACGAAGGTCACGCCGCGCGGCACCTTGTAGTTGGCGAGGTTCTGCTTGCTCCAGGCGATCACCTCGGCCTCGCTCAGCGACGATCCGGCGGCGCGGACGATGAAGGCGTGGCCCACCTCGCCCAGCCGCTGGTCCGGTACGCCGACGATCGAGCAATAATGCAGGCCGGGCAGCTGGCTCATCTGCCGCTCGATCTCGGCCGGATACACGTTGAAGCCGCCGACGATGTACATGTCCTTCATGCGATCGGTGATGCGCAGATAGCCGTCCTCGGTCAGCGCGCCGACGTCGCCCGAGCGCAGCCAGCCATCGGCATCGAGCGTTGCGCGCGTCGCCTCCGCATTGTCGAGATATTCGATTAGCAGCTTGTCGTCGCGGATCAGCACCTCACCCGCCTCGCCCACGGGCATTGCGTGGCCGTCGGGGCCGACGATCTTGATCTCGGTGCCGGGGATCGGGCAACCGACCGTGTGGAACAGCCGCTCGACATCGTCGCCATCCTGCGTGTGGGTGGCGGAACCGGCGCATTCGGTCATGCCGTAGCCGGTCGAAATCACGGGGATGTTCATGTCCCGCTTCAGCCGCCGCATCAGCTCGATCGGCACGGTGGTGGAGCCGGTGCTGAGGTAGCGCAGGCTGGACGTGTCCCAATCCTGCCGGTCGGGGTGAGCGTGCGCCTCCAGCCAGACGGTCGGCGGGGCGGGCATCACGGTGATGCGGTTGTCGGCGATCAGGGAGAGGATCGATTCCGCATCATAGGCTTCGGGCCAGCAGATCGAGGCGCCGGTCAGCAGACCCGCCACCCAGCCCGCCTTGTAGGAGGCATTGTGCGAGAAGGGGCCGAAGCAGCAATAGCGGTCGTCCGCGCCCAGTCGCGAGATATATTGCCAGGCCCGCCCGCCGCCGATCGAGCGGCGATGATCGAACACCGCGCCCTTGGGCAGGCCTGTGGTGCCGGACGTGAACATGATGTCGGCGATATCGTATTCGGTGACGTTCGCGGCGCGCTCGGCGAACAAGGCCTCGTCGGCCTGCGCGCCGAGCTGCAGGAAGCTTTCGAAGCTTTCGTCGCCGTTCTTCGCACCGCGCAGAACGATCGTGCTGCGCAGGTCCGGCATGGCCTGATCGCGCAGCATATCGGGATAATAACGGCCGAGGAAATCGCCGACCGAGACGAGGAAGCGCACATCGGCGCGGCGCACCACGTCCGCCACCTCGCCGCCGCGCAGACGGGTGTTGAGCGGCACCAGCACGCCGCCGATCCGCTGCGCCCCGACCGCGACCGCCACCCATTCCCACATATTCGGCGCCCAGAGCGCGACCCGCTCGCCCTTCTGTAGGCCGGCGGCGAGAAATGCCCGAGCCACCGCTGTCGCGCGCGCGTCCAGCTCGGCGAAGCTGACCGACCCGTCGTGCGCGACCAGCGCCGGTCTGTCCTTCCAGCGGGCGGCGGCTTCGGAAAGCAGGCGGGGAATGGTCGGCATGCCGGGATCCTGGAATATCTGATGTCTCCACCCTCTAGGATGGCGCGCGCGGCGCGCGCAAATCGCGGGGCCGACCCAGCGGATTCAGCGCGATTGCGATGGATCGGCGCCGGCCCTCGCGCGGGCCGCGGGCTCCGCTAGGATCGCGTCATGGAGAGGACGAACATACTACTGCTCGGCATCGGCGCACCCGCCGCGCGGCTGGCCGATGCGCTCGACGCGCCGCTGATCGATATCGGGCGGGACGATCTCAAGGACGCGATCGCGGAGGCGACGCGGGGTGGGGTGGACCTCATCCTGTTCGTCGCCTGCCTGGATGTCGCGCTTCACCCGCAGGCGTTCGAGTCGCTGGGTGACGAGGCGTGGCGCGAGGGCGTCGATCGTCCGCTTGAGCTGATGCTCTCGACACTTCATGCGCTCAGCGCGCTCTATCTGTCCGATCCGCCCCCTGTCGCCTTCGCAGGGCCGAGCATGGCGCTGTCCGGCGGGGACGGGCTGGCGCTGCTGAGCGCCGTGGCGGAGGGGCAGCGCGCGCTGATGAAATCCGCGTCCCGCCAGTTGGGCAAGCGCGGCTTCCGCTTCACCTGGATCGCGATCGACACGTTTCTGTTCGCGCCCGAGCTCGCAAGCGCGGACCTGCCGAAGTCGCAGGACCCCGATCCGTTGGCGACGGGCGCGCCGGCCGACGTCTCGCAGCTCGCGGCCTTGCTCTCGCTGCTCGCCGATCCGCGCGCGAAGGGGCTAATCGGTCAGTCGCTGGCGCTGGACGGTGGGGAGTTGATGCTGCCATGAGCCTGCTCGAAGGAAAGGTGGCGTTCGTCACCGGCGCCGGCGGAACCGGCATCGGCCGGGGCAGCTCGCTCGCACTGGCGGCCGCCGGCGCCTCGGTGGTGGTGACCGCGCGCAGGATCGAGGCGGCGCAGAAGACAGCGGACGCGATCACGGCGGAGGGCGGCACCGCGCTCGCGCTGGCGCTCGACGTGTCGGATCGCGCGGCGGTCGAGAAAGCCATTGCGGCGGCGGTCGATCGCTTCGGGCGGCTCGACATCCTGATCCAGAACGCCGTCCATGGCGGTTCGTCGATGAGCCAGGCGATCGAGGAGCAGTCGGTCGATCTGATGCGCGAACATGGCGCCGTCTCGCTCGACGGGGCTTTCTACCTCGCCCGCGCTGCTTTCCCGCATCTGAAGGCGGGCGGGGAAGGGCGGATGGTGTTCTTCACCTCGCTGCGCGGCATCAAGGGCAGCGGGGCGAACCCGGTCTATGCCGCGCAGAAGGGCGCGATCCGTGGCCTCACCAAATCGCTGGCGCGCGAATGGGGTCGCCATGGCATCACCGTCAACGCGCTGGCGCCGGCATCGATGTCGGACGCGACGCTCGTCTATTTCGAGGCGCACCCCGGCGTACGCGAGATGATCGAGGCGAGCGTGCCGATGCGCCGCATGGGCGACGGGCGCGCCGATATCGGCGGCGTGATTGTGGCGCTCTGCTCGCCGCTGTGCGGCTATATGACGGGACAGACGCTGTTCGTGGACGGCGGCGGCTACACCGCGCTCTGAGGGAGGATGCGATGACCGAGGGGACTATGCTTGCGACCAGGCCGGATCATGTGCCGGCCGCGCTGGTCTACGATTTCGACATGTACGACATTCCCGGATCGGGCGACGACATCCAGCTTGCCTACCGGGCCGTGCAGCAGGCGGCGCCGGACATCTTCTGGACGCCGCGCAACGGTGGCCACTGGGTCGCGACGCGGGCCGAAGACATCGAGGCGATGCAGCGCGACTACGAGCATTTCTCGCACCGCAAGATCGTGCTGCCGCGCATGCCCGACGGCTACCGCCAGATCCCGCTGGAGCTCGATCCGCCTGAGCATGGCCCGTTCCGCCGCCCGCTGATGCAGGCGCTGCTGCCCAAGGTGGTCAACGCGCTGGAAGGCAAGGTCCGCGAGGTCACTGTCGCTCTGGTCGAAGGCCTGCAAGACAAGGGGCGCTGCGAGTTCATCGCCGATTTCGCCAAGGTGCTGCCGATCGTCGTCTTCCTCGACATGGTCGATCTGCCGCGCGAGGATCGGGCCTATTTGCTGCCGATTGCCGAGGATTCGGTGCGCGGCCGCACCGCCGAGATCCGGGGCGACGCGCACCGCAAGGTGGGCGAATATCTCGCCCAGACGGTGATCGCGCGGCGCGCGAAACCGGGCGACGACCTGATCAGCAAGCTGGTGAGCGCGCCGATCGACGGGCAGGAGATGCCGCTGAACGATGCGATCGCCTTCGCGACTCTGGTGCTGTTCGGCGGGCTCGATACGGTGGCGGGGATGCTCGGCTTCGTCGCGCGCTTCCTGGCGCTAAACCCCGGCCATCGCCGCGAGCTGGCATCGCGCCTCGACGACGAGCCCTTCATGCGCAACGCGCTGGAGGAGCTGCTGCGCCGCCACGGCATCGCCAACACCGCGCGCTACATCGCGCAGGATTTCGACTATAAGGGCGTGCCGTTCCGCGAAGGCGACATGATCCTGCCGCCCAACCTGCTGGTCGGCATGGACGAGCGCAAGGTCGAGGATCCCACGACGGTCGATTTCGGACGACGGCTGCCGCGCCACGCCACCTTCGGCAATGGCGCGCACACCTGCCCCGGCGCGGTGCTGGCGCGGCGCGAGCTGCGCATCTTCCTGGAGGAATGGCTGACCCGCATTCCCGAGTTCGAGGTGGCGCCGGGCACGAAGCCGGTGCTGGCGACGGGCATGGTCAACGGCGTGCTGGAACTGCAGCTGGTCTGGCCGGTCTGACGGAGGCGGGCGTTTCCCGAAGGAAACATTCCGGGAACATCAGGCGTCGTCGAGGTCGGGCTGGAAATTGGGCGCGCTCTCCGCATCCCAGGGCAGCGCATCCATGTAGCGCTTGCCGGCGCTGGCCTGATCGGGCGTGACAGTCAGGCGATCGGTGCCGAGCACTTCGGCCAGCCTTTCCCGCACCGTCTCGGCATCGATGTCGCGCACGAAGATGCCGTCATTCTCCGCGAGCTGGGTCGTGCCCAGCCGCCCGCCGCCGGTGTAGAAGACGCGGCCCGTCACCGCGCTCTCGCGGCTGAGGAAATAGGCCATCGCCGCCGCCACCTTCTCCGCGGGCAGGTTGCGCTGGAACCAGCCGACGGTCGCGCGATCGGGAATCTGCTCGACCATCCGCGAATAGGCCGTGGGCATCACCGCGTTGACGAGGATGTCGCGCGCGCGGCCCTCGATCGCGGCATCGAAGGTCAGGCCCAGCATCGCCGCCTTGGCCGCGCCATAGGGGGCGTTGCCGCCGACCCCCATCACGCCGTTGGAGGAGATGTTGAGCACCCGCCCGTAACGCTGCGCGCTCATGATCGGCCAGGCGGCGCGCATCAGGTGATGGCCGCCGATCGCGTTGATCCGGTAATGCTGCTCGATCGTCTCGTCGTCGAAGTCGGTGAAGGGGCCGGGCAGCGCCGTGCCGCAATTGTTGATGAGGATGTCGAGCCGCCCGAACGCCCCGATCGCCGCCGCGACGATCGCGCGCGCCGCCTCCCCGGTGCCGACCGCGTGGCTGTCCGCCGCCGCCTGGCCGCCGGCCGCCCTGATCTCCGCCGCCACGATCTCCGCCGGGCCTGCAGAGCCGTTCCCGCTACCGTGCACATCGCCGCCATAATCATTGATCAGCACGGCCGCGCCACGCTTCGCCAGTTCCATGGCGTAGGCACGGCCCATGCCGCCGCCCGCCCCGGTGACGATCGCGACCTGCCCGTCGAAGCGGATCTCTTGGCTCATGGCGTCAGGCCTCCTCGATGCGTCGCCCGCCCTCAATAAGGTGGCGATCCTGTGGTGAGTTCGGGGATCAGTTCGGCACCGGCCGCGAAGGAGTGGGCCGGTTCGTGCCCGGCGGCGATCGTCGCGAGCGCAGCGCCGACATCGTCGCCCACCTCCACGACGTCGCTCTCGATCAGGCGGGTGCGGCGCACGCGGCCGGCGCCGCCGTGATAGATCATGCCGCTTTCCTTGCAGTCCTCGCTGGCCAGCCAGCCGACGATCCGGGCGACATGATCGGGCGAGAGGAAATCAGCCCATTCGGTGCCGAGCACGCCGTCGGACATGGAGGTATAGGCGACCGGCGCCACCACGTTGGCGCGGATATCGGCGCCCTCCGGCGCGTCCAGCACGACGCCGCGCGCGATGCCGGTCATCGCCGCCTTGGCCGCGCTGTAGGGAACGGACTTCACCTGCCCCCACAGGCCCGCGCCCGATCCGGTGAGCACGATGCGGCCATAGCCCTGCTTCACCATGTGCGGCCAGGCGGCGTGGAGCGGGTAGAGCGTGCCCCACAGGCTGACGTCGATGATCGCGCGGTTGGTGGCGAGGTCCATGCCGTCGAAATCCTCGAACCACTGCACGCCGGCGTTGCAGACGAGAATGTCGATCCGCCCGAAATGGTCGATCGCGGCGGCGACCATGTCGCGGCCGGCCTGCTCGGTCTCGACCGCGCCGTCATGCGCGACCGCGCGACCTCCTGCGGCGACGATTTCGTCGACCACCGCCTGCGCGCGCGAATGCCCCTCGCGCGGCCGGTTGTTGACGATGACGGCGCAGCCGGCCTTCGCCAGCCATAGCGCATAGGCGCGGCCGAGGCCGGTCGCGGCACCCGTGACGATGGCGACGCGACCGGAGAAACCGGCGCCCATCAGGCCGGCTCGGCGAAGCCGGTGGGCGCGTGGGGCAGGAAGATCGTCTTGATCTCGGTGAAGCCGTAAAGCCCCTCCAGACCGCCCTCGCGACCCATGCCGGATTGCTTGAAGCCGCCATAGGGCAAGGTGAAGTCGATGACGCGGCCGTTATAGCCGAAATTGCCGGTGCGGATGCGGCGGCCCACCGCATAGCCGCGATCGACATCCTCGGTGATCACGCCGCCGGAGAGACCGTAATTGCTGTCGTTGGCGATGGTGATCGCCTCTTCGACGGTGTCATAAGCGATCACGGTGCCGACCGGCCCGAAGATTTCCTCGCGCGCGATGGTCATGGCGTTGTCGGCGTCGACGAACAGAGTCGGTTCGATGAACCAGCCCTTGTCGAGATGGGCAGGGCGGCCGCCGCCAGTCACCACCCTGGCACCTTCGCTCTTGCCCTTGTCGAGCAGGCCCATGACGCGGTCGAGCTGGCGCTTGGCGACGAGCGGGCCCATCGTCGTCGCCTCCTCGAACGGATCGCCGACCACGACATGCTGCATCGCCGCCGCGATCGCGCCGGCGATCTCGTCCTTTCGCGAGCGGGGGACGAGGATGCGGCTGAAGGCCGAGCATTGCTGCCCGCACAGGCCGACGAGATTGGGCATGATGCTGGCGACCACCGTCTCGACCTTGGCGTCGTCCAGCACGATCACCGCCGACTTGCCGCCGAGTTCGGTGGTGAAGCGGGCCGAACGCGCGCCGCAGATCGAACCGATGTGGAGGCCCACGGCGGTCGATCCGGTAAAGCTCACCTTGTCGACCTCGGGCTTGCGGACGAGATAGTCCGAGACCTCGCGACCGGCGGGCAGCACCGTGAACACGCCCTCCGGCAGGCCCACCTCGTGGATGCACTCGGCGAGCAGCAGCGCCTCCAGCGGCGTCTCGGGCGAGGGCTTGGCGATCACCGTGCAGCCCGCGACGAGGGCGGGCGCCACCTTGAGCAGCAGGGTCGGCATCGGCGCGTTCCACGGCACCACCGCGACGGTGACGCCAACCGGCTCGCGCACCACCATGCAATATTCGCCATTGGCGCCCCGGCGCGGTTCCTCGAAGCCATGTTCGATGGCGAGGTTGGCGAAATACTCCAGATAGCCCGGATACATGCCCGATGCCCATTGCGACTGGGCGAAGGGCATGCCGACCTGCAGAGTCCAGGCCTTGGCGAAATCGCCCGCCCGCTCGCGTACCTTGGCGGCGACGGCGAGCATCTTGTCGGCGCGCTCCTTCGCCGTCATGCGCGGCCAGGGGCCGTGATCGAAGGCGTGACGGGCGAGCGCCACGGCGCGGTCCACATCCACCTCGGACGCCTCGGCGACGCTGCCGACCAATACTTCCGTGGAAGGCGAGATGATCTCGATCGCGCCGCCGCCTGACGGACGCACCCAGTCGCCGCCGACATAAAGCTCCTCGCTGTGCGTGAGGCCGGCCAAATCCAGGGTCATGTCAGGCTCCTATTCGGGCGCTCGGGCGCCGGTTCGGCAGGGAAGATAGGACGGGACACGGCGCCACGCGATGCCGCCGGAGCCGACATCGCGTGGGCGATCGGATCATTCCTCGACGACGACGGGCAGCGACAGCATGCCGTCCACCCCGCCATCGACATGCAGCATCTGCCCGGTGACGTAGCGCGCCGCCTCGGAGGCGAGGAACACCACCGGCCCGGCGATCTCGGCCGGATCGCCGAAGCGACCCATGGCGATCGCGCTTTTGAAGATCCGCGCCCGCTCGGGGTGGCCCACGGTGGGCGCCGCCATGTCGGTATCGAAGAAGCCCGGCGCGATCGCGTTCACGGTGACGCCGCTCGGCGCCAGATCGGCGGCCACCGCCTTGGTCAGGCCCAGCACCGCCGTCTTGCTGGCGACGTAGGAGGAGAGGTTGGGGCGCCCCGTCTTGGAAACGTAGGAGCCGAAATTGATGATCCGGCCCCAGCCGCGCTCGACCATGCCGACCGACGCATCGCGGCACAATATGTACATGGACGAGACGTTGACGTCGAACATCTGCTCCCATTTGGCGAGCGTCGATCCGTGGAGCGGCCCCCACCCGCCGATCGCGCCGTTGTTGACGAGGATGTCGATAGCGATGCCGCGTTCGGCGAGATCGGGGATCACGCGCTCGACGGCGGGCAGGTCGCCCAGTTCGAAGGTGGCGATCTCCGCCTCGCCGCCCTGTTCGCGGATCAGCGCGGCGACCTCGGCGAGCTTCGCCTCGTCGCGCGCGGCGAGAACGACGCGGGCACCGGCCTCCGCCATGGCGAGCGCGATGGCGCGGCCCAATCCGCGCGAGGCGCCGGTGACGAGCGCGGTGCGCCCGGCAAGCGAGAACATGTCCATGCGATACGGCTCCGTGCCGGAGGGTCAGGCGGCGGCGAGGTCCTTCGCCGGTTCCGGATCGGGGCGGGCGAAACGCTGGAGGCGGCCGGGCAGCGCGCCGGTCGAGACGCCCTCGCGATAGGTCACCACGCCTGAGACGATCGTCGCCTCATACCCGTCCGCCTTCTGCGACAGACGGCGGCCGTTGGCCGGCAGATCGTAGGTGGCGTGCGGGGCGTAGAGATGCAGGCGATCCATGTCGATCACGTTGAGATCAGCCTTGTAGCCCGGCTTGATCAGCCCGCGATCGCGCAGACCGCCAGCTCGGCCGGATCGCGCGACAGCATCTTGATCGCGGCGGGCAGCTTTACCGCCTTGTCGGCCGTCTGGTTCTTCACCCAGTAAGTGAGCAGGTAGGTGGTGTAGGCGGCATCGCAGATCATCGAATAATGCGCGCCGCCGTCGCCCAGCGCGACCACCGTGCGATCGTGGCCGAGCAGGAAGCGCGAGCTTTCGAACTTCTCGCCCTCGGCATTACCGAGCGGGCGGTAGAGCACCTCGTGCCCGTCGCGCTGAAGCAGCACGTCGTAGAGCATCTCCTTGGTGGTGACGCCCTTCGCCTTCGCTAGCGCGGCGATGCTCTCCGACTTGGCCGGATTGTAGTTCGGCGGATCGTTTAGCACGTACATGTCGTCCAGATCGGAGAGCACGTAGAGGAAGAAATCGAACGGGTCCTGCGGCTCTTCGGCCAGCAGCTTTTTGCGGAAGGCAGGGTCCTGCATCCGGGCGACCTTCTGCTCCAGCGGCAGATCAGCGATCTCGCGGAAGCTCGGGTTGAGCGCGAAGGGGTGGAGCGAGAGCTCGAGGCCGAGCATCGCGCCGGTCGGGCGCGGGATCACCTGGCCGCGGATTTCGAGGCCATCCCTCTTGGCCTGCTCCAGATCCTCCAGCGTGCCCTTCCACGCGCCCGGCTCGTGCGGCGCCTGCATGAAGGTGAAGGAGACGGGGCGGCCCGATTCCTTGGCGATGTCACGCAGCAGGTCGAAGCGCTCGCGCGGCGTCACGTCGTAGCTCGGCACCATCTGGAAGATGCCGGCATCGGCATCCTTCAGCCCGGCGGCGAGCGCCAGCACCTCCTGATCCTCGGTCTTGACCGAAGGCGCCGGCCGGCCGTCCTTGAACTTGTGCGCGAAGCTGCGCGAGGTGGTGACGCCCAGCGCGCCGGCCTCGATCGCTTCCTTGGTGAGACGGCGCATCTCGGCGAGATCATGCTCGGTCGGCGGCTCCAGATTCACACCGCGCTCTCCCATCACCCAGACGCGCACCGGCGAGTGAGGAAGCTGCGCGCAGAAATCGATGTCGCTTTCGCGCTGCTCGATGGCGTCAAGATATTCGGGGAAAGTCTCCCAGTTCCACGGCACGCCGGCGGTCATCACCACTTCTGGGATGTCCTCCACGCCTTCCATCAACTTCACCGCGATCTGGTGGTCAGCCTTGCGGATCGGCGCGAAGCCGACGCCGCAATTGCCCATCACCACCGTCGTCACGCCATGATCGGAGGAGGGGGCGAGGCGGTGCTCCCAGGTGATCTGACCGTCGTAATGAGTGTGCACGTCGACGAAGCCCGGCGTCACGATGCGGCCCGCGGCCTCGATCTCCTCGGCGCCGGTGCCGGACACCCGGCCCACCTCGACGATGCGGCCGTCCGTCACGGCCACGTCCGCCACGAAGGGTTCGCCGCCCGTGCCGTCCAGCACCGTGCCGCCCCGGATCACAATATCGTAGTCAGCCATCGTCCGTCTCCTCGGGCCTGATATCTATGCCCCGCAGCCGATTCCGAACAGCCATGAGGCATCGCATCCGCGAACAGTGGTGGCGGCGGATGCGTGCGCTCGCGGACGTGCTACCTGACAGCGAAATCAGGAGCGGAGCCGGAAGAGAACCATGGCGCAGACGAACGCGGGTGAAGCGGATTACATCATCGTCGGCGCCGGATCGGCAGGCTGTGTGCTCGCCAACCGGCTGACCGAGGACGGCAAGGCGCAGGTGATCCTGCTCGAAGCCGGCGGCGACGACCGGCCGCTCAGGGAGCTTGGCCAGTTCTCCAGCAACATGAACATCCACATCCCGGCCGGCTTCACCAGCATGCTGGAAGATCCAAAGATCAACTGGAACTACAAGACCGAACCCAACCCCTCCACCGACGGGCGCACCTTCGCCTTCCCGCGCGGCAAGGTGCTGGGCGGCTCCTCCTCGATAAACGGCATGATCTACGTGCGCGGTCTGCCGCAGGATTATGACGGCTGGCGCCAGCTCGGCGCGGCCGGCTGGTCGTGGACCGATTGCGAGCCCTATTTCCGCAAGGCCGAGAACCAGGCCGGTCGTGACGCCACTTTCGCCGGGCTGGGCGGCCCGCTCGACATCACCGACACGCCGGTGAAGCATTCGATGTCGGACAACATCCGCAAGGCGTTCATCGAGGCGGGCGCGCCCGCCTCGGAGGATCTCAACGGCAACACATTCGAAGGCATCAGCGTCACCCGGCTGACCCAGAAGAACGGTCTGCGAAGTTCGGCGGCGACCGCGTACCTGCACCCGGCGATGAAGCGCCCCAACCTCAAGGTGGAGAAGCGCGCGCTCGCCACCCGCATCCTGTTCGAGGGCACCAGGGCAGTCGGCGTCGAGTTCGAACGCGCTGGCGAGCGGCATGTTGTCCGCGCCCGGCGCGAGGTGATCCTGTCGGGCGGTGCGATCAACTCGCCGCAACTGCTGGAGCTTTCCGGCGTCGGCCAGCCCGATCTGCTGCGCTCGCACGGCATCGCGGTCGTGGCCGAGAATACCGGCGTGGGCGAGCATCTGCAGGATCATTATGCGAGCATGGTGCGCGGCCGGATGAAGACCGGCACCGCCAACATGAACGGGCTGTCGCGCGGGCTGCCGCTGATCGGCCAGATGATCCGCTATGCCTTCACGCGCACGGGCCTGCTGGCGCTCGGCGGATCGCACATGACCGCCTATCTGCGCTCCGGCCCCGAAGCGGAGTTCCCGGACCTGCAATTCTTCGCCAGCCCCGCCACCGTCGATTTCGACGAGCTGGTGAAGACCGGCCGGATGACGATGGAGAAGGAACCCGGCATCACCATCGGCGGCTATCCGATGCGCCCGCATTCGATGGGTACGATCCACATCCGCTCGGCCGATCCGCGCACCCAGCCCGCGATTATTCCCAATTTCCTCGCCGAGCCGGCGGACCAGCGCGGCGTCGTCGCGGCTTTGCGCTGGGCGCGGCGGATCATGGCGCAGCCTTCACTCGCTCCCTATTTCGATCACGAGACGACGCCGGGCGCCCAGCTGCAGACCGACGACGAACTGCTCGCCTTCGCGCGCGCCGCCGGCTCGACCGGCTACCACCAGACCAGCACCTGCGCGATCGGCCCGGTAGTCGACGAGCGCCTCCGCGTGAAAGGGGTGGAAGGCCTGCGCGTCGTCGATGCCTCTGTGATGCCGCGCGTCGTTTCGGGCAACACCAACGCCGCCACGATCATGATCGGCGAGAAGGGCGCCGACATGATCCGCGCCGACGCGCGCGGCTGAGCGGCGGGCGATGCCGCCCGGATACGGCCCGATCCGCCAGATGGGCTATGTCGTCCGCGATATCGAGGCGGCGATGGCGCAATGGGCGGATCGGCTGCGGATCGGGCCGTGGTTCTACAATCCGCGCCTGCCGCTCACCCGCTACAGCTTTCGCGGCACCGAATATGGCGGCTTCGACATGAGCTACGCGCTCGCCAATTCGGGCGACATGCAGATCGAGCTGATCCAGCAACGCTGCGACACGCCGAGCCTCTATCGCGAGCATCTCGATCGCCACGGCGAGGGGCTGCAGCACATCTGCGTCTGGCCCGAGGAGTATGACGCGATGTTCGCCCGCGCCTGCGCCAACGGCCTGGTGCCGGCACAGGAAGGGGCGATCGGCGCGATCCGCTTCGCCTATTTCGAGGATGCCGCGCATGGGGGCACCAGCCTCGAAATGTCCGAGATGGTGCCCCAGCGCCGCCCCGGTATCGAGCGCATCCGCGCCGCCGCCGTGGATTGGGACGGCAACGATCCCGTCCGCCCCTACAGCTTCCTGGTGCTCAACCCTGGCTCTCCGGCACCGTGACCCTGAGGCCGTCCAGCGCGGCGGTGAGGCGGATCTGGCAGGAGAGGCGGGATGTCTCGCGTGGGCCGGTCGCGAATTCCAGCATGTCCTTCTCCATCGCCGGGGGCGCCCCGACCGCCGCGAACCAGCCCGGATCGACATAAACATGGCACGTCGCACAAGCGCAGGCGCCGCCGCAATCGGCGACGATCCCGGCCACCCCGTTGCGCACCGCGACTTCCATCAGGGAGAAGCCCAGGTCCCCGTCGAGAATACGCTCCGAGCCGTCCGGCTCCACGAAAGTCACCTTCACCATATCCCATCCCGAAATCCCCGCGGCATGATCGCTGGATGCCATCCCCGCCACCGCATCGCGAGGGAAGACGTGCGATCCATCGCGCTCACGATGGATCATGGCCGGCCAAAGGTCCGCTTGCAAAGCACCTGTGGTTAGGCGCTTTTCTGTCGGCGGGAGAGCCTGTCGGGCACCGCATTGCGGGCGCTGATCGACCGACGCACGACGAACGACAAGAGGGGACGAGGATCATGGCGGATATTGAGCTGGACCGGCCGGCGGCCGGCGTTCGGCGGATCACCCTCAACCGGCCGGATGCGCTCAACAGTTTCTCCTTCCCGATGTATGCCGAATTTCTCGATGTGCTGCAGGATATCCGCTTTGATCCCGACGCACAGGTGGTGATCCTGACGGGCGCGGGCCGCGCTTTCTCGGCCGGCCACGACATCCGTCTGCAGAGCGAAGCGCCCTGGGTGCGTGGCAATCTCGGCAAGGCGCAGAAGACCCGCGCCATGATGGCCAAGCTGGGCCAGATACCGGTCGCAATGCGCAGCCTGCCGCAACCGGTGATCGCGGCGGTGAACGGGTCGGCGGCCGGTCTCGGCTACCTGCTGGCTCTTGCGGCCGACCTGTGCCTCGTCGGCAAATCGGCCAAGTTCGTCAACGCCTTCCACAATGCCGGCACCGGGCACGAACTGGGCTTTTCCTATCTGCTGCCCCGCGCGATCGGCACCCAGCGCGCCGCCGAACTGCTCCTGACCGGGCGCCCGGTGCTCGCCGAGGAGGCGGCCCGCATCGGCCTCGCGCTACGCATGGTGGACGACGAGGCGTTGCAGGCGGAGGCGTTCGCGCTCGCCGATGCCATCGCGATCAACAGCCCCATCGGTATCGCGCTGACCAAGCAGTCGCTGTGGCTGAACCAGTCGACGGGCAGCCTCGAGGCTGCGATCGAAATGGAAAGCCGCGCGATCTACATCAGCCAAACGACTGAAGACACGGCCGAGAAGCGCCGCTCCTTCATCGAGAAGCGGCGCCCCGACTTCAAGAATCTCTGATCCTCAGTTGCGCGGGATCCCCGCGTCGATCTGCGCCCAGGTCTCGTCCGGGTAATAGATATATTCGACATGGTGGCCGATCGTCTCGCGACAGTCGGCGTAGAAATAGGCCGTGCCGTTGGGGTGGCCGCCCTCGATGACGATCGGGAAGCCCTGCGCCTCCGCTGCGGCCCGCGCGGCCCGCAGCGCCTCCAGCGTCGGCAGTTTCTGGGCCTCGTGGTGGTAACGCATCTCGAAGCCCGCGCCGCCGTTCAGGACCTCGCGATAGACTCCGTCCTCGCCGGAGATCGGGCGGATCACCTCGATCTGCACGCCGCCCGCCCAGGCGAGGCCGATATCCACCTTCGCTTCCTGGCCCGGCTTCGTCTCCATGGCGAAATCGCGCAGCTCCAGGAAACTGGCGACCCCGTGGCGTTCGCCGAACAGCCTGAGCGCCGCATCGAAATCGTTGGTGATATAGGCCATCTGGACGAAGCTGTTCGCCAGCAGGCCGGTGCCCTCATCCGCCATTGTCACATCCTCTCGAAGATCGCGGCCGCCCCCTGGCCGCCGCCCACGCACATCGTCTCCAGTCCGTAGCGGCTGCCGCGCCGCTCCATCTCGTGGAGCAGGCTCACCATCATCCGCACGCCGGTCGCGCCGATCGGATGGCCGAGCGAGATGCCCGATCCGTTGACGTTGAGCCGATCGGGATCGTTCCAGCCCCAGCCCTTGAGCACGGCGAGCACCTGGCAGGCGAACGCCTCGTTGAGCTCTACGAGGTCCATCTGGTCCCAGCCGAGGCCGGTGCGCTCGAACAACCTGGCCACCGCCGGCACCGGGCCGATGCCCATGGTGGCGGGATGACAACCCACCGCCGACCAGCCGACCAGCCGCGCCATCGGGGTGAGGCCGAGTTCGGCCAGCTTGTCCTCCGCCACGATCAGGCAGGCGGCCGCCGCATCGTTCTGCTGCGCGGCATTTCCGGCAGTGACGATGCCGTCCTTGCGGATCGGTTTCAGCTTCGCCAGCGTCTCGGCCGTGGTGTCGCCGCGAATGCCCTCGTCCTTGGCGAAGAGGACGGGATCGCCCTTCTTCTGCGGTAGCTCGATCGGCACGATTTCCTTGTCGAACCGGCCGGAATCCCAGGCGGCGGCGGCGCGCTGCTGGCTGCGCGCGGCATAGGCGTCGGCCTCCTCACGGCTGATGCCATAGTCTTTGGCGAGCGTGTCGCCCGTCTCGATCAGGCCGGAGATGAAGCCGAAACGCTCCACCGGCTGCGAACGCTCGCGCCCGCGATCGAGCCGGTCGTAGAAAGGGGTGGTGCCGGCGCGTGCCCCCTGCCGCATGGCGGTCGAATAATATTCGATGTTGCTCATGCTCTCGACACCGCCGGCGATGACCACGTCGGCGGCGCCGGTCTGCACCATCATCGCGGCCGTCGCGATCGCGGTGACGCCGCCGCCGCAGCGGCGATCGACCTGCATGCCGGGCAGCTCGATCGGCAGGCCGGCGTGGAGCGCCGCCCAGCGCCCGATGCACGGCGCTTCCGAATTGGCATAACTCTGCGCCAGCACCACATCGTCGATGCGCGCCGGATCGACGCCGCTGCGCTCCACCACGGCGCGGACGATATGCGCGGCGAGGTCTTCCGCTGGCACCGAAGCGAGCCCGCCCAGGAAACGCCCGACAGGCGTGCGGAGCGGGGTGACAATCGTGGCGTTGCGCAAGACGGACGGACTCCCGATGGACTTCTCGCCAGCCGTCTTACGCGCGGGCGGGGGCGGCTTCTATGGAATGCGCGCATCAAGCGAATATGCGATGTCTACCCATCGGCGTTGCCAGCGACGCGCGCTCGGCTAACCATCGCGGCCATGACCGTCCCTTCCGTCATCGAACCCCTGCTGGCGCCCTTCGTACTGCGCGGGATGACCGTGGCCAATCGCATCGCGATGGCGCCGATGACGCGCTATTTCTCGCCCGGCGGCGTGCCGGGGGACGATGTGCCGGGCTATTATCGCCGCCGTGCCGAACGGGGCGTTGGGCTGGTGGTGACCGAGGGGATCGGGGTCGCGCACCCGGTCTCGGTCGATCATCCCGATGTGCCGATGCTGCACGGCGATGCGCCGATCGCCAAGTGGCGGGCGATCGTCGACGGCGTCCACGCGGCGGGCGCGAAGATCCTGCCGCAGTTGTGGCATCAGGGCGCGATGTGGAACGTCGAATATGCCGGCGATCCGCAGGGGCAGGAGGCGATCCGCCCCTCGGGCATCTGGGGACCGGCCGACGGCATCATCTCGATCGCGGAAACCTCGCGCGAGAAAGCCGCGGCGGTCGCAACCCGGCCGATGAGCGACGAGGACATCCAGGACGTGATCGACGCCTACGGCGTTTCCGCCCGCAACGCGCTGGCCGCCGGTTTCGACGGCATCGCGATCCACGCCGCGCACGGCTATCTGATCGACACCTTCTTCTGGCATGAGACCAACCGTCGCGCCGATCGCTTCGGCGGCGATCACAAGGCCCGCGCCACCTTCGGCGCCGAGGTGGTGCGGACGATCCGCAAGGTGATCGGCGAGGACATGCCGATCGTGCTGCGCTTCTCCCAGTTCAAGATGCAGGATTACCGCGCGCGGCTGGCCGAGACGCCGGACGAGCTCGCCGCCCTGCTCGGTCCGCTCGCCGATGCCGGGGTCGACATGTTCGATGGCAGCCAGCGCTATTTCGACACACCGATCTTCGACGGCTCCCCGCTCAACCTCGCCGGCTGGGCGAAGAAACTCACCGGCAAGGCCGCGATGACGGTGGGGGGCGTCGGCCTCGGCCGCGCCGGAGGGTCCGCCAAGCATATCGACGACAGCCAGAAATCGACCGACAACCTGCCCCAGCTCGTCACCCGCTTCGAGAAAGGCGAGTTCGACATGGTGGCGGTCGGCCGCTCGCTGCTCAACGATCCGGCCTGGCTGGAGAAGGCGATCGCGGGCGCGGACTTCCAGCCCTTCGATCGCGCCAACCTGGAACGGCTGACATGAGCACGCCCGATCTCGCCGCCCGGATCGACCGTATCGAATCGACGCTCGCCATCCAGCAGCTGCCGATCCGCTACACGCTGGCGGTGGACGGGCGCGATATCGACGGCTGGATCGGCCTGTTCGTCGAGGATGTCGATTGCGGTCGCTTCGGCAAGGGGCGCGAGGCGCTGCGAACCACGATCGAGGAGCCGCTGCGCGGCTTCTACCGATCGATCCACCAGATTTGCGGCCACCAGATCGACTTCGCCGACGCCGATCACGCATCGGGCAAGGTCTATTGTCGCGCCGAACATGAGGATGCCGGCAAGTGGATCGTAATGGCGATCTGCTATTTCGACGATTATGCGCGGCGCGATGGCGCCTGGTATTTCGTCCGCCGCCGCGAGCGCCACTGGTATGCTGCCGATCTGGTCGAGCGGCCGCGCGCGCCGTTCCACGATTGGGCCGGGCACGACATCCCGCCGCGCCTGCCCGCCGCCTTCCCGACCTGGGATCGCTTCTGGCGCGACCTGCCGGCCGAGCGGATCGAAAAATTGACGGACATGCCGGTCCACGGCGACGGAGCGAAAGGATGATGATGGACGGCAAGGTCGCGCTGGTCACCGGCGCGGGCGAGGGGATCGGCGAGGCGGTCGCCCGCGCGCTCACCGCCGAGGGCGCGAAGGTGGTGATCGCCGATATCCGCCCCGAAGTGGGCGAGGAGGCCGCGCACCGGATCGCGCAGGCCGGCGGAACCGTATCCTTCATACGGACCGATGCGACCAAGGAGGATCAGGTCGAGGCGCTGATCGCCAGGACCGTCTCGCTCTACGGCCGGCTCGATTGCGCGCACAACAATGTCGGATCGGGCCGATCGGGATCGACCATCACTAGCATGGAGATGGACGAGTGGGACTGGACGCTCGACATCTCGCTCAAGTCGACCTGGCTGGCGATGAAATACGAGGTGCCGGTGATGCTGGCGAACGGCGGCGGCGCGATCGTCAACACCGCATCGATGGCGGGTGTGTTCTGCACGCCCGTCGCCTCGGCCGCTTACTCCGCCGCGAAGGCGGGGGTGATCCACCTCACCCGCTATGCATCCGACGCTTATGCCGGGCAGGGCATCCGGGTGAACAGTATCGCGCCGGGGCTGGTCGCGACGCCCACCGTCGTCGGCATGCTCGATGATGCGCAACAGGCCGCCGTCGCCGCCGAGAAGCAACTGATCGCCCGCGCGGTGAAGCCGGAGGAGATCGCCGACGGCGTCGTCTACCTGCTCTCCGCCCGGTCGAGCATGGTGACCGGCATCAATCTCGAGATTTGCGGCGGCAGAAAATGAAGAACGCCGCAAGAGCGGCACGCAGGAGGGGCACATGGACAAACCGGGCAAGTGGCTGAAGAGCACCACCGCCATCCGTTTCGAGGTGAAGGACAATGTCTGCCGGATCACGCTGAACCGGCCCGAGAAGCGCAACGCCTTGTCCGGCACCATGCTGCGCGAGCTCAACCAGGCCTTTCTGGAGGCGGACGACCGGATCGACGTCAACGCCATCGTGCTCAGCGGCGAGGGCAAGGATTTCTGCGCCGGCTTCGATCTGCTGGACAGTTATGGCGGCGGCGCGGACAGTTCGACCGATTATGATCCCGCGCTCTATCGCAGCCGCGCCGGCACGATCGACGACGACATCTGGAACCTCGCCCGCCAGCAGGATCTGCTGCTGCCGATGATCGAGATGCACAAGCCGGTGATCACGAAAATCCACGGCAATTGCCTGGCAGGCGGCACGGACGTCGCTTTCTACAGCGACATCATCATCGCCGCCGAGGATGCGAAGATCGGTTTTCCGGCGGCGCGGGCCAATGGCACGCCGCCCAGCAATTTCTGGATCTACCATTGCGGCCCGCAATGGGCGAAGCGCATGCTGTTCACCGGCGACACGATCAGCGGCCGCGATGCCGCCCGCATCGGCCTGGTGCTCGAATCCTATCCGGCCGGGGAGCTGGACCACGAAGTGGCCGAGATGGCGCGGCGGGTGGCGGCGGTGGACCCGGAGATCCTTTCCGCCCACAAGCGCATGGTCAACGGCCAGATGGCGCTGATGGGCGCGCGTGCCTCGCAGCGGCAGGCGCTCGATCTGGATGCCGAGGCGCACCTGAGCCGTGGCCCGCGCCGATCGAAATTCCGGGCCGACATGGCCGAATCCGGCCTCAAGGAGGCGCTCAGGAACCGCGATGCGCCGTTCGGCGACGGCAAGGTGACGCTGCGCGCACGGGGCGGCTGACATGATCCGCTTCGACGGGCAGGTGGCGATCGTCACGGGCGCGGGGCGCGGCATGGGGCGCGAACATGCGCTGCTCCTCGCACGGCGCGGCGCAAAGGTGGTGGTCAACGATTATGGCGGCGCGCGCTCGACGATCGATCCCGGCTCGATCGACACCGCGCAGGAGGTCGTCGATGCGATCCGTGCGGAGGGCGGTGAGGCGATCGCCAATGGCGCAATGGTCGGCACCGGCGAGACCGCGACCGCGATCGTCGATGCCGCGCTGGCGGCGTTCGGGCGGGTCGACATCCTCGTCAACAATGCCGGCGGCGCGCTGATCGGCGATCCCGATGCCTATGACGACGCGCAGATCGAGGGCGTCCTGCGTGCCAATTTCATCGGCGCCTACATGCTGATCCGCCGCGTCTGGCCGCACATGCGCGCGCAGGGCTATGGCCGGATCGTCAACGTGATGTCCTCGGCGGTGCTGGGATCGGGGCAGCTCGCGCCTTACGCGGCCGGGAAGGGCGGCCTGTTCGGGCTGACCGCCGACATCGCCTGCGACGGCCGCCCCCACGACATCCTCGTCAACGGCATCTTCCCGACCGGCGCTTCGCGCCTGACCGAAACCTCGCTGGAGGACGTGGCGCTCTGGTACCGCACCCATTTCCAGCCGGAGAAGGTCTCCGCCTTCGTCGCCTATCTGTGCAGCCGGGAGCTGGATTTTGCGGGCGAGGTGTTCAACGTCGGCGGCGGGCGCGTCGCGCGGCTGGCGATCTTCGACAATGAGGGGATGTTCGATCCCGGCATCACGCCCGAATCGGTCGCCGCCAACATCGGCGCCATCCGTGACATGGACACGCCGACCATCCTGCCCTCGCTCTGGGCGCAGACCGAGCGCTATTTCCCCTGTCTGCCATGGACCGGCGGCGAGAGCGGCATCCTGTGAAGCGTCAGCCGCGATCCTTGCCGTAGAAGGTGCGGGAGCGGCCGATATGCTTGCGGATCGCATTTTCCGCCGCGTCCGCATCGCCCGCGCCGATCGCCCTGGCGATACGGCGATGATCGCGGATCACCGCCGTGCCGTGCCAGCCGGGCTTGTCGGTGAGCATCCGGTTGAGCACGACCAATTGCTGTTCGATCTGCAGCAGCTGGCGGGAGAGGCGGCGGTTGCCGGTCGCCTCGCGGATCGCGCGATGGAATTCGCGATCGCATTCGATGTGCGCGGCGCGATCCTTGCGCGCGACCGCCTCCTCGTGTCGATCCACGATGGCATCGAGCTTTTCCGCCACCTGCGGGGACCGTTCCGCCGCACGCCGCGCCGCGATCGCCTCCAGCCCCTCGCGCAGATCGAACAGGTCGATCGCGTCCTGCGCGTCGCCGACCAGCACGGTGACGCCGGAGGTGGGGTGCGGCACCACCAGCCCCTCGCGCTCCAGCATCAGCAGCCCTTCGCGCGCCGGCGTGCGGCTGACGTTCAGGCGCCGCGCGATCTCCGGCACGCTGAGCCGCGCGCCCGGCGCGATCTCGCCGGAGACGATCGCCTCGCGCAGTCGCTCGGCCACCCGCTCGGTCAGCGGCAGATTGCGATCGAGGGCGCTCAGCGTTTCGGACGTATCGAGAATAAGGGCCTCCGCAAGGCTAACCGACAAAGCGCTGGACAACGTGCATGTTGCATGCAAATTTGTCGAGCAAGGAGATCATCATGACCATCGTGCTCGATCCGACCGCCGGGAGCAATGCGGATGTTGCAACTCCAGGTCCCGACGCAGGCTCGCTGGCTGGCAAGCGGGTGGCGATCCGCATCGACATGCTGTGGCGATCGTGGGACTGGGTGAGCGAGATCTGGGCCGAGGGCTTGCGCGCCGAAGGCGCCGAGGTGGAGTTCTGGCGCAGCTGCGGGCGCACCGGCGAGGAGGGCCGCGTCGCGGCACGGGATTATGCCGCCGTGCTCGCCCGCGCCGATATGGCCATCGTCGGGCTCGGCAATTGCGGCTCCTGCACGTCGTGGACGATCGCCGATGCGCTGCAGGCGGCTGCCACCGGCATCCCCACCATCGCCGTCGCCACCGCGCATTTCGAGGCGCTGGCGAAGAATCTCGCCCGGCGCGGCGGCCGATCCGGCCTGCGCCTGCACATCCTTCCTTATCCTCTCGATATCCTGCCGCGGAGCGACGTCGATGACATTGCAAGAGACCAGTATCGATCGTTCCTGCGGGATTTCGGGGTGCGAGGCGGATTGGCTCAGCTCTCGGCGGCATGAGGTCGACGGCGATATCCAGGCCTTCACCGCCTGGGCGCTGCAGCAGGGTTGGGGGGACGGCCTGCCGCTGATCCCGCCGACCGAGGAGCAGGTGCAGGATTTCCTGATCAGGGGCGGGCGCTTCCCCGACGAGCTGATCGCCCGCCTGCCGCCGCTCAACGCCGAATGCACAGTCGAGAAGATCGCGATCAACGCGGTGATGGCCGGCGCACCGCCCGAATCGATGCCGCTGCTGATCGCCACGATCGAGGCCATGGCGGACCCGAAGTTCGATCTGGCGGGCCTCAACGCCACCACCGGATCGGTGGTGCCCGCCATGATCGTCAACGGGCCGGTGCGCAACCGGCTGGACATCCCCTATCAGGCGGGGTGCCTGGGCGGCGTGGCGGGCTCCGCGCCCGGCATCGGCCGCGCGCTGCGGCTGATCATCCGCAACGTCGCCGGGCAGCTGATCGATTCGACCTCGCAGAGCGTCTACGGCACGCCCGGCCGCGTCACCGGCATCGTGTTCGGCGAATGGGAGGAGCGATCGCCCTGGGCGCCGCTGGCCGAGCGGCGCGGGGTGAAGGGCGATGCCGTCACCGTCTACGGCGCAATGGGCACCGCCAACATCTGCGACGTGGTGGCGGACAGCGCCGAGGCTTCCTCGAGATCATCGCCAAGTCGATGGCCTATCCGGGTGCCAACGGCTTCCTCACCTCCTCGGCTTTCTCCGAGACACTGTGCGCGATCAACCCGGTGTGGGCGGAGGTGATCGCGAAGCAATTCCCCGACATGGGCGACGTCCAGCATTTCCTCTGGGACAGATGCGCGCTGCCGATCGACTGGTGGCGCCCCGAATATCGTGCACCGATCGAGGCACTCGGCCGGATCAAGCCGGACGGCCGCGTCCACCTCGTGCCGACGCCCGACGACGTGCTGGTGATGGTGGCGGGCGGACTCGGCGGGCTGCACGCCGCGATGCTGCACAGCTGGGGCACCTGCCTGACGGTGACGCGGGCCATCGCCGAATGAGCGCGGACGGGTCCGGCGCGCTCGGCGATCTGCGCGTGATCGACATGGCCTCGCTCTACGCGGCGCCGCTCGCCGCCACGATCATGGCCGATTTCGGCGCCGACGTCGTGAAGGTCGAGCCGCCGGAGGGCGACGGCTTCCGGGGCAGCAAGATGTGGCCGATCGTCGCACGCGGCAAACGCTGCGTGTCGCTCGACCTGCGGAGCGAGGCAGGCTGTGCCGCGCTGAAGGAACTGGTCGCCGGGGCCGACGTGGTGGTGGAGAATTATCCGCCCGGCGTGCTCGATCGGCGCGGCATCGGGTGGCAGGCGCTCTCCGCGATCAACCCGCGACTGGTGATGCTGACGGTCTCCTGCTTCGGATCGGAAGGGCCTTATGCCGGACGGCCGGGATCAGGGACGATCGGCGAGGGCTTCGGTGGCCTTACCCACCTGACCGGGCAGACCCGCGGGCCGCCGACGCTCCCCACCGTGGCGCTGGGCGATGCGGTCGGCGCGATGAGCGCGGTAATCGGCGTGCTGGCGGCGATGCGCTGGCGGGACCGGACGGGCGAGGGCCAGCAGATCGACGCCACACTCTACGAGCCGGTGCTCCAGATCGTCGCGCACGCCGCGCAGCGCTGGACGCCGGGCAATGCGCCGGGCCGGGGCGGCAGCAAACTCCCCGGCGTGCTCCGCAACGTCTTCGCCACCGCCGATGGCCACCATGTCGCGATCTCGGCGAGCACGGCGCGGCACAAGGCCGATCTCATCGCTCTGGCGGGCGGGGCGGAGGGTGAGGCGGCGGAGGATGCCGCCGTCACCGCGTGGATCGCCAAGCAGCCGCTCGGGCCGCTGCTCGATACGCTGGTCGCCCGCCGCATCCCGGTGACGCCGGTGAACACGATCGACGATCTGCTCGCCGATCCGCAGGTGCGGGAGCGGGGCAGCCTCGTCCACGTGTCGCACGATGCGCTAGGGGAGCTGGCGCTGGCGGCACCCGCGCCGCACCTCGCCCGCTCGCCGGGCCGCATCGGCGAGGTCGATCCGCCGCTCGGCACCGATCCCGCGGCGATCCTCGCAGGGTGGCGCCGTTAGGCCGCCGGCTGGGAGATCAGGCGCGACCAGCCGTGCAGGCGGGCCCACAGCAACTCACGGGTCGAGGCGAAATTGTGCATGTGGGCCATGGTCGGCACGATATAGACCGACACGTCCGGGCTCGCCGGATAGCCGGAAGGCTCGGCATGGGGATCGGGGCAGGTGTCGCGCTCGCCGACGGCGACCAGCACGGGCACCGTGATCCGGTCCGCATCGGCGGTGAAGCAGCCCGGTGTCATCATCTGCACCGCGCAGTGCGGGATGGTGAGGCTGCCATAGGCCGGCGTGGTTCGGCGGAGCGGGTATCCGCCGCTCATATCCTCGTCGAGGATGTCGCGCGGCACGTCCTCCCAGTGGAAGGGATAGACGTAGTCGACGCCTTCGTGGCTCACCGTCTCGTGGCTGTGGCCGGTGCCGGTGGTCACCTCGGCGAAGCGCTGCTTGCCCTTGTCGAACTCGGCCTGCGATCGATGGGGGAGCGCCGTCTGGATCGCGCTCACGCCGCAGGGCGCGATCGCATCGAAGGTGGCGAAGCGCCCCTGCGCCAGGATCGAGACGCCGCCGCCCATCGACTGGCCCATGCCGACCGTGAAGGGATCGGTGATCTTCGGGAAACCCTCCGCCAGCGTGCCCGCCGCCAGTTCCGCGCAGATGCTCTTCACGGCCGCGTCGTAGGTCGCGGCGAAGGTCTGGAAGGTGATGCGCGACAGGTCAGGGATCGTGCTCTCGCCCACCCCGATATGATCGATCGCTACGTAGATGGTGCCGCGCGCGACGTGGTAGCGCGATTCGTCGTAACCGTCGCGGCCGGCAGGGCGCATGTAGAAATAATGGCGCGAATAGCCGCCGCCCGGCACCGCGACGATCACTACCGGGCGCGCCGGCAGATCGGCCGGATCGGGCAGGAAGATCGCGGCGGCGATTTCGACGGTCTCGCCGAGCGCCGCGGCCTCGGTCACGTCGATGCGGCGTTCGATCGGAGTCATGCGGCGATCGCCTCCCGGCAGAGATCGGGAAGGCTCTTGGTGCTGATCCGGTAGAGCAGGCGGCGCTTGCCGTCCTCGTCCGAATATTCGATCGCCGTGGCGCTGTGGAGCGTCTGGAAATTGTCCCACAGGAAGATGTCGCCGGCTTCGATCTTGTAGCTGGTGGTGAACTCAGGCCGGGTGATGTGGCGGCGCAGGGTGTCGATCAGCGCGCGGCCCTCATCCTTCTCCAGCCCCTCGGCGCCGAAAGCGGTGCCGGAGGTGAAGATCGATTTCCGCCCCGTCACCGGATGGCGCATCACCATCGGATGCTTGCGGATGCCGTGGCGCGCGGTCTCCTCGGGAACGAAGGGGATCTTCTCGCCCGGCAGTTCCGGAGAGCCGCCGAGGCAGTGGAGGCCCGTCATCCCCTCGATCCGATCCTTCATCGCCGGATCGAGCGCGTCATAGGCGAGCGAGGTGCTGGCCAGCAGCGTCTCGCCGCCCTCCGCCGGCGCCTCCACCCCGTAGAGCATGGTGACGCTGGCCGGCACCTCCTCGTAGGTGCTGTCGCAATGCCAGTGCTTCGCGCCGTCGCGATAGCGGGCGGGCGTCGCCGCGCTGTTGGTGATGCGGATCATCTCGGGATGATCGTCGCGCCGGTGGTTCTGCATGGCGAAGGCCAGCGGCTTGCCCCATTTGTAGCCGAAGCGGACATAGTCCGCGTTGGAGAGCGACTGGCCCTTGATGGCGAGGATCTGGTGCTCGTGGAGCAGGCCGATCAGCCGGCGCATCGTATCGTCCGACATATCCTGAGCGAGATCGATCTCTTCGACCGCGACCCCGAACGGGCCGGGCAGGGGTGTCACGCGCAAGGCAGCCTCCATTTTCCGGATATCCTGCGCGCGGCAGCGGGGCCTGCCAATCCGGCCGGCCGTGTCATCGCAAGGGCGTTGCCTCAAGCCTCGAAGGCGAGCGCCAGACCGGGCCTCGGCCATTCGGCACGGAGCAGGCGGCCGGTGCCGGCGGCGGTGATCCAGGCGGTGCGGCGGTCGGCGCCGGCGAAGCAGATATTGGTCACCATCGGATCGTCGATCGCGACATGCTCGCTGGTGCCGGCGACCGGATCGAAGACGGTGATCCCGCCCGCCACGATCGTGCCGGCGCAGACCAGCCCGTCCGCCTCCACCGCCATGCTGTCGAGCATGCGGTAGCCGGGCAGGGTCTGCACCACCCGGTCGTCATCGCCGAGCAGGCCCGGCGCGCGGATCGAGCAAGCCCACAGCCGCGCGGTGAAGGTGTCGATCCAGTAGAGCGTGCCGCCGTCCGGCGAGAGGCCGATGCCGTTGGGCGAGAGCAGCCCGCGCCGCGCGGCGCTGATGTGATTGCCGTCGGCATGGGCATAGAAGAGGCCGCCGAACACATGCGAGTCGCCCATCGGCCGGCCCATGTCGGTGAACCATAAACCACCGGTCGCATCGAAGACGATGTCGTTGGGCCCGTAAAGAGGAATACCCTCGCACTCGCGGTACAGCGTGCGGTGGCGCCCGTCGGCGAGATCGACCACCTGGATCGAACCGCCGACATAGCGCGCGGGATCGAGACCGACCCGCGCAATGCCGTCGACCAGTTCGCAGGTCGCGCTGCCGCCGTTGTTGCAGACATAGACGAGGCCGTCGGGACCGATAGCCGCTCCGTTCGGGCCGCCGCCCAGCTCCGCGACCACCTCGATCTGGCCGTCCGGCATGACGCGATCGAGCCGCCCGCCGGCCACCTCGACCAGCAGCACTGATCCGTCCGCCAGCGCGACCGGCCCCTCAGGGATGAACAGGCCGGTGGCGACGGTTTCGGCGGCCAGCGTCATCTCAGCCGAGCCTCGCCAGCGCGCGATCGCGCAGCAGGAATTTCTGCACCTTGCCGAGCGGGGTGCGCGGGAAGGCTTCCTCCACGAACAAGTGGCGCGGCACCTTGAAATTGGCGAGCCGCTCGCGCGCCCAGGGCGTCAGCTCCGCCAGATCAAGCGAGGCGCCGGGGCGCAGCACGACGCAGGCGCCCGCCACCTCGCCCATCCGCTCGTCCGGCACGGCGATCACCGCGGCCTCGGCGATGGCGGGGTGCTGGAGCAAGGTGTGCTCCACCTCGGCCGGATAGACGTTGAACCCGCCGACCAGCACGATGTCCTTCAGCCGATCGAGAATGCGCAGCTTGCCGTCCTCGGAGATCGCGGCGACATCGCCGGTGTGGAGCCAGCCGTCGCTATCGATCGCCTTGGCGGTGGCCTCTGGGTCCTCGAAATAGCCCTGCATCACGTTGGGGCCGCGCACCAGCAGTTCGCCGCTGGCGTCCGCCGGCTGGTCCTGACCCTCGGGATCGACGATGCGCAGCTCGGTGCCGGGAAGCTTGTAGCCGACGGTGCGCGCGATCGTCTCGAAATCGGCATCGGGATAGTTGACGCTGACCAAGGCGGTCGCCTCGGTGAGCCCGTAGCTGGTGAGCAGCAGGTCGTAGCCCAGTTCCTCCTTCACCCGCCGGATCGTCTCCACCGACATGCCGGCCGAACCGGTGTGGCCGACACGCAGGCTGGAAATGTCGTAATCGGCGAAGCGCGGATGCTCGATCAGCGAGGTGAAGAGCGTCGGCGCGCCCATCAACACGCTGATCCGCTCGTCCTGGATGCGCTTCAGCGCCGCCTCGGCATCAAAGGCGGCGACGGGATGGACCGTCATCCCGGCGATCAGCGCCGAAATCCAGCCGGACCGGTAGCCGAAGCTGTGGAAGAAGGGATTGACGATCAGCGCCCGGTCCCCGGCCCGCAGATCGTTGGAGGCGTTCCAGATGGTCGGCATCCACAAGGCCTGCCCGTGGGCGTGCATCGCGCCCTTGGGATGGCCGGTGGTGCCCGATGTGAAGAGGATGTCGCAGATCGTCTCCGGCATCACCGCCGCCATCCGCGCGTCCAGCGTCTCGACCGTGCGGCCAGCGTCAATCAGGCTCGCCCACGTTCGGGCGCCTTCGCGCGGTGCCTCGCCGTCGAGCAGGATGATCTCGTCCAGCGCCGGCAGATCGGCGATGCGAACCCCCTCCGCCCGGTCGCCGCGCAGCATCGCGACATAATCGGTGCCGAGGAAGTCACCGGTCGTGAACAGCGCGCGCACGCCAGCCTTGGCGAGAATGTAGACCGCCTCCGCGCGCTTGAAGCGGGTGTTGATCGGCACCATGATCGCGCCGATCATCTCGGCGGCCAGCGCGGCGAGGATCCAGCCGCTGCCGTTGGGCGCCCAGATCGCCACCCGGTCTCCCTGCGCCACGCCGAGAGCGATCAGGCCGCGTGCAAGTTCCTCCGCCTTGGCCTTCGTCTCGACGAAGCTCAGCCGCGTGCCGTCCTCGCCGACGATGAAGGCGGCGTCGCCGTGGGTTTCGGCGGCATGGGCCAGAAGCTTCGGGATCGTATGGTCGAGGGCGACGGTCCAGCGGGTCATGATCCTTCCTTGCCAGAAGCCTTGGCGGAGGGTCACCCCGGGGCCAACAAACCGCATCCGCGAACAGATGAGGGTCGCCACCCGCCGCCGCCCCGCTAAGCTGGGGGGACACGAAAAGGGGAGAGCGCGGCGTGGCGGACATTCTGGTCGACCGGCCCGAAGCGGCGATCGCGGTGGTGACACTCAACCGGCCCGATCGGCTGAACGCGCTCACGCGCGAGACGGTCGCCGAGCTCAATGCCGTGCTGGACGGGATCGCGGCCGACGCCGCCTGCCGGGCGGTGATCCTCACCGGTGCCGGGCGGGGCTTCTGCTCGGGGCAGGATCTCGGCGCCTCCAACGCGCGCAACCAGGCGGGCGAGACGAATGTGGTGGAGAAGCTCCACTGGCAGCACAGGTTCGCCGGCATGGGCGGGCGTCTGCGCGCGATGCCGCAGGTGGTGATCGCGGCGGTGAACGGCCCGGCGGTGGGGGCGGGAATGGCGCTGGCGCTCTCGTCCGACGTGCGCTTCGTGGTGCCGAAGGCGCGCTTCCTGGTGGCGGCGGTGCGGATCGGGCTGAGCGCGGGGGAGAGCGGGGTGAGCTACCTGCTGCCCCGCCTGATCGGCGCGAGCCGCGCCTTCGACATCCTGCTCACCGGCCGCGAGATCGGCGCCGTGGAGGCCGAACGGATCGGCCTCGCCAGGGCGATCGTCGAGCCGGAAACGCTGCTGGACGAGGCGACCGGCTATGCGCGCGATGTGCTCGCCAACAGCCCCTTCTCCATCACCCACACCAAGCGGCTGATGTGGGACAATCTCGATCAGAGCTACGGGCAGGCGATCGAGCTGGAGAACCGCACCCAGATCCTCGCCACCACGACCCGCGATTATGGCGAGGCGGTCGCCGCCTTCGTCGGCAAGCGACCCCCGCAATTCGAGGGGCGGTGATTATCCAGCCTGCAACCTCCGTTCGGGCTGAGCCTGTCGAAGCCCTGCCTTTCTTCTTCTGACCGTGAAAGAAGAAGGGCAGCCCTTCGACAAGCTCAGGGCGAACGGAATGCTGGCTTTCAGTGTTGGGGCCGTATGAAGGTCGCCGTCCCGTGGCTGGCTGCGACGTAGACCGGCGCGCCGATCTCGATCAGCTCGGGTATCTCGTCGCGGGTCAGCGGCATGCCGCTCTGCCGGCCGCGATAGATGCGGCAGAAGGTGTCGTCGTCGACGCGGAAGACATGCTCGTCGCCCGCCGCATCGGCGATCGCGATGGCGTTGCGGTCGATCGCGGTGACGGTGCCGACGGTCGGCACGCCGTCCGACTTCCGCATGCCCCTGATGTCCATCGAGAGCCGGAAATACTTGTCCGAGCGGTTGGCGAGCCCGCTGTGCGGCGATTCGAGGCTGAACACCAGCAGGTCGCCCGGCTCATAGGTGGTGCGGCGCCAGGCATCGGCGGGGACGTCGGCCGGATCGATACCCTCGGCCGGGCGGTTGAAATCGCCGATGCGCGGCTTGTGTAGCCCCTCGGTCAGCGCGAGGCCGCCCGTCTCCTCGGCGATCGGGGCGAGCGGGATCCAGCACACCTTGAGCGGCAGGCCCTTGTTGTTGGGCCCATCGGCATGGACGTAGTTGAAGCGGTCGCCATTGTGGCCGGGCCGGGGCGGCACGGCGTGAAACTCGCTGTTCGGAACCCAGAAGACCTCGTCGCCGAAAATCCGTTCGAACGTCGCCTTGATCTTCGGATCGCTGACGAAGGCTTCGCGGGGATAGCGGGCGAGAAGGGGATCCTCCTCCGGCGGCCCACCCATCACGATCGGATAATCGTCGAGCGGCGCGCCGTTGTAGATCGCGACGTCGCCGTCACCCGGCTCCACGACACCGAGTTCGCCCAGCACCGCCAGATATTCGCCGCGCAGCCGCCCGATCGCGCCCTGATCGAGCACCCCGCGGAAGAACCAGTAGCCGTCCCGCGCCCACGCCGCGTCCAGTGCCGCGCGATCGTCGATGATGGCGTTCGAGACGTTGAACTCGGGCATGGCCGGCGTGTCGTCGAACCGCGATTCCACCAGGGCATTCATGGCGCTCTCTCCTCGCCGGCGAACGCCAGCCTCGGCAGGAGATGTAGCGCGGCGGCCCATCCGCGCGGAAGGCGTCAGGCAGCGCGGATGCGATGACTCAGCCCTCCATCTCTCCGGACAGGCGATAGCGGCTGGCACTCATGCCGGTGCGCGCGCGGAACGCCTCGCGGAAGGATTTGAGATCGTCATAGCCGACGAGCGTGGCGATCTGCGCGATCGGCCGGCCGGTCTGGCGCAGCTGCGTCTGCGCGGAGCGGATGCGGAGCATCTGGACGTAATCGCGCGGGGTGGTGCCGAGCTTCGCGCGGAAGCGGCGGATCAGCGTCTGCTGGCTGACCGCGAGTTGCTCGGCCAGCGCGGCGATGCGCGCGCCGCTGGCATAATGTTCGCCGAGCCAGACCTGCGCGGCGGCGACCAGCGGATCGTCCGAAAGGCCGTCGCCCTCGGATCGCTCCAGCGCCGCCGCCTCGGCCAGCGAGCCCGCCATCAGCGGCGAGAGGAGGCGCTCGACCAGATGGGCGATCATCCGAAGCTCGGTGGCGAGCCCGCGCGTGGTGACGATCATCCCGCGATCGACCATGGTGGCGCGCCGATCGATCTGGACGCCGGGGTAGCGGCGGTGGAAGGCGGGCGCCAAAGCAGGTGCGATCGCGATCGGCCCCGCGCCCAGCGCACCCGCTTCGGCGAGCAGGAAGATGCCCCGCCCGGTCGCGGAGAGGACGCAGCCGGAACGGTGCTGGCGCCCCAGCCACTCGACGAGGGCGGCCAGCCGCGCGAGATCGGCGGCAGGTTCCTGATCGCTGTCGAAATCGGGGACGTGGACGAGGCCGTGTACCGCATCGCCGAGCCCGCCGTCGACCGGCAGGCGCCGTCCGCCCGCCAGCAATACGGGGTTTCCGCCGGGCGCCAGCAGCCGCACCCGCGTCGCCATGCCGACCGTGTCGCGCGCCTCGAACATCGCCGAGACGCGCTGGCGGACCAGTTCGAACGCATCGAGGAACAGGCCGATGCTCGCCAGCCGCGCATTGTCGAACCCGATCACCGCGATGTCGGCCGGCACGCTGTCTCTCCGTCAAATATCGCCCCTGCGAATGAGAAATTCGCCCATGGCAAAGCGGCTGGCAAGCCTCGATAGTGGCCACCAAGGTGCCCTTCGAGCGCCGTCGCCCGCCTTGCAGAGGATTTCCATGCCCGAACCGACCCGCTATCACGGCCGCCTCGACGGCCGCTCCGCCATCGTCACCGGCGCCGGGACGGAGGGCGACGGGGTCGGCACCGGCCGCGCCATCGCCGTCGTGCTGGCGGGCGAGGGGGCGACCGTCTGCCTGGTCGATCGCGAGGCGGAACGCGCCGAGGATACGCGCGAACGCATCGAGGAAGCGGGCGGCAAGGCCTTCGTCGTCACCGGCGACGTGACCTCCAACGCCGACTGCAAGCGTTTCGTGCAGGAAACACTGGATCGCACCGGGCGGCTCGACATTCTCGTCAATAATGTCGGTATCTCGCAGCCCGTGCGGCTCGACGACGAGGACGAGATCGCCTGGCAGCGGGTGATCGACGTCAATTTGAAGAGCGCGATGCTGATGATCCGCCATTCAGTGCCGGCGATGAAGGCCAATGGCGGCGGATCGATCGTCAACATCTCCTCGATCGCCGGGGTGCGCGCGCACGGATCGGTCGCGTACGGCCCGTCCAAGGCGGCCATGGGCGCACTCGCCCGCGACATCGCGGTGATGCACGGCCGCGACGGCATCCGCGCCAACACCGTGGCACCGGGCCACATCATGACCCCGCACGCCATGCACGTCCTCCCGCCCGACGTGCGCACCATGCGCCGCACCGTGGGGCCGCTGGGGCTGGAGGGCGATGCCTGGGACGTGGCGCTGGCGGTCGGCTTCCTGGCGAGCGACGAGGCGCGTTTCATCACCGGCGTGATCCTGCCGGTCGACGGCGGCGTGACCGAGACCGGCCCGCTCGTCGCCCACGCGCTGATCAACGCGGGCTGAGCCTCACCCTATCGCGGCTGCGATGATGCCGCCCGCCGCCTTGTGTGGGCGCGCGGAGAGGCGATGATCGCGCCCGTGACGACGGATACCGCCATCCTCCCGCCCGCCGAGGAAGCCGCCGCGATGTGGCGGCTGCCGCAGGTGCAGGCCGCGCGCAGGCAGGCGGCGGCGCTCTGGCGGATCGGCTACGGCACCGACGTGCCCGCCGAGGCCGAGCCCGGCTTCGAGCAGGCGATGGACGAATATGTCACCAACTACCTGCTGAAGGGCACCGCCTGCGACACCGACTATCCGCGCTTCGTGCGCGATTTCCAGTCGCCGGCGGAGATCGCCGCCGCCGGCCTGCCGGGCGCGCGCATGGGCGGCGACAATCCCGACAATATCTATCGGCTGGCGGCGATCGCGCACGGCACCGGCTATCGCGTGACAGGCCGTGTCGTCGGCCGCAGCGCGCCGGACGTCTCCTTCTCGCTGATGGGCAATTGGGGCACCTCGGTCGGCATCGCGACGATCGGCCTGCACGAGCTGGAGGTGGACGCGGACGGCCACTTCGCCCTCACCATCGATGACCTGCCTGCGGGGGATCGCCGCAGCCATCTGACCAGCGCGCCACATGCCAAGTTTCTGTTCGTCCGCGACAGCCTGATGGACTGGGCAACGGAAACGGCGCTGGAGCTGGCAATCGAGCGGATCGGCCCGCCACCCCGCCCGCCGCTGACGATCAAGGAGAAAGCGGCGCGCGCCTGCTTCCGGCTGACCGAGGACATATCGCTTTATTACTGGTTCACCCGGATGTTCAGCGGCCGACCGGTCAATTCCATGACAGTGCCGGTGAAGGTCTCCAGCTTCGGCGGCCTCTCCACCCAGACGAGTTCGATGGGGCGGCTTTCGCTGAAATCCGATGAGGCGGCGATCATCCGCTTCGATCCGGCAGGCGCCACCTATGTGAGTCTGGTCGATTACGACTGGTGGTTCCGCTCGATCGACGTCGACAGCCGCCAGTCGAGCCTCACCGCCGCGACCGCCACGCCCGATCGGGACGGCTGGATCAGCTGCGTCGCGTGCGGGGAAGACCCCGGCGTCGCCAACTGGATCGATACGGGCGGCTTCGGCGAGACCCTGCCGCTAGTGCGCTGGCAGGGATTGCCGTCCGAGGAGGTGCGCGGCGGGCCGGTCGCGGAAATCCGGATCGTGAAGAGTGATCGGCTCGATACCGAACTGCCCCATGCCGAACGCATCGATCCCGCCGAGCGGGCCCGCCGGCTGGCGGTGCGCAAGGCGGCTTTGCTCGGCCGCGCGCCCTTCTGAGGAGAGCGAGATGGACTTCACCGGCCGCGTGGCGATCGTGACGGGGGCGGGCGGTGCGCTCGGCCGGGCCTATTGCCGGCTGCTCGCAGCGCATGGTTGCGCGATCCTCGCCAACGATCTCGGCGGCAGCACCACCGGCGAGGGCACCTCCCATGGCTTCGCCGATGCGATCGCCGAGGAGGTGAAGGCGGCCGGCGGCCGGACGGTCGCCAATTACGACACCGTCGCCACGCCCGAGGGCGGCGAAGCGATCGTGCAGGCCGCGCTCAATGCGTTCGGGCGGGTCGACATCGTCATCAACAATGCCGGCAACCAGCGCAACGGCCGTTTCGAGGATCTCACCGAAGCCGACATCGACGCGGTGTTCGCCGTCCATGTGAAGGGCGCCTTCTTCGTCACCCAGCCCGCCTACCGGCAGATGGTGAAGCAGGGTTACGGCCGCATCGTGATGACCAGCTCGCAATCGGGCATGTTCGGCAACCCGATCCGCAGCAATTACGGATCGGCCAAGACGGCGCTGATCGGCCTGATGAACGTGATCGCGCAGGAAGCACCCGCGAACGTGCTGGTCAACGCCATCCTGCCCAATGCGGCCGGCGGGCGACTGGGGGGCAAGCCCGGAGACGATCGGCCCGACCTCGATTTCCTGAAGGCCGCCGGCGAGCGGTCGCGCCACTATATGGCGGGGATGGACCCGAGCTTCGTGGCGCCGATGGTCGCCTATCTGGCGAGCGAACTCTGCACCAGTTCGCAGAACATGTATTCGGTGCTGGGCGGCAAATACTCCCGCCTGTTCGTCGGCGCGACGCAGGGCTGGTACGTGCCCGGAAGCGAGGCGCCGAGCCCCGACGACATCGTCGCTAACTTGTCCGAGATCGACGATCGCAGCGCTTACGACATCCCGCTGAGCGGCATCGACGAGATGGACAGCACGGTCGCCGCCGTCCGGCGCGCGATGGCGGCGGCGGAGTGATCGCGATGGCGGACGGCATCACCTGCGCGCTCGATATCAAGGCGGAATCGGGCGAGACGCCGGTCTGGTCGATGGAGGAGCAGTGCCTCTACTGGGTCGATCAGGAGAAGCCGACGCTCAACCGCTTCGATCCGGCGACCGGCCGCAACGAAGCATGGCCGATGCCCGCGCACTGCAGCAGCTTCGCGCTGAGGGGATCGGGCAAGCCGATCCTCGTCGCGCTGCGCACCGGGCTGCACGATTTCGATCCCGAGACGCGCGCGCTCACGCTGCGGGCGGCGGCGCCCTATGACGTCGCCACCGCGCGCTTCAACGACGGGCGTTGCGACCGGCAGGGCCGCTACATCATCGGCGGCGTCGACCTCAGCTTCTTCGAGAACCGCATTCCCGGCCGATCTAAGCTGTGGCGCTTCGACGATGATGGGCTGATTCCGATCCTCGACGGCGTGACCTGCTCCAACGGCATCGCCTTCAGCCCCGATGGGCGGATCATGTACCGCGCCGAATCGGCGACTGCGACCGTCCTCGCCTACGATTACACACAGGCCGGCGCCGTTTCCAACGAGCGGGTGTTCGTGCAGTTCGGGGCGGGCGAGGGCATCCCCGATGGCGCCGAGGTGGACAGCGAAGGCGGCTATTGGGTCGCGCTGCTGATGGCCAATTCCATCGCCCGCTACCGGCCGGACGGCACGCTGGACCGGCGCATCCCGGTGCCGGTTCTCCAGCCGACCAAACCCTGCTTCGGCGGGCCGAACCTCGCCACACTCTATCTCACCACCGCCTCGCACAGGCATATTCCGGGGGTCCAGCCGATGGGCGATCAGGCGGGCGGCGTCTTCGCGATCGAGACGGGACATAGCGGCATCGCCGAGCCGACGCTGGCGGCGGCATGAGCGGCGGAATTGCCTTCGCCGGCCGTGTCGCCATTGTCACCGGCGCGGGCAATGGCCTCGGCCGCAGCCATGCGATCGAACTTGCGCGGCGCGGCGCGAAGGTGGTCGTCAACGATCTTGGCGGATCGACGCGCGGCATCGGCGCATCGGCCGCCGCTGCTGATGCGGTGGTGGAGGAAATCCGCGCCGCCGGGGGAGAGGCGGTCGCCAACCACGACAGCGTTGCGACTCGCGACGGCGGCGCCGCGATCGTGCGGACCGCGATCGACCGGTTCGGCCGGCTGGACATTCTGATCAACAATGCCGGCATCATCCGCACCGGCCGCTTCGAGGATCTGGTGGAGGGGGATATCCGCTCCATCCTCGACGTGCATGTCATGGGCGCGTTCCACGTCACTCAGCCCGCCTACCGGATCATGCGCGATGCGGGCTATGGTCGCATCCTGTTCACCGGATCGGGCAGCGGCCTGTTCGGCCATGCTTGGGGCGCCAATTACGGCGCCGCCAAGGCCGCGCTCTTCGGGCTGATGCGCGTCGTCGCGATGGAGGGCGAGCGTTTCGGCATCCTCGCCAACATGTTGCTGCCGGTCGCCGTCACCCGCTTCGGCGACGAGATGGGGCAGGGCTATATGGAGGTGCCGAGCTTCGCCGAGGATATCGCGAAGACCGACATGGCCTGGTTCATGGATCGCGCCAGCCCGGCCTTCGCCACCGCGCTCGCCACCTGGCTGGTCAGCGAAGCCTGCACGGCGACGCAGGCGACCTTCACCTCGGGCGGCGGCCGCTATGCCGAGCTGCGCGTCGCACTCTGCGACGGCTGGCTCGCGCCGGAAGGGCAGGGCGCGCCCGCCGCCGAGGACATCGCCGCGCACTGGAAGACGATCCGCGAGACGACCGGCGGGCAGAGCCCGCGCAACGTCTATGACGAGTTCGTCTCCATGCCCCAGCTACAGGTCCGCTAGCTAGCGATCGTAGAAGGCCCGCCCGCCATCGACGTGGAAGGTGCGGCTAGTGATGTAGCCGGCGCCCTCGCTCGCCAGAAACACGATCGTCGCGCCGATGTCCGCCTCGCCGTCGCCCATGCGGCGCATCGGGATCATGCTCAGCTGGTGCTCCTGTTCGCCCTCGGAAAGGCTCTGCCACCAGACGTCGAACAAAGGCGTCGCCACCATCGGGCAGATCGTGTTGACGGTGATGCCGTAGCGGCCCCAGCCGGTCGCCGCGACCTTGGTGAGGCCGCGCACCGCCTCCTTGGCGATCGAATAAGCGCCCGTCTCGGCCAGCCCCATGGTCGCGCCGCCCGATCCGAAGTTGACGATCCGCCCGCCGTGCGCCTTCATCGTCGGGAAGCAAGCCTGCATCATGTAGAGCGATCCGTGGATCGACGATCGCAGCACCAGATCGAAATTGGCGTCGTCCACCTCCTCGATCGGTTTGTTGTCGGTGGAGACGGCGTTGTTCACCAGCAGCCAGACCGGCCCGTGCTTATCCTGCAGCGCCGCTACGGTGCGATCGACCTGATCGCGCGCGGTGATGTCGCAGGGGAGGATCATCGCCTTGCCGCCCGCCGCCTCGATCTTCGCGGCCGTCTCCGCCAGCGTCGCCTCGGTGCGGCCGACGAGGCCCACCACAGCGCCCGCTTTGGCCACCGCCAGCGCGATCCCCACGCCCATCCCGGACCCCGCGCCCGTAACTAGAGCGACCTTACCTTCTAGCTGACTCATCCTCGCCTCTCAGCAAATTTGCATGCAGATTAGCCGGGCCGGGGGCGCCCGCACAGCCGGGAGCCAAGCGCATATATGATATGCGGCGGCCCGCCGTGGCCGCGCGCGCGATCCCAGCGCTAGATGGGCGTCACCCGCCTCCGGAGCCCGCGATGCGTGACATCCACGTCTTCTCCGCCGCCGACAATTGCCCGCATCCGCCCGGCCCCGCACTCAGCTGGCAGGAGAGCGCGCTCTATTGCTGGTACGACCAGGCGGCCGCGCTGGGCGGCTTCCTGCGGCTCGGGCAGGAAGTGAATGCCGGCGCTCTGAACTGCTGCTTCGGGATGTTCGACGCAGAGCAGCGCTTCCGCGCCAATGTCACCGGCGTGCCCATGGCGCGCGGCGATCGTGGCGACACGCATATGGGCTGGGGGAGCCACATCCGCGTCGACCTCGACACCAACAGTATCACCGCCGACTTTCCCGATTGCGAAGCGAAACTGCACTTCGAGGATTTCTTCCCCGCCTATGATTATGCCGGGCTGGTCGGCGGCCGGCCGTTGCCGGACGGCACGCCGCATCATCTGGAGGTGGGCGGGCGGCTGACCGGCACCGTGCGGATCGGCGATCGGGAGGTCGCGATCGACGCGCTCGGCTATCGCGACCGGTCGTGGGGGCCGCGCAACTGGTCGATCATGCGCAGCACGCGCTGGTGGCCTTGCGTGTTCGGGCCGGATCTCACCATCCACGTGCTCGGCTGCGTGATGGAGCCGGGGACGCTGCTGAAATGCGGCTTCGTGATGCGTAACGGCGAGCCGCTGGCGATCGTCGAGTCCGACATCCTCGTCACCACCGGCACCGATGCGATCAGCCCGCTCTCCGGTACCTCGCGCCTCGTGCTGGAGAATGGCGAGACGCTGGAGCTTTCGTGCGAGACGCGTGACGGCATCGTACTCCATGCGCGCGGCTATACGGCGGTGGAATCGATCGGTGTCGCCCGGCTCGGCGATCGCATCGGCATGTCCAACCTCGAAGTCTGCACCAACCCCACCGGCGGCAATCAGCCGCCGATCATCGCGACGCGCGCCAATAACGGCCTCGGGCTGAGCCGCCGTTGATGGGGATCCGAACATGACTCACTTCTTCGCGCCGCCCGATGCGCTGCCGCTGCCGATCACGCCCGAGGCGGTCACGGCCCGCTGGCTGACCGCCGCCTTGCGCATGCGCCGCCCCGGCGTGACGGTGACGCAGGCCGAAGCGATCGACATCCTCTGGGGCACCTCCACCAAGATCCGGGTACGCGCGCGCTGCGACGGGCCGGGTTCGGAGGATCTGCCGCTGACGCTGATCGTCAAGGGTGGCTTCGAGGAGCACAGCCCCCGGATGGGCCCGATGTACGCCAACGAAGTGCGCTTCTACGCCGACATCCTCCCCCACGTCTCGATGCCATCGCCAACCTGCTATTTCGCGGCGAGTGATCCGAACTCGCACCAGTCTATCGTGATCATGGAGGATCTGAAGCGCGACGGCGTGGTCTTCTGCGATCCGCTCAAGCCCCAGAGCTTCGATCAGGTCGCGCGGCGAATGGGTGCGATGGCGCGCTACCATGCCGAGACGTGGGACTCGCCCGAATTCGAGGCCGGCGGGCGCTGGGCCGATATCGGCAGCCGCTTCGAGACCTGGGGGCTGGAGTTCATGCGCCGCTATCTCGTGCCGGACGTGTGGGCGCATTACATGGCCAGCCCACGCGGCGCGGCGGCCTCCGTCGCGTGGCACGATCGCGACTGGATGGAACATGCGCTGCGGACGATCGGCGATATCCAGTTCGCCCAGCCGCGCTGCATGATCCACGGCGACACCCACCTCGGCAACCTGTTCATCTACGAGGACGGCAGCCCCGGCTTCTTCGACGCGCAGGTGGCGCGCACCGCCTGGCACCACGAAGTCTCCTATCACATCGTCTGCGCGCTCGATCTGGCCGACCGGCGGCGCTGGGAGGGGGCATTGCTGGAACGCTACCTGATCGCGCTGCGGGCGAACGGCGTCGACGCGCCGGATTTCGAGGGGGCCTGGCTCGACTACCGCCGCTCGATGGCGTGGGGCCTCTTCATCTTCCTGACCAACGAGATCCGCTTCCAGACGGAATCGGTCAACACCGCCTATGCCGCCCGCTTCTCGCAGGCGGCGCTGGACCACGATCTCAAGCGGCTGATCGTCTAGAGTACGCTCGCCGCGCGCAGTTCGCCGAGTTCTTCGGTGTTGAGCCCCAATTCGGCGGCAAGCACCTCGTCGGTATGCTGGCCGAGCAAGGGCGGCGCGGTGTAATCGGTGATCGGTGTCTCGGAGAAATGGAGCGGGCTGCGCATCACCTGCAGGTCCGGCGCCAGCGGGTGCGGCGTCTTCACAGCCATGCCGCGATGGCGGATCTGCGGATCGTCGAACACCTGGCCGATATCGTTGATGGGCCCGCTGGGGATGCCGGCGGCATCCAGCTTCTCCAGCCAGTTCGCCACCGTATCCTGCCGGAATATCTCGTCGAACACCTCAGTAAGCGCGTCGCGGTGCTTCACGCGCTCGACATTGGTGTAGAACAGTTCGTGGGTGGCGAGATCGGGCCGGTTCACTGCCTCGCACAGCCGGTTATATTGCACGTCGTTGCCGCACGTCAGCATGATGTTGCCGTCGCTGCACGGGAAGGAGGTGGATGGCATGCCGCCATTGCCCTGCGTGCCGCGCCGCACCGGCACCTCGCCATTGGTGAGGTAGATCTGGGCGTAGTGCGACAGCGCCGCGACACCGCAATCGAGCAGCGCCACGTCGATGAACTGGCCGACCCCGCCCTGCGCGTCGCGGTGATAGAGCGCCGCCAGCACCGCGTTGGAGACATTGAGGCCGGTGATCACATCAACGATCGAGGGGCCGACCTTCATCGGCCCGCCGCCGGGCTTGTGATCGGGCAGGCCGGTGACGCTCATCAGCCCGCACTGGCCCTGGAACACCGCGTCATAGCCCGGCTTTTTGGAATAGGGGCCTGACTGGCCGTAGCCCGTGACCGAGCAATAGATCACCTTGGGGTTGATCGCCTTGATGCTCTCGTAATCGAGGCCGTAGCGCTTCAGATCGCCGACCTTGTAATTCTCCATCACAACATCGGCCTTCTCAGCCAGCTTGCGGACGAGATCGGCGCCGCGCGGATCCGCGATGTTGACCGCGATCGAGCGCTTGTTGCGGTTGACCGACATGTAGAAGGCATTTTCGCGCGTGCGATTGCCCTCGGCATCGCGCAGATAGGGTTCACCGAACACCCGCGCATCGTCGCCGGTGCCGGGCCGCTCGACTTTGATCACGTCGGCTCCGAGATCGGCCAGCGTCTGCGTCGCGAACGGCCCGGCGAGCACCCGCGTGAGATCCAGCACGCGCACGCCCGAAAGGGGGAGGGGGCCTTGGGTCTTGTCCATCGTCATCCGCCGAACCGTGACATTATCCTCCTCTCTTAGGATCGGCGGGCCAGCATCGTCGAGGGCGGGGGGCAGGCTTCGCAGGCGCGATATCGCGGCCGCTTGAGTGGTGCCGGCCGGTCCGATGACTCATACTGCATGCCATGTCAGAGCTCGCTCGGTGGGCTCCACATGTCCGGAAGGGAAGGGTGATGGAGTCCCCGCACGATGCGCGAAGCGGGCAGAGGCTGGGCCTGTGCTGGGGCAGCGTGCCCGGCGGCACGCTGCTCGACGTGGCGCAGGCGGCGTCGGCGGCGGATCTGGCGGTGATCGCCGTCACGCCCGGCCAGGTGCTGGCGGCGCTGGCCGGGCGGTCGGCGGCGGAATTGCGCCGGCAATTGCGGGATTTCGGGGTGCGCGTCGGCACCATCGATCCGCTGATCGGCCCCGTCCCAGGGACGCCGCCGCCGGCCGAGGTCGAGCAGCGCATGCGTGCTTTGTTCGAGGCCGGCTATGAAGATGGCTGGCGCGCGGCGGAGGCGGTGGAGGCCAAGGCGATCAACTTTACCCAGTTTTTGGGTCGGCCCCGGCCGCTCGCCAGCCTGAGCGAGGCGCTGGCCCGGCTGGCCCGGCAGAATGCCGCGCATGGTTTCGCCAGCACATTCGAATTCATCCCGGGAACCAGCGTGCCGGACCTGCCCTCGGCAGCGGCGCTGGTGCGCGACGCGCCGGGTCTCACGATCATGTTCGACATGTGGCATTTCGCGCGATCGGATGGGCGGATCGCGGATATCGACGCATTGCCGCCGGGGACGATCGGCGGCGTGCAGATCAACGACTGGCTGCCCGCCGCGCCGGGCGCGCCCTACGTCCCGATGTCCGGCCGGCTGATGCCTGGCGACGGATGCCTGCCGCTCGCCGAAATCCTCGCTCGCATCGAGGCGAACTCGCCGGGCCTCGACGTTAGCATCGAGGTGTTCAATGCCGATCTGGAGGCCATGGGCCGCGACGCGGCGGCGCGCCTACTGGCGGGCAAGAGCCGGCTTTTTCTCGCGGAGGACAGCCGGTGACCGATCCCCTGCCGACACGCGACACGATCGTCTGGATCAGCGGCGCGACCGAGGGGCTCGGCGGCGGCCTCGCGCGCACCGTGCCCTATCCGGATTCGCGGGTGATCAACCTTTCGCGCCGCCCGCACCCCGATCTGGAGACGATCCGCTTCGACCTGACCGCACCCGGGACATGGGCGGCGGTGGGCGAGAGCTTCCGGCGCGAGCTGCGCGACTTTCGCGGCAAGCGGGCGATCTTCATCCACAATGCCGTCTGCCGCAGCCAGGCCGGCTTCGTCGGCGACGTCGATCCCGAAGTCTTCATGCGCGAGCTGCTCGCCAACGGCACCGCGCCGCAGATCCTCGGGGACATGTTCCTGCGCGCGGTAGGGCCGGGCTATGAAAGCGGCCTCGTCCTGATCTCCTCGGCGGCGGCGCGCAGCCCGTTCGAGGGCCATGCCACCTATTGCGCGGCCAAGGCCGGCGTGGAGATGTGGGTGCGGGTGGTGCGCCGCGAGCTCCGGCGGCGCGGCCGCGACACCTGGGTGGTGGCGATCCGGCCGGGCTTCGTCGACAGCCCGACCACGCGCTACGAGGCGACCCTCCCGGCGCACGATTATCCCGTTGGCGCGCAGATGGCGCGGCAGCTCGCGACCGGGGAGGGCGTGATGGCGCCGGACGAGGCCGGCGCCAGCATCTGGGCGATGCTGCCGCCCCGCGAGGATCAATCGATCCTGATGCAGGGCGAGATGGTCAGGACCGGGGGATGACCGCCCGGCTCAGCCGATGTCCATGCAGAGATATTTGATCTCGAGAGAATCCTCGATGCCGTGGCGCGACCCTTTGCGGCCGAGGCCGGAGAGCTTCACCCCGCCGAACGGCGCGACCTCGGTGGAGATGATGCCGGTGTTGATGCCGACGATGCCGCTCTCGATCGCCTCCGCCACGCACCACACCCCGCCGAGGTCCCGCGCGTAGAAATAGGCGGCGAGGCCGAACTCGCTGTCGTTGGCGAGCCGGATGGCCTCCTCCTCGGTCTCGAACCTCACGATCGGCGCGACGGGGCCGAACGTCTCCTCCGTCAGGATGATCATACCGGGCGCCACGCCATCGAGCACGGTCGGCTCGTAGAAGCGGCCACCGAGCAGGTGCGGCCGGCTGCCGGTCAGCACTGTGGCGCCCTTGGCGAGCACGTCCTCGACAAGGCTCTTCACCTTGGCGACCGCATCTTCGTCGATCAGCGGGCCGATCTGGACGCCGTCCTCGTCACCCCGGCCGACCTTGAGCGCGCGCACCGCCTCGACCAGCTTGGCGACGAAAGCGTCGTGGATGCCCGCCTGCACGTAGATGCGGTTGGCGCAGACGCAGGTCTGGCCGGCATTGCGGTATTTGGACGCGATCGCGCCCGCCACCGCCGCATCGACGTCGGCATCGTCGAACACCAGGAAGGGGGCGTTGCCGCCCAGTTCCAGGCTCAGTTTCTTGATGGTAGAGGGTTGCGCCCACCTCGGTCGATCCGGTGAAGCTCAGCTTGCGGACCACGGGGCTGTCAGTGAAGACCTTGCCGATGGTCGGCCCGTCGCCGGTGACGATGTTGATCAGGCCCCTGGGCAGGCCGGCTTCCTCGGCCAGCACCGCCAGCGCCAGCGCGGTGAAGGGGTCTGCTCGGCGGGCTTGAGCACCGTCGCGCACCCGGCTGCCACGGCCGGGCCGAGCTTGCGGGTGATCATCGCGGCCGGGAAGTTCCACGGGGTGATCGCCGCGACCACGCCGATCGGCTGCTTGAGCACGACGAGGCGCTTGTCGGCCATATGGCCGGGGATCACCTCGCCATAGACGCGCTTGGCCTCCTCGGCGAACCATTCGATGAAGCTCGCGGCACAGGCGATCTCGCCTCTGGCCTCGGCGAGCGGCTTGCCCTGCTCGCGCGTGAGCAGGCGGGCCAGGGGCTCCTGGTGCGCCATGATCAGGTCGTACCAGCGGCGGAGAATGACGGCCCGATCCCCGGCGGTGCGCGCCGTCCAGGCCGGCATGGCGCGCGCCGCCGCGTCGATGGCCGCCTGCGCATGGTCCGCGCCCAGCTGCGGCACGCGGCCGATCGTCTCGCCGGTCGCCGGGTCGTCGACGTCGATCCAGCGGTCCGACGCGGTGATCCATTCGCCGTTGATCGGGCAGGCTTCGCGAAACAGCGGGTCTTGCTCAGGCATATCGACGCATCCTCACGGTGACCATCCGGCGGTGACAGATAGGGCGCGCGCGAGATCGCAATGCGAGGCCGGCCGTTCCGGCGGAATGTCGCGCGGATATCGCGGATACGCTGGTTCGGAGCCTCCCTGTCGAAAAGAGCAGGCGCGCGTTAGCGTCCCGCGACAATAGAGAGGACGTCATGAGCTTTATCGCGATACTCGCCGCCTGTTCGATCATCGGCCTCGTCGTCGTGGGCATTTCATGCGCGCGGGAGAGGATCTGAGGGGCGCCTAGCTCGCGAAAACGATCGGCCTTTGTTCCTGCCAGTTAGAGAAGTCTCATTCTCTCCCATATAGAGATGACACCGTTGGTAGCAGCCGGGGCAGCGTGGAGCCATCCAAACAGCGCAGCGCTGCCCCCGCTGTTGCACCGCGCTTGAGTTGATCCGCTGGACCCGCTGCGCAAGCAGCGGGCTCGGTCAACGGCGGCAACAGGCCTCAGCGGGTGACGAATTGCGCAGTGCCTCGCGCCTCAAGTTCCGCAGCCGAAAGCCGCCGTGGCAGCTTCTTCAGTTTGGGTCTGCCAATCCGCCGACGATCGACCTTGCCGGCGCCCTCGCTCTGGCCCTGTGCAAAAATGTTCCTGGACCCGCTCGGGCGCGACGGCTCGTTGTTGTTCCGACTGCGATGATGTGGGGCGAGTTCCTGAAACGCGCGCGTCATCATCAGCGCGGCGTCCAGATGCTTGTTGTCGATGACCGCCGCCTGATTCACCTGCCGCATCTTGTCAAACACGCGATAGGGCAGAACATGCTCGCCGTGCCGTATCTCGATCCGACCATCGGGATATTCGCAGACCGCGACCCGCTTGCGGGCCAGCTTCCGACTCATCTCCGTCGGCTCGAGAATGAACATCGCCTTGCTGTAATGGAGCGTCAGCGAGGCCGTCACCGAACGCTCCTCACGCCATACCATCATCGCCTCGAGATTATCGTGCGGGGCTAGCGGTCGATGCAGATCGCGCGGATCAAACGGCGAACGCGCAAAGCGCTGGTTATGGCGGGCCATGTAGGAGGGGAGGAAGGCGTTGGCTGCCTCGATGCTCGATATGCCCGCCAGCCGCATCGCCTTGACCAGCCGGTCCTGCAACGTCCCGTTCGCGCGCTCGACGCGGCCCTTGGCCTGCGGGGAGTTGGCGCAGATCAGCTCGATATTGAGGGCGTCTAACGCGCGTCCGAGGTGCGACATGCCGTCGCCATTGGCCGATGCACGGTTGTTACGAAATGCACTGTGTTTGTCGGAATAGAAGGCGACCGGCTTGCCGTGCCGCTCGATATAGGCCTGCGTCGCCCGCATGTAGGAAAAGGTGCTCTCGCTCTCGACCATCTCCAGGTGCATCAACTCGCTGGTTGCGTCATCGATATAGACGAGCAGCGTGCATTGCGGTCCCCGATCCTCGAACCACCAATGCTTCGAGCCATCGACCTGGACCAGCTCGCCCCGGCAGTCCCGCCGGTAGCGCGGCTGATAAGGGCGAGGGCGACGCGCTTCCCGATCTTTCCAGAGCCCGGCCGCTATCATGAACTGCCGCAGCGTCTCACAGGCCAGATGAATGTCGTGGCGCTCGGCAAGATACTCACGCGCCAGCGTCGGTCCAAAGTCGTGATAATGCTCGCGAACGATTGCGATGACATGCTCGCGAAATGTGTCGTCATACCGACGATTGCTCGGCCGGCCTCGCTTGCGCGAAACAAGGCCCGCAGCGCCTTCAGCACACAGACGGTCGCGAGGACGATAAATCTGTCGTCGACGAAGCCCCAGCAGTCGGGCCGCGTCCGTCGCTCGCAATTCACCACGCTGTACACGCTGCAGTGTATCGAAACGCGAAAGCTCGCCGTCGCTCATCGCCAGCACCGTCATCACCGCGCATCCTCCAGCCTGAAGGATGAGCATGGCACCAGTGCTCCGCCGATAACCCCATATGTGTCATTTCTATCTAGCGGGGGTGTGCCATTTCTATCTGGCACCTACAGCCTTTGTTCCTGCAAGTTAGAGAAGTCCCATCGTCCGCAGAGTAGAAATGTCCCACGTGGGTAGCAGCGGGGGCGGCGTGGAGCCATCCAAACAGCGCAGCGCCGCCCCCGCTGACGCGCTGCGCCTGAAGTGAGCGCCGCGGACCCGCTGCGACAGCGGCGGGCTCGGTCAGCCGCGAGCAGTGGGGCTTTAGCGGGCGACGAACTGGGCGGTGCCGCGAGCCTCAAGTTCCGTACCCGACAGCCGCTGCGGCAACCGTTTGAGCTTAGGCCTGCCAACCCTTCGACCATCGATTTTATCGGCACTCTCGATTTTGCCCTCGGCAAAAATGCTGGTCGACCCGGAACTGCGCGATGGCTCGTTGTTGTTGCGAACGCGATGATGTGGTGCGAGCTCCTGGATCGCGCGAGCCATCATCAGCGCAGCGTCGAGATGCTTGTTGTCGATGACGGCGGCCTGGTTCACCTGGCGCATCTTGTCGAAAACCCGATAGGGAAGGCTGTCACCGCCATGCCGGATCTCAATGCGGCCGTCGGGATATTCGCAGACCGACACCCGCTTGCGCGCCAGCTTCCTGGCTGTGTCCGTCGGCTCGAGAATGAACATCGCCTTGTTGTAGTGAAGCGTCAGCGAGGCCGTCACCGAACGCTCCTCACGCCATACCATCATCGCCTCGAGATTATCGTGCGGGGCTAGCGGTCGATGCAGATCGCGCGGATCAAACGGCTCACGCGCAAAACGCTGGTTATGGCGGGCCATGTAGGAGGGGAGGAAGGCATTGGCCGCATCAATGCTGGCGATACCCTCCAGGCGCATCGCCTTGACCAGCCGGTCCTGCAACGTACCGTTCGCGCGCTCGACCCGGCCCTTGGCCTGCGGAGAATTGGCGCAAATCAACTCGATATTGAGCGCTTCTAACGCACGGCCGAGGTGTGACATGCCATCGCCATTTGCCGATGCATTATTATTCCGAAACGCGCTGTGCTTGTCGGAATAAAAGGCGACCGGCTTGCCGTGCCGCTCGATGTAGGTCCGCGTCGCACGCATGTACGAAAATGTGCTTTCGCTCTCCACCATCTCCAGGTGCATCAGCTCGCTGGTCGCGTCGTCGATATAGACGAGCAGGGTGCATTGCGGTCCCCGATCCTCGAACCACCAGTGCTTCGAGCCATCGACCTGCACCAGCTCTCCGCGGCAGTCTCGCCGGTATCGAGGCTGATAAGAGCGAGGGCGACGCGCACCTTGATCCTTCCACAGACCCGCCACTATCATCAGTTTACGCAACGTCTCGTGCGAAATCTGCACATCGTGACGCTCGGCCAAATACTCGGCCGCCAGCGTCGGACCGAAGTCGCGATAATGTTCGCCGACCAATGTCAGCACACGCTCGCGAAACTCGTCGCTAAGCCGCCGATTGCTCGGCAAACCGCGTCTGCGCGATACCAGGCCATCGGCACCATATGCGCGAAACCTGATAAGCAGGCGGCTGATCTGACGTCTCGTCAAACCGAGCAATACCGCGGCATCCGCGACACGCAGTTCGCGACGCTCGACGCGCAGCAGCGTATCATATCTCGAGAGCTCGCCATGGCTCATGCCAACCACCGTCATAAGCGCATCCTCCTACGAAGGACGCTCATGCCACCGGATCAACCGCCAGACGCCGACTATGGGACATCTCTATCTAGCGGAGTGGGACATTTCTATTTTGCGCCTACAGCCTTCCAATCCGATAAGATGTGTTATGTTAAACGATGGAGCCGGGTAGCGTTCGCGGATGCCTGTGATAGAGCGGCCACATGACCGACCAACTCACGATCCGCCGCCCCGACGACTGGCATGTCCACCTGCGCGACGGCGCCATGCTGAACGCGGTGGCCGGCTACACCGCGCGCCAGTTCGCCCGCGCGATCGTCATGCCGAACCTCTCGCCGCCGGTCACCACCGTCGAGGCGGCGCGCGCCTATCGGGAGCGGATCCTCGCCGCGGTGCCCGAGGGGATCGACTTCACCCCGCTGATGACCTGCTACCTGACCGACGCCGCCGATCCGGCGGAAATCGCGCGCGGTTACGAAGAGGGCGTGTTCGCCGCCTGCAAGCTCTATCCCGCCCATGCGACCACCAACAGCGCGCACGGCGTCACCGATATCCGCGCGCTCAGCGGGGTGCTGGAGACGATGCAGCGGATCGGCATGCCGCTGCTCATCCACGGCGAAGTGACCGACCGGCATGTCGACATCTTCGATCGCGAGGCGGTCTTCATCGAGACGATCCTCGTCCCGCTGGCGCGCGACTATCCGGCGCTCAGGATCGTGCTGGAGCATATCACCACCGACGAAGCCGTGGACTTCGTCGAGGCGAGCGGCCCGCAGGTCGGCGCGACGATCACGCCGCAGCACCTGATCATCAACCGCAACTCCATTTTCGACGGCGGCATCCGCCCTCATGCTTATTGCCTGCCCGTCGCCAAGCGCGAGCGCCATCGGCTGGCGGTGCGGCGCGCGGCTGTGTCGGGCTCGCCGAAATTCTTCCTCGGCACCGACAGCGCGCCCCACGAGATCGGCCGCAAGGAATCGGCCTGCGGCTGCGCCGGCATCTTCAACGCGCCCTTCGCGCTGGAAAGCTATGCCCAGGTGTTCGAGGAGGAGAATGCGCTCGATCGTCTCGAAGGCTTCGCCTCGGAACATGGCCCGCATTTCTACGGCCTGCCGCTCAACGACGGCACGGTGACGCTGGAGCGGACCGGGACGACGGTGCCCGAGCGGATCGGTGACGATGCGCTGGCGCTGGTCCCCTTCCATGCCGGGGAAACGCTGCGCTGGCGCATCGCTGGCTGAACGCATCGGGTTGAATTGTTCCTGAGAACGATCTATAGATAAATCGATCTGAGGAACGGAAGATGGAAACCGCTGCCCAATTCGACGACGATCGGGTCCGGGTGCTCGCCACGGCCGTGGCGCGGATCGCGGAAAGCTGGCGCCTGACCAACGAACAGCTCGGCGCCATCCTCGGCCTCTCGCCGGCGACGGCCTCGCGGTTGCGCGGCGGCACCTTCGTGATGGAGCCGCAGAGCAAGGCCTTCGAGCTCGGCCAGCACCTGCTGCGCCTCTTCCGCGGGCTCGACGCGCTGATGGGCAGCGACGACGAGGCCTCGATCTCCTGGCTGAAGGCGTCCAATCTCGATCTGGACGGTCGCCCGCTCGATCTGATCCGCACGATCAAGGGATTGGGCGAGGTCACCCATTATGTCGACGACTTCCGCGCCCACGTCTGATTCCGTCCCGACCGAGGCCGATTTTCGTCCCTATGCGGCGCGGGTCTGGCGGATCGTCGAGGCGCAGCATCGCATCTCGACCAACCGGCTGGCCGACAGCCTCGCCGACCAGCGGCTGCTGGAGGAGCTGGCCGAGGCGGTGAAGCCCAGCCTGCCGCCGGCCGCGCGTGGGCTTCATTACCTGCTGTCGACACCGTTCCGCTACGGCTATGCCAAGGCCTCGCGCTTCCGGCGCGCGCACGAGCGGCCGGGCATCTTCTATGCGGCCGAGGCGGCGGCGACGGCGGTGGCGGAAAGCGCCTATTGGCGGTTGCTGTTCTTCTCCCGCTCGCCTGGCGCCCGGCTGCCGCGCGGCACGATCGAGCACAGCGCCTATACGGTGCGGCTGAAGGCGGCGCGCGCGCTGGACCTGACCACGCCGCCGCTCGACATAGGGCGCCCGTTATGGACCGATCCCGCCGATTATGGCCCCTGCCAGCGGCTTGCCGACGGCGCGCGGGCGATCGGCGCGCAGATCATCCGCTACGAATCGGTGCGCGACGCCGCGCGCCGGGCCAATGTCGCGCTGCTCGATCCCGGCTGCTTCGCGGATGCGGAGCCGAAAGTGGTGACCACCTACCATGTGCGGCTCGACCGGCGGGGGCTCGACATGCTGGCCGCCTTCCCCTCGACCGAGCGCCATCGCTTCACCTTCGCCGATTTCGGGCTGCGGGCGCCGGACTGATCGCCGGCACTCCATCGGCCGAGGCTTGACAGAGGGCTTAGTTATCTAATTAATCAAGTCATCTGCCACGCCGTCCGGGACCATCCGCATGCCATCCAATTCCCTCCCGCTCGCCGGGCGTACCGCGTTGGTCACCGGCGCCTCGTCCGGCCTCGGGGCGCATTTCAGCCGGCTGCTCGCCCGATCGGGCGCCGCCGTCGCGGTCGCGGCACGGCGGCGCGAACCGCTCGAG
>Ga0207695_10000928_pt1 | contig 52355 bp, 52 predicted proteins | sample KBSC54metaG_FD_184354 | JGI IMG/M metagenome (GOLD analysis project Ga0207695, IMG submission 184354) | Corn rhizosphere microbial communities from Kellogg Biological Station, Michigan, USA - KBS C5-4 metaG (SPAdes) (version 2) | ecosystem: Host-associated > Plants > Roots > Rhizosphere > Soil...
GCCGATCGCCGGCAAGGGTTCCAACATGCAGCGCGACGACTGGTATTCGTCAATGCGCGATCCGAAGAAGCTGGCCAAGCCGGAAGCCATCGGCCGCTACGCCGCCGAACGCGCTCTGGCGCGCCTGAACGCCTGCAAGCTGTCCACGCGCAAATGCCCGGTGCTGTTCGAAGCGCCATTGGCGGCAGGTTTGCTGGGCGCCTTCGTGCAAGCGGTGTCGGGCGGCGCGCTGTACCGCAAATCGACCTTCCTGCTCGACTCGCTGGGCAAGCAAGTGTTGCCCGACCATATTCAGATCCTCGAAGATCCGCATGTCATCGGCGGCGTCGGCTCCGCGCCTTTCGATGACGAAGGCGTCAAGACGCATCGTCGCGAAGTGGTCCGGGACGGCGTCGTGCAAGGGTATTTCCTGTCGACCTATTCCGCGCGCAAGCTGGGCATGGAAACCACCGGCAACTCTGGCGGCTCGCACAACTTGTCGATCACGTCGTCGCTGACCACCGCGTCCGACAACTTCAAGGGCATGCTCAAGAAACTCGACACCGGCCTGCTGGTGACCGAGCTGATGGGGCAGGGCGTGAACTACGTGACCGGCGATTATTCGCGCGGCGCCTCTGGCTACTGGGTCGAGAAGGGCGTGATCCAGTATCCGGTGGAAGAAATCACCATCGCCGGCAACATGAAAGACATGCTGCGCCAGATCGTCGCCATCGGTAATGACACCCTGATCCGCGGCACCAAGGAAACCGGCTCCATCCTGCTGGAGAGCATGACCATCGCCGGCGACTGAGGCACTTCTCCGCCGTGCCTGCTTCGCTGCCCCGCGCATTGAAGCAGGCATGTGCAGGACATCGTCGGATTGCGAAATTGACGTTGTATCTGCGCATCTCGATTGTTCCCCGTATTACCCCTGACTAAACTCTCCGCTCGGCCCTGCAAGCATGCATTGCCATCGATCCGGAGATCCCATGGCTTTTCCCCCGCGTGTTCGTACCATCCGCTCCATCCTCTCCATCGCGACGTCGGTCGTTTGGCCGCTTGTCCTCCTGTCTGCGTCTTCCGCGCACGCCGGCAAGACAGACCAAGCGCCGCTGGACTACAGTCGCCAGGCCGAATGGCTCGCCGTACACGGTGAGCGCCAGTCGCCGATTGCGCTTGATTCCGCGAGCGCGTCGTCCGACGCGGACGATCCCCGACACAACGCGATCACGACTGCGACCACCGTTGTGCACGCAGTCGTGTCCGACAACGTTGCGGCGCCGGCCGTGCAGGTTGACATCGCGCCGGGCAATATCGCGTCGATCCGGGGGCGTCGTTTTCAACTGGTGCAATTTCATTTCCACACCCCTGCCGAACACACGATCGACGGCGTGCGTTTTCCGCTTGAGGCGCATTTTGTCTACAAGGCCAGCAACGGCAAACTTGCCGTCATCGGCGTGATGCTCGCCGAGGGAGCTTCTAACCCGGCATTGACAGAAGTAATGCGAAGGCTGACGCCGGGAAACGCTGCCGCCACGCCCGGAGAGATCGACATCGCACCATTGATGCCGACCGACAAAAGCTATTTCCATTATCTTGGCTCCTTGACGACGCCGCCCTTGACGCAGAACGTCGAGTGGTACGTGCTCTCGCATGCGCGGACCATTTCGCCTGCACAGCTCGTCGCGTTGCAGCGCCGTCATGTACGCAACAACCGCAATTTGCAACCGTCGAATGGCAGAGAGGTGCTGTTTCACCTCGAGCCTTGACGGTCTTGATGATCAGCTTTCCACGTGCCTGCGGCAGAGATCGTCCGCACTTGTTAAAATAGCCGCTCAGTCACTTCAGGCTGGAGCCTGAGACGCCTGTGGCCGCGCAAGACAAGTCGCTCCGGTTGCTTGTCGAATCGCCAACACGCGTCAACCGGCGCCGGTCATCGATTTTCCCGCCATGTCTCCACATAAAGAAGCCGCCCACTCAAGCGGTCAAGTCTTGCCTTTCCGCGAATCTCTGATGGCCACGCTCGGCATCTGCTTCGTCATCATGCTGGTGGCGCTGGACCAGACCATCGTCGGCACCGCCTTGCCGACCATCGTCGCCGAGCTCAAAGGATTCGACTTGTACGCCTGGGTGGCCACCTCTTACCTGCTGACCTCGGTCATCACCGTGCCGATCTTTGGAAGGCTAGGTGACTACTTCGGCCGCAAGCCGTTCCTGATCGCCTCCATCATCATCTTCGTGATCGCCTCGATGTTGTGCGGCATGGCCGACAGCATGCTGTTCCTGGTGCTGGCGCGCGGGCTGCAAGGCATCGGCGGCGGCATGCTGGTCGGCACCGCGTTCGCGTCGGCGGCGGATCTGTTTCCTGATCCGCACATCCGCCTGCGCTGGCAAATCATTCTCAGCGCGGCCTATGGCATCGCCACCTCGGTTGGGCCGTCGCTGGGCGGCTTCCTGACGCAATCGCTGGGATGGCGCTGGACCTTCTACGTCAATTTGCCGGTGGGCCTGGTGTCGTTGTTTTTTGCCATGCGCTACATCCCGCACATTCGCCACCACAAGAATGCCGGCAAGGTGCGCCTCGACTGGCTCGGCGCGCTGCTGATTTCGGTGGCGCTGGGCAGCCTGCAATTGCTGGTCGAACTCTTCCCCAAGCGGGGCCTGACCGCCGGCATGCTGATCTTGCTGGTGGTCGCCATCGGCGCGTTTTACGCCTTGTGGAAATGGGAGCGCCAGGTCGAGCAGCCGATCCTGCCGTTCGAGATGTTCAAGGATCCTGCGCTCTCCAGCCTGTTCCTGCTGTCGGTGCTGGCCGGCTTCTCGATGTTCTCGATGCTGATGTATGCACCGCTGCTGTTCCAGGGCGGCTTCGGCATGTCGCCGCGCGAAGCGGGCCTGCTGATCACGCCGCTGGTGGCCTGTATCACCGTGGCGAGCATCGTCAACGGCCGCATCGTCACGCGCATTCCCAATCCCAATATGATGATGTACGTCGGCTTCGTGCTGATCGCGCTGTCTTGCCTGGGCATCGTGCTGTCGCAACGCAATACGCCGACCGGCTTCATGCTGGCGACCATGCTGGCCGGCGGCTTCGGCCTCGGGCTGGTGCTGCCCAACCTGACCGTCTTTGCGCAACAGGCCGCAAGCCGCGAGCATCTTGGCATCGCCACGGCCTTGCTGCAGTCGCTGCGCATGATCGGCGGCATGCTCGGCACCGCCGTGACCGGCACGCTGGTCACACAGATGTACGGCAGCGGCGTCGAGCGCGCGTTGGAGAGCGATCACGCGGCCCAATGGCTGGCCGAATTCAAGGACCCGGAAATCCTCGTCAACCACGATATCCAGTCGACCCTGTTGGCGCAAATGCTGCAGGCGGGACATAACGGTTCTGCGCTGCTGGACGCTGCACGCGACGCGCTGGTCGGGGCGATCCACATGGGTATTGCGCTGGCTGTCGTATCGGCGCTGATAGGCTTGTGGATGGTGCGGCGGGTGCCGCTGATCCGCTTCACGCCGAACGAAAAGGTGGAGACGGTGCTGTCCGAATAGTGCAGTTTTCTGATTCTCGGAAATACAAAAACGGCGTGCATACCGGGCACGCCGTTTTTTTTATTCCGGACGTATCAATCTCAGTCCGACCATAGCTTGCCGGCGGTCGCCCAGTTTTCCTTGCGTACATCCTGGATGATGATGTCGACCGATTCGGGACTGCATTGCAGTGTCTTGCAGGTGGCCTCGGTAATCGCCTTCACGAGTTCGCGTTTCTGTTCGATGCTGCGCCCTTCGAATAATTGGATGTTGAACGTGGGCATGTTGCCTCCTTTGTAAAATTAATTTTTGTAAGACACGTCAATCGTTTCCAGCTTGCGCAGCAGCGCCGGCCATTCAAGCAGGCCTTCCGGCCCGCCGTCGCCAAGCAACTGTCGATGCGTCTCGCGGCAAACGTCCGCCGCCGGCATCTGCAGCGCCTGCCCTCCGGCCTGTGCCAGCAGCTGGATGCGGCAGGCCTTGTCGAGCGTATCCATCAGCACGTAGGCTTCGGCGATGGTGCGCCCGCACACCAGGCTGCCGTGGTTGCGCAGCAGCAGTGCCGGCAAATCGGCCAGGCGCTCGATCAGGCGAGTCTGCTCGGTCGGCGTCAGCGCCAGTCCTTCATAGTCGTGGCAGGCGATGGCTTCGTAGAAGCGCAGAGCGTGTTGCGACAGCGGCAGCAGGCCTTGCGTCTGGGCGCTGACGGCCACCGCATGATCGTTGTGCAGATGCATGACGCACAGCGCATCCGCTCGCGCCGCATGCACCGCGCCATGGATGGCGAAGCCGCTGACGTTGATGCGATAGGGGCTGTCGCCGACAATTGCGCCGTGGCGGTCGACCTTGACCAGGTTCGAGGCGCAGACTTCATCGAAGCGCAAGCCGAAGGGATTGAGCAGGAAGTGGCCGGGCTCGTCCGGAACAGTGGCCGAGATGTGCGTATAGATCACGTCGTCCCAGCCCTGCAGCGCGCACAGGCGATAGCAGGCGGCGAGGTCCAGGCGGGTTTGCCATTCGTTGCGGCTGATGCCGGCAGGCGGCGAAACGATCTCGGTCATGGGCAATCGGACGGATGAATGAAAAAAGGGGACGCAAGCGCGTCCCCCGGCATGTTACACCCGGGCTCAGAAGTGGTATTCGGCGCGCAGCATCGGCGTCTTGGCGAACGATCCCGGCACCGTCGAGCGGTTGCCGAACTTGTTGCGCCAGTACTGATATTCCAGGCCGACGCGGAAGGTGTTCTTGCCCATGCCCAGCGGCGTGCCGACGTCGTACATGATCTGGCCGTCGAAGTTCAGTTCCGGGCTGGTGCTGTTGCCGAACTCGTCCTTGCCCTTGGCGGCGATGTAGTTCAGGTAGCCTTCGAACGCGAAGCCGCTGGTGCCGAAGGGGATGCCCCAGGCCGCGTTGAACATCGGATGCGTGTCGTAGGAATAACGATTGGCGATGCCGACCGGCTTGTTGCTTTCCCACAGGGCGAAGATGCTCAGGTTGAGGAAGCCTGGCACGTCCATCATCAGCGTCGGACCGGCGACCCACATGCGTTTCTTGGAGCCGTAGCCGGGATCGTTCTTGGTGTTGAGATCCACACCCAACGTGAAGCCGACGCCACGCGCCGGGCCGAACGCCAGGTCCTTGCCGCTGATCTTGCCGATGTCGAGCGTGTGGCGATAGGTGAGGTAGGCTTCCTGCGCATTGCTGTCCTTGTTGTCGGACATGAGGAAGTCGACGTTGAGGAAATTGGTGCCGTACTTGTAGCCGCTGGCATGCGTGAAGTTGACGATGTTCTTGCTGATGTCCTGCGTGTTGAACGGTTCGGCGAACTTGGTGCCGTAGCGGTAGCCGATGGAATTGTCGCTCCAGTCGGCGCCGTGCGCGTGCTGCACGGCGGCCAACGCCGACAGTCCGATCAGGCCGGCCGCGAGATGTTTGCCCAGTGGCGTGCGCACGATTGCGTTTGCTTGCTGCATGGTGTCTCCTCCATTGAATGGTTATATGTACTGCTGTTTTTTATAGTGTTCCGTGGAGCCGCCACGGCGGTGATTCAAAACCTCAGGCCTTGAACGGATGCGTCTCGCGCCAATGCTCGGCGATGTCGATGCGGCGCGTGATCCAGACCTTGTCGTGCTGTTGCACGTAATCGAGGAAACGCGCCAGCGCCGCGGTGCGCGCCGGCCGGCCGACGATGCGGCAATGCAGGCCGACCGACAGCATCTTGGGGCGGTCAAGTCCGGACGGGTCGCCTTCGGCGTACAGCACGTCGAAGGCGTCCTTCAGATAATCGAAGAATTGCGTGCCGGTGTTGAAACCCTGCGGTGCGGCGAAACGCATGTCGTTGCTGTCGAGCGTGTAGGGCACGATCAGCTGGGGTGTGGCGCCACGCGCGGTTTGCACGTTGTCCCAATAAGGCAGGTCGTCGGCGTAGCTGTCGGCGTCGTAGGCGATGCCGCCGTGTTCGGCCACCAGGCGGCGCGTGTTGGGAGAATCGCGGCCGGTGTACCAGCCCAGCGGCGCGTTGTTGGTGATGTCCTTGATGATGGCGATCGCTTCGGCGATGTGGCGGCGTTCGGTGGCTTCGTCGATATTTTGATAGCTGATCCAGCGCAGGCCATGGCAGGCGATTTCGTGGCCGAGTTCGAGGAAGGCGGCGGTGGCTTCCGGATTGCGCTGCAGCGCGCGCGCGACGCCAAACACGGTCAGCGGCAACCGGCGTTCTTCGAACATGCGCAGCAGTCGCCACAGGCCGGCGCGGGAGCCGTATTCGTAGAGCGATTCCATGCTCATGTGGCGCGCCGCGAAACTCTGGGCGCCGATGATTTCGGACAGGAATGTTTCCGAGCCGGCATCGCCATCGAGCACGCTGTTCTCCGCGCCTTCTTCGTAGTTCAGCACGAACTGCAACGCGATGCGCGCGCCGTCGGGCCAGTGCGCATGCGGCGGTGTACGGCCGTAACCGGTAAGGTCGCGCGGGTAAGTGGAATCTGTCATGTCTCCTGCCTTGGAATCGTTTTTTTCATCTTCGCCGAATTATGTCTTCAGAATTGATTACAGATATAACGGCGAACGTATATGGACCTGATCACAGCGGTATATCATTTGCGACTGAAATGATCTACAAAATTTGTCAACGAGAGGAAACACAATGGGAAAACTGAGCACCCACGTCCTGGACGTCACCCAGGGCAAGCCGGGCGTCGGCGTCAAGGTGGCCTTGTTTGCGGTCCGCGGCAACGAGAAGGTCCTGTTGAAAAACGCCGTTACCAACAGCGACGGCCGTTGCGATGCACCGTTGCTGCAAGGCGACGAATTGCAGGCGGGACGCTATGAACTGGTGTTCGGCGCCGGCGATTATTTCGCAGCCCAAGGCGTGCAATTGCCGGCGCCGCGGTTCGTGGATGAAGTGGTGCTGGCCTTCGGCATCGCCGATCCGGCGCAGAACTACCACGTGCCGTTGGTGGTGTCGCCGTGGTCGTATTCGACGTATCGCGGCAGTTGACGACGTCGTTCTGCGGTGAAAAAATCCGGCCCCTCCTCTCAAGGAGCGGCCGGATTTTTCATGGAGCGGGGCCGGGATAACCTGACCCGAATTGAACTGCGGATCGACGCGCCGATGAAGGCGCAAGGTTTCGCCGGTAAAGAGCAGCACTTATTTCAGGAAGCTTTTGTGGTTCAGGATTTTGTCAGCTTCTGATATAATGATAATCATTCTCGATAATTAAAAATAACCAAGCCCTCCGCCAGGTTGGCGCCACATGGCGCTGCGCAATATCTCCCGTTCGTTCTTCGTCTCCGGCATGGCTTTGCCCGATCTTCGCTGCGCCGGAAGGAGAGAGTTTGTCGTTTTGCCTCATAAAAACACCTAGCCCCTGAAAGGAAGCACTACATGAAACGTCTCGTCATTCCCGCCTTGCTGTCCACCTTGCTGCTGGCCGCGTCCGCGCAGGCTCACCACGTCTGGTTGCAGCAGGACGCCAAGTCCGCCAGTCTGTACTTCGGCGAGTTCGGTGAAAACCTGCGCGAAACTTCGCCGGGCCTGCTCGACCGCTTCGTGCAACCGAGCGCCGTGCTGCTGGGCGCCAACGGCGACAAGACGCTGGACGTGAACAAGGGAAAGAATGCCTACGCGTTGTCGGCGCGGGCAGGCAAGGGCGAATCCATCGTCGCTGAAGAAGCCCGCTACCCCATCCTCGAACGCAAGACCGGTGAGACCGTGACGCGCACCCTGTGGACTCCGGCCGCGCGCCTGGTCACCGGCTTCGCCGAACAGGCGCCGCGCCTGACGCTGGACATCGTGACCACCGGCAAGCCGGGCGAATTCAAGCTGGTCTACAAGGGCCAGCCGCTGGCCAAGACCAAGATCAGCATCATCACTTCGGCAGGCTGGGGCAAGGAAGGCCACACCAATGAACAAGGCCTGGTGAACTTCGACCTGCCATGGCAAGGCACCTATGTCGTTGAAGCGCACCACATCGACAAGACTGCGGGCGAACGCGACGGCCAGCCTTATGACGTCGCCAGTTTCGTTACCAGCCTGACCGTGGCGCAGACCAAGGGCATCAAGGCGCTGCCAACGTCGCCGGCCGCAACGCCGAACAAGTAATCCGGACGGTTCGCCCCTGCAAGCATCTTGGCCTGCAGGGTGCGACAATTTGTCGCACCTGCTTCCATCCTGTCTTGCCGCGGCGGCCTGCATCGTTTGCAGACCGCCACCGGCAAGCCTTTCAAGCTGTTTCCTCTCCGCTCCAAGCACATTGCCGTCGGCCTGAACGCCAGTTCCGGCGCTGCATTGCCGCGCATGTGCATGCTACATTCGCAAAATGGGGAAGCAGACATCGGGCCGTTCGAGCCCATCCATCCGCAACACAATCACTGCGTGGACCGCCATTCTGGCGGTGCTGCTGATGGTGCTCGCCCCGACGTTTTCTGCGGCGTCGCAAGCGTGGTCGCAGGAGCGTGATGGCTCCTTCTGGATGGAAATATGCAGCGCCTTCGGCGACAAGACCTCCGGCGACGCTGACCGCGACGCCGGTAAAAATGCCGCTTCCTCCTCGCATTGCCCGTATTGCCTGATGCATGCCGATGCCGTCGCGCCGCCACGGCAACCGACGCTGGCCGAGACCGTGTTCACCATTTCACATTTCCTGCCGCGCCTGTTCTACCGTGCGCCGCAGCCGCTGTTTGCATGGACCGTCGCATTGTCGCGCGCGCCGCCGCCGGCCGTCTGAATTCAGTGGCAACCGCTGGCGGTTGCCTTCCACGTTCAGTTAACTTGCGCAAGTGCGGCTCTTGTCCGCGCCTGCGCCGCCGGTCCGGATCAACATGAAAAATACCAAGCCATTTCCATTTCCTTTGCGGCCTCTGCTGCTGGCGACGATCGCCGCGTGGAGCCCGCTCACCCAGGCTCAGTCTCAAGCTGAAGACGCCGCCGCCTTGCCCGAAGTCGTCGTCAAGGAGTCGCGCTCGGTCAGCGAAAAGAACCAGTTGCCGACCACCACCGAAAGCATCACCGCCGCCAAGGCGGCCGACACCGTCAACGCGATGAACGTCGAGGACACGCTCAAGTACCTGCCCAACGTGCTGGTGCGCAAGCGCTACATCGGCGACACGCAGGCGCCGATGTCCACGCGCACCACCGGCATCAACGCCGGCGCGCGCAGCCTGATCTACGCCGACGGCATGCTGCTGTCGGCGCTCATCAACAACAACAACGGCAACGGTTCGCCGCGCTGGTTCATGGTGGCGCCGGAAGAGGTCGAGCGCATCGACGTGCTGTACGGTCCGTTCGCCGCGCAGTATCCGGGCAATTCCTACGGCGCCGTGACCGAGATCACCACGCGCATGCCGGACCACTTCGAAGCCAGCGTCAAGGCCAATACCGCGTTCCAGGATTTCAGCCAGTACGGCACCAGCAACACCTATCGTGCGCAGGAATTCAGCGCCACCCTTGGCAACCGCAGCGGCGACCTGTCGTGGTGGTTCAGCGCCAACCATCTGGACAGCTACAGCCAGCCGGTGACCTATGTGACTGCCGCCACGGCGCCGGCCGGCAGCGTCGGCGGCTACGCCGCGCAGGACCGCACCGGCAAGAACATCGTCGTGCTCGGCGCCAACGGCCTCACGCACACCGTGCAAGACAACGCCAAGCTCAAGCTGGCCTATGACTTTTCGCCGACGCTGACCGCCGCCTACACCCTGGGCTATTGGCAGAACCGGGCCGATTCGCATGGCCAGTCGTACCTCCGCAACGCCGCAGGTGCGACGGTTTATCCCAGCGGACTGGCCAGCAACACCACCGAACAGGAACAATGGATGCAAAGCCTGTCGGTAAGGAGCAAGACCCAAGGCGTGTTCGACTGGGAAGCTGTTGTCAGCAATTTCTCCATGTCCAAGGACCTCACGCGTACGTCGACAGGTCTTTATCCCGCCGCGCAAAATGGCGGCAACGGCACCATCGCCGACGCCGGCGGCACCGGCTGGAACACGCTTGACCTCAAGGGCGTCTGGCGTCCCGATGGCGTCAAGGGCGCGCACATCGTCAGCTTCGGCGGCCACTACGATCAATACAAACTGGTCAGTCCAACTTACCTGACAAGCAATTGGAACGCAGGCGGCAACGGTGCCTTGTCGACCGATTCGCGCGGCAAGACCGAGACGTCCGCCGTATGGGCGCAGGATGTCTGGCGCCTGGCGCAGGACTGGAAGGCAACATTCGGCGGGCGCTATGAATGGTGGCGCGCCTTCGGCGGCTACAACTATGCGGTGGCCAGCGGCGGCATCAACCAGCCGGAGGTGCGCAACTCGGGCTTCTCGCCGAAGTTGTCAGTGGCGTGGACGCCCGGCGAGCAGTGGCAGTTCACCGGCTCGTTCGGCAAGGCCTTGCGCTTTCCGACGGTGGGCGAGCTGTACCAGAACGTGCAGGGCAGCGACGGCATCTTCCGCCAGCCCAATCCCAACCTGCAGCCGGAACGTGTGCTGTCGAGCGAACTGGCGATCGAGCGTGCGCTCGACAAGGGCAAGGTGCGGGTGTCGCTTTTCCAGGAAGACGTTTCGAATGCATTGATTTCGCAGACCGCGACGCTGGGCACGGTGGTGTCCTCTTACACGCAGAACATTGACAAGACGCGCCAGCGCGGCGTCGAACTGGTGCTGCAAAAAGACGACGCACTGATCCGCGGACTGGAGATCAACGGCAGCCTGACCTACGTCGATGCGCGCATCCTCGGCAACAGCAGTTTCGTCTCGGCCACCAGCACTTCGGTCGGCAAGCGTACGCCTTACGTACCGGAATGGCGCGCCACGCTGGTCGGTACTTACCGCCCTGACGACAAGTGGGCCTACACGCTGGCGGGACGCTACAGCGGCCGCCTGTATTCCACGGTCGACAACAACGACGTCAACACGCATACCTACCAGGGCTTCGACAGCTACGTGGTGTTTGACGCGCGGGTACGCTACAAGATCGACAAGCATTGGAGCACCGCCGTCGGCATCGACAACATCACCAACAAGGATTACTTCCTGTTCCATCCGTTTCCGCAGCGGACCTTGTTTGCCGAGTTGAAGTACGACTTCTGATATATCGCCGCCAAAAGAAAACCGCCATCCGGTGTCATGCCGGACGGCGGTTTTTTCATGCGCGTTCAGATCATGCCGCGATGCTGCTGCGCGGCGCAGCCAATCCCATTTCCTTGCGGAACAGGGCTTCCATTTCACGCCGCACCTGGATCGCCTGTACGCTGCTGTCGATGGCGACGTCGCTCCAGCGCACCACCTGGCCCGCTGCGACCGGACGCTGCAGCACGATGTGATGCGCCAGGCCGATCGGCAGCGCTTCGGCGTTGAGCGAATCGGCCGCTGGCATCAGCTTGCCGTAGACCATATGGCCGCCTTCACCGTCGAGCTTCTCGCCCGGTTTGAGATCGCGCTTGGCGGTAGCGACGGTGTCGCCGCTGAACGCCAGCGTGCTGCCGGTGGCCTGGCCGCGCACGGCGATATTGGCCACCGAGATGCCGAGCTCAAGGCCGATCAGGTGATACGGTTTGTACATGGTGGCGTAGCGGCCGCTGGCATCGGTCTTGAGTCCGTACTGGGCGAAGCAGTCGCGCACGTAATCGCTCGGCGCTTCGAAGGTCACGTACACGCCCCAGCGCAAATCGCGGAATACCGGACGGCCGTCGCGCTCCAGCGACGACACCACTTCCACCGTGCCCGAGTGCGGCAGGATGCCGCCCGCCGAGGCCGGCTTGAGCAGGTTCGGCAGATCGTCCACGCCGCAGGGCGGGAAGGCCAGTCCGTCGGCGCCCGGCGTCAGGCCGCAGGCGTTGGCGACCGCGCCCATTTCCAGCGCTGACTTGGTGCCGTCGAGGAAGGAGTTGAACATCTGCGCATTGAAGTCGCCCGACGCCACTTGCGCCTCGCTGAAACCGTAGTGTCCCCACACCGTATCCGGTGTGGATTGGTGGTAGATCGGCAGGTACTTGGTGCCCTTGCCGGCGCACACCACGTCGAAGCCCGAGGTGCGCGCCCAGTCGACCATCTCGGCGATCAGCGCCGGCTGGTCGCCGTAGGCCATCGAGTAAATAATGCCGGCTTCGGCCGCGCGGCGCGCCAGCAGCGGCCCCGCCAGTGCGTCGGCCTCGACGTTGACCATGATGATGTGCTTGCGGTGCTGGCAGCACAGCAGCGCATGGCGGATGCCGGCGGCCGGGCTGCCGGTGGCGTCGATGACGATATCGAGTTGCGGATGCGCGATCATCGCTGCGGCGTCGTCCTGCACGAAGGTGCTGCCGTCGCGCAGCGCTTCGTCCCATGAGCGAGCAGCGTGCATGTCGTCCTTCCAGCCGACACGCGCGAGTGCCTGTTTGGCGCGCGCCGGCGAGAGGTCGGCGATGCCGAGAAGATGCACCCCGGGCGTGCGCGGCACTTGCGACAGGAACATCGAACCGAATTTGCCGGCGCCGATCAGGCCGACCCGCACCGGTTTGCCGGCTTGGGCCAATGCCTTGAGCTGATGGAACATGTTGGACATGCTGTCTCCTTTGTAGGTTTGTGGCCCCCGTCGACGGGCGAGGGCATAAAAACAGAAAAAGAGTAGCATTGGGATTTTTCCCGGTAAATGCCGAATAGCACACATTTCATGTGCAAAAAATCGCATACGGAAACCCCATGAACAAGTTCGACTGGAACGACCTGCAAGCCTTCCTCGCGGTGGTGCGCGCCGGCCGTCTGACGGTGGCCGCGCGCCAGATCGGCATCGATCATTCGACGCTGAGCCGGCGTATCGCCGGACTGGAAGCGTCCCTCGGCGTGGCCTTGTTCGACCGTCGTTCGGCCGGCTATGCACTGACGGTCGAAGGCGAACGCCTGATCCCCGAAGCCGAAGCGATGGAAAGCCTGGCGGTGCGCATTCATGCGCGCCAGGACGACCCGGCACAGGGTCTGACCGGCTCGATCCGCATCGGCACGCCCGAGGCCTGGGGCACTTACTTCCTGGCGCCGCAACTGAACCTGTTGGCGCAGCGCCATCCCGAGCTGGAGGTGGAACTGATCGCCAACCCGCGCATGTTCAGCTTGTCCAAACGCGAAGCCGACATCGCCATCAGCATGACGCGACCCGAACAGGGGCGCTTGTACGCGCGCCGCCTCAACGACTACGAACTGGGGATTTATGCCGCGCGCGATTACCTGCGCCGCCGGCCTGCCGTCAACGACAAGTCACAGTTGGAAACTCATCCCTGGGTCGGTTATGTGGAAGACCTGATGTGGTCGCGCGAGCTCGATTACCTGGCCGAAATCTCTCCCGCGCTGCAGCCGCGCATCCGCATCTCCAACATCATCAGCCAGATGGCGGCGGTGGTCGGCGGTGCCGGATTGGGCGTGCTGCCCTGTTTCATGGCGCGGCGCGAGAAGCAACTGGTGCGCCTGTTGCCGCACGTAAAGCTCTATCGTTCCTACTGGCTGATCACGCATGCCGACGCGCGCGATATTGTGCGCGTCAACGTGGTGGCGGACTTCATTGCGGAGCGGGTGGAGGCGGAAGGCGCTTCGTTCTGGAACGATGACGCTGCAGCGGGTGATGCCGATGGGGAACCGATGTCAAAAAAGAAACGTGGCAAGCCAGGCTAGGGACATTGCGGCAACCGGTGAGTCAGTTGCTCCTGGCCTTTTCAATCGTGGAGCGCGCCGCTTCCATCAGTGCGGCCGGTTCTTCCGCATCTGAATCGAGGTACTGGTTTTCCAGGTTGATCGCCAGATTGCTCATTTTTTCGGCAAGGTCGGCAAGTGCGACGCTGAGCTCGCACATCAGGCTGGACATTGTTTTGGGAGAGTTCGCCATGTCTCTTTCCTTAAACGGATTCGACAGGACGGACCTGCCGGAACTGCTGGATTTTCACAGACGGTCGACAACTGATTGGCCAGGATTGCCGATCTATTTTAAGCGGATTCCAAGTTTGACTGTGGACTGCGCAAAAAGTGCGTGCAAGAAGCGTGCTCAGGAGGCAAATCTGTCGCGTCAGAGATACTTGATTTCAATCGTCGCCGAGCCGTCCAGCGGCACGTCTTGATTCAATGGCAAGTTTTCCGGTTTGTTCAGCACGGCCTGGACGTTGATTGTCGCAGCCAGCGTCTTGAGCGCCACGGGCGTCGTGCCGCTTTGGGCGAACGAGAAATAAGCGCCGTCGTGATCGAGGTAGCCGGCGTTGCTGTTCCACGAAGCGCCTTTGTCCTTGGACGAGATAGTGGAGACCGGTTGGCCGTCTGCCAACGCGGTGCCGGACAGCATCATGGTGTAGCCGCCGACGTTCTTGCCGGCAACGCTGCCGAGGCCGAAATTGTAGGCGGTGTCAGCACGGATGCTGTCGACCACGCCGTCGACGCGTGAAGAAGCGCGGTTGTCCAGCACCACCAGCGCAATCTTGGCGGCGGCGTCGCAGGTCACCGAGAGGCTGACTTGTTTGACGTCGAGTTTCTTGTATTGGCCGGGCGGCAAGGTCTTCGCCGGGATCGTGCCGTAGTCGGCCACGCCGCTGTTGCCCAGGGTCGGGGTGCAGGCGGAAGGACGGATCACGCCGGTCACGCGCAGTTCCACCGTCGGCGCTGCCTGCACGGCGGCAGCGGCGCACAAGGCGGAAGTCAGGACGATGAGGGCGGCGAAGCGGTTCATGGCGATCGTGGTTTCATGTGAGCGCCTTGCTTCAGCGCGATGTAACAATTCTCGCGATTAACGTCCTAAAAAAATATGAGAAAACTCTCAAAAAATGACCGCTTCGACAAGCATGGCGGTATTGTTGCTGCGAAAGAAAACATGCGGAATCAAGGCATGAAAAAAAGGGCTTGCAGTCATGTGCAAGCCCTTCGTTTTGCCGCTCTTCGCTACGACGCGGGAATGCCCGTCAGAAGGTTTCCCAATCCGAATCGGAGTCAGGCATCGTCGGTTTTGGTCCCGATGATTTGGCGGGCGCTGAAGCGATCCGTGGTGCCGCCGCAGCAGCGGCTTTGGGTTTGCCGGCGACGGCAGCAGGCCGGGCCGGCGCCTTTGCCACCGCCGCGCGTACCGGTGCGGCGGCCCGCACGATCGGTGCCGCCTGTACCTGAGCGCCATCGAGCTTGAAGCGTCCGACCAGCTGGGCCAGCGTGGCCGCCTGGTCTTGCAGCGACTGCGCAGCAGCAGCGGCTTGTTCAACAAGCGCTGCGTTTTGCTGCGTACCTTCATCCATCTGGGTGATGGCCTGGCCGACTTCGCCGATGCCGGCGCTTTGTTCCTGGCTGGCCGAGCTGATTTCGCCGACGATGTCGGTGACGCGTTTGACGCTGGCGACCACCTCGTTCATGGTTTCGCCGGCCTGCTGCACCAGCTTGCTGCCGACGTCGACCTTGGACACCGAATCGTCGATCAGGGTCTTGATCTCCTTCGCGGCGGCCGACGAGCGTTGCGCCAGGCTGCGCACTTCGCTCGCCACCACCGCGAAACCGCGACCCTGTTCACCGGCGCGCGCAGCTTCCACCGCCGCGTTCAGTGCGAGGATGTTGGTCTGGAAGGCGATGCCATCGATCACGCTGATGATGTCGACAATCTTGCGCGAAGAGTCGTTGATCGAGCCCATCGTGTCGACCACCTGGCTCACCACCGCGCCGCCCTGTTGCGCGACCTCGGAAGCGGAGACCGCGAGTTGATTCGCCTGGCGCGCATTGTCGGCATTCTGTTTCACGGTCGAGGTCAGTTCTTCCATCGCGGAAGCGGTTTCCTCCAGCGAACCCGCCTGCTGTTCGGTGCGTCCCGACAGGTCGAGGTTGCCGCTGGCGATTTCGCTCGATGCCGTGCTGATGGTGTCGGTGCCGACGCGCACCTGGCTGACGATATTGAGCAAGTTGTCGTTCATGGTCTTGAGCGCGGTAAGCAACTGGCCGGTTTCATCCTTGCCGCCGGCGACGATGTCCGAGCTGAGGTCACCCGACGCCACCGTTTCGGCGATGCTCACCGCCTGCGTGAGCGGGCGCGTGATGCTGATCGTCAGCAGCCACGCCAGTGCGCCGCCCAGCATCAGCTCGACGATGCCGAGGATGATCAGCATGTTGCGGCTGGACGAATAATAGTTCGCGACCGCATCGGCCGACGTGCTGATTTCCTGGCGCTGCATGTCGCGGAACTTGGCGACCGCGCCGGTGTAGGAGGCATACAGCGGCATGAATTTTTCAGCGGTCATCTTCTTGGCTTCATCCATATTGCCGGCGTTCTTGAGCTTGAAGATCTCGTTACGCACCGCCTGGTAGGTGTCGCGCACCTTGTTGATTTCGGCCAGTTGCGCGACCTCTTGCGGCGCCGTGTTGATCTCTTCGATTTTCTTGCGCATCGGTGCAATGCGCGCCGATTCGGCAGCGATCTGCGCCGTGAAGTATTGCTGCGCATCGGGATCTTCGGTCTTGATCACGGCGAGCGTGCGGATGCCGCTCTCGCGGATCACGGCCAGCCATTCGACCGCGTTGCGTTCGTTGGTGATCGAGTCGGTGGTGATCGACACCACGGCGGCGTTGATCTGCTGCAGACGCCAGACGCTAATGCCCAGCATGACGACCATGAGCATGAGGATGAGGAAAAAACCGATGCCGAGGCGTACGCCGATTTTAAGATTTTTCATAAGACACTCCTGGCGGAAACAGACAATAGGCAACGCGATTTCAAAGCGAACGCAGAAACCGGCCGGCAACGCGGCGGCAATTTTCAAGCGAGCAGTAAGCGTGCAGGCAAGATCGGACTTCGCCTGCGCGGGTGATGCGCACACGTTGCGGATAGCAACTCGATGCAGCAATTTTGGGGTGAGGTTTTTTCATCGGCAACCGCGGTCGGCGGATGCCTGCCGGCAATGATGTTTTTGTCAGTCGCCGCTCCATACCTGAACGATAGGGCATGCGGCGTTTTCCAAGCACTCGAACAGAGAGGTTTTCGGGCGGTATTTGCGGGTTACGGCCCGGGCCAGCGCGCGCTTGCTTTGAACAGCGCGATTTCTTCCTGCAGCCAGCTGCGGAAATGGCCGACCTGCGGCTTGCCCAGGGTTTCCGCATGGCACACGAAGTAGTAGGCGCGCTCGCTTTTCCACGCAACGTCGAACAGGCGCACCAACTCGCCGGCGGCGATTTCCTGGGAGGCGATGGCATGGCGCGTCAACGCCACCCCGGCGCCGTCGACCGCCGCACGCAAGGTCAGCGAGGAATCTTGCGTCACCAGGCCGCCGGCCGGGTCGGGCAGATCCAGCCCGGCCAGTTTGAACCACGGCAGCCAGGATTCCTGCAGGCCGTCCATGCGCAGCAACACGCAGTCGCGCAATTGTTGCGGCGAGGAGGGCAGGCGACCCTGGCGATAGTTGGGACTGGCCACCGGGTAATAGAAATCCTCCATCATCAGCTCCGACTTCAGCCCGGGATAATTGCCCAGGCCGAAGCGCACGCCGACGTCGATGCCGTCGCGCGCGAGGTCGTTGAGATGGCTGCTCGATTGCAGGATCACTTCGATGTCCGGATAGCGGTCGATGAACTTCCACAGTCGCGGCGCTAGCCAGCGCGATGCGAACGAAGGTGGCGACGATACCACCAGCCTTTGCTGGTGGCCCTGTTGCTGCAGGGTTTCGGCGGCGGCGGCGATTTCGCTCAGGGCATTGCGGATGGCGGCCGCGAAGCGCTGGCCGGGCTCGGTGATGGCGATGCGTTTGCCGTTGCGCGTGAACAACGACAGGCCCAGCTCTTCTTCCAGCGCCCGGATCTGGTGGCTGATCGCGCCGGGCGTGACATGGATTTCTTCGGCCGCGCGCGAAAAGCTGTCATGGCGCGCCGCCGCCTCGAAGGCGCGCAGGGCAGCGAGATTGGGTAATTTACGGAAATCGGCCATGGTATGTGAGAAAAACTAGCAAGAGACGCCAATATATATCGTTTTGGTTTGCCTGGGGCGTTGACTAAACTGTCTTCACTGATCGCACAACAGTGCACGCAAGTCGGGACCACAGGGCATATCGCCCGGCCTTTCCCGGCACAACCGAGAGAGGGCATCATGCAAAATATATTCACTAAGAGGAACATCCGGCTGCAGGCTGGCGACGTCATGTCGCTGCAGGTCACGCGGCCAGTCTGCCTGCAAGTCGGCAGCGGTCGCGTCTGGATCACGATCGAGGGCGGCCGCACCGACTACTGGCTGGCCGGGGGGCAGAGCCTGGACATCCCCGGCCAGGGCCTGGTGGTGATCGAATCGGTCGGCACGGTCAGCAAGCTGCAGGTCGGATTGTGCCGCCGCCATTGGCTGATGCGGCTGGCCCACGGCATGCGCGCGCTGGCGCGGCGCCTGCGCGGCGGTCGCGCCGTGCCGGCCGCGACCGCAAGCAACTGCGGCCAGCCTTAAGTTTCCGAAAGGTAATCCAGCCGCGCCACATCCGCAACATCCGCCACACGCGCCGCGCCCGGCGCAATCCGGCGATTTTCGTTACACTTGCGGACATGCATACCGCAACACAAGCAACCCCGGCAACCTCGGTACCCCCGGCGCCGCAGATCATCCGGCGCGGTGTCGAAGACTACCAGGTCAGTTTCGACGCCATGCGTGCTTACACCGACAGCCGCTCCGCAGACTCCCCCGACCAGCTCTGGATCGTCGAACATCCGCCGGTGTTCACGCTTGGCCTCGGCGCCGACATCGCCCACGTGCTCAATCCCCACGCCATTCCCGTAGTCCAGACCGACCGCGGCGGAGAAGTCACCTACCACGGCCCCGGCCAGGTGGTGATTTACCTGCTGATGGACCTGCGCCGCAACCATCCCGGCGCACGGCTGTTCGCGCGCGAATTCGTGCAAAAGATCGAACAGGCGGTGATCGACACGCTGGCGGCGTATAATCTCGCTGGTGAGCGCAAGCAGGGCGCGCCCGGCATCTACGTCAGCGCAGGGCCGTGGCAGGGCGCCAAAATTGCCGCGCTGGGCTTGAAAATCCGCGCCAGCGGTTGCACCTATCATGGCGTATCGCTCAACGTAGCGATGGACCTGACGCCGTTTTCCTGGATCAACCCGTGCGGCTACGAAGGCCTCGCCACCGTCGACATGCAGACACTGAACGTCGACGCGCCGCTGAGCGACGTGCAGACGCTGCTTGCCGACAAACTCCTTGAGCATTTTGCTTTGGCGCCATCGCCTTGATGGCCACAGAAATCACTACTATGACTACCGAAATCACTCCAGCCGCGCCGACACTGCGCAATGCCACCGACAAGCAAAAGGGCGCCGGCAAGACGGCCTGGATCCCGATCAAGATCATGCCGGCGGAAAAGCTCAAGAAGCCCGACTGGATTCGCGTCAAGGCCGGCTCGCCGACCACCCGCTTCTACGAAATCAAGGACATCCTGCGCGCCAACAACCTGGTGACGGTGTGCGAAGAAGCGTCCTGCCCCAACATCGGCGAATGCTTCGGCAAGGGCACCGCGACCTTCATGATCATGGGCGACAAGTGCACCCGCCGTTGTCCGTTCTGCGACGTCGGCCACGGTCGTCCCGATCCGCTCGACCCGAATGAACCGGAAAACCTGGCCCGCACCATCGCCCAGCTCAAGCTGAGCTACGTGGTCATCACCAGCGTCGACCGCGACGACCTGCGCGACGGCGGCGCCGGCCACTTCGCCGCCTGCATCCAGCGCGTGCGCGAACTGTCGCCCGAGACCCGCATCGAAATCCTGACCCCGGACTTCCGCGGCCGCATGGACCGCGCCCTGGAAATCCTCAAGATGGCGCCGCCGGACGTCATGAACCACAACCTCGAAACCGCACCGCGCCTGTACAAGGAAGCGCGTCCCGGTTCCGACTACGAGTATTCGCTGAACCTGTTGAAGCGTTTCAAGGACCTGCACCCGAACACCCCGACCAAGTCCGGCATCATGGTCGGCCTCGGCGAGACCGACGAAGAAGTCCTGCAAGTCATGCGCGACATGCGCGCCCACAACGTCGACATGCTGACCATCGGCCAATACCTGATGCCCAGTGGCGACCACTTGCCGGTGCGCCGCTACGTGCATCCCGACACCTTCAAGATGTACGAAGAAGAGGCCTACAAGATGGGCTTCGTGCACGCCGCCGTCGGCGCCATGGTGCGCTCGAGCTACCACGCGGATCAACAGGCGCACGGCCTGGTTGGTTAAGCAGTTTTCGCCGGCAGCAGCGGCGTAAAAAAACGGCCTGGTTCTTCAATGAACCAGGCCGTTTTTTATTGCGCTTCACATCGCAACGCTCAGTGCACGCTCGGTGTGCTCAGTGTGCTCAGTGCGAATTCCCATCCCACATCCAGGCCCACAGCCCCGGTAAATGCAACGGTTTGGAACGATCCGTGACCGTGCGCGCCATGACCGCGCGCTGCAACGCCGCGCTGTCATCGTAGAACGGCTTGGCGGCCACTTTCAGGCCGGTTTCCTGCGCGCTGTCGAGCAGGATTTGCATGTACTCCAGCATGTGGCGCGAGGTATAGCGGTTCAGATCGTGGAACGTCACTTCCACCGGAATCACGCCGTCCACCGTCGGCAATTCGCCGTCGGCAATGCGCTCGCGCACTTCCGACAACTGGCGCACGATATTCGAGCGGCGGCGCAGGCTGAAGTTGTAGCCCCAGATCTTGCCGTCGTTCAGGCTGACATCCGTCATCAGCACATGAAAGCCATGCTGCTGGTAGGCGGCGAAGGTGCGCTGGTCGAAGTTCCAGAACGGCGGACGCAAGAAGACCGGCGCGGCGCCGGTGATGGCGGCAATGTCGGCGCTGCCGTCAGTGAGCGATTTTTCCAGGGCCTGCGGATTCAGGTCGCGGTGGTTGGTGTGTCCCGGGGTGCTGGTATGGAAGCCGAGGATATGTCCCTCTGCGTGCTCGCGCCGCATGATCTCGCGACCGAGATCGCTGCCGCCTGCGCCGGCGGCGCGGGTCTGGACAAAAAACACCGCCTTGACGCCTGGCACATGAGGGTTGTTGGCGAGATCGTCGAGGATAGCCGTCGTCGGGTTGGCAAATCCGGAAGCGCTCGGGCCATCGTCGAAGGTCAGCAGGAAACGAATCGGCGCCTGCACGCTCAGGCGCTGCTCGGTCAACGGCGTCAGCACGATAGGTGGGGCAATGCAGCCGCTCAGGCCAAGCGCCATGGTGACTGCTGACGAAATGGAGGAGATGGTTTTCAAGCAACGGACCGGTCATGTATTGCAGTGTCGACAAATCCACGGAAGAGCCGCACAGAGGCGGCCCGATTATACCTGAGCGCCCGCCGTTGAATTAACGGCGTCCGGTCGCCGGAAAGCCTTTGTGTCTGGCCAGCCACGCCACCGCCAGCGTTGGCGCCAGCAGCACCAGCAAGGCCCATGGAAACGCTTCCACCCCGACGGTATCGAGCAGCACGCCGCCGACTATCCCGCCGCCGGCAATGGCCAGGTTCCACACCGTCACGATCATCGCCTGTGCGACGTCAGCCGCGTCGCCGGCGTTCTTGGCAGACGCCGTCTGGAACAGGGTCGGCACGCCGCCATACGCCAGTCCCCACGCCGCCACGCCGGCATACACCATCGACGGGATGCTGCCCCATACACCCAGTGTCGCCGCAGCCAGGCCGAACAGCACGATGCTGATCAGCACCAGTGTGCGCAGCCGGCGGTCAATCAGGGCGCCGGTGACCCAGATCGAGGCCAGTGCGCTCACGCCGAAGATCAGCAGGATGGCGCCGACCTTGTCCGCCATGCCGGCCGGTGCGAGGAAGGGAGCAATATAGGTGTACAGGATGTTGTGCGCCAGCACGAACGCCAGCGTCACGAACAGCACCGAACGCACCCCGGGCAGCATGAACACCCCGGCGATCGACAAACGGCGGTCGCTTTTCTGGCCGGGAAAATCCGGCACCCGGGCAATCGTCCAGACGATCAGGATCAGCGTCATCGCGCTCATGATGCCGAAGCTCAGGCGCCAGCCCACGCTCGCGCCGAGAAAGGTCGCCGCCGGGATGCCCAGCGACAGCGCAATCGGAATGCCGGCCATCGTGACGGCGATGGCGCGGCCCTGCAGATGCGTCGGCGCCATGCGCGCCGCATAGCCCGCGATCAACGCCCACACCACGCCTGCAAACACCCCTGCGAAGAAGCGCGCCGCCAATGTCAGCGGATAGCTGGTCGATACCGCCGTCACCGTGTTGACGATCACGAAGCCGACGATGGCCGTCATCAGCAAGGGTTTGCGTCGCCAGCTTTGCGTCGTCGCCGTGAGCGGAATGGCGGTGACCATGGAGCCGATCGCATACAGGGTAACGAGCTGGCCGATCAGGGATTCCGACACGCGCAGGTCGGCGCTCATCTGCGGCAGCAAACCGGCCGGCATGGCTTCAGTGAGGACGGTGATGAACGCCGCCATCGCCAGCGCCAGCAAGCCGGCCAGCGGAAGTTTGTCGGCGGCGCTGTCGCTCGTCCGGTTTGTCGGATGCTGCCGCGCGGCTACGGGCGCGGCGGTGTTGGGGCTGCTTGAGGAAGTCATATTGGTGATCCACTGTGGTCCGGTATGAAGCAACGGGCAAACGCCATTGCATGAACGACCAAGATAAGGCTTTCGGCGACTGCGGACAATTGGGCTATAGTTCCAAACACATTGGACTAATATGTCCGCAATCGAAATTGCCTCAGTACGCGCGAAGGAATGTCATGGATAGCCTCAACTCGCTCAACGCTTTCGTTCAGGTGGCCGAAGCACGCAGTTTCACCGGCGCCGGCCAGCAGCTCGGCGTGTCATCCTCGGCCGTCGGCAAGTCGATCGCCCGACTCGAAGAACGGCTCGGCGTGCGCCTGTTCCATCGTTCCACGCGCTCGGTGACGCTGACGCCGGAGGGGGCAGCCTTTCTCGAGCGTTGCCGCCGCATCTTCAGCGAGGTCGAGGCGGCCGAGCAGGAATTCGCGCACAGCCTCGGGGCGCCGCGCGGCAAGCTGCGCGTGAGCATGCCGATCGTCGGCATGCTGATGATGCCGGCGCTGAGCGCCTTCATGCGCGCACATCCCGAGATCGAGCTGGAGCTCGACTTCACCGACCGCCTGGTCGACGTCATCGCCGAAGGCTTCGACGCCGTGGTGCGTTCCGGCGACGTGACCGATTCGCGGCTGGTGGCGCGACCGCTCGGCAAGTTCCGGTTCCGGCTGGCGGCGTCGCCGGCCTATCTCAAACGCGCAGGCGTACCGCGCACGCCCGACGACCTGCTGCAGCACGCCTGCCTGCATCATCGTTTTGCCACCAACGGCAAGCTGGAACGCTGGCCCTTGCGTGGAGGCCGGGGCCGCAAAGACCTTGCGCTCGACCTGCCGACCACCGCCGTGGTCAACACCATCGAGCCGCTGATCCACATGGCCGAGGCAGGGCTGGGCATCGCCTGCCTGCCGGATTTCTCCATTCGGGAACAAGAGCACAAGGGCACGCTGGTGAGCGTGCTCGACAGCTACATCCATCACTCCGGCACCTTCCGCATGCTGTGGCCGTCGAGTCCCTACCTCTCGCCCAAGCTGCGCGCGTTTGTGGACTTCATGGCGGCGCATCTGTTCACGTAGCGTTCACATGTCTGCGGACTTCATCAGCGCGCTCAGTGCCGATTTGCGTCGCAACAGAAAGAGGCGCAACGCCGCCTCGTAGCCGGACGGCGCGGCAGCGCGCACAGACGGCCGCATCCGCAATGCCTGGCGCCATGCGCGCACTTTCGGCGTCGCCGCCATGAAGCCGAAATCGGCGATGGCGTCGAACACGTCGAAGTAGCGGAACACCGGCCCGAACACCGCGTCGACCATGCAAAATCTGTCGCCCGCGAAATACGGCCCCTCGCCCAGCACCTCTTCCAGTTGCAGGAACTTGCCGTGGATATCTTCGGCGCGACGCTGCAAGCTGACGTCATCCGGCGCAGCATAAAAGCCGCCGATGGCGTTCAGCAGCGACGAGCCGAATTCCATCCAGCCGCGATGGCGCGCACGCGTCAGCGCATGGGCCGGATGCAATGATGGCGCCATGCCGTCGTCGAGGTATTCGCAGATCACGGCCGATTCGAAGATCGCTTCGCCGTCCACCAGCAGCACCGGCGTCTTGCCCAACGGCGACACCCGCAGAAACCAGTCGGGTTTGTCGGCCAGGTCGATGTCGACGCGCTCGAAGGGCAGGCCTTTTTCCTGCAACGCGATGGCGACGCGCTGCACGTAGGGGCACAAGTGATGGCTGATCAGCGTAAGGGGCGTAGCCATGGCGCGCGCCTCACACCGTCGGCACGAAGCGCCGGCTGCGCGCCAGGGCATAGGCGCCGTCGCCGGCCAGCCACAACACCACCGACATGGCGATCAGGAAAGCCGGATACTCCCAGCCGCCACCCTGGCTGGTGTGCACCCAGCCGTTGTTCCAATGTACCGCAGTCGCGAGCGCCAGGACCGGCGTCAATGCCAGCGCAACCTGGCGCGCATACACGCCAAGCAGGATCGCGACGCCGCCGATGATTTCAGCCGCGAACACCGGGTATGCCAGGAAGCCGGCAAAGCCGATACTCTCGAAGTACTGCGCCGTGCCCGGCAGCGTGAACACCAGCAGCTTGAGCAACGCATGCGAAATCCACATGGCCGCCAGGCTGACGCGCAACAGCAGCGCGCCCCAGGCATGGGCGGGAATGGCGACGCTGCGCTCCACGGCATGTACGCGCGGGGAAGAAAGAGAAGACATGAAATACTCCTGATGGATGAAAAAGACAGGGGTAATATAGGACGACAGAAATGCAATGAAAATAGGCAGGAGTGCAAACAATGAATGCAAAGTTGCAATACAAACCGGCATACAGAATCAGCCAGCCTGATCTCGAAATCATCCTCGCATTGGTGCGCGCACAGACGCTGGCGATCGCCGGCGAGCGGTTGGGCGTGGATGCCTCGACCGTGTTTCGCGCCGTGCAACGCATGGAGAAGGGGCTCGGCATCCGTCTGTTCGAACGCTCACGCAGCGGCTACCGGCCTTCCGAATTGGCGCAGGAACTGGCGGTGCATGCGGAGCAGATGGAGGCGCAACTTGAGGCCGCGCGTTCGGCGGTGCAGCTGCAACCGGACCGGGTGTCCGGCGTGGTGCGCATCAGCACCACCGACACCGTGCTGCACGGGCTGGTGGCGCCGGCGTTGAAGCTGTTGCACGCCAGCCATCCTCTGCTGACCTATGACATCCATGCCGGCAATGAACTGGCCAGCCTGACACGGCGCGATACCGACATCGCCGTGCGCGCCACGCGGCGGCCGCCGCAACACCTGGTCGGCAAGCATGTCGGGCCGATCCGCGTGGCGCTGTATGCGGGCAAGAAAAGCGGAATAAAAGATCTCGACGCCGGCATCGCCGCAGGCAACTGGATCGCTCCGGACGACGCGCTGCCCGAGCACCCGTCCGTGATCTGGCGCAAGAAACATTTCCCCAAGGCGGCGCCGGCTTTCCGCGTCAACAGCATCCTCACCGTGGCCGAATTGACGGCGCAAGGCCTGGGCATCGGCCTGTTGCCGGTATTCCTGGCGGACCGGCGCAACGATCTGGTCCAGCTGACCGAAACGATCGATGAATGCCAGACCGAGCTGTGGCTGCTCACCCACACCGAATCACGCCATCTGCGGCGCGTGTCGGCGGTGTTCAATCACCTGGCGGAGCAGATCGCATTGGCATGACCTTTACTTGCGCCTGTCGCTCTGGTCACCCAAGGTCTGCGCCACCAGCGAACGGAACCAGCGGTGCGCAGCGTCATTGTGGAACCGCGCATGCCAGAACTGCTTGACGGTCAGGTCAGGCAGCTTCACCGGCATGTCGAACATGCGGATGTCGGCCAGCTGGGCGAACAATTCCGCCAGTTCGCTCGGTACGCAGGCGATGTAATCGGAGGTCGCCACCAAGCCCGGCACGGTCAGCAGGTAAGGCACGCTGACGCCGACTTTCAGGCGCTCGCCCTGGCGCCGCAATTCTTCATCGAGCAACTGGTTGGTTAGCGACAGCGTGCCGGCCAACACGTGCTCGCTGTCGACGAACTGCTCGAACGACATCTTCATCGGCTGGCCTTTCACACTTTTTCCCTTGAGCTTGCCGGCACGCACGATGCCCACCAGCGAACGGCGGAACAGGGTTTGCTGGTAGAGGTTGTCGCCCATCTTGCCGAGGTAGCCGATGGCCAGATCAATGGCGCCGTCCTGCAATGCCGAGGCCAGTTCCAACGACGGCACCTGGATCGGTTTGAGTGTGGCGTGCGGCGCGTGCGCGCGCATCGCGCCGAGCAGTTTTGGCAGTAGTACGATCATGCCCATGTCGCTAAGGCAAACCGAAAATGTGCGCGCGGTGGTCTGTGCATCGAACGCCTTCACATCCCAGATCTCGCGCTGGATCAGCGCCAGTGTTGCAATCGCGCCCTGCGCAACGCGTTCGCCGGTGGGCGTGGGCGCCATCACCGAACCCGCCCGCACGAACAGATCGTCCTGGAAACTCACGCGCAGGCGGCTCAGCGCATGACTCACTGCAGGTTGTGTCAGGCCGAGGCGCTCGGCGGCGCGCGAGACGGACTTCTCTTCAAACAGCGCCTGCACCACGTACAGGAAGTTCAGGTCAGGGGTATTCATATATGAGCCGGATGTATAGTAATTCTGAATTCTTTCCGCGCATTGTCAGCGGTCTCTTGCTTAGTATGCCCCCGATCTCCTCCGGAAAACAAGACACTGCAAGGACTTCCGGATGGTGTTCCGCATCTCCCCGGTGGCACACGGTTGCCGTTCCATGAATGCTGTGCATGCCGTCTATGAGTTTCATTGGATGGTGTTACACCGATCAGCTCCCTAGAATCAATCGTGTCGACAAGGCGAGGCCGCTCCCGCTTCTGGGCCCCCGTCATGGAGACGCATAAAAACCAGAACGATTGCGGAGACAACCCGGGCCGGAACGCCCGGCCGCAGCCATTTCAGCGGGCGCATCACATGAAATCAAATGCCGGATTCTTAGTCGTCTTTCTCTATGTCCTGCTGGCGTGGGGGACGATGTTCGGACTGGCCTGCACGACGTCGGGGGCGCAACATCGGCAATGGATGATGGGGATCGCCACCGCCGCGCTGCTGGCTGTACTGGTATGCAACTGGCGCTTGTCGCGCGAAGCCGGCCGGCGCAACGCGCGCTTGCTGGCAGACATGCAAGCGCTCGGCGCCGGCCGCCTCGCCCCGTCTGCCGGTCGCCACACCGATGGCGAGATCGGCAATGCCGTCTCCACCCTGCGCCAACACATGAGTGAAGTCGTCACCAAGGTGCGCAACGGCACCGTCGGCTTCGCCATGACCTCGGGCCTGCTGTCGACCGACAACAAGGCGCTGCTGGAACGCACCGACAAACAGGGCGCGCTGTTGCAGCAGACCGCTGCATCGACCGAGCAGATCACGTCCAACGTGCGGCAGAACGCCGACAATGCGCACAAGGCCAACGAGCTGATCGCCACCGCTGCGCAGGCGGCGGCGCAGGGCGGGGAAGTGGTCGGCAATGTCGAGACCAACATGGCCGATATCCGCGACAGTTCGCGCCGCATCGCCGACATCATCAACGTGGTCGACGGCATCGCGTTCCAGACCAACATCCTCGCGCTCAACGCCGCCGTCGAAGCGGCGCGGGCGGGGGAAACGGGACGCGGCTTCGCTGTAGTGGCGACCGAAGTACGGGTGCTGGCGCAGCGCGTGGCCGCCGCGTCGAAAGAGATACAGGCGCTCATCACCGACTCGGTCCGCAAGGTGGAAAGCTGTGACAGGCAAGTGCTGCTGGCGGGCGCCACCATGCGCGAGATCGTCTCGTCGGTCAGCACCGCGGCCGCCATCATGCAGGAGATCAGCAGCGCCAGCCGCGAGCAGAGCAGCGGCGTGGCGACTATCAACGACACGATCTCGCAGCTCGACCAGATGACGCAGGAGAACGCCAAGCTGGTCGACGAGATTTCCGCCGCCGCCGTCAATTTGCACCGGCAGGCGGTGACGCTGACCAATGTGGTCTCGCATTTCGATCTCGGCTCGGATGAATTCGGCACGCGCGAGGATGCCGTGGCGCTGGTCGACAACGCCGTCGCCCATGCGGCAGAGGAGGGCGTACCGAGCCTGATAGAGAAGGTCAACGACCTGGCCGGGCGCGGCTTCGCGGATCGCGACCTGTATCTGGTGGTGGCGGGCATCGCTGACGGCCGCATCGTCGCGCACGGCGGCAATCCTCGCCTGGTTGGCGTCGACACGCGCAAGCATCGCGACCCTGGCGGCAAGCCGTTCGGGCAGGAGATCGTCGACACCGCCAGGAACCACGGCGCCGGCTGGGTTGATTTCAAGTTCGCCCATCCCGTCACGCAGGAGATAAAAACCAAGTCGGCCTACGTACGCCGGCTGGGCGACTTGCTGGTGTCCTGTGGCTTTTATACACGCTGATCCGTACGTTGGATGGCGTGCTGAATGAGGGGCGGCGACACACGTTCTTGAGGTGGTTCTTCCCGGTGCGGCGTGCGACTCTCTCCTCCACGCCGCACCATTTTTTTGCCAACCGGCCAATCTCGGTTTTATGAATCAGATGCATGTGATGTATGAAATTCATTCTATGGATTAATAGTTTTACCGGCACTAACATGAGCTTCAACAAGACCTTCAATAAAACAGAATCTTCAGGAGACACAGGTGTTTGATTGCGACGTCCTCATCGTCGGCGGCGGTCCCGTCGGTCTGTTCCTGGCGGCTGAACTCGGCCAGCGCGGCCTCAGCGTGCAGGTGTTCGACGCCAAGCCGGGCACGGCGCGCCATCCGGCCGCCAACGCCAACAGCGCCCGCACGATGGAGCATTTCCGCCGCATCGGCATCGCCGACGAAGTGCGCGCCGCCGGCTTGCCGGCCGACTATGCGCCCGACATCGCCTACTTCACCTCGATCGGCCAATACGAACTGGCGCGCCTGTCGCAGCCGAGTTCCGCCGAGGCGGTCGAATGGGCCAAGCAGCACGACTTCACCTGGCCCACTGCGGAACCGCCGCATCGCTGTTCACAACTCTACGTGGAACCGATCCTGCTGAAGGCGGCCTTGCAGCATCGCGGCTGCAACGTGCATTTTTCCGCCGTGGTGGAATCCTTCGAGCAAGACGCACAAGGCGTCACCGCCGTCGTCAACCTGGAACAGACCGCCAGCCGCGAAGCGCGTCAACGCAAGGTCCGCGCCCGTTACCTGGTCGGTTGCGACGGTCCGCGCAGCGGCGTGCGCAAGGCGCTCGGCATCCGCTACAGCGGCGTGGCCGGCGAGAAACGCGGCTTCATGGGCGGCCAGATGGAAGCGGTGTACTTCTACGCACCGTCGCTGTACAGCGCCAGTCGCAAGCGCCCCGCATGGCAGTACTGGACCTTCAGTCCGACCCAGCGCGCGCTGCTGATCGCCGTCGACGGCCGCGGCGACTTCATCATGAACGTGCAACCGCAAGACGACCAGCCGCTCGATCCGCAACTGGTGCGCAAGCGCATCGCCGCGGCCATCGGCGCCGACATTCCGTTCGAGATCAAGAGCACTTCGTCATGGACCGCCGGCTTCGCGCTGGTGGCGGAACGGCTGTCGCAGGGGCGCGTGTTCCTGGCCGGCGACTCTGCGCATCTGTTCACGCCGACCGGCGGGCTCGGCTACAACACCGGCATCGACGACGCCGCCAACCTGGCGTGGAAACTTGCCGCGCTGGTCGACGGCAGCGGCGGCCCCGCACTGGCTGAGAGTTATCACGCCGAACGCCATCCGGCGGCATTGCGCAACACCGCCTTCGCGCGTGAGTTTGCCGACAGCATCGGCCACGTGCAATTGCCCGCCGCCGCGTTCGAAGACGGGCCGCAAGGCGATGCCGCGCGCGATGCTGCGGGGCGCTATCTCGACTTCCATGCGTATCGGGAATTCATGATTCCCGGCGTGCATCTGGGCACGCGCTACGAGCAATCGCCGCTGCTGGTCGCTGAAGCCGGCAGCCCCGGCCTGGATGCGGCCAATCTGTATCTGCCGTGCGCGCGTCCGGGGCATCGTGCGCCGCATGCCTGGCTGCGCGACGGACGTTCGCTGTACGCGCTGTTCGGCGCCGGCTTCACGCTGCTCACGCTCAATGCCGACAACGCCACGCAGGCCGATCCGGCCAGGCTCGCCGCCGATCTGCCGGGCCTGAGCTGCGTGACGGTGGCCGAACGCGCCGTGCGCGCGTTGTACCAGGCCGACTTCGTGCTGATCCGGCCCGACCAGCACGTGGCATGGCGCGGCAATGTTCTGGATGCGAGTTTTGCAGCGATTGCGGCGCGCGCACTCGGACACGTCCGGCAAGCCGCGCCGGTGCATCTGACCGAGCCGGGACGGCTGCTGACGACAGAGTAAAAAAGCAAGCGACGCAACGATTTTCAACATAACCAACTACAAGATCCGCTGAGCGGACTTCACCTGCAGGAGACAAGGAAAATGCACGCACAAGCAGTGACGTCGGACGCCGTCATGAACGGCAGCAAGACATCGGGGTTGCAAATACTGACGCTGGTTTTGTGTTTCATGGTGGTGGCCTGCGACGGCTTCGACCTGGCGGCGGTAGGCTACGTCGCACCGTTGCTGAAGAAGGCGTGGACGCTGACACCGGCGCAGCTCGGTCCGATCTTCGGCGCCGGCCTGTTCGGCCTGACGGTCGGCAGTTTCGTGTTCGGTCCACTGGCTGACCGCATCGGCCGCAAGCGCGTGATCGTGATGTCGATGCTCTTGTTCGCACTCGGTACGCTGGCTTGCGCCTACGCCGATTCGGCCAGTTCGCTGGCCTTGCTGCGCTTCCTCACCGGCGTCGGCCTGGGTGGCGCGATGCCGACCGCGATTACGCTGTCGTCGGAGTTCAGCCCGGAGCGCAACCGCGCCTTGCTGGTGACGCTGATGTTCTGCGGCTTCACGCTGGGACTGGCCTGCGGCGGCGCATTGGCGGCCTTGCTGATTCCGTCTTACGGCTGGCAGGGCGTGTTCATTTTCGGCGGCATCGTACCGCTGGTGCTGACGCCGATCATCTGGATTTTCCTGCCGGAGTCTTTGCGCTTCATGGCCGGCAAAAAGAAATTCGAAGCCGAGTCACGCAAGGTGCTGGAACGCCTGACCGGCAATCCGAACGCCACGCTGGCGGAAGCGATTCCAGATGAAGTCCGCAACGGCGACAACAAAAAAGCCGGCATCCTGGCGACGCTGTTCAGCCGTCACTATCGCACCGGCACCATGCTGCTGTGGCTGGCCTTCTTCTGCACGCTGTGGGTCTACTACCAGATCAGCAGCTGGTTGCCGACCGTGATCACCGAAGGCGGCATCGCCGTCACGCAGGCCGCGACCATCGGCGCCATGATGCCGGTCGGCGGCACCATCGGTTCGCTGATCAATGCGCGCCTGATGGATCGCCACAACCCATTCGCGGTGCTAAGCGTCTCTTACCTGATCGCAGCGATTTCCATCGTCTGCATCGGCCCGGCCGTGCACCACGCCGGCTGGCTTTACGTCACGGTGTTTTGCGCCGGCTTCGGCCTGTCCGGTGCGCAGACCGGCGCCAACGTGCTGGTGTCGGGTTTCTATTCAACCGTGGCCCGCGCCACCGGCGTGAGCTGGGCGCTTGCGGTGGGCCGCATAGGTTCCATCATCGGCTCGATGACGGGCGGCCTGTTGCTGGCGGCGCTGCCGTCGACGCAGACGGCCTTCGTCGTGTTCGCGGTGCCGGCGGTGATCGCCGGTTTGTCGATGTTCACCGCCGGCCGCCTGTATCACGGCAAGGCAAAAGCCAACTGAACAAACAGCCGCAGCAAGGCAACGACAGGCTGATCCATTTCCATAAACAACACGAGGCAGGAGACATGAAACTCAACCACTTTTCGGCAGGCATGCTGGGAGCCGCACTGGCCCTGGCCGCCACAACAACAGTGCTGGCACAGCAAGTTGCCAACACCACCAGCGTCACCGTCTACGGCATCCTGGACACCGGCGTGGAATACATCACCCATGCCAACGCCGCCGGTAACAGCGTGCTGCGCATGCCGGGCATCACCGGCAGCATGCCGTCGCGCATCGGCTTTCGCGGCACTGAAGATCTCGGCGGCGGCTGGGCCGCGCAGTTCACGCTGGAGAACGGCTTCAACGTCCGCGCCGGCGACATGAACCAGGGCGGCCGTCTGTTCGGTCGCCAGGCCTGGGTCGGCATCAACAGTCCTTACGGTCTGGTGTCGGTCGGCCGCCAATACAACATGATGTTCTGGGCGATTCTGGACGCCGACATCATCGGCCCGGACATCTACGGCGGCGTCGGCTCCTTCGACGCTTACATCCCCAATGCGCGCAGCGACAACACCGTGGCGTACAAGGGCAAGTTCGACAACGTCACGCTCGGCGCCACGTATTCCTTCGGTCGCGACAGCACCGGCACCGGCAATTCGCCGGGCCAGGGCACCTGCGCCGGTGAAGTCGCCGGCGACACGCAAGCCTGCCGCGACTGGTCGGCGATGCTGCGCTACGACGGCGCCAACTTCGGCATCGCCACCGCCTATGACCGCCAGCAAGGCGGCACCGGCGCGGCGGCCAATTTCTACAACGGCGTCGCGCCGCTGGCGCTGACCTCGTCGGGCGACAAGGATGCGCGCACCCAGCTGAACGGCTATTTCAAGGCCGGTGATCTCAAGATCGGCGGCGGCTGGCTGGGCCGCAAGGTGACCGCGGCCATCGGCAACCGCGAGGTCAAGTCCGATCAGTACTACCTGACGGCGGCCTACCTGTTGACCACCCAGTTCACGCTGGACGGCGGCCTGTATCGCATCATCAACAAGCAGCAGGACGCGCGCGGCACCATCAGCGTGGTGCGCGGCACCTACGCCTTGTCCAAGCGCACCTCGGTCTACCTGCAGACGGCCTACCTGTCCAATAGTGCGCAGGCTGCCTACACCTTGAGCCAGGGCGGCGCCGGCGCGAGTCCGGGCAAGGGCATGAATCAGTGGGGCACCATGATCGGCATGCGCCACGCGTTCTGAATTGAATTGTTTTAATGCCGCCGGCATGGTGCCGGCGGTGTGTCTGGAGAGTGAAAATGAGATACGTAAGTTTTGAACAAAACGGCAAGGCCCTGCTGGGCGTGCGTGACGGCAAACAGATCCGCGTGCTCGGTGAAGAAACGCTGGAGCAATTGCTGGCGCGCGGCGTCGACCTGCAAGCCTATGGCCGCGATACGGAGGGCAAGGGAACGGTCGAAGAAGCCGGCCTGAAACTCCTGCCGCCGCTGCGCCGCCCACCGAAGATCATCTGCGTCGGCCTGAATTTTTCCGACCACACCAAGGAAAGCAATTTCGCCCAACCGGATTACCCGACCATCTTCCTGCGCCTGCACACCAGCCTGATCGCGCACAACCAGCCGATGATCCGTCCGGTCGTTTCCGACAGCCTCGACTTTGAAGGCGAGATCGCAGTGGTGCTTGGCAAGGGGGGCAAGAATATCAGCAAGGAAGACGCGTTGAAACACGTCGCCGGCTATGCGCTGTTCAACGACGGCTCGGTGCGCGAATACCAGTTCAAGTCGCCGCAATGGACGGTCGGCAAGAACTTCGACGGCACCGGCGCCTTCGGCCCCGACCTGATCACCGCCGACGAATTGCCGCCGGGCGCCAAGGGCCTGCTGCTCGAGACGCGCCTGAATGGCGAAGTGGTGCAATCGGCCAATACCGACACCATGGTGTTCGACGTCGAGTCGCTGATCTCCATCCTGAGCGAAGCCTTCACGCTGGAAGCGGGCGACGTCATCGTCTCCGGCACGCCATCGGGCGTGGGTTGGGCGCGCACGCCGAAGCTGTTGATGAAGCACGGCGATGTCTGTGAAGTCACGGTCGAACGCATGGGCACGCTGACCAACAGGATCGTCGACGAAGCGCCGCGCTGATCGGGAAAACAATAACAAGCGGCGCGGCGACGCCGCTGTTTGCAAGCGTTTTGTAACAGGCAAGGAGACAGGGATGAGCAGTCAACCACGCGCGGCAGGCGTACATTCGATCGATCACTTCGCACTCAACGTGCCGTCGCTCGCCGAGGCGGATCACTTCTACCGCAGCTTCGGGCTGGAGGTGAACGGAAGCGCCGATGAACTGGAGTTGCGCGCGCAGGACGGTCATCGTTGGGCGCGCGTGCTGCCGGCGGCGGGCAAGTCGCTGGCTTATCTCTCCTTCAATTGCTATGCCACCGACCTGGCGCAGATCGAGCGCCAGGCGCGCGCGGCGGGTGCTTCCTTCGACGTCGATCCGCGCGCGCTGCGCGGCGCGGTGAACGAGGGTATCTGGTTCCATGATCCCGACGGCAACCTGCTGCAGGTGAAGCCGGGCGTGAAGACCACGCCCGACAGCAAGGTGCCGCTGGTGCAGCAGCAGGCGCCGGCCAACGCGCGCGGTTCGGTCACGCGCGCCGAAGCACCGTTCATCCGGCCGCGCCGCATGTCTCATGTGCTGATGTTCTCGCCGGACGTGTTGCGCATCCTCGATTTTTACCATCGCGCCCTGGGATTGCAGTTGTCGGACCGATCGCTCGACGTGATCGCCTTCACGCACGGTCCGCATGGCAGCGACCATCACCTCGTCGCCTTCGCCAAGAGCCACGCGAAAGGCTGGCACCATGTCGCCTGGGATGTGGCGCGCATCGACGACGTCGGCATCGGCGCGTCGCAAATGGCCAAGGCCGGCTACAAGGAAGGCTGGGGCACCGGCCGCCATGTGCTCGGCTCCAATTATTTCCACTATGTGCGCGATCCTTGGGGATCGTTTTCCGAGTACTCGGCCGACATCGACTACGTCCCGGCCGGCGCGCAATGGGATGCGGGCAATTACCAGCCGGAAGATTCGCTGTATCTGTGGGGGCCGGACGTGCCGGAGTATTTCATCCGCAACACCGACAGTTAAGCCAGTCAAGTCCAAGCCGGGACCGGCCGCCCAAGTGGCGGCTTTTTTTCGTCGGCGCTTGATCTATACTCATCGGGCAAGGTGGTTTCTCTCCCACTCACCGCATCAGAAAGCCTCTATGCCCGTCTCCTATTTGCGCAGCCTCGCCGGCAAGAACCGCACCGTCACCGCCAACCGGCACCTGGCTTTCGTACTGTCGGCGATTGCGGGCGCGATCAATGCCGGCGGATTCCTGGTGGTGGGGCAGTTCACCTCGCACATGTCCGGCATCCTGTCGATGATGGCCGAAGACGTGGCGGTGGGCGCCCTCGGGCTGTTGTTGTCGGGCGCGGCCAGCATGCTGTTCTTCATCGCCGGCGCGGCCTGCTCGGCGGTGCTGATCAACTGGGCGCGCAAGCGTCGCCTCGAAGCGGAGTACGCCATGCCGCTGATCGCCGAAGCGCTGCTGCTGTTGTGCTTCGGCCTGCTGGGCGGCAATATCGCCGGCATCGAATGGCTGTTCGTGCCGGTCACGGTATTGCTGTTGTGCTTCATCATGGGCTTGCAGAACGCCGTGATTACCAAACTCTCGCGCGCTGAAATCCGCACCACCCACGTCACCGGCATGGTCACCGACATCGGCATCGAACTGGGCAAGGCGCTCTACTGGAACAGCGGCCGTCATCCCGACATGCAGGTGCGCGCGGATCTCGCCAAGCTCCGCACGCTGGCGACGCTGGTGTCGCTGTTCTTCATCGGCGGCGCCGTCGGCGCGCTCGGATTCAGGCATATCGGCTTCACCTTCACCTTGCCGCTCGCGGCCACGCTGGTTTTTGTCGCGCTGGTGCCGGTGCTGGACGACGTACGGCGGGTTCTGCGCCGGCAGTAATCGCCGGGTGCAATGTAAAAAGCCCGCCACCGCGCAATGCAGGGACGGGCTTTGCGCCAACCACAGCGCCTCCTCAAGTCAATTACAGGTACTGCACTTCAATCGTGGCCGAGCCGTCGAGGTCGATGTTCTGTGTCAGCGGCAGGTTGGCGCCCTTGTCCAGCACGGCGGTCACGCCCAGGTTGCCGGACATGGTCTTGTACGAACCGGGGACAGTCGAGCCGGAGGCGGCGAAGGCTTGGCGGCCGGTACCGTCGGCATGGAAGCGGCCGTAGGTGGATTTGGCCCAGGTGCCGTTGTTGGCGGCATCGGCGACGATGTCCGGTGTGGCGCCGTCAGCGGTGAACGAACCGACGATGGAGCGCACGCTGTAAGCGCCGATGTTCTTGCCGCCTGCTGCACCGAGGCCGTAGGCGTGTGTGTCGCCCAGGTTCGAGTTGATGGCAGTCATCAGGCCGGCGACGACGGTGGACGCCTTGTTGTCGATGGCGCGCACGGCGACCTTGGTTGCTGCATCGCAAGTGACGGTAAAGGCGATGGTTTTTTCAGCCAGCACGTTCGGTGCTGTGGCGCTCAGGCCCTTGGCGGCGATGGTGCCGTAGTCGACGACATTGGTGCCGGTGAAGGCCGGCGTACAGGCCGAAGGACGAATCACGCCTTTGACCTTCAGTTCGGCGGTGTCGGCGGCTTGCGCAGCGAAGGACACCAGCAGGGAAGCTGTCAGGGCGGAGAAGAGGGCGATGTGCTGGTTCATGATTGTTTCCTTAAAGAGTCAGAATGAGTTGAAGTTCGTTTGAATTCGTTTCGCTTCAGCACCTTCTGTTTGCTTAAGCAGTGAAGCCATTCTGACGATTTAAGGATCGGATTTATATGAGAAAACTCTCAAAAAACCGGTGTTGCAGAAATGAGGGGATGACTAAGGAGGGCTCCCGGAGCCAGTCCGGGAGCGGGATTGCAGAGGAATGGGGAATTCTTGTTGCTTTGGGGAATTGAGGTAAAACGCTTAATTCAGCGCTTCCTTGGCGGCTTCTTCCGGTGTCAGGCCGTCATAAAACAGGTCGGTGAACCATTCGACTTCTTCTTCGATATGTTCTTGCGCCTGTTCCAGCGTGGCGCCGCCTTTGACGAGGAATTTTTCGACCTCTGTGCACCACTGAATGAGTGCTTCGGTTTCCGGATCGAGTTTTTCTTTCTTGGGCATGATGATTTCCTTATTTCGTTGTTGCGTTGGTGCAGGGGGTGTTATCCGGATGGCCTTGCAAGCATATGCCAAAGTGCGCCATTGTGCAGGAGCGAAATCAGTTCAGCGCGGCCCACAGCAGCGACAAACCCGAGGCCAGCAGCAACAGGTCCAGCAGGCGCTGGAAATTGGCTTCGCTCATTTTCATGACGAAGGCCTTGCCGATGAAAGTGCCTGCCATCAGCGACGCGCCCACCAGCAAGCCTTGCAGGAATACCGACAAGGGCATCGCACCGAGCTCGCGGAAAGTCAGCACCTTGCTCACATAGAGCAATAGCGAACTGGCCGCTTCGGTCGAGAGGAAGGCGCCCTTGCTGAGGCCGTAGGCGGTAAATACCGGCACGCTGAGCGGCCCGGTCGACAGCACGATGCCGGTCAGGTAGCCGATCAAGGCGCCGGCCAGCGCCAGTTGCCAGAGGCGGATGCTGAAGTTGCGCCTTCTGATCCAGTGGCGGAACGGGATCATGACGATGAAGAACAGGCCGAGGCTGACATCGATGAAGTGCGGAGGCAATTCCAGCAAGGTACGCGCGCCCAGCGCCGCGGCCGGTACGCCGGGGATGGCGTATGCCAGGAAGGCGCGCCAGTCGACCACGCGCCACCACACCAGCACGCGCGACAGGTTGGCCATCACGGCGGCCACTGCCATGATGGGCACCGCCTGCTTGGGACCGAAGTTGTAGACCAGCACCGGCAGCAACATGATGGAAGAGCCGGTGCCGATGATGCCGCTGACCATGCCGGCGATGAGGCCGACGCTCAGGACGAAGATATAAGCTGCCACAGGGTGTTCTGAAGAGTTTTTATGGAGTGCCGCGGCAGTATTGTACGCCGTCGCTCAACACCCGGTGGCGACGGCGCTACTGACTATGGACGTTCGCCGGCCTTGAGTCGTGTGGCGATCTCGTTGACCACCGCCGGCAGGTCCGCCACCGAGTCGATCACGTAATGCGCGCCGGCTTCGCGCAAGCGCATTTCGGCCAGCGCCTTGAGCGCCTTGATCTGCTCCGGCGACAACTGCGCCAGTTCGGCCTTGGTGCAACCGACTTCGTTGCCGGACAGCGAAACGCCGACGGTCCACATGCCGGCATGGATGCCTTCTTCAATGCCTGGCACGGTGTCGTCGACCTTGATGCAGGCGGCGACGTCGCCGATCTTCAGCGCCAGCATGTTGGCCAGCGCCATGTAGGGGCCGGGGCGGCCGCCGGCCGGCAATTCATCGCCGGCGATCACGTGGTCCGGCGCAATGCCTTCGGCCGCCGCCAGCGGCAGCAGCACATCCAGCACCTGGCGCGGATAGCCGGAGCAGGAACCGACCTTCAGACCCTTGTCGCGCAACCAGGCGAGCATGTCGGCGGCGCCGTCGATGGCTTGGGAATATTCGCCGACCTTGGCGATCTGCATCGGCATGAAGCGCGCATAGACGGCGTCGACATCGGCGTCGCCCGGCAGATTGCCGTGGCACTCCTTCCACTGGCGCGCGACGTCCGGATTGTCGAGCAGGGTGCGGATGTGCTGCCACTTGGACAAGCCCATCGGACCGCGCGCCTGTTTCAGCGAGATGTTCATGTCGAAGCTCTTGAAGGCATCGACGAAAATCTGCGTCGGCGCCAGCGAGCCGAAATCGACCAGCGTGCCGGCCCAGTCGAAAATCACCGCTTGCAGGTCGATGGGGGCGTGGAGTGGACGTGTCATAGGAATTCCTTTGCGGTCAAAAAAGTGCGATCAAGAGTGGAGGGCGGCAATGAAGTTGCGTCCGCGCGGGCCTTGCAGCGCGCGTTGCACCAGCGCGTCCCAGGCTTCGGCGACGCCGTAGTGCGCAGGATCGGTGCTGACGCCGAGACGTTCCAGGAAGGCCGACAGCGTGGCGACGGCTTGCTGCGCATCGGCGGCGTCGAAGATGTCCAGCAGCAGGGCGTCGACAGCGGCATCGTTGCCGAAGGCCAGCGCCATCACATGCGGCAGCGAGAACGAACAGGCGATACCGTGGGCAACGCCGTGGTGCAGCGTGATGTCGTAAGACAGCGAATGCGCCAGCGCGGTCTTTGTGTTGGAAAACGCCAGGCCGGCTTGCAGCGCGGCGGTGGCCATGCGTTCGCGCAGCGCCAGCTCGCGCGGATGCGCCATGAGGTCGGGCAGCGTCGCCACGATGCTGCGTGCGGCGACGGCGGCCAGGCTGGAGGAGACCGGATTGCGGTTGATGTTCCAGATCGACTCCAGCGCGTGCGACAGCGCATCGAGGCCGCTGGCCAGCGTGATGCCCGGCGGCAGGCTCAGCATCAGCTGCGGATCGATGATGGCGGCCGTCGGCCAGGTCCAGCGCTGGTGCAGGGAATACTTGTTGCCGGCGTCGGCATCCCAGATCGTGGCCCAGGGCGTGACTTCGCTGCCGGTGCCGGCGGTGGTGGGAATGGCGATCAGGGTCTTGGCGCCGTTGCCCGACAACGGCGCGCCATCACGCAAGTGAGAGAGCAATTCATCGAAACGGCCGGAAGGCGTCTTGCTCAGCATGGCCTTGGCGCAGTCGATGACGCTGCCGCCGCCGAAAGCGACGATGCAGTCGACGCCGGCATGTTCGCGCCACACGCGCTCATACATCGCGGCGAGCCAGCTGACGTCCGGGTTCGGTTGCACGGCGTTTTCGATGCCGGCCAGTTGCGTGCCGAGCAATTGCGCGATGCGTGCTTCCAGCCCCAGCGCGGCGGCTTCGGGGAAAGTGATCAGCAGGGCGCGCCGGCCGTTGAGCAGCGCCGGCAATTGCGCCAGGCTGCCGCTGCCGGCCTGGATGGCGACCGGGTTGTGATAATTCCACATAAGGTTCTTTGCTAAAAATTAATGGACCTTGCCGTCCTGGATCATCTGGCGCAGGCGGCTGGAGATGGTGTCGGCAACGACCACCATCAGCGTCACGACCACGATGCAGGTGGCGGTGTCCTGGTACTTGAACAGCTTCAGGCTGCTGACCAGTTCGAAGCCGAGACCGCCGGCGCCGACCATGCCGAGCACGGTGGCCTGGCGCAGGTTGACTTCAAAGCGGTACAGCACGGTGGCGATCCAGGCGGTGATGACCTGCGGCAGCACGCCGAAGACGATCACCTGCAGCGGACGGGCGCCGGTGGCGCGCAAGGCTTCCAACGGGCCGTCGTCGATTTCCTCGATGCTTTCTGCAAAAAACTTGCCGACCATACCGATGCCGTGCAAGGCCAGCGCCAATACACCCGGGAAAGGACCGAGGCCGACCGCGGAGACGAACACCAGCGCCAGGATCAGCTCGTTGATGCTGCGCGTGACGTTGAGCATCTGGCGCACGGCCTGATAGACGACACGGTTGCGATTGAGGTTGCGCGCCGCCAGGAAAGACACGGGGATTGCGCCGATCACGCCCAGCAGCGTGCCCCAGATGGCGATCTGGACGGTTTCCACCGCAGGGCTGACCAGATTGCCGAGGATCTTCCAGTTAGGCGGGAAGGAGCGGCTCAGGAAGTCGCCGATCTGCGGCAGGCCGTCGGCCAGTTCGCCCCAGCTCAGCTGCGTGCCTTGCGCACTCCAGGCGAGGATGAAGGCGACCGCTGCGACCGCGGCGATCGACAGCAGCCAGGAGCGCAGCGTCAGCGGACGGGCGCCGGTCCAGACGTAGTCGTGGTAGGTGGCGCGGTCCATGTGGGATTGCAAGGGAGTGTTCACGACAGGGCTCCTTCCAGTACCATTTCTGAAGCTTGTCGGATCGAATGCACTTCGTCCTGCACCTTGACCTGATCCAGGCCGGAATAAATCAGATTGAGGTGCGACTCGCGCAGCTCATCACCGCGACCGTCGAACACCAGCTTGCCGCCGGCCAGTCCGACGATGCGGTCGCCGAACTCGCGCGCATAGTCGACCTGGTGCAGGTTGCACACCACCGTGATGCCGAGTTCGCGGCAGGCGGCGCGCAGGTATTGCAACACCAGGCGCGATGTTTTGGGGTCGAGGCTGGCGACCGGTTCGTCGGCCAGGATGACCTGCGGACGCTGCGCCAGCGCGCGGGCGATGCCGACGCGCTGGCGCTGCCCGCCGGACAGCGCATCGGTGCGTTGTTCCGCCTTGTGTTCCAGTTCGACCCGGCGGAGGCAGTCCATCGCCAGCGCCACATCCTGGCGGCTGAACAATTGCAGCACCGAGGCGAGCGTCGAGGTTTGGCCGAGCCGGCCGGTCAGTACGTTTTTCAGCACCGACAGGCGCGGCACGACGTTGTGATGCTGGAAGATCATGGCCACTTGCTGGCGCAACTTGCGGATGTTGCCGTTGCGTGCATCGGTGGCGTCGAATCCGGCCGCCACCAGTTCCCCCGAAGTCGGCGTCGCCAGACCGTTGATACAGCGCAGCAAGGTCGACTTGCCGGCGCCGGACGGTCCCAGCACGACCAGGAATTCTCCGGGAGCGACATCGAGGTCGATGCCGCGCAGCACGGCATTGCTGCCGTATTGCTTGGTGAGCGAACGGATCTTGATCATTTCATTGCCTTGAGGTCGAGATTGAGGATCTTGGCGGTGTCGCGCACGACGTTGTAGGCGGCGTCGGTGGTCGGCACGAAGCCGTTGAGCACGCCCTGGTCACCCCATTCGACATTCTTGATGTTGCCGAAGGCGGCGGCGATTTTCTTCTTCAGTTCGGGATCAAGGTCCTTGCGCCAGACCATCGGCGATTCAGGAATGTCCGGCGAGGTCCAGACGATATTGAAGTCGCTTTGCTTGACCACGCCCTTGGCGATGGCGGCTGCCAGGATGCGGTCGGCCACGGCGGCGGCATCGACCTTCTTGTTGGCGACGGCGAGGATGCTGGCGTCATGCGAACCGGAGAAGATCACGCGGGAGAAATACTTGTTCGGCTCGACGCCTTGCTTTTGCAGGCCGGCGGTCGGGAACAGATGGCCGGACGCCGATGACGGATCGACGAAGGCCATGGTGTGGCCCTTGAGCGCGGCGACGCTGTCGATGCCGCTGTCCTTGCGCACGATGATCAGGCTCTTGTAGGCGCTCTTGCCGGTCTTCTTGGTTTCGGCCACGGAAAAGGCTTCGACGTTGGCAATCGAGCTGGCCAGCACATAGGAGAACGGACCGAGGTAGGCGACGTCCAGCTTCTTGGAGCGCAGCGCTTCGATGATGCCGTTGTAATCGGTGGCGATGAAAGGCTTGACCGGCATGCCCAGTTGTTCTTGCAGGCTGTCGATGACCTTCTTGCTGTTTTCCAGCATGGCCTGCGAATCTTCAGCAGGGATCAGGCCGACGGTCAGTTGCTGCGGCGGGGCGGCGAATGAAGAGCTTGCGGAAATCAGGCTAAGGCACAAGGCCAAAGGACGGAAAAGGGCGGAGAGACGTTTCATGATGCTCCTGGCGGCGGTGAGTGAGGTCCATCCCCTAGCGGACGGGCTTGTGTTCATGACCGACAGAATAGGGAGCTATTGTGACGCCTTTATTATCGATATAATCAGAGGATTGACGATTACCTATTGACTGGATCTATAGATGACGCCTTCGCAACTCCGCGCTTTTCTTGCCGTCGCCCGCAATCGCGGTTTCAGCGCCGCCGCGCGCACGCTCGGTGTCAGCCAGCCGACGCTGACTTCGCAGGTGCAGGCGCTGGAGCGCCAGCACAACGTCGAACTGTTTTACCGGCGCGGCCGCCGGCTTGACCTGACCGACACCGGCCAGCGCCTGTTGCCGATCGCGCAAAAGATCGCCGAGCTTGAACTCGACGCCTACAACTTGCTGTACAACTCAGGCGTGCTCAATATCGGGCACTTGAAATTGGGTGCGGTGGGACCGTTCCACGTGATCGAAATGGTGGATGCCTATCGCCGCAAGTTTCCCAATGTCGAGCTGTCGATCCGCATGGGCAACTCGGCCGAGACCATGGCCGACCTCGAAAACTACGTCACCGACGTCGCCGTGCTGGCCAGCTTCAACGACGATCCGCGCTTCATGGCGGTGCCCTATGCGGACCACGCCATCGTGGTGTTTGCCCATGTCGACCATCCCTTTGCCAAGCGCGATGCGATCAGCTTGCAGGATTTGCACGGCCAGCCGATGGTGATGCGCGAGCAGGGCTCGACCACCCGGCTGGCGTTGGAGAAGGTACTCAAGGAAGCCGACGTCATGCCGCGCGTGGTGATGGAAATCGGCAGCCGCGAAGCGCTGCGCGAGGCGGTGGCGCGCGGCATCGGGCTGGGGGCGGTGTCGGAGGCGGAGTTCGTGCCGGATCCACGGCTGAAATTGCTGCGAATCGAAGGCAACCCCGTCAGCACGCATACCTACATTTATTGCCTGGCCGATCGCAAGGATAGCCGGCTGGTGGCGTCGTTCCTGGAGCAGGTGGCGACGCTGTAAGGATTCAATTTGCTGTGGCGATTTGCTGCAGGATGAACTCGCGCATCAGGTTGAGCACCACCTGCGGCTGTTCCTGGTGCGGGCTGTGGCCACAATCGGCGAGCATGGCTTTATGCGCCGGTTTGCCGTTTCCTTCGCTTATTCCCGTGACAATGGCATCAACCTGCGCCGGGGTGCCGTACTGATCGTCGATGCCTTGCATCACCAGCGCCGGGCAGGCGATGCGCGGCAACTCGGCCTCGATGTTCCAGTCTGCGAAGGCTGGCGTGAGCCAGGTGTCGGACCAGGCCTTGAAGATCTGTCCGGTCTTGTCGCCATGGTATTTTTGCAAGCCCTTGAGCTTGCCGTCGGCATAGGCGCGGTCGGCCACGCGAATGCCGTCCAGCGTCACCGATTCGACGAACACGTGCGCGGCCTCGGTGACGATCGCCTGCAGCAGGGGCGGACGTTGTGCAGCATGCAACAAGGCAATGCTGCCGCCGTCCGAGTGGCCGATCAGGATGTAGGCTTGTCCGAATAACAAGCCAGCGAGGATTTCCGGCAATTCGTCGAGCGCATAGCGATGCAGATAGTCGGTCTCACGCGTTTGCTGCAGCGCATCGGAAAGACCGTAACCAAGACGGTCGTAAAGCAGTCCGCGGCAGCCCGTTGCCTCACACAAACGCTGCGGAAAATCCTTCCACATTGCAGTGCAACCCAAACCTTCGTGGAGGAACACCAGCCAGGGGTTTTCTTGATCGCCTTCGATGATGTCGTAATAAATTTTTTGTCGTTTATTGTTCGTCAGGAAAGGCATTTGGGCGGGATCTTCGAGTCGAAAGAATGGTTAGTTTTCCATGTTTTCAAAACGCAGTGCAAATATCTTCAAATCTCTGCCGCGCAGAAAAATAAATCTGCTATCTTTATATGCAGCACTTGACCTGAAACCACGAGGAGACGCATATGGATTTGGTTGAAAAATTCGACGCCAAAGGCAAGACAGGAGGCGCTTATCACGTCGAGGTGTACCAGACGGCGCTGGAAGAAGCAGACAAGGCCGCTCCGCCCGGAAAGACCTACAAGCTGGCTGACGGCCGCGCGCTCGATCCCTTGTCGGACGCCAAATTCAAGATTGTCCAGACCGGCGAAAAGATTTACCGCGTCTGACAGGATAAACAAGCTGGTGCGCCAGCCCAAAAACGCAAACGGCAGACCTTGTGTCTGCCGTTTTTTATTGGGTCAAGACCCTGAGTTCTGACCAGAATTTAACCTGAGGTCGGTTTGCGATAGCCACCTTCAACCCAGCGTTCGGCGCTGGCGGCGCTCAGTTTGAAATTGGGCGCCACCTGCGCCTTGGCCACCATCTCGCCCATCTCATCCCAGGCCTTCAGGTCGGCATAGGGGAAGTCGTCGTCGGGCACAATGTCCAGTGTCACCTTGATGCTGCCTTCCGGACCATCGACGGTCACGTGTTTGTGCAGTTGCGCGTGCAGCTGTTGCTCGCTGCGGCGGCGGAATTCCGAGGCGGTCTTCACCAGCGTGTTGAAGGCGTTCTTGTCCATCGGTTTCGGGTTCTTCTTGTCGCGGCCCATGGTCCAGGGACCGATCAGCGTCGGCTCGCGTTCGCCTTCGCGCGTCATCTCCACAGCCCAGCCGTCATCATCGTCGTTCTTGATGATGCGTGCGGTCCAGCCTTCGTCGCGCCACAGGCGCGGCTCCTGGATCACATCGGAAAGGTCGGTAACGGATTCTTCGGTAGCGGGGGATTCTGGCGCGAGGTCGGACATGGGAGGCTCAATGAAGCAAAGCCCACCATGATACGACAGGTTTGCCGGTAATGCGGGTAAACTCCCGGCCATGGAAATCGAACTCAAACTATTGATCGCCGCGGAGGATGTCGATGCCTTCCGCGCCTTGCCCTTGCTCGGTGAGCACGCCGTCGCGGCGCCGGAATCTCAGGATCTGTTCAGTACCTATTTCGACACGCCCGCATTGCACCTGAAGCAGCACCGATCGGCGCTGCGCGTGCGCAAGGCCGGCGCATTGTGGATCCAGACCTACAAGGGCGGCGGCAGCGTGGCCGCAGGCCTGCATCAACGCCATGAATGGGAATGCGAAGTGGCCGGTCCACATATTGCGCTGGACCAACTGCTGCCGCTGATCGACAACCCGGCCGCACGCGCTGCACTGGAATTACCCGGGCTGGCAGCGCAACTGGAGGCAGTCTTCACGACCAGTTTCCGTCGCACCGCGTGGCAATTGCGCCTGCCGCAGGGGACCGAAGTCGAGCTGGCGCTGGACCAGGGCGTGGTCGAGGCGGGTGGGCGCACGCTGCCGATTTGCGAGATCGAGCTGGAGCTGAAATCCGGTCAGACCGATGAGCTGCTGGCGTTTTCGCAGGCGCTGCGGCAGGCAATCGCCTTGGCGCCGAGCAATGTCAGTAAGGCCCAGCGCGGCTTTGCCTTGCGCTTTCCGGGCAAGGACAGTTCGCTGTAACAATTCCCCGCAACAATTTTCCCCGACATGTGGATGAGGTCCCGTTCCGGCAGTGGCATGGATGCTGCTTGCCTGGAAGAGGGCGGCAAACGTCGCTGATTTGCACGGCAACGGTGCAAATCAGTGTTTGCCGTCACGGATTCGATTCATCCAAGACAAGGGGAGCCCATGAACACCATCGCCGCAGCCGCGCCTGCCAATCTCGACACCGCCGTGCAAGAGCGTGATGTCACCTTCCGCCGCGTGATCTGGCGCATCGTCCCGTTCGTCACATTGATCTGGTTCCTGGCCTGGGTTGACCGCGTCAACGTCGGTTTCGCCAAGCTGACCATGATGAGCGACCTGCAATGGTCGGACGCCGTCTACGGCGCCGGCGCCGGGATTTTCTTCATCGGCTATTTCATCTTTGAAGTGCCAAGCAACCTGGCGTTGCAAAAATTCGGCGCGCGCAAGACCATCATGCGCATCACCATCGGCTGGGGCATCACCTGCGTGCTGATGGCGTGGGTGCAGACGTCGACGCAGTTCTACTTCCTGCGCTTCCTGATGGGCGCCTTCGAAGCCGGCCTGCAACCCGGCGTGATCCTCTATCTGACCTACTGGCTGCCGACGCACCGGCGCGGCAAGGCGCTGGGGATTTTTGTCTCGGCGTCAGCGGTGTCGCTGGTGGTTGGCAGCCCGCTGGCGGCTTACATCATGGAGTTGTCGCAGGGCATGGGCGGTTTCAAGGGCTGGCAATGGCTGTTCGTGATTGAAGGTATTCCGTCGATCCTGGCCGGCGCGGCAGCGTACTACCTGCTGACCGATCGTCCGCGCGATGCACGCTGGCTCAGCGAACGCGAAAAGGAACACGTCGAAACCGAACTGGCCGCCGAAGACCAGGCGCTCGGACCGCGCGAGCATAGCTTCTTCGCTTCATTGCGCAGCGCACGCATGTGGGCGCTGATCATGGTGTTCTTTTGCATCATCGCCGGCAACGCCACGCTGGTCTATTACGGCCCGAGCCTGGTGAAGGAAGTCGGCTTCACCGACATCAAGACGCTGGGCTGGGTGATGGGCGGGATCTATTGCTGCGGCTGGTTCGGCATGCTGCTCAACGGCTATCTGTCGGACCGCAACAAGGAGGTCCGCATCCACACCGCGGTGGCGGCGGCCATCGGCGCGTTGGGTTTGCTGCTGGCAGCGTATTTCCTGGGCGAGAAAAGCGCCGCGGGCGTGGTGTTCGCGCTGGCGCTGTCATCGGCCGGCACGATGGGCGCGATTCCCGTGTTCTGGCAATTGCCGGGACGCTTCCTGTCGGGCACGGCGATCGTGGTCGGACTGGCGGTGATCAATTCGGTGGCCAACCTGGCGGGCTATTTTTCGCCGCAGCTGCTGGGTTACCTGAAAACCACCACCGGCCAGTACGGCAAGGGGCTGACCACCATCGCCATCGTGGAGTTGATGGCGACGGTGATGATTTTTGCGTTCATCAGCAAGACGGCAAAACTCACAAAATAAACTTCGGTAGCGCTCACAGATCCGGCGGCGGCGCCAGCACGTCGCGGCTGCCGCTCTTGGACATCGACGACAGGATGCCGGCGGCTTCCATCTGTTCCACCAGCCGTGCGGCGCGGTTGTAGCCGATGCGGAACTGGCGCTGCACGGAGGAGATCGAGGCGCGCCGGCTGCGGGTAACGTAGGCCACCGCCTCGTCGTAGAGCGGATCTGCTTCATCGCCTGGTTCGCCGAACATGTCGCCTTGTTGCGGCTCTTCCGAGGCCGGGCCGGCCAGGATGGCTTCTTCGTATTGCGGCTCGCCGTGGGCCTTCAGGTGTTCCACCACGCGGTGCACTTCCTCGTCCGAGACGAACGCCCCATGCACGCGTTGCGGATAACCCGACCCCGGCGGCAGGAACAGCATGTCGCCGTGACCGAGTAAGGTTTCCGCACCCATCTGGTCGAGCACGGTGCGCGAGTCGATCTTGGACGACACCTGGAAGGCCACGCGTGTGGGGATGTTGGCCTTGATCAGGCCGGTGATGACGTCGACCGAGGGCCGCTGCGTCGCCAGGATCAGGTGGATGCCGGCGGCGCGGGCCTTTTGCGCCAGGCGGGCGATCAGTTCTTCGATCTTCTTGCCGGCCACCATCATCAGGTCGGCCAGTTCGTCGATCACGACCACGATCATCGGCAGCGGATCAAGCGGTTCGGGCGCATCCGGCGTGAGCGAGAACGGGTTCTTGACGCGCTTCTCGGCGGCGATGCCGTCGGCGATCTTCTGGTTGTAGCCGGCCAGGCCGCGTACGCCCAGCGCCGACATCAGGCGATAGCGCTTGTCCATTTCGGCGACACACCACGACAGCGCATGCGCCGCCAGCTTCATGTCGGTCACGACCGGCGCCAGCAGGTGCGGGATGCCGTCGTAGACCGACAGCTCCAGCATTTTCGGATCGATCATGATCAGGCGAACGTCGTCCGGCGTAGCCTTGTACAGCAGCGACAGGATCATCGCGTTGATCGCCACCGACTTGCCGGAACCCGTGGTGCCTGCCACCAGCATGTGCGGTGCGCGGGCGAGGTCGGTCGCCACCGGGACGCCGGTGATGTCCTTGCCCATCGCCAGCGTCAGGTGCGACGCCGAACGTGCATAGGCCTCGGACTGAATGATTTCGGCCAGGCGGATCATCTGGCGTTTGGGATTGGGCAGCTCAAGACCCATGCAGGTCTTGCCGGGGATGGTTTCCACCACGCGGATCGACGTCAGGCCGAGCGCACGCGCCAGGTCTTTCATCAGGTTGACGATCTGCGCGCCGCGCACGCCCAGCGCCGGTTCGATTTCAAAGCGCGTGATCACGGGACCGGCGTAGGCGCCCAGGACGGTGACCGGGACCTTGAATTCCTTCAGGCGCTGCTCGATCAACTGGCCGATTTCCAGCAACTGCGTTTCGTCCATCTCGATCGGCATGTCGCTGCCCTGGTCGAGCAACTCGATGCCAGGCAAGGGGATATCGGTCGGGCGATAAGGGCGCACGGGCGCCGGAATGGGGGCCGTCGGCGCTTGCGTCCAGGTGCGGATCTGCATGGGCGCAGTGGCGACCGGGGCGACGACAGGCTCTTGGATCGGCTCTTCAAATAGCAATGCCGGCGCCGGGGCAGCGTAGACGGGCTCGGGGATCGCAGCGACGTCCGGCTCAACGCGGGTGTCGATGATGTTGAACGGCTCCGGTGCGGTGATGACTTCCGACTCGGGAGCCTGGAAAGAAGTCGTCTGGCTTGCAGCCATGGCTGCAGGTACCGGCACTGTCGGTGGTAAAACCGGCGGAACAGTCGGAACCGCGACGGCAGGAGCGACCGGCACCGGCGCAACCGGCGCCGCCGGCTCGCGCGCCCGCAACGACGCGCTCAGCGACGTCGGAATCGCCTGGCTGCGGTCGCTGGCGGTGCTGATGCGGACCTTGGTGCTGCTGCCGACGATGGGCGTGATCTTCGGTTTGCTGATGATGCTGGTGGCCAGCGAAGGCTTGGGTGCCGCAGTATGGGCAGGAGTTTCGGCTTGCGGGCTGGACGCCGAGCGCGCCAGCATGGCCTGCGTCGGGCGCAGCGATTCGAACGCAGCCCATTCGGATGCGGGACGCGCCGGGCGCTTGGGCGGTTCGGTTTTTTGTTGCGAAGCGCCAGGCCAGTTGCCGGCCGGATTGGCGGCGCGCGGCAATTCATTGGGCAGCGGCCACGGATCTCGTTTGCGGGTCAGGTTGTCGAACGCGGCGGCGGGCGGTTTCGGTTGTGCAGGCGGAGTGCGCTGCGACTGCGCTGACGGCATGTTGCGGATGGTGGGCGCGATATTGGCCTGGGTGCGGCGCGGCACCGAGGCTTGCAGCGGCAGCGAACTGGTGTCGACGTCGAGATCGACCTTGGCCTTGCGGCGGCCGAACAGCCAGAAGAGGCCGACCAGCGCGGTTGCCATCAAGGCAATAACGGCGATCAGCTTGCCGAACGCGGCGGTAACGTTGCGTGCGAGCGCCTGGCCGAACAGGTCGGTTTCCAACACGGCATCACCCTGCGAGCGCAGCATGGCCTCAATCGCACTGCTGGCGCACAGGACAGCCAGGGTACCCAGCCAGATGCGGATGGAGCCGCGTCCGCGCAGGCCTTTTCCGGACAGCAAAGACAGTAAAACTCTGCCCAGCAAGGGCAGTATCCACAAGAACGACCAGCCGAACCAGTCAAGTAAAAATAAGCGCATCCTGCAAGTTTACAGGAAGCCGGGACCGAATCTGAAACTTGCTTGAAATTTCCCGCAGGAAAAGCGGGAAGGCGCGGCCGCCGGAGAAGAGAAATCCCGCTTCCTCAATCAAGGAAGCGGGAGCGGGAAGGAATATTTACTTCTCCAGCGGCACGGTCAATGGCTTGCCGTCCTGCACCAGCGACCAGACCAGCAACTTCGCTGGTTTGGTGGCGCTGGCGTTGCGCGACACCAGGTGCGGCGTGTCCGGCGCTTCGTACCAGGACTCGCCCGCCTTGTAAGTCACCGGCGCGCCGCCCTGCAACTGGGAGATGACTTCACCTTCCAGCACGTAGGCGAAAATCGAGCCGGGATGGCGGTGCGCCACCGAGCTTTGACCCGGGCCGTAGGCGACGACGGCCATGACGCCGCTTTTGCCGGGTGCATCAGACAGGGCCTGATGCTGCAGAGGCGTGACGACTTCATCGCCATGTTTGCCGTCATGGGCGCTTGCACCGGCCGCCAAGGCCAGCAGCGTAAGCAGCAGCGCGCTTTTCGCTGTAGAGATGAATGGCATGTCAGGCTCCTTGTCCGTTGCCGTCTCAGGCGACCGGCATCTTGCGGAAGCCGATGGCGAAACGGTTCCAGGCGTTGATGGTGTTGATGGCCAGGGTCAGGTTGACCAGTTCGGCATCGGTGAACTGGGCGCGCACCAGGGCATAGTCTTCGTCGGGAGCGCCGGTTTGCGAGATCAGGGTCAGCGATTCGCTCCAGGCCAGGGCGGCGCGTTCACGTTCGGTGAAGAACGGGGTTTCGCGCCACACCGGCACGGCATACAGGCGACGTTCGGTTTCACCGGCCTTGCGGGCGTCGGTGGTGTGCATGTCGACGCAGAAGGCGCAGCCGTTGATCAGCGATACGCGCAGGCGGACCAGTTCCAGCAGGGATGTTTCCAGGCCGAGCTTGCCGACCACGTTTTCGAGGGCGATCATGCCCTTCAGGACTTCAGGGGAGGCTTTGTAGAAATCGACGCGTTGTTCCATGGTAATGCTCCTTGGTTAAGTTAAATCAGTCAGTGAAATCGTTGCGGCCGGTGTGTGTTTTGCTTGGCCAGTGACGTCATCATAAGGAGACCACTCCCTGTCGCGGATAACCAATTCCTCGAAAAAACAGGAGACCACTTTTGATCGCCCGGCTAGAATCGCCAGGGAAGAACAGGCGTCACAAGCAGTACACAATCAACAAAAACACAGCAGGGAGCAGGCCGCATGGAATTGCATATCGTCATCGAAGGCAGCAAGGATCTGGCCGGGCAGGTGTATCGCCAATTGCGCGACGCCATCCAGAGCGGCCGCCTGGCGCCGGGCGAACAGGTGCCGCCGTCGCGCCTGCTGGCGACGCAGCTGGGCCTGTCGCGCAAGACCGTATCGGAAGCCTATGGCCGCCTGACGCTGGACAAGCTGCTGGTAGGCCGGACCGGCAGCGGCACCTTCGTCAATGCGCCGGCCGAACCGAAAGCCAAGCCGAAACGTTTCGAAAGCGACGACCTCGCTTCGGGCAAACTGATTGCGCACTGGCTCGATCAGTCGTTCCCGCTGCTGATGCGCCACGTCGGTCCGGAAACCCGTTCGCAATACGATTTCATGGGCGGCATCCCGGTGCGCCGCCAATTCCCGCAGGAAGAGTGGCGCCAGTGCGTGCAGTATGGGTTGCGTCAGATCGCCGAATCGCGCGGCTTTTATGCCGAAACCGAAGGCTTGCCGGCGTTGCGTGAGGCGATCGCGCGTCATGTCTCGTTCTCGCGCGGGGTGCAATGTACGGCCGCTGACGTGCTGGTGACCAACGGCGCGCAGCAGGCGCTGGACCTGATCGCACGCGTGCTGGTGGAGCCGGGCAGCGTGGTGGCGGTGGAAGATCCCGGCTATCCGCCGGCGCGCATGCTGTTTTCGGCGCAAGGAGCCAGGGTGGCGAGTGTGCCGGTGGACAGCGAAGGCATGCAGGTCGACCTGATTCCGGATGGCACGCGCCTGATCTATGCGACTCCGGCGCATCAGTTTCCGCTCGGCATGCCGATGAGCCCGGCGCGCCGCACGGCCTTGCTGGCGCGCGCGCGTGAATTGCGCGCCATTGTCATCGAAGACGACTACGACAGCGAGTTCCGCTATGAAGGACGGCCCATGGATTCGCTGCAGAGCATGGACCAGGACGGGCTGGTGGCGTTTGTGGGCACGTTTTCCAAGTCGAT
>Ga0207695_10000929_pt1 | contig 52349 bp, 56 predicted proteins | sample KBSC54metaG_FD_184354 | JGI IMG/M metagenome (GOLD analysis project Ga0207695, IMG submission 184354) | Corn rhizosphere microbial communities from Kellogg Biological Station, Michigan, USA - KBS C5-4 metaG (SPAdes) (version 2) | ecosystem: Host-associated > Plants > Roots > Rhizosphere > Soil...
ATGCTATCACCGCCCCAGTTCTGTAACTACTTGTTATGACTACACAAGCAAGGTTCGCATGGGGGAGAGGGAGGATATTATGGTTATCCTCTTTTGAAAGTCTCTATACATATAAGGTCAGCGGTTCTCTCTTCAGCAGGAACTGCTGACCTAAGGTGCTTGGGTGCAAATAATTACAAAAGTTTCATATAGTTTTTTATTGAAATACTATAAAAAACATCGAATAATGCTTATTTGTCGCATCATCCATCGTCACAATGAGATCCCACCTTTGCTCAGAAATCCATTCATGATCGCTACCATCTTGATGTAACATCATTCCTTCTAAGGGCCGCACGCTTTCGTTTTTTGCGATGGGCTCCCCGTTTAGCCAGTTTTTTAACGAGCCCTTCTTTTTGCAGAGTCAGTTTTACCCAGCTATACCCTCGAATACCTCCGTGTTTACGCTTATAAAAGCTAAAGAAGTGTTTTATATTCCATCCAAAATAATGGCGCTGGTAGAGGTCTTTAAGTTCGGCTATTTCGTTTACGGGCGCCCGCTGATGGGAAATCTGACCTAAGCGTTTGTCGATCAAGCCATTTAGACCTTGTTCTTCATATCTGAAAAGATACCGCCTAAATGTCCGGTCACAGACACCCAAAAGCCGAGCTGCCTCTTCTTGGGTCAACCGCTTCTGAGTCCAACCCTCATATGCTTCTTCAAATCTCATCTTCCTTATCTCCTGTAGCAGTTCCATCCGCTTCATCCATTGATCTCTCTTTTTGTGTTTAATCAATAGCTTAAAACAGGACAGATTACATGCTACAAAAGCGGACAGATCACGTGCTCCCTACAAACATCAGGATCTGAACTTGCCTTTTTGAAGCTTATTGAATATAATTTATCCATAAAATAGTATTTTAATAAAAAACTATATGAAATTTTTGTAATTATTTGGACCCAAGCACCTTAGGTCAGCAGTTCCTGCTGAAGAGAGAACCGCTGACCTTATATGATAGAGACTTTCAAAAGAGGATAACCATGATATCCTCCCTCCCTCTCTCTTATGCGAGCCTTGCTTGTGTAGTTATAACAAGTAGTTACAGAACTGGGGTGGTGATAGCATGGCTAAAAAAGTTTATTACTGGGAAGATTTTGACTCCTTAGTCGATCTCGAAGCACTCAAAATAGTAGATAGGGAGCTTTATAAACAAATTTACAAGCAAATTTCTGCTTTGCTAGAGGGGCGATACCAAGAAGCAGATCTCGATACCAAAAAGATGGCGGGTTATAAGCTCTATACTGCTAGAGTTAATAACGCCCACCGCTTATTGTTTACGACCATTATCGACCAAGGCCGATCATATTTAATGCTGTTGGAAGTCATTCAAAATCACGATTATCAAAAATCGAAATTCTTACAAAATCCAAAATGCTTAAAAAAATTTCGTGAAGACTATGCACATGCAACCGGTGCTGATGAGGAAAAGGTTACTCAAAGTTCCTTTATTAAGCTCATAGAATTAGATCTTGATCCGCAAGCTGAAGCAGCTGCTTCATCCTCTAGTGCTGCTTCATTATCCAGTTCATCCTCATCTCTGATTGATCTGAAGCCTATTACCCATTATCAAAACCGCTTTATTGCTTTAAATGATAAGCAAAATCAAGCAATATGCTCTAAGTTGCCATTAATCATTAGCGGAGCACCGGGTTCCGGAAAATCCTGTGTGGCATTGTCTCTACTAAAACAGCAAATTATTCTTCAGCCACCAGATGAAGAAAAAAAAACAATTTTATATATCACTAAATCTCCTTTTCTTGCCAGGCATATAAAGGAGCTCTGGGAACAATTGCCAGCTTCGAATGAGGCTTGCCATCATATTCAATTTATGAGTTGTGATGAGTGGCTAGCTGAAAACAGTCCCGGTGCAGAATACAAACCTACTGGATCTGAGCATTTTAAACAGTGGTTTGAGCGGCAAAAGACAAAATCCAAGAATGAAGAACAATATACAGCTGATGAACTGTATCAAGAATTTAAGATCTGCTCTGGCGTGAATTCAGAAGCAGAATACTGCGGTATCGGTAAAAAGAATTCCTTGCTGGCACCGGATGGCAACCAAGATTTAATGAAAAAGATTTTTGGTTTGTATACACGCTATCAAGAATGTTTAGCCCATGAAAAACTCATCAATCCAGATTTATTTAAGCCAAGCAAATTGAAACGCTATCATTGCATTGTCGTTGATGAAGGCCAGGATCTGTCTCATTGCATCCATCGAGCACTTTATGAATCTGCTGAGGGGAATCAAATTGCAATTTGCTTGGATACCCATCAAAGTTTAGCCTCTAGCAAGTCTATTCTTCCCTTTTTAGAGAGTTTTATTCCTAACCACATTAAATTAGATCTATCTTATCGCTTTGGTAGAAACATTGCTAGTTTGGGTAATGCTATCATTACAGTGAAGAATAATTTGACTGGGGGCATAGCAGACAAAAAGGAATTAACCTCTATTGAGTTACCAATAGATCAAAGCCTACCTGCTGGTAGGATACAATGGTTAAATTTGAAAGAAAAACCAAGCTGGGAGGCAATAGTCAATGAATATAAGAAGACAGAAGTAGCCATTGTAGCTACTCCTGAGCATATTGAGGAGGCTAAAAAGCTCTTCCCGGATACCCCGCTGATTTTTACTCCTGAACAAATTAAGGGTTTGGAATACAAGCTGATTGTGGCCTACCGCCCACTGGATGAGCAGATTTTCCATGATGCAAATAAGAGATTGCGCGTAATAAATAATCTTAAAGATGTTAAATCCAGAGCCAAAGGGCAGACAGTTGAACAATATCGATTACCGTTTAATATCTTGTTTACGACCATGACCCGCGCCATGGAGGAGGTGGTTATCTTACAGGACAGTAAGCATGAAACTCAGGTCTTAATGGATTCCTTGAAAAAAGAATCAGGCTACCAAGAACCTACTGCCAATAAAAGTACAGTGATTGCAACTGCTGCACCTGAAGCCACAGCGGAAGAATGGCATGATCAGGCAGTTGTTTTGCTAAGAGCAGGAAATGAAATACAAGCTAAAGATATCTTTATTAAAACACTGCATCGAACAAGCCAAGATTTTGAAAATTTTAAATCTTTGATGATGAGAACAGAGTCCATAGCCTATAATGCCTACCCGGCAAGTTCAGGTACCGTGGAACCGCTTTTAGAAAGCAAGACAACCACCCCATCTGCTCCATCACAAAACTCCTCCAACTCATCAGTCTCAGATGAGGAGAAAAATTATGTCAGTCAATTTAAGGATCATGTTAATTCAAAAAAGATACGCAAACTATTACAGCAAAAAAACCGAGAAACCTTATTATTTGCAATTCCTATGTCTGCCTGTCAGTGTCTTTTTGACTTCTTGGTTAGCAAGCACCCGTCGCTACTCTCTGATGCACTTAAAAAAGACAAAGACTGCCTTAACTTAATTTTACCTTCTATAGTTGAGCCTCAAAGAATAGATTTTTTAAATCACAATACTGTCCTTTTGGAAAACATTACTACCAAAGGGCTTAATGCAGTAGTACAAGAAGGACCTCGTAAAGGCCAGTCTGCAACATTCCGGTTAACATACACTGCAGAAGGACGAAAGCTTTTGGCAGATCATAACGATTTGCGAAATAAGATAAGTAGTGAGGGGCTTAATACGGTAATACAGAAAGGACCTCATAAAGGCCAATCAGCAGCATTCTGGTTAGCAGGCTCTTTAGAAGGACGAAAGCTTTTGGCAGATGATGTTAATTTACGAGACAAAATAAGTAGCGAGAGCCTTAATGCGATAATACAGGAGGAGCCGAATAAAGGCACATCTGCCTTATTCTGGTTAGCAAGTAATCCAGAAGGACGAAAGCTTTTGATAGATAATGCTAATTTGCGAAACAAAATAAGTAATGAGGGACTTAATACGGTAATACAAGGAGGATCTCGTAAAGGCCAATCAGCAGCATTCTGGTTAGCAAGTGATCTAGGAGGACTAAAGCTTTTGGTAGATGATACTAATTTGCGAAATAAAATAAGTAGTGAGGGGCTTAATACGGTAATACAGGAAGGACCTAATAAAGGCGAATCTGCGACATTCTGGCTAGTAAGTACTCCAGAAGGACGAAAGCTTTTGGCAGATGATACTAATTTGCGAAACAAAATAAGTAGTGAGGGGCTTAATGCAGTAGTACAAAAGGGACCTAATAAAGGCCAATCAGCAGCATTCTGGTTAACAAATACTCAAAAAGGACAAAAGTTTTTGGCAGATGATACTAATTTACGAGACAAAATAAGTAGTGAGGGGCTTAATGCGGTAATACAGGAAGGACCTAATAAAGGCCAATCAGCAGCATTCTGGTTAACAAATACTCTAGCAGGACGAAAGCTTTTGGCAGATGATGCTAATTTGCGAAACAAAATAAGTAGTGAGAGGCTTAATACAGTAGTACAAGAAGGACCTAATAAAGGCGAATCCGCTTTACTCTGGTTAGCAAGCTCTCTAGCAGGACGAAAGCTTTTGGCAGATGATACTAATTTGCGAAACAAAATAAGTAGTGAGGGGCTTAATGCAGTAGTACAAAAGGGACCTAACAAAGGCCAATCAGCAGCATTCTGGTTAGCAAGTTATCCAGAAGGACGAAAGCTTTTGATAGATGATACTAATTTGCGAAACAAAATAAATAGTGAGGGACTTAATGCAGTAGTACAAGAAGGACCTCATAAAGGCCAATCTGCTTTACTCTGGTTAACAGGTACTCTAGAAGGACGAAAGCTTTTGGCAGATGATGCTAATTTGCGAAACAAAATAAATAGTGAGGGACTTAATGCAGTAGTACAAGAAGGACCTCATAAAGGCCAATCTGCTTTACTCTGGTTAACAGGTACTCTAGAAGGACGAAAGCTTTTGGCAGATGATGCTAATTTGCGAAACAAAATAAATAGTGAGGGGCTTAGGCTTAATGCAGTAATACAGAAAGAGCCTCATAAAGGCCAATCCCTCTTCTCCTTATTAGCAAGCACCCCAGAAGAACAAAAACTTTTGGTACTTTCACCAAAAGTAAATAGCCAGGAAGAACCTCGTAAAGACACATTTACCTTATTCTACCCAGTAAGCACTCCGGAAGATAGAAGAACTATCGAGGCCAAGAAAGCAGATGCAGATAATGATATTAATAGTTCCAGCAGATCCACAACACCTGAAGAAGGAAAGGAGCAGCAATGCGCAAATATTCTTACCAGTGCTAGCACTCCCCGTGAGACAAAGATTAATCCTGCTGATGCTGTAACCCAAGAAACTGGAAAGAATGAAGTTTTGATTACAGAAGAAAATCATGCCAACGCAGACTCACAAAGAAGATATAAAAGATGATCAATCTTCCTTAAAATTTTCCAGGTAGTAAAATAGTATTACTCCGTTAAGTGATTCTGCTTTATGATTTTAGTTTAAAACATTTATAGAAGAGATAATGAATCTAAATCGTTTAACAAAAGCATGCCATAAATTAATTTTGTAGATGAGTTTTTAAATTATTAGGTCGTTCAGAGAGGCTCCATTGATTCCAAATGTATCTTTCTAGTTTGTTACTAGATGGCGAAAGAAAATCCATCCCATCGATGGCAGAACATATAAGAGGTGGTGATGAACAATCAACGCAACAATTTATTAGCCAAAGCCCATGGTGTCATGGTGTCCGCTAAATTAACCACCCCTATCTAACTTAGATTTATCATTGCATAGTGTTGGTACATTTATAATTTTGGAGTATCTATGCAAACTACAAATGATGATCAGTTAGGCAATGAACCTATCAAACCACATTGCCTTGATATGGAAAAATGGACCGCTCTCATTGAGGAATGGAGAAAAACACCAGAAAGTCGAAAACAATTCTGCCAGAGATTAGATTTAAGCACGAATACGTTTGCCTATGCTTGTAGCAAATTAAGTCGCCAAAAAAAGTCTGATAAGAAATTCATACCAGTTGCAATAAAACAAGAAAGCGACAAGAAAGATAATGTATCTTTCTGCCAGATTAAAGACCGCAATGGCATGGTATTCTGCATACCTACAGATATTTGTGAAGAAAAACTATCAGAACTACTTACTTTACTGGGGTGGCGCTATGCTTAAGTTGCGAGAAAACAGCAAAGTTTACATCAGCATTGATCCAATCGATGCAAGAAAAAGCATAGACAGCTTGATGGCTTTGGTAACAGAAGTATTTAAAGATAATCCGCAGTCAGGCCATTTATTTTTATTCTTTAATAAGCTACAAGATAAAGTAAAAATATTATAGTGGGATAATAATGGGTTTATTCTGCATTACAAACGCTTGGAGAAACATCGGTTTCGTGCTCCTAAATTAGCTGGCTTAACTATATTAGAAATTAGCGAGACCCAATTACATAGTCTTTTGGCGGGTCTTGACTTTACTTTAATGAAACATTTTCCAGAAATAAGTTATTATCACATAAATAAGAGGCATATTTGTTATATTTTTGATAATATGCAGTCATGAATATTGATGCTTACCGTAACAAAACAAAAGAAGAATTGCTTGGCGTGATTGCTCATCAAGCTAAACAGATTATTTTTTTTAGAAGAGCAAATTCTTGCCTATCAATATAGGCAATTTGCCAATAAATCGGAAAAAATCAACCCACAGCAACTATCGTTTTTTAATGAAGCGGAACCGCAGAAAGATCCAGAAAAAATTTTATCTCAAGAAGAAGAAATACAGGTCGCCTCTTATGCTAGAAAGAAAACACATGGTAGAAAGCCGCTGCCACCAGAATTACCACGAGTTCCTCGTGTTTATGATTTATCTGAGAATGATAAAATATGTTCTTGCGGTTGCGTTTTAACATATATTAAAGATGAAAAAACTGAGCAACTTGAGATTATTCCTGCCAAAATTTATGTTATCGAACACATCCGCAAGAAATATGCTTGTCGTCATTGTGAAGAAACTATTAAAACAGCAAACATGCCTTTAGCACCTATTCCGCGTAGCATTGCGGGAAGTGGTTTATTAAGTCATGTGCTGGTATTCAAATTCCAAGATCATTTGCCTTTGTTTCGACAAGAGAAAATCCTACGCAGAATAGGCGTTGATATTCCTAGATCTACTCTAAGTCTATGGGTTATTAAGTGTGCAGAGCTACTATTGCCTGTAATCAAGCTATTACACGATAGAATAATTACTTATGATGTTGCATACGCTGACGAAACCACAACGCAAGTGCTCAAGGAACCTCAAAAAGGTATACATAGTAGAAAATATATGTGGCTATTTGCTGAAGGGCCTCCTGACCAGTTCGTTTATTATTACCTGTACCATCCCTCTCGTTCACATGAAGTGCCCGCTGAATTTTTAGCGGATTTTAATGGCCACTTACATTGTGATGGCTTCTCTGCTTACGATACGCTGATTACCAAGAACAAGAATATCACCTTGGTTGGCTGTTTATATCATGCCCGTAGGAAATTTGTTGAGGTCGCTAAGATACTAGAAGGTAAGCAAGGCGTTGCAACAGAAGTCATTAAGTTTATCGCCAAGCTTGCTAAGATAGAGGATGACATAAAACCATCCCCTGCTGAAAAAAAATATTATGTTCGTCAACAACAAGCAGCGCCCATATTGGATCAACTCTACAGCTATTTAGAAGACCAGATGCCACGTATACCCCCAAAAAGTTTATTGGGCCAAGCCGTCAGCCACACTTTAAATCAATGGCCTAAGATTATTAACTACTTGCGTGATGGCCGACTTAATATAAGTAATAATTTATCAGAGCGTGCAATCAAACCTTTTGTAATAGGTCGCAAGGGTTGGTTGTTTGCAGATAGTGTGGCTGGTGCTCATGCGGCTTCTAATATTCATAGTATTATTGAAACTTGCAAAGCTAATAATGTTGAGCCTTATGATTATTTACGTTATGTATTACAAGCTATCCAGCAATGCCAGAATTTAAAAGATTATGAAGCTTTGCTCCCATACAACATTGATAAGAGTCTGTTGATCAGCAACATCAGCTAACGACCGGAGGGTAATTTACTGGATACTAATCAGCCTCAGTTAAATAGGGGTGGTTAATTTAGCGGACACTCATCTATTATTTTTTTAGCCAGACAGAACATAACATTTTAGAAAATTCGATTCGGGATGAGAGCGTTCTAGCATATCCACCAACAAGGTATGCCTGCCCGAAACTAGAGCAGCATCTGCCAAAACATTCCCCCACCCCCCTAGTCCAATAACAGCAGATACCTAAGGTTTTATTCTGTGAGGGCTGTACCATTGACGAATTAAGCTGTAGAAGGCTCAGCTTCTTCGCGACCAACCAATTGCACGATGGCCAAAGGCGCATTATCGCCACGGCGGAAGCCACACTTCAAAATACGCAGATAACCACCAGGACGTGATTTATAGAAAGGAGCAATATCGGTAAACAATTTGTTAACAATAGTCTCATCACGCAGACGATCGAAGGCAATACGACGACGATGTAAGCTATCTGTCTTCGCCAAAGTAATCATGGGCTCAAGAAAACGTCTCAATTCCTTAGCCTTGGGAAGCGTTGTTTTAATTGCCTCATGCTGCAAGGCAGAAACCATCATATTTCTAAACATAGCCTTACGGTGGCTGCTTGAGCGGCTTAAACCTTTTCCTACATTCTTATGTCGCATATTGACCTCTTATTTCTTTTTCCCATCGCCATCGATCAAATCATCTCTCAAAAACGGCGGTGGCCAATTGTCCACGGCCATTCCTAAAGACAAGCCATGAGATTGAAGGACACTCTGGATTTCCGTTAAAGATTTTTTGCCTAAATTGGGAGTCTTTAATAAATCAGCTTCCGTCTTCTGCACTAAGTCGCCAATATAATAAATATTCTCAGCTTTTAAGCAGTTGGCAGAACGTACAGTTAACTCTAAATCATCCACAGGACGAATATAGAGGGGATTCATTGATTCTTTTTCAGATTTTTCAATGGCAGGAATAGCCTTGAGATCGACAAAAGCGGCTAATTGCTGCTGTAAAATAGTTGCTGAACGGCGAATCGCTTCTTCTGGATTAAGAGTACCATTGGTCTCAAGATCAATGACTAACTTATCTAAGTCAGTGCGCTGTTCCACACGGGTGCTTTCTACCGTGTAAGCTACTCTGCGAATGGGGCTAAAGCTAGCATCCAAATGCAAGGTGCCAATTCCACCCTTACCCCCTTCAGTACCCGATTTGCGAGTAGAGGCTGGTTGATATCCACGACCTAACATGACACGAATAGTCATATTCAATGAAGTAGATTCGTTAATATGAGCAATGATATGTGAGGGATTCACGATTTCAACATCATGTTCAGTTGAAATATCGCCCGCGGTTACTGCGCCAGGACCCTTCTTATTTAAAGTTAAGGTAACATCTTGGCGTGTATGTAAACGGATAGCCACATTCTTGAGGTTAAGCAGAATCTCGACCACATCCTCTTGCACACCAGGAATAGCGCCGTACTCATGCAGAACACCATCAATTTTAACCTCTACGATTGCCGCCCCAGGCATGGAGGACAATAAAATGCGACGCAAGGTGGTACCCAGTGTATGTCCAAAGCCTCTTTCTAAGGGCTCTAGCACAACCTTGGCACGATTCGGGGAAAGAGTTTCCACTCGAATTTCACGCGGCGTTAACAACTCATATGGATTGCTTTGCATGTGGCGACCTCACCCTTGTAACTATTATTTAGAGTACAATTCAATAACCAAGTTTTCATTAATGTCTGGTGGCAATTCTGAGCGATCAGGAACTCGCTTATAGGTGCCCATCAAATCTGTGGAATTCACTTCAATCCATTCGCAGGCAGCACGGGCTTGCGCCAATGTTAAAGCAGCCTGAATACGGATCTGCGCACGTGAGCGTTCTTTAATGCGCACCACATCTCCTGCTTTCACAATATAAGAAGGAATGTTAACAATCTTATCGTTCACCAAAATAGAGCGATGGCTAACCATTTGTCTGGCTTCAGCGCGAGTAGAGGCAAAACCCATACGGTAAACCACATTATCCAAACGGCATTCCAAGAGTTTCAACAAGTTTTCCCCTGTGGATCCCTTTAAGCGCATCGCTTTCTTATAATAGTTATGGAATTGACGTTCCAAGATACCATAGATACGACGTAATTTTTGTTTTTCACGAAGCTGCACGCCATAATCTGTTTCACGGCCACGACGGGCACCGTGTACGCCAGGAGCAGTATCCAACTTACATTTGGAATCTAAGGGGCGCACACCGCTGGTTAGCGAAAGATCTGCCTTTTCGCGTCGCGCCAATTTACATCTGGGTCCTAAATATCTTGCCATTTAAATCTCTCCACCGAACCGAATTAATATAAAGATTTTCGTTACACACGGCGCCGTTTCGGATCGCGGCAGCCATTGAAAGGAATACCTGTTGCATCTGTGATTGACAGAATTTTGAGCCCTGCACTATGCAATGAGCGAACAGCGGACTCACGACCAGGTCCCGGACCTCTGGTTTTCACATGCACAGCCTTCATGCCAAAACTCTCAACGACTTGTGTTGCCACTTTGCTGGCTGCTTCACCTGCAGCATAGGGTGTAGATTTACGTGAGCCACGATAACCACAGCTAGCAGCACTGCTCCAACCTATTGTATTACCTTGAAGGTCAGTAATAGTCACGATCGTATTGTTAAAGGAAGCATAAATATGCGCAACACCTTCAACGACCTGTCGTTTTATTTTTTTACGTGTTTTTGTTGCTTTGGCAGCTGTTTTTTCTGTAACTGCTTTTTCGACTGTTGCTTTACTTGCCGATTCGGGTGCTTCTGACATCTTTTCACCTACTTAATGTTCAAATAATTAAAAATACCGCGTTAGGCTGCCGGTGCTGCCACTTTAATAATACTCTTACGTTTACCTTTACGCGTACGAGCATTGGTTCGAGTTCTCTGACCACGAACGGGCAAGCCACGTTTATGTCTCATACCCCGATAGCTACCTAATTCAATTAAGCGCTTAATATTTAAAGCGATCTCACGACGAAGATCACCTTCCACTTTATGGCCAGCCACCCCACTACGGAGCTTTTCCATTTCGACATCAGTCAAGTCCTTTACCTTTTTCATTGGACTAATCTGTGCACTCTCACAAATTTTAAGCGCACGACTGCGACCAATACCATAAATCGCTGTAAGCCCTATCACCACATGTTTCTGTGGCGGGATATTTACGCCTGCTATACGGGCTGCTGCTGCCATCCCACTCTCCTCTTAACAAAAGCCACAATTTAATCTTGAAATGATAAAAAATCAACCTTGTTTTAGCTAGTTTGGAGGTATTTTTAGCTTACCTCCCTACTGTCTTAACCCTGTCTTTGCTTATGACGTTTTTCTTTGCAAATAATGCGCACGACCCGCTTACGCTTGATCACTTTGCAGTTACGGCAAATTTTTTTGACAGAAGCTCCTACTTTCATAATCCACCTCTTATTTTTTTAGAATCGCCCTTATTTCATGCCCCGTAAATTGGCTTTTTTCAGCAGCGATTCATACTGAAAAGACATCATATGTGCTTGAATTTGTGCAATTAAATCCATCACCACAACTACAATAATTAATAGGGACGTCCCACCAAAATAAAAGGGCACGTTCCAGGCTAAAATCATAAACTCCGGCAAAAGGCAGACGAGTGTAACATAAACTGCCCCAAAAAGGGTAAGCCTGGTCATCACACCATCTATATATTTTGCCGTTTGATCACCCGGGCGTATACCAGATATAAAAGCACCCGATTTCTTTAAATTCTCCGCGGTTTCCCGAGGATTAAACACAATAGCGGTATAGAAAAAGCAAAAGAATACTATTGCACCCGCAAAAAGCATCATGTGCAGAGGCTGCCCTTGCTGCAAAGACACATTAATAGCTGTTAACCAGCCCATCCCCTTGACATTGCCAAACCACTGCGCCAGAGTCGCCGGAAATAAAATAATACTGGACGCAAAAATTGGCGGAATAACACCGGCCATATTTATCTTTAAAGGTAAATGGGTACTCTTGGCTGAGTAAACCATCCCACCCTGCATTCTTCGGGCATATTGTATGGGTATACGACGCTGAGCCCTTTCAATGTAGACAACCAAGGCCACCACAGCACCTACAGCCAAAACAACCAATAACATCGTCAGGACCTGTAACTGCCCTTCCCTAACCTGCTCCAGAGTCCTGGCAATAGCCGCTGGCAAGCCAGCCACAATCCCTGCGAAAATGATAATTGAGATACCATTTCCAATACCCCGTTCAGTAACTTGCTCCCCGAGCCACATCAAAAATAAGGTGCCCGTTACCAAGGTTACTGTTGTAACCACATAAAATGAAAAGTCTGCATTTAGGGCAATGCCATGGACAATTAACATCTTAGAAACGCCAATAGCTTGAAACAAAGCCAAAACTACTGTTCCATAACGCGTATACTGGTTAATTTTACGTTGTCCTGCTTCACCTTCCTTTCTCATCTCTGCCCAACTTGGTAACAATACCGTCAGCAACTGGACGATAATTGAAGCTGAAATATAGGGCATAATACCCAAAGCAAAAATACTGAAGCGCATCAAGGCGCCACCAGAAAACATATTAAATAAGCCAACAATGTTATTCTGCTGAGCGCTAAACAACTCCTGCAAACGCTGGGGATTTAACCCCGGGACAGGAATATAAGTACCAATACGAAACACTACAATGGCCAGGAGCACAAAAAACAAGCGTCTCTTTAAATCGCTAAGACCATTTCCTGCCAGGCTAGTATTTGCCGCTCTTCCTTTGGACATCGTGCTTAACCTTATATGCTATTCGACTGTTCCACCTAGGGCTTCGATCGCTGCTTTAGCACCTTTGGTCATGGGAATGCCACGCACGTTAATTTTCTTTTCCAATTTTCCAGAAGCAACAATTTTGATAGTTTTTGTACTTGCTTTAAGAATAGCTGCTTCTCTTAAAACATCAAAATCTACCGTTTCAGATTCAATCTTATTTAATTGCGACAAACGTAATTCTTGATGAGTCAGTTTTTGACGTGAACGAAAACCGAATTTGGGCAAACGTCTTTGTATAGGCATCTGACCACCTTCAAAACCAACCTTATGGTAGCCACCCGCACGGGCTTTTTGACCTTTATGGCCCTTACCGCAAGTTTTGCCCATGCCAGAACCGATGCCACGGCCAACTCTAAAACGGCGGGTCTTAGATCCAGGCGCCGGGCGAAGTGTATTGAGGCGTAATGGATTACTATTTTCAGATTGATTCTGGGCTACTTCCTTAGAACTCATAATCTTATACCTCTTCAACAGTTAACAAATGTTGCACGCGATTAATCATGCCACGGGTGCAAGAAGTATCTTCGACAATCACAGAATGACGCAGTCTACGCAAGCCTAAACCACGAACACATTGCTTATGTTTCTTCAAGGCTTCAATGGTGCTGCGAACCAAGGTCACTCGAATTTGTTTTTTCTTTTCGCGGGCCATCTTATTTTTCTCCTACCACTTCTTTGAGATTCTTGCCACGCTTTGCCACCATTTGTTCTGGAGATGCAGCACCCTGAAGAGCTCTCAAGGTTGCTCTCACCACGTTGACGGGATTGCTTGAACCCACGATCTTTGCCAACACATTCTTGATGCCCAGCACTTCGAATACAGCGCGCATAGCACCGCCAGCAATAATACCCGTACCTTCGGAAGCAGGCTTCATAAATACACGGGTGGCACCATGCTTGGCACGAATTTCATAGTATAGACTGCCATTGTTGAGTGGAATAAAACGCATATTCTTTCTAGCGTTTTCAAGTGATTTTTGAATAGCCACAGGTACTTCGCGTGATTTACCACGACCCACACCAATGCGACCATTACCATCACCGACCACTGTTATCGCAGCAAAACTAAAAATTTTACCGCCCTTCACCACTTTTGCATTACGAGCAACGGCGACTAATTTTTCTTGCAGTCCATCACTTCGTGTTGATTGATCATAGCTTGCCATAGTCATCTAACCCTTAAAATTCTAAACCACCTTCACGTGCAGCATCCGCTAACGCCTTGACCCGACCATGATAATTAAATCCGGAACGATCAAAAGCAATCTTTGTGATGCCCGCTTTTAAAGCTCGCTCAGCAATAAGCTTGCCGACTTCTTTTGCTGCTACCACATTACCTGTAACTTTCAATTTTTTGCTCAGTGACTTATCCAATGTGGAAGCACTCGCTAAAATACGAGATCCATCAGAGGTCGTCACTTGGGCATACATATGCTGAGGCGTACGATGAATGCACAAGCGTTCGACTTCATGCTCTCTAATTTTCATCCGAGTCCGCTTAGCTCGGCGTAATCTTGAAATTGCTTTCTTCTGCATGTGTATCACCCTGTCTTACTTCTTCTTGGTTTCTTTTAAGGTAATCTGCTCATTAGCATAGCGAATACCTTTTCCTTTGTAAGGCTCAGGACCACGAAGTTTTCTGATCTTGGCCGCAACCAAACCCACTAGTTCTTTATCAGCACCCTTGATAATAATTTCAGTTTGACTGGGCGCCTCAATGACTAAACCCGCCGGCACATCAAAATCAACCGGATGGGAGAAGCCTAAACTCAAACCCAAAGCCTTTCCTTTCATCTGAGCACGATAGCCCACACCCACTAACACTAGCTTCTGCTCAAATCCTAGCGAAACGCCTTTTACCATATTAGCAACCCGTGCGCGCATTGTGCCCGTGATTGACTTAAATGTTTTAGCCTTGGAACCACGGCATAATCTAGACATTTCCTGTTTGGGATTCAAATGAATGACCTTATCGGCAAATTGAATATCCACAAAAGGATGCACATCCATCGCTAACTGACCCTTAGGTCCTTTGATCGCCAAATGATTATTTTGAATCTTCACTTCAACACCACTTGGTACTTCAATCGGCTTACGACCAATCCGTGAAGTTCTGGCCATTGATTTTTTTATTGAGGCTGATTGTTTTATTGAGGCACTGGCTACTGGCATATCCTCTCCTTACTCCACAGTACAAATAACTTCGCCACCCAAACGTGCAGCTCGTGCAGCACGATCTGACATGAGACCTTTTGGAGTAGAGATAATAGCAATACCCAATCCTCCGCGAATCACAGGTAAACGGTCACAGGCATTATATACTCTCTTGCCTGGACAGCTTACACGGGCAAGCTTTTCGATGACTGGCTTGCCCTGATAATATTTCAACATTACCTTTACCCTTTTCTTACAAGCATCAGCATTTATTTCTTCAAAATTTTCAATGTAGCCTTCTTCTTTCAAGACATGAAGAACTGACAGCTTCATGGATGAAGCGGGGAGTTCAATTTCTTTAATGCCAATCGCTTGGGCATTACGAATACATGTCAACATATCTGAAACTGGATCCTGCATGGACATAGCTTTACCTCTACATTAAACATCCGCTTCGCGGTCTAATTAATCACCAACTATCTTTGTGCATTCCGGGAATGAAGCCTTTCATCATAGCTCCACGCATATGCATACGGCATAAGCCGGTCAATCTGTTGAAAGCACGAGGTCTCCCACAGACACGGCAACGGTTGCGTTGACGAATCAGAATGGAGTTGCGAGGAAGCTTCTGAAGCTGCAATTGAGCTTGCTGCTTTTCTTCTAAAGTTGCTTCGATACTATAAACAATCGCCTTAAGTTTTTGACGCTTTTCACGATGCTTTTCGAAGAGTTTAACTCGCTTTTTACCGCGCTCTACAACCGAAGTTTTTGCCATAGTTTATTAACTCACTTCTTTTTCTTTAAAGGGAAAACTGAAAGCGGACAACAAAGCAAATGCTTCCTTGTTCGTTTTCGCCGAGGTGGTAATGGTGATATCCATTCCTCGCAAGGCGTCAATTTTATCGTATTCAATTTCAGGAAATACAATCTGTTCTTTAATTCCAAGGCTATAATTACCTCGACCATCAAAAGCCTTGGCGCTCAAACCACGAAAATCTCTCACCCGTGGTAAAGCAATGGTAATTAATCGATCTAAAAACTCATACATACGGTGACGGCGCAAGGTAACTTTACAACCAATCGGCCAATTTTCTCTGATCTTGAAACCCGCAATAGAAATTCGAGACATGGTGGCCACCGCTTTTTGTCCCGCAATGCGCTCCATATCACCAATTGCATTGGTAATAATTTTCTTGTCAGCCGAAGCCTCGCCAACACCCATATTGAGAGTGATCTTTTCCAGATGAGGCACTTGCATCATCGAAGCATACCCAAATTGTTTCATCAATTGAGGCACTACTGTTTTTTTATAGAACTCTTGTAATCTAGACATAAAGCTCACCCACCTTAGACTTCAATTTCTTCATTCGTCGATTTGAAATAACGAACTTTTCGGCCATCTTCTAAAACCTTAATTCCTACTCGGTCACCCTTTTGTGTAGCAGCATTGTAAATTTTTACATTAGAGCCATGAATTGCTTTAGGCTTCATTTTAATGCCGCCCTGCTCACCTATGTTGGGATTAGCTTTAACATGTTTTTTAACCATGTTAATCCCTTCAACTAAATAATATTTTTGGTCTTTTTTGCTGATCACTTCAAGCACGGAGCCTCTACGCCCCTTATCTTTGCCTGCAATAACTAATACTTCATCGCCTTTTTTAATCTTATGCATATGCTTATAAAACCTCCGGCGCTAATGAAATAATCTTCATAAAATTCTCGCCACGCAATTCACGAGTAATAGGTCCGAACACACGAGTACCTATCGGTTGCAATTGGGCTGACAATAACACTACTGCGTTTTCATCGAAGCGAATCATTGAACCATCTTGGCGACGAACGCCTTTCTTGGTACGAACAATAACAGCATTCAGGACTTCGCCCTTCTTTACCTTTCCGCGTGGAATCGCTTCTTTCACGCTGACCTTAATCACATCACCAATCGAGGCATATCGGCGTCGAGTTCCCCCTAACACCTTGATGCACATAACACGGCGTGCTCCACTATTATCAGCCACTTCGAGCATCGTATGTGCTTGAATCATAATTTTCTCTCCTAACAAGGCACCTTGACGGACACCCTAGATTAATTATCTCTTCGTCTAATTTCCAGTTTCTTCTTCTAAACTTTCAAGGCCGGCTTCACCACGTCTCACCACTTCAACCAAGGTCCAGCATTTTAATTTTGAGATGGGACGAGTTTGTTTAATCTTAACCACGTCACCCGCTTTAGATTGATTATCCACATCATGCACATACATTTTGCTGTAGTGACGTAGGTATTTGCCATAAAGAGGATGCTTAACCATCCGCATAACCTGAACAACAATGGTTTTATCCATTTTATTGCTAACGACCGTACCAACAATAGCACGCGCGCTTTTTGTCTTTTTAGACTCTACGGGAGCAACATCTTTTTTAGCATTGTTCTTTGCCATAGGTTTATGCCTTCTCTTCATTTAAGCGTTTTTCATTTAACACGGTCTTTAATCGAGCAATATCTTTTCTTGCAATACGAATCAAGTGCGATTTTGGTAATTGCCCCATCTTCTTCTGCATACGCAAATTAAATTGCTCTTTACGAAGAGCCATCAATTCTTGCTTTAATTCATCTGCTGATTTTTTTCGCAATTCATTCGCTTTCATTACATCACCGTCCGCGCTACAAATGTTGATTTTACCGGCAGCTTGGCTGCAGCCAACTTGAATGCTTCACGTGCCACATCTTCAGGAACGCCTTCAATTTCAAACAACACACGTCCCGGTTGAATGATTGCCACCCAAAATTCGACATTGCCCTTACCAGAACCTTGACGAACTTCAAGAGGTTTCTTGCTAACAGGCTTATCTGGGAAAATGCGAATCCAGATTTTCCCACCACGCTTCAATTGACGTGACAAAGTACGTCTTGCCGCTTCAATATGTTTTCCGCTTAAGCGGCCTAATTCAGTGGCTTTCAAGCCAAATTCACCAAAACTCACCTTGGTGCCGCGCAGAGCCATACCAGTGTTACGGCCTTTAAACTGCTTGCGATATTTTGTTTTTTTAGGCTGCATTACTTCGTTTCCTCTTTTGCGCCTTTTTCACCGCGGGTTTCGGTGTTTTCGGCTGCTTCTTTATCGCCAAGAACTTCACCTTTGAAGATCCATACCTTAACGCCAATAATACCGTAAGTGGTTTGGGCTTCTGCTGTTCCATAATCAATATCTGCTCTAAAGGTATGTAGAGGTACTCGACCTTCGCGATACCATTCTGTACGGGCAATTTCAGAGCCTCCTAAGCGACCGGCGACGGTAACCTTAATGCCCTTGGCACCTAAGCGTATAGTCGAAGTTACTGCTCGCTTCATCGCACGTCTAAACATGACGCGTCTTTCAATTTGCTGTGCAATGGATTCAGCTACTAAAGTAGCATCGATTTCTGGCTTTCTAACTTCTTCAATACTAACGTGCACAGGCACTTTAATAATCTTGAATACTTCATCGCGTAAATTTTCAATTTCCTTGCCGCTCTTGCCAATAATAACGCCGGGTCTGGCTGCATAAACTGTAATTTTGGCATTTCTAGCCGGTCTATCAATTTGAATACGACTTATTCCAGCTTGTGCTAGTCTCTTACGTAAGAATTCTCGCACTTGTAAATCTGAACACAAAGTATTTGCGAAATCTTTAGAGGCCGCATACCAACGAGCTGACCAATCTTTTACGATGCCAAGGCGAATACCATTGGGATTAACTTTTTGTCCCATATTAACTCCTCATCTCATCCGAAACGACAACTGTGATATGACAGGTCGGCTTTGTCAGGCGTGTCGCTCTACCTTTGGCACGAGCCTGGATACGTCTAAAAGTTGGACCCTGGTCAGCATAAATCGTGGCTACTTTAAGCTCATCGATATCCGCTCCAGCATTATGTTCTGCATTAGCTATAGCAGACTCCAGCACCTTTTTTACAATACCCGCCGCTTTTTTATTACTAAACTTCAGCGTATTCAAAGCCCGATCAACAGGCATTCCTCTAATAATATCGCAGACTAGTCTGCACTTTTGAGGTGATACTCTGGCATGCATTAATTTAGCTATCGCTTGTGGCATATCACTCTCCTACTTCTTTTCTTCTTCCGCGCCTTTGGCTTTCTTCTCTCCAGAGTGCGCACGGAAGGTACGGGTGGCAGCAAATTCGCCTAACCGATGACCCACCATGTTTTCAGTGACAAAAATGGGCACATGCAACTTTCCATTGTTTACGGCAATAGTTAGTCCAATCATTTCAGGCAAAACCATGGAACGACGTGACCAAGTTTTAATTGGCCTTCTATCATTCGAGGCAACTGCCTTATCGACTTTTTTCATTAAGTGCCCATCAACAAAAGGGCCTTTCTTCAATGAACGTCCCACATTCCACCTCTCTGTGATCTTAGTTATTTCTCTTTACGCCGACGCTGAACAATAAAGCGATCGGTACGCTTATTCTTACGAGTCTTATAGCCCTTGGTTGGCGTACCCCAGGGGCTAACGGGATGACGTCCACCCTTGGTACGGCCTTCACCACCACCATGTGGGTGGTCGATGGGGTTCATCGCAGTACCACGAACCGTTGGTCTAATTCCACGCCTTCTTTTGGCGCCCGCATTACCATAAGATCTTAAATTATTTTCTGAGTTACTTACTTCACCAATAACAGCGCGACATTCAGCCAGCACCTTGCGCGTTTCACCCGAGCGGAGACGAATAGTAACATAAACCCCCTCCCTGGCAACAATTTGCACAGAACCGCCTGCGCTACGTGCCAATTGCGCGCCTTTTCCAACGCTAAGCTCTACACAATGCACCGTAGAACCTACTGGAATATTGGCCAAGGGTAGACAATTTCCTGGTTTAATAGGAGATGCTGGCCCTGATTGCACCTGATCCCCAGCTTTTACGCCTTGGGGTGCAATAATATACCTTCTTTCGCCGTCGGTATAAAGTACTAATGCAATAAAAGCACTGCGATTTGGATCGTATTCCAAACGCTCAATTTTGCCGACGATATCGTCTTTATTACGTTTAAAATCAACAAGACGGTAGTGCTGCTTATGACCGCCGCCAATATGTCGGCAAGTAATACGTCCATTATTGTTACGGCCACCCGTTTTACTTTTCTGGGCAAGCAAGGCAGCATGAGGAGCACCCTTATGCAAATCCTTTCCTACCACTCTAATAACGGCCCGTCTTCCGGGTGAAGTAGGTTTTTCTTTCAGTAACATAGCTGCCTCTACTCACATTAATCACTCTTTCCCGCTCTATTCTAAAAGCAGGAGCATTTACTCCCTCAAAACAGGGAATATAAAAAACTGCTAAGCCTCGGGTTTTTATTCCGTTCTCGGTTTAAAGTCAAGTATATTTTGACTCACCCTTTTGATTCAGGGTGAACGTGGCTTAAACACTTATGGGGTGCTTATGGGATTGCCTCCATGGAGGTCAATTTGCTGACCTTTTGCAAGGGTAACATAAGCTTTTTTCCATTTCTTTTTAGTGCCTTCAACACCACGAAAGCGACGAGTCTTGGGTTTTACATTGACTACACGAACACTTTCAACCTTGGTGTTAAATAATTTTTCGATAGCTTGTTTGATTTCAGGCTTAACAGCTGAAGTGGCTACTTTAAAGGTGTACACATTGTTCTTTTCAGTGGCTCTAGCCGCTTTTTCAGAAACATGGGGTGCAAGAATAATTTCTAATAATCTTTCCGCGCTCATTTTAGCAACTCCTCAATGTTCTTCAGGGCTGCTTTAGTGACCAGAATCTTTTCTGCATTCACTAAAACAACAGGATCCAGGCTCTTGGAATCTCTCAATTCAAAGAATGGAAGATTTCTGCAAGCCTTTAATAAATTTTCATCAACTGCGTCATTGACAAGCAAGATTTTGGTCTTGGTTAGATCCAAACCCGCCTTGATTTCATCTTTCAATAATTCACTCATCATTTTCACAAAATCTTTGGTCTTATGGGTTTCGACCTTAAAAGCTTCAACTGCAGCAAATCGATTTTGACGGATCAATTCCGATAAAATAGAGCGCATTGCCGCCCGATAAGCTTTTCTATTCATTTTCTGCTGATAGCTACGAGGCTTGGCTGCGAAAATAACACCACCTTTGCGCCATAAGGGACTACGAATTGTTCCTGCTCTGGCCCGACCAGTTCCTTTTTGACGCCAGGGCTTAATGCCGCCACCACTTACTTCTGAGCGTGTCTTTTGAGCATGTGTTCCCGCTCTTCCACTGGACAGATAAGAAGTCACAGCTTGGTGAATCAAAGATTCTTTGAATTCACAGCTGAAAATATCAGCAGGCAGCTTTATTTTTTTGCTTGTGTCGATGAGTTGTAGTTCCATTATTTATCCCCCTTCTTGGCTTTCTTTTTAACGGCCGGGCGAATAATAACATCAGAACCTGGGGCTCCAGGAACCGCACCCCTAACCAATAATAAATTCTTTTCTAGGTCAAGGCGCACAATCGTTTGAGATTGAATGGTACGCTGCGCTTGCCCCAAGTGGCCGCTCATTTTCTTACCTTTGAACACTCTTCCAGGCGTTTGTCGTTGACCAATAGAACCAGGAACACGATGAGACACTGAGTTACCGTGAGTAGCATCCTGAGATGAAAAGTGGTGTCGCTTAATGGTACCGGCAAAGCCCTTACCTTTAGTGATACCAGTAACATCAACGTACTGACCCACCGTAAATCGATCTAGCTTTAGTTCAGAACCAACAGTAATACCTTCAAGGGCCTTATCATTTTCCACAGCAAATTCCCAACAGCCTCTGCCAGCGCCGGTGTTGGCCTTGGCAAATCGCCCAGCCATTGGCTTGGTAACCCGAGATTGTCTACGGCTACCCGTAGTGACTTGCACAGCAAAATAATCATCTGTTTCAGCCGTTTTAATCTGTGTCACACGATTAGGCTGTACTTCAATCACTGTTACTGGAATTGCACCATCTTCGGTAAAGACACGAGTCATTCCACATTTTCGTCCTACTAAACCTATAGTCATAATACTGTCTCACTATTTTACTGACTGGTGATCTTTCTTAACTATTCTTGAGCCCCAACGCTAATTTGCACATCGACGCCTGCGGCTAAATCAAGTTTCATCAAAGCATCAATGGTCTTGTCCGTTGGTTGCTTAATATCAATTAAGCGTTTGTGCGTGCGTAAAGCATATTGATCACGCGCATCTTTATCTCCATTAGGAGCCAAGACAACGGTATAACGCTCAATTCTTGTCGGCAATGGGGTAGGGCCAGAAACTTGTGCACCCGTTCTCTTTGCTGTTTCAACAATTTCCTTCGCAGACTGATCTATCAATCGATGATCAAATGCTTTTAAACGAATGCGAATTACTTGACTCTTTCTTCCAATCGCCATGATTATTTTACCTCACTGTCTACTCGATCACTTTTGACACGACGCCGGCGCCAACAGTGTGGCCGCCTTCTCTGATAGCAAAGCGTAAGCCTTCTTCCATTGCAACGGGCACAATGAGATGCACTGTTAAACGGATATTATCTCCTGGCATAACCATTTCCACGCCTTCAGGCAGGATGACTTCACCAGTCACGTCTGTCGTGCGGAAGTAAAATTGAGGACGGTAGCCTTTGAAGAATGCAGTGTGTCTACCACCTTCTTCTTTGGTCAAGACATAAACTTCAGCTTCGAACTTTGTATGCGGGTTAATAGAGCCTGGCGCAGCTAACACTTGTCCACGCTCCACTTCTTCACGCTTGGTGCCTCTCAAGAGCACACCGACGTTATCACCTGCTTGGCCTTGATCCAAGATTTTACGGAACATTTCAACGCCCGTACAAATTGTCTTGGTGGTAGCCTTAATTCCAACGATTTCTAATTCTTCACCCACTTTAACAATACCGCGCTCCACACGACCAGTGACCACAGTACCACGGCCAGAGATTGAGAATACGTCTTCAATCGGCATCAAGAAGGGCTTGTCTAAGGGTCTTTCCGGAATAGGAATATAAGAATCCATAGTCTCGACGAGTTTGATAATGGAAGGAATTCCAATTTCACTTTCATCGCCTTCCATCGCCTTAAGCGCAGAACCAGTAACAATAGGAGTTTTGTCGCCAGGGAAGCCATAGACTGTAAGCAAATCTCTTACTTCCATTTCGACCAGATCGAGTAATTCTTTGTCATCGACCATGTCAGCTTTATTTAAGTAGACCACAATATAGGGCACACCCACCTGACGAGCCAAGAGAATGTGTTCACGGGTCTGGGGCATAGGACCATCAGCGGCAGATACCACCAAGATCGCACCGTCCATCTGAGCAGCACCTGTGATCATGTTTTTCACATAATCGGCATGTCCTGGGCAGTCAACGTGAGCATAGTGACGATTTGCAGATTCATACTCCAAATGGGAAGTAGAAATCGTAATACCACGTGCTTTTTCTTCAGGTGCATTATCAATTTGATCATAGGATCGAGCTTCACCGCCAAATTTCTTGGCTAAAACGGTGGTTAAAGCAGCTGAGAGCGTGGTTTTACCATGGTCAACGTGACCAATTGTCCCAACATTCACATGCGGTTTTTTTCGCTCAAATACTTGTTTGGACATGTTATATTTCCCCTTCTAAATTTAATCTTTAACTATTTAATCTCATGTGGTTTTACTGGCTAATTGCTCAACGATGTTGGCTGGAACTTCAGCATATTTAGCAAATTCCATGGTATAGGTTGCACGCCCTTGCGACATTGATCGCAATTGCGTGACATAACCAAACATTTCAGCAATAGGCACTTCAGCATGAATCACTTTGCCCGACATGGTATCTTCGACATCTTGTACCATACCGCGACGACGGTTAAGATCGCCCATGACATCTCCCATATAGTCCTCAGGAGTTACCACTTCGACTTTCATAATTGGCTCTAACAATACAGGCTTAGCCTTTCTGGCACCTTCTTTGAAAGCCATTGAGCCAGCAATTTTGAACGCCATTTCATTGGAGTCAACGTCATGATAGGAACCATCAAACACGGTTACCTTGACATCCACCACAGGAAATCCGCACAAAATACCGTTTTCCATCTGCTCTTGAACACCTTTGTCAATCGCAGGGACATATTCTCTAGGAACCACACCGCCTACAATGCCGTTCACAAATTCATAACCTGTACCTGCTTCTTTGGGCTCGATTCTCAGGTAGCAATGACCATACTGACCACGACCACCTGTTTGTCTAACATATTTGCCTTCTTGCTCGACAGTGGTGCGAATAGTTTCACGATAGCCGACCTGAGGTTTACCTACATTAGCTTCAACACTAAATTCGCGCCTCATACGATCAACGATAATTTCCAGGTGAAGCTCACCCATACCGGCAATAATGGTTTGACCGGATTCTTCGTCCATGCGTACACGGAATGAAGGATCTTCTTGAGCCAATTTGCCCAAAGCGATACCCATTTTTTCTTGATCTGCTTTAGTCTTGGGTTCGACAGCAACCGAGATAACTGGCTCGGGTACAGCCAATTTTTCGAGAAGAATAACTTTTTCTGTATCACAAAGCGTGTCACCAGTAGTGACCTTCTTCAAGCCCACAGCAGCAGCGATATCTCCTGCATAGACTTCTTTGATTTCAGTACGATCATTGGCATGCATCTGTAACAAACGGCCAATGCGTTCATCCTTAGCCTTCACAGGGTTATACACTGTATCGCCGGATTTCAATACGCCGGAATATACTCTGAAATAAGTTAAGGTCCCCACATAAGGATCTGTAGCAATTTTGAAGGCCAAAGCTGCAAATGGTTCACTATCCGTAGGAGCGCGAGTTGCTTCTGTTCCTGCAGCATCATCCAAGTGACCCTTTACAGGAGGAATATCAGCCGGTGAAGGCAGATATTCAATAACCGCATCTAACATGGCCTGAACGCCCTTGTTCTTAAAGGCTGAACCACAAAGGAAAGGCACGATTTCATTACGGATGGTACGTGCACGCAAGCCTTGTTTAATTTCTTCTTGGCTAAGATCACCCTGCTCCAAGTATTTAGTCATCAGCTCTTCAGAAGATTCAGCAGCAGCTTCCACCATTTTTTCTCGCCATTCTTTACATATGTCAAGTAAGGCGGGACGGATTTCATGTTCTTTATAAGTAGAACCCTGGTTTTCTTCATCCCAGATGATTTCTTTCATACGAACCAGATCAACCACCCCTTCAAAAGCATCTTCAGCACCAATGGGCACTTGAATGGGTACAGGATTACCACGAAGTCTAACTTTAAGCTGTTCGACTACGCGGAAGAAATTAGCGCCCACACGGTCCATTTTGTTTACGAAACCAATTCGAGGAACCATATAACGGTTAGCATGACGCCACACTGTTTCAGTTTGAGGTTGCACACCACCTACCCCACAAAACACAGTACAAGCGCCGTCAAGAACACGGAGTGAACGCACAACTTCAATGGAAAAATCCACGTGTCCTGGAGTATCAATAATGTTAATTCGATGCTGAGGAAATTGCCTATCCATACCATACCAGTAGCAAGTTGTAGCAGCGGAGGTAATGGTAATACCACGCTCTTGCTCTTGCTCCATCCAGTCCATGGTCGCAGTACCCTCATGGACTTCTCCGATTTTATGAGAAACCCCTGTGTAAAAGAGCACTCTTTCAGACGTAGTTGTTTTTCCAGCGTCAATGTGAGCAATGATGCCAATATTTCGGTATCTTTCTATCGGTGTTGTACGTGGCATGAATTACCCCTTTACCATCTGTAATGAGCAAACGCTTGGTTTGCTTTCGCCATACGGTGCGTATCGTCACGTGTTTTAATCGCAGCACCCTTGTTTTCATAAGCATCCATGATTTCAGCAGCCAAACGCAGAACCATGGTCTTTTCAGAGCGACCTTTAGCAGCTTGAACCAACCAGCGTCTAGCCAAGGCTTTTCCGCGATCAGAAGCAACTTCTACCGGAATCTGATAAGTGGCACCACCCACTCGGCGTGACTTCAATTCAACTGTAGGACTAATATGTGTTAATGCCTTGTCTAAAATTTCAATCGCATTAGCATGTGGCTTTAGTTTGCCCGTACCAGCGGAACCGGAACGACCCCCACTATCCCCTTCGCCACTCGCTTCATCTTTCTTGCTGTGCTTTTTCATTCTGTTAACCACAGTATCCAAGGCACGGTAAACAATTTTCTCAGCGGTTGATTTTTTCCCGCTACGCATGACAACGTTAATAAAGCTTGCTAACTCTGCACTTCCGTAGAGGGGATCTGGCAAAACATCTCGTTTAATTGCAGCTTTTCTTCTTGGCATTGCATTATCCTACACAGTAATTAAATAACTATTCTTTTGGACGCTTGGCACCATACTTGGAACGGCCCTGTTTTCTGCCACTCACACCTGCAGTATCTAAGCTGCCACGGACGATGTGGTAACGAACACCAGGCAAATCCTTTACACGACCACCACGAATTAACACCACAGAGTGCTCTTGCAAGTTATGGCCTTCGCCGCCGATATAGGCTGTAACTTCAGCCCCATTGGTTAAACGGACACGAGCCACCTTACGTAAAGCCGAGTTTGGCTTTTTGGGGGTTGTTGTATAAACACGTGTACAAACCCCTCGCTTTTGCGGGCAGAGGGCAAGAGCCGGCACCTTGGATTTCCCGGTATTAGGTATCCGCGGGTTCCGCACCAATTGGTTGATCGTTGGCATTCTAAAAACTCCGATTTTAGTCGCTAAAAATTAATGTTTATTTGATCTCCAGGAACCCGCGATTCTAATGAAGATTGGCGGCTAATGTCAACTAAAGAATGGAATTTTTAGTTCACGATTTGTGGGATTAGGGATAAATGGACGTGAAGGTGGATTACGGCCTGACGACCTAATCCACCCTACTCCTTACTAATCTAAGCTGAAGCCGAGGAAGAGGTCGAAGACTCCGACTTCTCATTGACCACAGTCTGTCTCTTACCACGACGCTCAGAATGATAGGCTAAACCTGTTCCGGCGGGCAATAAACGACCCACGATGACATTTTCCTTCAAACCACGTAACTCATCTGATTTACCACTAACGGCAGCCTCGGTCAGAACACGGGTTGTTTCTTGGAAGGAGGCAGCAGAGATAAAGGACTCAGTAGCCAAGGAAGCTTTGGTAATTCCCAACAGTAATCTTTCATACTGCGCGGTGATCTTGCCTGCCCTGGTGGCCAAGTCATTTTCTTCACGTAACTGGCTGTATTCAGCCTGTTCGCCTTTGATAAATTTGGTGTCTCCTGGATTTATAATCAAGACCTTACGGAGCATTTGACGGATAATGACTTCAATATGTTTATCATTAATCTTGACACCTTGTAAGCGATAAACGTCTTGAATTTCATTAACAATGTAGTTCGCTAAATCCGCAATACCCAATAAACGCAATACATCATGTGAATTCAAGGGGCCTTCAGAGAGAACTTCACCCTTCTCCACATGTTCGCCTTCAAATACATTGACTTGACGCCATTTGGGAATCAAAGCCTCGTAGTTTTCGCCAGTTGGTGCGCTGATAATCAAGCGGCGCTTACCTTTGGTTTCTTTACCAAAGCTGACTACACCTGAAATTTCAGCCAAAATGGCAGGATCCTTGGGACGACGAGCTTCAAAAAGATCCGCTACGCGTGGCAAACCACCGGTAATATCTCTAGTCTTGGTGGTTTCTTGTGGAATTCTGGCGATAACGTCACCAATTTTTACAGCTGCGCCATCATCAAAGGTGATGACTGCATTGACCGGCAAGAAGTATTGAGCTGGTAGATTGGTACCAGGCAAGCAAATATCATGGCCCTTGGCATCAACCAATTTGACCATAGGTTTCAATTCTTTTCCGCTGCTAGAACGCTGTTTGGAATCCAATACCACCACTGAAGAAAGTCCTGTTAATTCATCGGTTTGCCGATGCATGGTGTTACCTTCAATCAAGTCAACATACTTGATGCGGCCAGCGACTTCAGTGATAACGGGATGGCTATGGGGATCCCAGGTCGCCACAATTTGACCTGCTTCGATTTTGGAACCATCTTCCACGCTCAATTCCGCACCATAGGGAACCTTATAACGTTCTCTTTCGCGGCCTTGCTCATCCAAGACAGCCAAAATTCCCGAACGGGAGATGGCGATATTCTTTCCAGCCTGGCGCTGCAAGAGCTTCACATTCTGCAGTTTGATCTTACCCGTCAATTTAACCTGGACATTATTAGCTGCTGTAGCACGAGATGCTGCACCACCAATGTGGAAGGTTCTCATGGTCAGCTGGGTGCCGGGTTCACCGATAGACTGTGCTGCAATAACGCCTACTGCCTCACCAATATTTACCTTGTGTCCACGAGCTAGGTCACGGCCATAGCAGGATCCGCAAATACCATAGCGGGATTCACAGGTAATGGGAGAGCGCACAACCACTTGATCAATTGTTAAATTCTCCAGTTTGGCTACACATTTTTCATCTAATAAGGTGCCTTTGGGAATAATAACCTTTTTACTCGCTGGATCAATAATATCCAAAGCTGTCATACGACCCAATACTCGTTCATGCAAAGGCTCTACGACGTCTCCACCTTCGATTAAGGGGATTACGGTTACCCCTTGGATTGTGCCACAATCATCTTCTGTGATTACCAAGTCCTGAGCCACGTCAACCAAGCGACGAGTCAAGTAACCGGAATTTGCTGTCTTTAAAGCAGTATCAGAAAGACCTTTACGAGCACCGTGAGTTGAAATGAAGTACTGCAACACATTCAAACCTTCACGGAAGTTAGCAGTAATCGGTGTTTCAATAATGGAACCATCGGGTTTGGCCATCAAACCACGCATACCTGCCAACTGACGAATCTGCGCAGCAGAACCTCTAGCGCCAGAATCTGCCATCATAAAGATAGAATTAAAGGATTCCTGCTTAACCTTAGCACCCTTGGCATCTTTCACAATAACAGAGGAAATTTCATCCATCATCGCTTGAGCCACTAGATCATTGGCACGAGACCAGATATCGATAGCTTTGTTGTAACGCTCACCCTGGGTAACCAAACCGGAGGCAAATTGGGCTTGAATCTTACGCACTTCATCTTCTGCTTGAGAAATAATTTCAGGTTTATTCTTGGGAATAACCAAATCATCAACACCGATAGAAACACCCGAACGAGTTGCATAATGGAAACCCGTGTACATAAGATGGTCTGCAAACATAACGGTAGCTTTCAAACCTAACTCACGATAGCAAGAATCGATTAAATCAGAGAGTGTTTTCTTGGTCATGGTTCTATTAACCAGATCAAAGGAAAGTCCCTTGGGCAGCACTTCAGACAATAAAGAGCGTCCGACTGTGGTTTCTACGAGACGGATGACTTCTTTAAATTCTCCTGTCTTTTCAGCATGTTGATACTCTTTCACTCTAACTTTGATTTGCGCTTGTAGTTCAATCAAGCCATTTTCATAGGCGCGTTGTACTTCAGCAATATCTGTAAAATGCATACCTTCGCCGCGGGCATTGATCTTGGTACGCGTTAAATAGTAAAGACCCAGAACCACGTCTTGGGTAGGAACAATAACAGGAGCACCATTAGCAGGTGACAGCACATTATTGGTGGACATCATTAGAGAACGGGCTTCAAGCTGGGCTTCTAAAGAAAGCGGTACGTGAACAGCCATTTGGTCGCCGTCAAAGTCAGCGTTATAAGCCGTACAAACCAGCGGATGTAATTGAATCGCCTTACCTTCAATCAATACTGGTTCAAAGGCTTGAATACCTAAACGGTGCAGTGTCGGTGCACGGTTTAACATAATAGGATGTTCGCGAATAACTTCTTCCAAAATATCCCATACAACCGCTTCTTCTCTTTCCACCATCTTCTTGGCAGCTTTAATCGTTGAAGCCTGGCCCAAAATCTGCAATCGATGATAAATATAGGGCTTAAACAATTCCAAGGCCATCTTCTTAGGAATACCACATTGATGCAATCTTAAGGTGGGACCAACCACGATAACGGAACGACCAGAATAGTCTACACGCTTGCCCAAGAGATTTTGACGGAAGCGACCTTGCTTACCTTTGATCATATCAGCCAAGGACTTAAGCGGACGTTTATTAGAACCCAAAATGGGTCGGCCACGACGGCCATTATCCAAGAGACCATCAACAGCTTCTTGCAACATTCGCTTTTCATTGCGCACAATGATATCGGGCGCATTTAAATCCAATAATCTTTTCAATCGATTATTACGATTAATCACTCGTCGGTATAGATCGTTCAAATCGGAAGTTGCAAAACGTCCACCATCCAAAGGCACGAGGGGACGCAAATCAGGTGGTAACACTGGCAAGACGGTCAATACCATCCATTCAGGCTTATTCCCCGAGGAAATAAAAGCTTCCAGCAGTTTTAAGCGCTTAGACAGTTTCTTCAGACGAGCATCAGAAGTTGAAGTCACCATTTCTTCACGAATACGGGTGGCTTCTTCTTCCAAATTGAGATTCTTTAAAATTTCCTGTAAAGCTTCAGCGCCCATGCGAGCATCAAACTCATCTCCATACTCTTCAATAGCATCATAATAGGCTTCTTCAGTCAGTAATTGACCTTTTTCTAACTGCGTCATCCCTGGGTCAATCACCACATAGGATTCGAAATACAAAATGCGCTCAATATCACGCAGTGACATATCGAGCAACACACCAATACGGGATGGAAGAGAACGCAGGAACCAGATATGGGCAATAGGGGTTGCCAATTCAATGTGTCCCATTCGTTCACGACGAACTTTAGACAAGGTGACTTCGACGCCGCATTTTTCGCAAACCACGCCACGATGCTTGAGACGTTTGTACTTACCACAAAGACATTCATAATCTTTGACAGGTCCAAAGATTTTGGCACAGAACAAGCCATCACGTTCCGGTTTAAAAGTACGATAATTGATGGTTTCTGGCTTCTTAACTTCACCGAAAGACCAGGATCGAATCATATCAGGTGACGCCAGTCCAATACGAATCATGTCAAAATCTTGTAATTGTGATTGTTGCTTAACGAAACTTAATAAATCTCTCAAAGTCGTGTCCCCCTCACTGATGATTCTGTAGAGCGCCTATTCTAAATCCATGTTAATGGCCAACGAGCGAATTTCCTTAATCAACACATTAAAGGCTTCTGGCATCGTGGATTCCATAATATGTTCACCGTCCACAATATTTTTGTACATCTTGGTTCGTCCAGTGACGTCGTCTGATTTCACTGTCAACATTTCTTGTAACGTATAGGCCGCACCATAGGCTTCCAGCGCCCACACTTCCATTTCCCCGAAGCGTTGACCACCGAATTGCGCTTTACCACCCAAGGGTTGCTGCGTTACCAAGCTGTAAGAACCGGTTGAACGGGCATGCATCTTGTCATCCACTAAGTGATTTAATTTCAGAATATACATGTACCCCACGGTAACTGGACGCTCAAAAGCTCGGCCAGTACGCCCATCATGGAGAATGGTTTGGCCATTTTCGGGCAAGCCTGCTAATCGAAGCATATCTTTAATTTCTTCTTCGGAAGCACCGTCAAAGACTGGCGTAGCCATGGGAACACCACCGCGTAGGTTTCCTGCTAAGATTGTAATCTCATCATTGGTCAGCTTATCGACACCTTCTTTATTTTGGCCACTACCCGCATAAATCGCGTTCAGAAATTGGCGAATATTTTTGGTTGATTCATTCTGATCAATCATATTACCAATCTTTAAGCCCAGTGCTTTGGCAGCCCAACCTAAGTGGGTTTCCAAGACTTGACCAACGTTCATACGTGAGGGCACACCCAAGGGGTTTAACACGATATCAACAGGGGTACCATCTGCTAGATAGGGCATATCTTCAACAGGAATCACTCTAGAAACAACACCCTTGTTTCCGTGACGACCTGCCATCTTATCGCCAGGTTGCAGGCGGCGCTTTACAGCCATATAAACTTTCACAATTTTTAATACGCCAGGCGCAAGATCATCACTCTGAGTAATCTTGTTCTTCTTGGCTTCATAGGCTTTTTCAAAATCCTGACGCAAACGCTTGGCCTGTTTAGCAGCTGCTTCAAGCTGCTTAGATGCAGCCGCATCACGCAGACCAATATCAAACCACTTCTCGCGAGGAACACTGACCAAATAACTTTTGGTAACCTTGGTTCCTTTCTTGAGCTTGGCGGGACCGCTTTCTGCCAAACGATTCAGCAAGAGTTTTTCAATACGCTGATAAAGATCGTTTTCACGAATACGCAATTCATCACTCAAGTCCTGTTTAGCCTTGGCTAATTCATTACGTTCAATTTCAAGCGCTCGATCATCTTTTTTGATACCTTCACGCGTGAAAATTTGCACGTCAATAACAGTTCCTTCCATGCCGGTTGGAACACGTAAACAGGTATCTTTAACATCAGAAGCTTTTTCACCAAAGATAGCTCTCAGCAGTTTTTCTTCAGGCGTCAATTGGGTTTCACCCTTGGGTGTTACTTTACCAACTAAAATATCACCGGAAGTTACTTCTGCACCGATGTAAACGATACCGCACTCATCTAATTTAGACAGTGAGCCTTCGCTAACATTAGGAATATCTGCAGTAACTTCTTCAGGCCCTAATTTGGTATCACGAGCCACGCAAGTTAATTCTTCGATATGGATACTGGTAAAGCGATCTTCCTGAACCACACGTTCGGAAATCAAGATAGAGTCTTCGAAGTTATATCCATTCCAGGGCATAAAGGCGACCAAGAGATTCTGCCCCAATGCCAATTCACCGATATCCGTTGACTGACCATCGGCCAGAACATCACCTTTGGCAATTTGGTCACCAATGCGGACTAAAGGTCTTTGATTGATACAAGTATCCTGATTGGTACGGACAAATTTGGTCAGATTATAGATGTCAACGCCGGTTTCACCAGGCTCGGCTTCTTCTTCAACCACACGCACCACAATACGGGAGGTATCGACATAATCAATGGTTCCGCCACGTTTGGCGACCACGGTTACACCCGAATCTTTAGCCACAATTCTTTCAATACCCGTACCGACCAAGGGTTTTTCTGTCTTGATAGTGGGCACAGCTTGACGTTGCATGTTTGAACCCATCAAGGCACGGTTTGCGTCATCATGTTCCAAGAAGGGAATCAAAGCAGCAGCCACAGACACTGTCTGCTTGGGTGATACGTCAATGTATTGCACTTTGTCCGGCGTAGAAAAACTAAACTCATTGCGGTAACGAATCGGCACAAGGGTATCAATCAGTTTCCCTTTGTTATCCGTGCTAGCATTCGCCTGAGCAATCACATAATCGCCTTCTTCAATAGCTGACAAAAACATGACGTCATCAGTCACTTTGCCATTGATGACTTTACGATACGGCGTTTCCAAGAAACCATATTCATTGGTTCGTGCATAGATGGATAAAGAGTTAATCAAACCAATATTTGGACCTTCGGGTGTTTCAATGGGACACACACGGCCATAATGTGTAGGATGAACGTCACGAACTTCGAAGCCAGCTCGCTCGCGGGTCAAACCACCTGGGCCCAAGGCTGAAATACGACGTTTATGGGTAATCTCAGACAAAGGATTATTTTGATCCATAAATTGAGACAACTGGCTAGAACTGAAAAATTCTTTGATGGCTGCCGTGATCGGCTTAGCATTGACAATGTCTTGGGGCATCAAATTTTCAGTGTCTGGCAAGCTTAAGCGTTCTTTGACAGCACGCTCCACTCTCACCAAACCAATTCGGAATTGATTTTCTGCCATTTCACCAACACGACGAACACGGCGATTACCTAAATGATCAATGTCATCAACAGCACCTTCACCGTTGCGGATATTAATCAAAGTCTTGAGAACAGCAATAATATCATCTTTGGTCAATACGGTAGTGCCCGTAATTTCTTTACGGCCAACGCGACGGTTTAATTTCATACGACCGACATCAGACAAATCATAGCGATCAGTACTAAAGAACAAGTTCTTAAATAGGGTTTCCGCAGCTTCCTTGGTGGGAGGCTCTCCGGGACGCATCATACGATAAATTTCAACCAAGGCCTCATGCGCATTCGCTGTTGGATCAATACGCAGGGTTTCAGACATGTAGGGACCATGATCAATATCATTGATGTAAAGCGTTTCAAAAGTCTTGATCTTGGCATCCATCATGGCCTTGAACACTTTTTCAGTGATCACATCATTTGGATTAACTAAAATTTCACCCGTTTCAGGATGTACGATGGCCTTGGCAGCGACTTTACCAATAGCATAGTCCATGGGGACTTCTAATTTTTTAATGCCCGATTTTTCCAACAAGGCAATATGTCGAGCAGTGATGCGACGGCCAATTTCTATCAGTATCTTGCCTGCCTTTTTAACTTCAAAGGAGGCAATTTCACCACGGAGACGTTCAGGAACTAAATCCAAGGACAGTTGTTCGCTATTTAAGTGAAAGACATTATTTTCAAAGAAGAGTTCTAAAATCTCTTCCACGGAATATCCTAGAGCACGCAACAAAATAGTTGCCGGTAACTTACGACGACGGTCAATACGGACAAACACACAATCTTTGGGATCAAACTCAAAATCTAGCCATGAACCACGATAGGGGATAACTCGCGCAGAGAATAATAGCTTACCAGAAGAATGGGTCTTGCCACGATCATGTTCAAAGAACACCCCCGGAGAACGATGTAACTGGGAGACCACGACTCTTTCTGTTCCATTGATGACAAAAGTACCGAATTCAGTCATGAGCGGAACTTCACCCATATATACTTCTTGTTCTTTTACACTTTTAACTTTGTTATTCGCTTCTTTATCAAAATAAACTAGACGCAGTTTTACACGAAGAGCGGCACCATAGGTCAGGCCACGCATTTTACATTCTTTAACATCAAAAATAGGTTCGCCCAAACGATAGCCTGCATATTCAATAACAGCATGCCCAGAAAAACTGGTTATAGGGAACACAGAAAGGAACACACCTTGGAGGCCAGTAGGTCCCCGTTTCTCGGGTTCAACCTCGGTTTGGAGGAATTTGTGATACGACTCTAACTGAAGCTCTAATAAGGAGGGAACGTCAATTGGGGTAGGTAACTTTCCAAAATCTTTACGGACTCGCTTTTTCTCAGTATAGGAGTATGACACCTTCATTATGGTACCTCTGCGCGCAGTTAATAAAAGCGTAAATTAAATCGAGCTACCCTCATCAACCGCAAGAAAACTGGGCATTAATCTGAAAAAAGCCCAAAAAAAATTATTTCTACGATTTTACGGGCAAAATAAAGCAGCCGAAGGCTAAAAACCCTCGGCTAGCTCAAAAACGTTAAAGTCTAACAAATCAACGGTGAGATTACTACTTAATTTCAACCGTGGCTCCCGCTTCTTCCAACTGCTTCTTGATATCAGCAGCTGTTTGCTTGTTAACGCCTTCTTTAACAGCACAAGGAGCAGCCTCAACCAAGTCTTTGGCTTCTTTCAAGCCGAGACCAGTGATGGTGCGGATAACTTTAATTACATTAATCTTGTTGTCACCGGCTTTAGTCATCATGACATTAAATTCAGTTTTTTCTTCAGCAGCTTCAGCTGAACCACCAGCGGCGGGAGCAGCAACAGCCACAGCGGCTGCAGCGGAAACACCAAATTTATCTTCCATCATTTTAACTAAGTCCACGATGTCCATTACGGTCATTTCGGACACTGCTTGTAAAATATCTTCTTTGCTAACTGCCATAATATTTCTCCACCAACAAATTTAAATTAATAAAACGTTACTTTGCAGCCTGCTTTTGATCGCGAACAGCAGCTAAAGTACGAACCAATTTAGCGTGAGGCTCAGCGAGTGTTCTGACAAACTGGGTAATAGGTGCATTTAACATACCTAACAATTTGGCAACGGCCTCTTTGTGAGTAGGCATACTGGCCACCTTCGAAAGTGCTGTCGCAGGAAGAACATCGCTCCCTAAAGACAAGGCTTTCACCTGCAGCTTATCGCATTTTTTGACATGGTCTTGAATTAAGCGCGCAGCAGCACCAGGATCTTCTTTGGCGAAAGCCAAAATAAGAGGACCAACCAGGCTATCTTGCATAGGCGCAAATTTCGTTCCTTCTAAAGCGCGACGAGCCAAGGTATTACGTACGACTCGCATGTACATACCATTAGCACGGGCTGACTTACGAAGGTCCGTTAATTGAGACACTGTCATGCCGCTATACTCAGCCGCAATGAGCGAAGTCGCAGTTTGCGCATGCGCAGCAACTTCAGTCACAATGGCTTTTTTACCGTCTAATTTTAATACCACTCGAAACCTCCTCACTTTAACTATACTGGCAACACCATCGTTGGTATCACCGTCTGCGTAGGTAAACTGACGTTTATTAAGCTAACGCACCCACGGTCTTTGACAGGAACTGCCACAAGCAAGAGAAAGCTTACTTTTGTCAATGTCCTACAAAAATCTTTGAGAGTTGATCCGTTATGAACCAAAACTCGAAATATCGATCGCTAAACCAGGACCCATTGTGGTGGATATCGTTACTTTCTTGAAGTAAATACCCTTGGATGTGTTTGGTTTTGCCTTTCTTAGAGCAGCAATAATGCTTTCTAAATTCTCATTAAGATTAGATGTAGAGAAATCTAATTTACCCATGGGGCAATGTACCACACCAGCCTTGTCGATACGGAAGCGAACTTGACCCGCCTTAGCATTTTTCACTGCAGTAGCAATGTCATTGGTCACCGTACCATCTTTGGGATTTGGCATTAAGCCACGGGGACCCAAGATCTGACCTAATTGACCCACGATACGCATGGCGTCGGGGGTAGCCAAAACAACTTGAAAATCGATATCACCTGCTTTGACCTTCTCAGCCAAGTCTTCCAAACCCACGATATCTGCTCCAGCTTGCTTAGCAGCATCAGCATGAGAACCTGTGGTAAAAACAGCGACTTTAACTTGGCGGCCGGTACCATGCGGTAACACGACAGAGCCACGAACGGCTTGATCTGATTTTTTTGCATCTACACCCAAATTGACAGCCACATCCACCCCTTCGCGGAATTTAACAGATGGCATGGTCTTCAGGAGTTCAAAAGCCTCTTTAGGGCTGTAAACTTTTCCAGGCGTCAGTTTTTCATGAATAGCCCGGCTACGTTTTGATGTGCGTGGCATAATACTTATACTCCTTCTACATCTACGCCCATACTGCGAGCACTTCCCGCAATACAGCGTACAGCAGCATCTAAGCTAGCTGCGGTTAAGTCTGTCGTCTTCAGACGAGCAATATCTTCAAGTTGTTTACGGTTAATCTTGCCAGCCTTAGCAGAGCCTGGCGTACTACTACCTTTTTCAATACCGATAGCCTCTCTAATTAAATAGGATGCTGGCGGTGTTTTGATAATAAAAGTGAAACTGCGATCTTCGTAAACCGTAATTTCCACAGGGAAAGGCTTGCCCGCCTTTTCTGGGCCCTGAGTCTGGGCATTAAAAGCCTTACAGAATTCCATAATGTTCACACCTTGTTGACCCAAGGCGGGACCCACTGGCGGACTCGGATTAGCTGCTCCACCTTTAATTTGTAACTTAACCAGTGCTTTTACTTTTTTTCCTGCTTTTGCTGGTGCTGCCATAACTTACCTCTCTACACTTCCTCAACGGAGGAGACACACTTAAGAATCAATCTGTTACAGAGTCTTCAATGAGAGACCCTTACTTTAAAAACTTACATGAGCTAAAAAGCGAGTTGCCAATTCTAGCAACTCGCAGATTATTTGCAAGAACTATTCAAAAGCCGGTCATTGCGAGGAGTGTTTTTTGCGACGAAGCAATCCATGTGGATTGCTTCGTCGCAAAAAACACTCCTCGCAATGACCGGCTTTTGGATTTTTAACCCTTTTCGACTTGATCGAACTGAAGCTCAACAGGCGTTGAACGACCAAAAATTAATACAGCCACGCGTAAGCGGCTTTTCTCATAGTTAACTTCTTCAACAACACCATTAAAGTCTGCAAAAGGACCATCAATGACCCTAACCACTTCACCCACTTCAAATAAGACTTTGGGTCTCGGTTTCTCGCTACTGGTTTGGATTCGATCTAGAATAGCTTCCGCTTCCTTATGACTAATCGGCGCAGGTTTATCACTGGTCCCACCAATAAAGCCCATCACTTTGGGTACCGAGCGTACTAAATGCCAGGTCTCATCATCCATAACCATTTCAACCAAGACATAGCCTGGGAAGAATTTTCTTGCACTCTTACGTTTTTGACCGCCACGAAGCTCAACAACCTCTTCTGTTGGGACAAGAATATCGCCAAATTTATCTTCTATGCCATCACGCTTAATACGTTCTTGTAGGGCCTGTTTAACGAACTGCTCATAGCCAGAGTAGGCATGGATAACATACCAACGTTTTTTGGATTGAGCTGTATCAGAACCTTCATGATCCTGAGCATTCTGCTGCAGGTCTTTATCGTGCTTTGACTCTTCAGTCATTACCTTTACCCTCTTTGCCCCGTAAGCCAACCGATGAGCCACATTAGCACACCATCAATACCCCAGAGGGCCATTGATAATATGACAACCATCACTGCAATAATAAATGTCGTTTGCACAGTCTCCTGCCGTGTAGGCCAGGTGATTTTACGTAACTCCATCCGTGATTCGCGAATAAACCCCAGAACTTCTTTACCCTGCTGCGTCTGGAAAGCAATTAAAGCAACAATAGGCAGGCCGACTAACCAGGCCAATAATCGTAAGGGCCAGGACACACCTGCATAATAATAGTTTGCCACTACACCTGCTGCTAACAGCAGAATCACAACCAGCCATTTAATTTTATTAAAGGCCACGCCTGTACTTGCTTCCACAAGTTTCATGGTCATTACACTTGCCTTTGCTTGACTTCTCATTTAGATCCTCTTCCCCAAGCTATAGGGACTGGAAAGATCACACCTTTTAAAATGCACTCAGGCCAGGAGGGAATCGAACCCCCAACCTACGGTTTTGGAGACCGTTGCTCTGCCAATTGAGCTACTGACCTAAAATCCTGCTCACCCCCACCCATAAAGGAGCTTTAAGCTATTTTATGGGGGAAGGGCTGAGAATAGTACTACTCTATTACTTTAGATACAACACCTGCACCAACAGTATGGCCGCCTTCACGGATAGCGAAGCGTAAACCTTCTTCCATAGCAACTGGGGCAATTAAGTTAACGGTTAAGCGAATATTGTCACCAGGCATGACCATTTCCACGCCTTCTGGCAGGATCACTTCACCGGTCACATCTGTGGTACGGAAATAAAACTGAGGACGATAACCCTTGAGGAAAGCCGTATGACGACCACCTTCTTCCTTAGTTAAAACATAGACTTCTGCTTCAAATTTGGTATGAGGATTAATCGAGCCGGGGGCTGCCAAGACCTGTCCACGCTCCACTTCTTCACGCTTGGTACCTCTCAAGAGCACACCGACATTATCACCAGCTTGGCCTTGATCCAAGATTTTGCGGAACATTTCAACGCCAGTACAGATGGTTTTGGTGGTGGGCTTCAAGCCAATGATTTCTAATTCTTCACCAACCTTCACAATACCTCTCTCCACGCGGCCAGTGACCACAGTACCACGACCAGAGATAGAGAACACGTCTTCGATAGGCATCAAGAAAGGCTTGTCTAAGGGTCTTTCTGGGACAGGGATGTAAGCATCCATGGTTTCAACTAATTTAATAATGGAGGGAATACCAATGTCACTGGTATCGCCTTCTAGCGCTTTCAAAGCTGAACCCACCACAATGGGGGTTTTGTCGCCAGGGAAGCCATATTTGGTTAGCAGATCTCTGACTTCCATTTCAACCAAATCTAACAATTCTTTATCATCAACCATGTCAGCCTTGTTCAAATAAACCACAATGTAAGGCACGCCTACCTGACGAGCCAAGAGAATATGTTCTCTGGTCTGTGGCATGGGACCATCCGCGGCAGAGACCACTAAAACAGCACCATCCATCTGGGCAGCACCGGTGATCATATTTTTCACATAGTCAGCATGTCCAGGGCAGTCCACATGCGCATAGTGACGCTTATCAGACTGATATTCGAGATGCGAGGTGGAAATAGTAATACCACGAGCCTTTTCCTCCGGCGCATTGTCAATTTGATCGTAGGATCTTTCTTCTCCACCGAATTTTTTCGCCAAAACAGTGGTTAGAGCTGCTGATAGGGTCGTCTTTCCATGGTCTACATGACCGATTGTCCCTACGTTGACATGGGGTTTCGTTCTCTCAAATACTTGCTTAGACATAGCTATTGCTCCTTTTAATTCAGCATACAAAAATTAGTCTGATATTCTAATACTACAAGCCAAAAAACAGAAGTCACAAAATCAATAAATCTCTAAAAGATTTGGAGCCCACAACCGGATTTGAACCGGTGACCTCTTCCTTACCAAGGAAGTGCTCTACCGCCTGAGCTATATGGGCTTTCCAGCGGGCGATGGGAATCGAACCCACGCTATCAGCTTGGAAGGCTGAAGTTCTACCATTGAACTACGCCCGCCTATTCTACTCTAAAACAAGGGTCTGTTTACATTCTGTGGAGGGGGAAGGATTCGAACCTTCGAAGGCGTAAGCCGTCAGATTTACAGTCTGATCCCTTTGGCCGCTCGGGAACCCCTCCCGATACATCTAAAAATCAAGTCGGGAATTTTGCTTGAGCAATATAGGCATGTCAAGCAAAATGGCGCCTAAACAAAAAATTATGGTCTCGGCGCACCTAAGGCTTCTTCGATCACGGCGAGATAACCCGAGGGATGATTTGCCTTAGGACTATTCTTCCGACCAGTCGGCTCGTTCCACCGTGAGTTGCTCCATTCTGTCGCTGTCAAAGAGTCCTGGGCTGGATTATGACTCACACTGGCAATCTGTTGCTGTCGTTGAAGAATTTTTTGAATTTCCTCTATATTAGCACTACTTCGAATTTGCCTTCTCACGGCCCTGGCGCGATTATCATGATGATGTCCAAACCAGCTAAATTTCCACCAGCTAATATATTTGCCTAAAATGGCAATCACCTTATCCTTATAGGCTTGCAAAGAATCCCTAGCAGGCTGCCCATCATCATAATTATTATCTTCCCGATCCAAGGAGTCTCTGAGATCTCTAAAGAAAGGTCGAATGGTTTCAGGGAATATTCCGCTTACAATTTTTTGGGCTAGGGCTGTATTGGCCAAAGCTGTTCCCGCTTGCTTAATAGCCGTTGCCATAAACACGATAGCCTTTCCTGCATAACTAAAAACCTTGCTGAGAAACTTCTTGGCATCTTCGAGAATTCCGTGCCGCAAGGCTCTTTGTGCCGCAACTTGAAGAAAATTTTCATTCGGTAACAGGATTTGCAAAGGATATTTATCCTGGTCTACCAAGATACTGGCGATACGCCATAAAAATGCAGCGTCATTTAATAATTTATTTTGATCTTTTTGAGGAACCAAGCGCCTCATAATCACTGCGACATCCTCCTCTTTCATTTCAAGATTCTGATAATAACGCTCAAAAATAGCGAGTGCGATATCCTTGGGTAAATGACTATAGAGATCAGGAGTATTTGCAGCAAGAACACCTACCGCCTTGTAAGCCAAGGCATAATAATTCAACAGCGCTTGACGTATTAAATTTCGGGAAGACTCAATCTTAAGCGAATCCCCTTGAGCTTCGTTATTCAGGATAGATTGAAGTGACTTCTGGATAAATTGTACTTGATCATTTAGCTGTTGCAGCGATTCGGCATTATTTGAGCAAGCATCAACAGGATAGTAACAGTGTACTTGTGGATAAATCACACGCAATAGATACAGATCGGTACGATTTGCCATGGATAAGGTGAAGAGATTAAAAAATCTAACTTGCGACCCCTCATGAGACAGCGTTATAGGGATAACAACAGATCTTTGAGTCTCTGGAGAGTTTGAAGAACTTGATTCTTGCTTTGATTCCGCTTTTTTTGCTTCCACCAAACCAGCTGCAATATCTCCAGTGCTATTACATTGCCGATCATTGGGTTGTTGTATTTCTGTGACTTCCGTCATAATCATTTACTCCATTGGGTTTTAATTCAGGTTTGAACGTTTTTTGAAGGCCTGCGGTTGTTTCATAGGCTTTTTGAAAAATTAAAGCGGGGAAAGAGAGATTACAGTGGGGGAATGGTCATTGAAAATAGCACAGCAAAATGTATAAAGCTAGTCTTTAGCGACCGTCAGTACCTGTGCTATCTATCAAAACATCTTCTATTGTTGTCAGACTGCCATCGGTATGAGCCGGCCTGAGATGAAGAAGATAGGCAATGAGGGCATAAATATTAATATTCTGAAAAGGTGGACGAGAATAACCTTTTTTAAACGCAGGGCCATGGGCAATAAAGATGCCGTGCATATCCTCTAAGCGGGGATCATAGCCATGGATCCCTTTTTCGATATGTCGATTTGAACCCAAAATAAAAGCGTGTTCCTCAGCCACACAGAGAATAGGCGGCGTACGTCCCGGAAAACGATAATGATATTGAGCAGGGATTTCTGCTCCCCTATAAACTTGCATAGGTTCCGGTGCATTTTTTAAAGCTTGATAGACCGCTGCCATTTTTCCTGGCTTGGGATAAATCGCCATCACTGCACCATGATCAGTCATGGCCTGTAAGTCCTGTGCTTTAATATACTTCAACAGATCAATTACCTTAGTGGGATCAACCGAACTCATCCCATGATCAGAAACAATAATAATATTCACTTGCTGATAGAGGCCGCGCTTTTTTAAGCCCGCTATTAAAGAACCTAAGGCATCATCAACCCGCTTTGCCTGCTCTTGAACAACATCAGCATCCGGACCAAATTCATGACCCGCATTATCCACATTCTCAAAATAAAGCATCAGCAAACTGGGTCGCTTAGTAGAGGGAAGATCCAACCAATGCAAGATTTGCTGCGCCCGAATTTGAGGATCACTGTCTTCTGCATAAACTTGAAAATAATTTGGCTTGAAGCCTGCAATTCTAGCCTGAGTCCCCGGCCAAAAGGCAGAGGCCGTGAGCAAGCCTTGTTTTTCTGCACTGACCCAAATAGGTTCGCCTTTCCACCAAGCGGGATCATTCGCTGTTGGCGCATGACCCTGATGAGTAAAATACTGCTTGAGATCGGGCGCATAAAATTCATTCAAGAGAATGCCGTGATGCTCAGGATAAAGTCCTGTGGCAATAGAATAGTGATTCACAAAAGTCACGCTAGGAAATACCGGCAGGAGTTCTGCAGAGACACCATCCTGAGCTAATTGAGTCAGCTGAGGCACTTTAAGCTGTTGTAGATAAGCCTTGCGGAATCCATCAATCGAAATAAGAATAACGATAGGCTTTATTTTCTGGGACGCTTCTATAGGGAGACGAGCAATAAATTGCTTGATCTTTTGATAGGCCTGATCAGGCAAGGGATCGAAATGTCTTACCCCTCCTAGTGCTACAAATTGCTTAGGCCCTCTTGCTGCTGACCATAAAGCTTGGCCCTGCGAAATAGGAATCACTTCATCAGCCACGCCATGGATCACTAACAAGGGGCCCTCATAGGCCGGAATTTTACCCATAGAATCGAATTGATTATGCATCACCAGCCGCGCAGCGAGGATAGGATAATGATCATGCACAGCATCGGCCAAAGACAGAAAAGGACTAATTAAAATGACACCTTTGGCTCCAGAATGCGCGGCTAAAGCCACAGCCACTCCCGTCCCCAAAGAACGGCCTAGTAAAATAATATCCTGAGGAGAAACACTGGCCTTTTGGGCCAGGACTGCTCGGGCAAGCTCAGCAGCTTGAATGAGGGCTTTTTCTTCTGGGACACCTTGACTCTTACCATAGCCTGGATAATCAATAATCATGACGGAAGCATCCAGGGTGTCATGCAGCTTAAGAATTTCCTGGTAGCGATCAGTAATATTTCCCGCGTTACCATGCAGATATAAAATAATCGCTTTAGGATGTTGATGAGGGAGATACCAACCATTAATCTTTCGGCCATCAGGTGCGGCAATCCACACTTCTTGGGGCTGAGGTCCAACAGGATGCCAATTACCTTGGGGATAGGTCTTAGGTTTAAAAATAAAGTCAGCTTCCCGCATCCAAAGCAGCAGATTAGTCAACAAGATGACAGCCAGTACTAGCAAAACACCCGCGATAACCAGCTGTCTTAGATTTTTCATCTTTCCACACCCCGCTCCAAATCTGCAACAATACATTTAAGACGACGAAAGATTGTTAAAAAGCAACCACAAGAGATAATAATCAAGGTGCCCATTAATATTTGCTGGTAGTAGGCCTCTCCTCCCAAAGCACAGAGGATGCATGCCAAAATCATCAGCGCCATTCTTTGTTGCTTAGCCATAGGCCCCAAAAAATAATGTTTGGCACCGACGACGGAGCCCAAGAGACGAACATACGCAGTCAACACAGCCAGAATAGCCGTCACCCATCCCAGAGTAAAGCCACCTGGCATACCAGAAATCGCATAGCCTGCGCCTAGGAAAATAAAAATATCTGAAGGACGATCTGGCAAATCATTGTATATTTCTCCTGTTTTACCCGCATGCCCCTCCTCAATGGCTAACATGCCATCCAAAAGATTACAGAGTAAGCGCATCAAGATAAAAAAGGCTGCGCTGGCGAATAAAAGAAAACGGATAACGTTTCCATAATAAGGACTGCGAGCTAAACAAAGCGCTGCGATAAGAGAGAACACTATACTCAACAGTGATACTTGATTAGGTCGAAACCCACGTTCCGCCAACCACTTAGTCATTTTCATCGCCAGATTAGTATGGCGTGAACGAATAAAGCGACGTCTTTCATTTGCCTGGCCTGTCATTTAGCCCTCCTTGGATAGACCTGTTATTTGCTCACGAAGATAGCCCAGAAAATCCTGCCTATCCCCTTGATTCATTAGAGGCTCACCGATAACCACCTTTACATTAAAAGGTACCATAAGCAGCTTCCCTTTGGGCAAGACTTTACCTAAACCCTGAAGATAAATAGGCACAATAGGAACCTGGGGATATTGCCTGGCTAAATGAGCAATGCCTTTTTTAAATTCTCCCATTTGTTCCGGCTCACCCCGGGTGCCTTCAGGATAGAAAATGACAATCTCATTTCGTTGCAAGGCCTGGGTTACCTTTTCTAAAGGATCTTGAGTTCTCATCCGGGAAAAAATTCTCTGAATAGGGATAATTTGCAGAATGCAACTGCAAAACCATTTCAAATAAGGATTAGTCATAAAATATTCTGCCGCCGCCACAGGCCTAACTTGATAAAGCCGGGAAATTGGATAAAGACTCATCAGAACAATCGTATCAAGATGACTATTATGATTGGCCACCAAAATTGCTGGCCCTTGCAGAGGCAGCCGTTCGCGATGATTCACCGTTAACCCCAAAAAAATCCAGGTTAGCGGCTTAAAAAACAAAATAAAAATCAAATCGCGTAAAATATTTCTTCTCATTATAGCCCACCCACATGAAAGCTTTTGAGATAATATAAAAAGAGTGGCGCTGCCAAAACTAGACTATCGATACGATCCAACATGCCGCCATGCGCAGGAATCAGTTTACTAAAATCTTTAATACCCATATCTCGCTTTATCCCCGACACCAAGATATCGCCCAAGAAACCACAGAGCGCAATCAATCCACCTAAGAACGCTGCCTGAGCCAAAGAAAATGGCAGCAAGAATATGCTTAGCGCTATCGACAGCAGAGCCGTAGTCAATACCCCCCCTAAAAAACCCGCGATAGTTTTATTCGGACTCACCTGAGGTAAGATTTTGGGTCCGCCAATTAATTTTCCCCAACAATATTGGGCCACATCATTCAGTTGCGTCAAAACAACTAAATACAACACCAAGCCTATTCCGCCCGCCGGCGCCCTAACTGAGACAGGAATAGTATAGAGATAGGCTAGAAAACTCAGACAATAGACGGTTAAGATAAGCCCCCAGTAAATGGTCGCTACGGATACCAGCATGCCTTTAATTTCACCCAGGGTAATTGCCAAGATAGCCAAGAATAAAAACAGATAAATCGAGATAAAGTGCGCAAACTCAGTATTATGCTTCCAAGAAAAAATAAATTGCGCTGGAATAGCCAAGTAGGCAATGAAAATCAGAATCCGATCCCCTTGGCGAGTCGGGATTACAGAGATAAATTCCTTGAAACTCATAAAACTAATAAAGCATAGCAAGAGCAAAAACCAGAAGCTTTGACTAATCAACGTCAAGGAAAATAGTGGCAAAATGATCCACCAGGAAAGAATTCTTTGCCTAAGATCGGCAGGTCTTTTTTGAGGCTTAAGAAAAAAGCTCACACCCGAGGCTAAAGCCAGAAATCCAAACAAAGCTGTAATGATCAGATAAACTGCCGTCATGTTTTGCTCTCCATCCTAGATTGATAAGCAGCATATATTAATAGTAAAATAATAATACACATTTTTATAGACCTCCTATGAATATTTGTGACTTAAAATATTTGGTCGCCCTTGCAGACCACGGTCATTTCGGCAAAGCTGCTGAAGCCTGTTTTGTCAGCCAACCCGCTGCGCTCTATTGGATTATTTTGGCGAAGCGCTTCCGCTACAAGTCTTGCTCCAAGAGCTGGCAGCTAAAATCAAAGTGCTGTTAAAGAAGTGAGTAAACTTCAATGGATAAGCTATTATAGGCGGGAAGGTTTAATCAATATAATATATTGTTATTATTATATTGATAAGATTTGATTATGATTTACTTCTAAGTAAAGAGGATGTTCATTATTCTCCCAACATTGTCCTCCATACCATTTTAAATACTAGACCCACTTTCAAGCTTCTTGCTAAGGTTTGTAATCAAAAACGGCTTCAATGTTATGCCCACTGGGATCAATAATAAAAGCAGCATAATAATGCTCTGTGTATTGCGGCCTTGGTCCTGGGGCTCCATTACACTTTCCACCTGCTGCTAGAGCAGCCTCATAGAATTCTCTAACTTGTTCTTGGTCTTTAGCACGAAAGGCAACGTGGATAGAGGTTAACAGACTTTTTTCTGTATATTGAGAAATTTCGAAAAATGTGCCATCGCCAACATCGAACGCCCAAAACTTTCCCTCTTCTCCAAAACTGACTGGGTAGTTAAAAGAGGTAAAAGTTTTCTCGTAAAAAATTTTACTGCTAGCTAAATCTCTTACAGGAAGCGTAATGTGGTCTATCATCTGATAATCTCCCCAAATAAAAAATTAGCCTATGCCAAATCCTTTGGGCTTGCTATAAGTTTATTCAAACAAGCTATCAACTACAATGTTGGATGGCTTTAAATCACTAAGCTTCTCGCTTTGATAAATAGAGACCACTAAAGAGTCAAGGACAATCTCAGTTAACAGTACTTAATTAAGTACTTATACTAGTACTATAAATAGTACTAGTATCGAGCAATCCGCTCATTTGTGCGCTTTCCACCAATTACGCACACCTGATGCCATACAGGCAGCATCTGCGCTTTCTGTGGCCGAGGGCGTTATTTTCGTCACCGGAAATCACAGCTTTAAGAAAATTCCAAAGTTGAAAGTTGCTTTGATAGATTAAATGTGACCTTTCTGCAAGCCTGCAGAAAAGTCACATTTAGGCCAGCTAATTGATTGTAGATTATTCAGCGATAGCCTTCTCAATTTTACTCTTTAATTCGACATGCACATTAGCTGTAGCGGGTTGCTGCCGTATATATTAGGCAATAGCAAGACTATTTACTTTACTTGCACATAGCCAAGCGCGATCTTCATTGCTTAATGGTTTTTCTTTACTATGAGCAGCGAAAAAACGAAGTCGGCTAGCTTGATATTTATCCATATAAAACATGGCTTTTTTATTCGGATTTTTATCCGCTGTTATAATAACTTTTTTAGGTTTTTTATTTTCATAGACAAGTCTGGGAGGAGCTAAGGTTTGCCGTATCTTTTTTAAGGCGGCGTATTCATTCGGCGACATTTCAATTTTGTGCATTAATTCATTATTCTTAGCATATTGCCATAAAAAATAACTTAGTATCGGGAGGATGATCGTTGGTAATGTGATAATGCCAACAAAAATGGCCAAAGCAGTTTTCCAACGTCGGTTTTTTTCTTGTCTTTCATAAATATCCTTATATGGAATTGCATCTAATTTTTCTGTGTTGTCATTACGAGCTTGGATTCGCTGCCTTACCCATGGGCGCAGCATTTTTGAAAGTTCATCAACCTTCCCTGATAGATAAGCCTGATTCAGGGCCGCTCGCAATGGTTTAATAAATTCTTCTGGGTTTGAAATACAAGATAATATAAAAAGCGAGTAATCTTTTCTATCCCTGGCCTGCTGATACTCAAGCTTATCCTTATAATAAAATTCATATTGAATTTTATTGATTAGAGCATAAATACCGCAATTAGCAGTGACAGCTTTGTCAGCTGACCGAAGCATAAGATCAGCACCAATAGAAGCACCCACGCTATTGAAGGCGAACATACAGAATTTATACTGATCGTCTAATAGGTTATAAAGTAATTTTCTAAGGCGCCATCCATAATTATCTTGCTGCTGTTTATTCGCTAAAGATGCAAGATTATCAAATATGTGGATACTAGGCCCGCTCGCATCCCAGACTATATTAATATTAATACAACGATTAGTTTCTTTTTCATCTATGCAGCGAGGGATAATCAACAAACTCCTTCTCTGTATCTCTCTCTCATTATGTAGCGCCGACCACACTGCTTCCAAAGTAGTATTCAGATATTTTTTAAATTCACTGTTTTTATTTGTTAGTGTTAATAATTCATCAGCTTGCATTTCTTGATCAATAGAAGCCATTGACTGAGCAATATATAGCTTATTATCCATTCCATCTTCGCAAGGATCGTAGGTTTTAATACCTAACTCTTGCTTAAAAACGAGGGCCAATAAAAAAAGATCATGAGAATCTAGATAGGTTGATTCAGTAAGGCGGATCTCATCCAGTTTTTTTCTAGTTTTAAGCAAATGTTCAATTTGGTTTTTAACAAGATAAGATGCACCAGGCATGCTTGGACCCTCGTTTTTTAATGCCACAATTGTTTAATACTTTATCAATCTTTGAGCTAGGAGTAAACTTGAAAAGTTTAAATTGTGATAACCGGATAGAAATGTCCTCTACAATACCTTTATTAAATCAAAGTCATACAGGGAGTTAATGTAAGGGGGCTTAATCATGAGCGAGAATCTAAAGGCTACTTTAAGCTATTGAGCACAATCAGTAGTTTAAAATAGCAGTTTGACTTCCAGTATTGAGTATTGTGACAATTTTATGTCGCAATACTTGAAATTGCGACATATAAATGTCACAATACTTGAGTATTGTGACATTTATATGTCGCAATAATCGACCTAACTCATTCCAATCCTTTAATTCGGAATAATTTATGAGTCTAATACAGTCCAAAATTCTCAAGATAACGATATTAAAAGTACTCGGTGAAAGAAAGGAAGTTCGTCTTCCGGAGATTGCCGCTGCTTCAGGCCTTCAGGTTAAAAATCCCAGCACTCGTCGTGCAATACAAAGAGTTTTTAAGGCACTTATCAAAGAGGGCTATATTATCGCTGTTGGGCAAGCACGTACTAGAGCTTATCAACTGAATACTCGGGAAAGTGTCGTAATTGCTCCTGCTGAAACAAAAGAAAAATCCAATGAACCTCCGATGGAAATTCCCTTTTCTGAACAAACCAGCAAGCTACTCAGTTATGTAAACCAACCCATTCATGCTAGAAAACCCATCGGATACATTCAAGACTTTTTGAAATCGTATGAGCCCAACAGCAATTGGTATTTAAGCCGAGAAATTAGGGAAAAACTATTAACTCTTGGAAAAGTTGAAAATACAATCAAGCCTGCAGGCACGTATGCTCGCACCATCCTAAACAGACTTTTGATCGATCTATCTTGGAATTCAAGTCGGTTAGAGGGAAATACCTATTCCCTTTTAGAAACTAAAAGACTCATTGAACAGGGAGAAAGCGCTGTTGGAAAAGATGTCGCAGAAACACAAATGATCATTAACCACAAGAGTGCCATCGAATATATTATTGAGTCTGCCGAAGAGAAAAGAATCAGCTTTCATGAAATATGCAGCATTCACGCGCTTTTATCTGAAAATCTTTTAGGAGATCCCAGCGCTTCAGGTCGCATACGTCAGATCTCAGTGGGCATCTCAGATACCACCTACCTCCCCTTAAGCAACCCTCATCTCTTAAAACAGTGCTTTGAAATTTTTCTAGAAAAATTAAACAGAATTTCTGATCCATTTGAGCAATCATTTTTTTCTTTGGTTCACCTATCTTATTTGCAGGCATTTGAGGATGTAAATAAAAGAACTTCAAGATTAGTCGCCAATATTCCACTGATCAAAGCCAATCTAAAACCGCTTTCATTCATTGATGTGGACCAACAACCTTATATAAAAGCGCTGGTGGGAATATATGAAAAAAACGACATCAGCCTATTACGAGACTTATATATTTGGGCCTATATGCGGTCTGCGCAACGGTACACTGCAATACAGCAAACCCTGGGTGAACCCAATTTATTTAAATTAAAATATCGAAATATCATTCAAGAAATTGTTAGGAAAATGATAATCGAAAGAATCCCAGAAAAGTTAATAAGCCCTAGGCTGCAAAAAGAGGTTAGGACACTGAAAATCTCGAAAGCAGATGAACAGCAATTACTGCAAATAATCGAGACAGAAATTATCAGTCTACATGAAGGGAATATTGCCCGGTTTAAAATCAAGCCTAGTGAGTTTCAAGCTTGGAAGATGCTTAAATGATTAATCACCGCGAAGCTTGGGATCGCATCTCTGCAGCTTGCAGCTAGCGGTAGCTGCAAGCTGCAGAGATGCGATCCCAAGCTATTTGAAAAGCTCTTTTAATCCCGTGATAATCTCTCGCTCCCTTTTATTTTGGCCAATAAATCTCCCCAGGAACGAATATATAGAATTTGTGTTCATCCGCTTGGGTATCATTCTTTGAAACCCTAATAGTCCACCCCCAGGCTAAATTTCCATATTCGAAAAAACATGATGATTCTATAATCGATGTATCAACTATTTGCTTATTGAATTCATTAATCATACTGACTGGCATGCAACACGGTACATCTAAGCAGCTTACATGGGAAAGTGCTAATATCTATAACAAAATCGCGGCCTTCTCGTATCTTTGATTTTGATATTTGTAGATTTTTCGGGAGCAATACCTCTAGCATACGAGTAGGGTTTACAATTCTATCCAAAGGCTTCCCTTGAATAGTTGCTCTATCAATCCCGCTTTTTTTAATTTTGGAAGTTAATTTATATCGGCCAGATGCATGAAATGAAATTTTCGAATTATTTATTGGTATCTCCGCATCGACTACATCATAGTGAACTCCAGGATTGAGCTCACTCTCTTCTGTAAATATTTTTTCCACAGAAGATTTGAATAATTCTCCATAAATACCCATCATAACTGATCCGTCCGATGCAGTATCAGCCCACATAAAATTTAAAAGGGTATCTTCTTTTTTCAGAAAAATCTTCACTCGCTTATTGCTAGACATAGTGTCCTATCTCGTTAAGATAAGAAATCACTAATATTTATTTTGGAGGAAACTCAGGAAGATCGTGCCAATGGGTAACCGTATCACCAAGCTGACTTATTCCACGATCATAAATCAGCACCCTCCATGCATTATTATTGGCGTCATACTGTGCAATACGAAGAGGATCGACCATTTGGCCTCGTTTATCATTTAGCCAGACCAAATATAATTTGCTCTCTTTTGGAAAATCACCTTTTTTAAAATCATGCCATCCATTCACGTTGCCCTTCCTTAAAATATAAAAAAAGAATCCTATTAATTTTATCCCAATTAGCGTTAAAAATAAGATTAAATTGATTTAATAACTAAGCCGCGGATGCCGCCTCAGGTAGCACTGCGATATTCTGGATTTTGGGCAACTTCTAGATAGAAGGGGCTTGTTGCATAAATAGCCGCGAATACGGTCGCCCAAGCCTTTGAAATTTCAAGAAAACCTCATTAAGATTCTTTCGCCAAAAATCATCTTAGGTGGAAGGATCCATGAAAACAAAGAAAAAGTACCGCATTCGCAACTGGGGAGAGTATAGCAAGGCCTTAGTGAA